>Ga0206956_1049_pt1 | contig 36214 bp, 43 predicted proteins | sample Alteio_BWOrgHeat_35_FD_153252 | JGI IMG/M metagenome (GOLD analysis project Ga0206956, IMG submission 153252) | Enriched cells from forest soil in Barre Woods Harvard Forest LTER site, Petersham, Massachusetts, United States -... | ecosystem: Environmental > Terrestrial > Soil > Temperate forest >...
AATGGATGGAAGCCGGTCTGTGTGCTGCCAAGCTGTAATCCTGGAGGAAGCGGAATCCCGACGAACACGTCGCACACAATCGGTCACACGCATCCCTCAAAGGATGGCCACTCGATGGAGTTCACGATCACTGGGCCGGAGTACAGCAATGCTTTGTGGACTTACATCGCCGGTGCCGACGACAATGCGACCTCCCTCAGCACAAGCCTCTGGGTCTATCTAACCGATAAGGCTTCGGTCGCCGGCTCCTACGAATTCGACCAGTTTGATTTCTCGAAGTCTATGGGGATCGAATTTATGTGGGGGACGCAGTGCAACCAGGTCAACGGCCTGTGGCAAGTATTTGATCAGCTCCACGGACACTGGATGAATACCTCGGTTAAGTGCGCGCTCAAGGCGAATGAATGGCACCACGTGCGTTGGGACGTTCACCGCGTCTCAGGAGACACCAATCGATGCAGCGGCAAGCCCTGCATGTATTACGACACGCTAACCGTAGACGGTGCTGTCCATGCCGTTAATGCCGTGTATCCCGCTGGCACCTTGCCCAATGGATGGTCCAGTGCGGTCGGCTTCCAGGTACAAATTGATATTGGCTTGACCGGTCAACCGGTGACGGTAGACGAATATATCGATCTCGCCGACTTCTGGGCGATGTAAACGTAGTTGTGGGACAGGTTAGGAATTGAACAAAAGCGCGGGCGCGAAACTCACCCCCGAAGCTCGCGCTAAACCCTGCCGCCGGCGGGGGGCGCGGTTGCAACCTGGTGAGTGGCTCGTAGACGCTGTCCCACCAAGAACACGTAGTGCATTGCCGAAATAATCGTGAAGGCAAAAGTCGCCCGCAAAAACACCAGACGGCCGATAGCAACCCCTCGCGATCTATTTATTTCGAACAGTAATACGAAAAAGACCGCCGCAACCTGCGCGAACGTATTTGCCTTGCCGAATATGCTGGGGCGAAAGTCGCGAAGTCCGGCGATTGCGTAGAGCACGGCGCTGGCCATCAGAATGGTAATGTCGCGGCTGAAGACCAAAACCGTAAACTTCCACGGAATCTTGTGCAAGATCGAGAGCACCATGAACATCGTGCTCAGCAGCAGTTTGTCGGCGATGGGATCAAGATACTGCCCCAATACCGTCTGCTGCTTGAGAGTCCGAGCCAGCAACCCGTCAAGCCCGTCGCTGAACCCGGCCAGCACGAAAAGGATCAACGCCAATAAGTAGTGGCCTTCGACCAGCTTAATCACGATGAAAGGCACGAACATCATCCGCAGCAGCGTGAGCTGGTTGGGAGCGGTCAGAAGTTGCGACAGCTTCACTTCTGGCCACCAGGCGTCTGGGAATTGACTCCGCTGTGATGTATGAGCACCGACGCTGGATCAAGACCCGTTTTACTGGCGAAGCGCTGTGAAAGTGAGGGTATGCTGCCGTCAGGCAGATCGAGTTCCATGCGCTCAACTCGGTGCATGGGGACGAAGACCACGCCGGGAGAAAACGGTTCACCGTCTTTGATCAGAGATATCAGGTCGTCGAATGAAGCCAGTTCAACCCCGCAAAGGCTGAGCCCTTCCGGATTGAGAGAAAGGATGGCTCCCCAAAACTTCTCCCTCGGATTGCCCAGCGTAACCAGAACCATAATGCCGGGACGAAATGGATTCCCGCCCGCGGGCACCGGCACGTCGGGTTGATTCACATTCTCCACCACAGCGATTCTCGCTGGGAGTTGGCCACTTTGCAACCCTGGCTCGATCCCACCCGCCATCCATAATACGGTGGTTGGCTTGCCTCGCTGCGGTTGGGTGCTTATACTTCTTGGGTTTGCGGCCACGCACGGAATCGCTGTTCCTAAGTTGTTGTTATTAATTCGCCATCATCGGAGATCGTTATGACCACCGCCACAAAATCGGTTTCGCTGGAGCAGGAACTTAATCCCACGGAAGCGCAAACCGCGCGATTTGATCTGGCCGCACAAAAACTGAATCTGGACGAGGGAATATGGAAGGTGTTGCGGTATCCCACTCGCGAGCTCATCGTACACATCCCAGTGGCCATGGACAACGGAAAGCTTGAGGTCTTCACCGGATTCCGCGTGCAACACTCGATCGCGCGTGGTCCCTCGAAGGGAGGCATTCGCTATGCCCCCGATGTGACGCTCGATGAAGTTCGCGCTTTGGCGGCTTGGATGACCTGGAAGTGCGCGGTGGTGAATATTCCTTTTGGCGGCGCGAAAGGCGGAGTGATTTGCGATCCGCACAAGATGTCGATTGGTGAATTGGAGCGCATGACGCGCCGGTACACGGCAGAATTGTTCGAATTTATCGGGCCCGAGAAAGACGTGCCTGCACCCGACGTCAATACCAACGAACAGACGATGGCGTGGATTATGGATACTTATTCCATGCATATGCGCCAGACCGTGACCGCGGTGGTCACGGGGAAGCCGATCAATATTGGAGGATCGCGGGGACGCCGCGAGGCTACCGGCCGCGGCATCATGATCGTTTGCGATGAAGCTATCAAGAAACTCGGGCTGCGCCCCGAATCCACCCGCGTCATTGTGCAGGGGTTTGGCAACGTGGGTTCGAATTCGGCGCTGCTCATGGCGCAGGCGGGCTACAAGATTATTGGCATTATCGAGGTGACGGGCAGCCTTTACAACAAGAACGGGATCGACGTGAAGGCGCTCTCGGCCTATCGGCAAAAGCATGGGACATTGGCGGGGTTTCCGGAGGCCGAGGCGGCTGATCCGGCTGAGCTTCTGGTGACGGACTGCGACATTCTGATTCCCGCCGCCACGGAAAACCAGATCACCAGCCGTAATGCGGACCGCGTGAAGTGCAAGATTCTCGCCGAGGGTGCGAATGGCCCGACCACCGCTTCGGCGGACGAGATTCTGGCGGACAAAAGAGTGTTTGTGATTCCTGACATCCTGTGCAATGCCGGCGGGGTGACTACGTCTTACTTCGAGTGGGTGCAGGATCGCCAGGGATATTTCTGGAAAGAATCGGTAGTCAACGAACAACTTGAAACCATCATGGTGGCCGCTTTCGAGGACGTGGTGAGGTTTGCCGAAGCTCACGCCGTCAACAACCGGATCGCAGCTTACATGCTGGCGATCGATCGCGTGGCATATACGATTCGGCAGCGTGGAATTTATGCTTGAGTTGCGGATCGCAAAGGGATAGTTGGAAACTCAGTTTCCGGTTGTCGGTTTTCAGTTCTCAGTTTGCATGTCCTATGAGTAGAGTTTGGTTAAAGCTGACGGTTGTGTGCTTACTTCTGATCGTGGTAAGCGTGCCGGCAATGACTTTACAGACGCATGCAACCAACCAATCGTCGAAACCCGTAACGATTTCGGCGGCGGACATCGCGGCTGCCAAGGCCAGCGGAAAAGTGTGGGTAAACCTGGATAGCGGCGTTTATCACCAGGGTGGACGTTGGTATGGCAAAACCAAGAACGGAAAATTCATGACCGTGGACGAAGCCAAGAAGGCCGGTTACAAGGCCGCGAAACGAGATTGAAAGCTCCGAGATTGAAAGCTCTAAGGAGAAACCCATGGCAAAGGGTCTGATCATGCGGGTCCTGGTTGCGCTGCTGGCGCTGGGACTGTTTACCAGTGCAAGTTCAGCGCAGAGTGCGAGTCAAGCCGGAGCAGCGAGCGCAAATGCCGCGAGCACGGCCAAGGCGAAGCTGCTGGACATCAATTCGGCCACGCCGGAACAACTCGATGCTCTGCCGGGAATTGGCGAAGCCTATGCGAAGAAAATCGTGGATGGGCGTCCATATAAAATGAAGACTGATCTGGTGCGCAGGAAGATTATTCCTCAGGCGACTTACGACAAGATCAAAGACCAGATCATCGCCAAGCAGAAATAGATTTACTTCATTGCTTTCGCTATTCGTGGTGGAGGATAATTTGGTATCGCTTGTTGTGGCAGTCGTGCCGGCATGCGGTCGCCAGGTGCCCCGGTGAACCTTCCCAACTCCATCACGCTCACCCGCATCTGCAGTATCCCGCTGCTGATCTGGATTCTTTCCACCAACCGCTTTCAGAGTACTGGTGGTGAAAAGGAGCTGCTGGCTTCGGCCTTGTTCATTGCGGCCTCCATTACCGATGGCATTGATGGATACCTTGCGCGCAAACGCGGACAGATCACGACTATGGGTGTGTTGCTCGATCCGCTGGCCGACAAACTTCTGATCGCCGCCGCGTTTGTCACCCTGGTGCAGTTCAATCCCAGGATGGTCCCAGCGTGGATCGCTGTAATTATTATCGGGCGGGAATTTCTGGTGAGCGGCCTGCGTTCGATTGCAGCGTCCGAGGGATTCGCGATCGAAGCCAGTGACCTCGGCAAGTTCAAAATGCTGGTGCAGATCGTTTCCGTGGTGGCCGTCATCCTCGACCACCGCTGGAAAGAATGGCCCATCTATGGTGGCTACTTCTTTCCAGTCGATTGGATCGCGCGGCTGGCTATCTGGTTTATGGTGTTGTTGTCCCTGTTATCGGCAGGCGATTACTTCATTGCCTTCTGGTCGAAGATTGACCGGCAGGTCGTGAAGAGGCGCCGCCGCGCGTTTGTCCTCAGCCGTCGGAGGAAGCGCGATGTCCCCGCAACCTGAATCGCCACCTGACACATCGGCCGCCGCCCGCACCGCGCAGAGTGAATTCACCCCTGAAGAGCGCGCGGCTCTGTTGAAGCTGGCGCACGAGTCCATCCTTTCAGCTCTGGAGCGCCGAGAAATATCTCTGACCCCGCCTTCGCCGCACCTCACTGAACCACGCGGCGCTTTCACTACAATTTACTTCCATAACGTGCTGCGCGGTTGTGTCGGCTACGTATTTCCGGTTGCTTCCGTCTACCGGACAGTGGCGGAAACTGCCCGCGCCGCTGCTTTCGAGGATACGCGTTTCTCTCCGGTCACTATCGAGGAAGCCCCAGGACTGGATGTTTCTTTGAGCATTCTTTCGCCGCTCCGCGTCATTAAGCCGGAAGAAGTTGAGATTGGAGTGCACGGATTAGTCGTTGCTCATGGCGGACGCCGCGGGTTACTCCTGCCTCAGGTGCCCGTCGAACATCACTGGGACCGCGTCACCTTTGTTCAACAAACGTGCCGCAAAGCGGGCCTACCGCTCGACGCATGGCAGCAGGGCGCGACGCTTGAGGCTTTCACTGCAGAGGTATTCGGCGATCGAGAGGCAGGATAGTACGCGGCGCCTTGTTTCGACTTCAGTTCTGCTCTTCTCTTCTCTGGCACTTCCGACAGTGCTGGGCTCTTGATTACAATCCTCGGATCACTTTTATCGCGAGGTTTGACTTGCAAGAGCCGTTAACCACGACTCAAGATTCGCGCCAGATTCCTGCGGCGCACCGCACCTCGCTGCTTGAACTCGCACGGCTTTTCCTCAAGATAGGGGTGGCCGCTTTCGGCGGTCCGCCGGCGCACATTGCCATGATGGAAGACGAGGTCGTTTCCCGCCGCGGCTGGCTTACGCGGGAGCAGTTTGTCGACTTTCTGGGCGCGACTAATCTTATTCCTGGACCGAATTCAACAGAAATGGCGATTCACGTCGGCAGAGTGCAAGCCGGCTGGCCAGGATTGCTCGTGGCCGGTGCAAGTTTTATTTTGCCATCGGCTGTCATGGTCACCGCGCTGGCGTGGGTATATTTGCGCTTCGGGTCTCTGCCACAGGTGGCCGGTGTGCTGTATGGAGTGAAGCCCATCGTGATTGCTGTGATTGTGCAGGCCGTGTTCAAGCTGGCGAAGACGGCGGTAAAGTCAACCAGCGTAGGGGTTGTGGGTGCGCTAGCGGTGCTGGCCACGGCCTTCGGCGCGGATCAGCTGGCTGTGCTCGCGGGCGGCGGCTTTCTGACCGGTTTGGTTTACGGGCTGCGCTCAGGTAAACCAACATCTCCTAGTTCGGCTCTGCTGACCGGCGGAACCGGCCTCACTGGCATCGCTGTGGGATCTGGTTTTGTCATGCCATTCAGCCTGACTGCTCTTTTTCTTGTGTTCCTTAAGATCGGGGCAATTCTCTTCGGCGGCGGCTATGTGCTGGTGGCGTTGATTCGTTCCAACCTGGTCACACATCTGGGATGGATTACCGAACGTCAATTGCTCGATGCCATCGCTATGGGGCAAGTTACTCCGGGCCCAATATCGACGACGGCAACATTTATCGGTTATCTATTGGGAGGTCTTTCGGGCGCAGTGATTGCGACTGTCGCCATTTTTCTTCCCGCATTTTTCTTCGTAGCGATCAGCGGGCCGCTGGTTCCGCGACTGCGTCATTCACCTCTTGCCGGAGCTGTTTTAGATGGAGTGAATGTTGCGGCTCTGGCCTTGATCGCAGTCGCGTCTTGGCAACTGTTTCGTACCGCCGTCGTGGACTGGACGACCTTGGTCTTGGCCGGTCTGAGCTTCATCTTGCTGATCTGGTATCGGATCAATTCTGTGTGGCTGGTGCTGTGCGGAGCGCTGATTGGAGTTGGCACAACCTGGCTCCATCATTAAACTCGCCCAGAAAAACTTCGAGGAGAAGCGGTTGCTTCTCCTCGGTTGACTTACTGTTGATGCGAACCTTTTGTAGCTTACGGCTGGTCGAGTTCGACGTCGTCACCCAGATGCACGCTTTCCATGGCAAAGACAACCATGCCGGTGGAGGTCGTTGGCGTCGTCGCAATGACCACAACTTCGCCTACGGCGCGGCGTGGCAGATCGCGCACGTGGATGACCGGGCCTCCGGTCTTCGTGAACATATTGGGATCAATTGCGGCCTGGTGCGCTTGAGTATCTTCGTTGGTGGAAGCTTTGAATGAGAGGGATTCGGTCGGGTCGTGCAGGTCCGATTCGTAGCTGCGCACGGCGCGGAAGTAGTCGCCGGGCTTCACCCCCTGATTGGAACCCACGTTCAAATACACTTTGACCCCGGGACCAATCTCGGAATCGAAGTCTTTCGCCATTGCGATCCGTCCGGTCAATTTGCCGTTAGAGGGCATGAAGCGATCGAAGCGCAAGGGAGGGTGAAAAACAGGAGCTGCCTTTTCGACATACGGAATGACGTAATCCCCAGGATTCACCGGATCACAACTCATTTCAATCTCTGCGATGGCCATTTTGCTGCGCGTATCGATAATGCGCACTCGAGCTAATTCGGAGTAGGGCTGGCCCATGGTTTTCAACAAGGCATGCTGACCAGCAAAGATTTCATACTGGTTGGGATCACGAAGTTCACGCACGATCGTATACTTCTGCCCCACCTGATAGCCTTTTCCCGCCAGATACACAATTTCGCCGTTGCTGTTCTTGGTTACGGTTGGGGTGTACAAATCGCCAGCCACGAAATTGGCATTGGGCACGAGTTGTTTGCTGACGAAGCCGGCGCAGGCTAAGTCGACAGCCGTCGGGGTTTGGATCCGCTCAAAAGGAAAACTGACTGTGGTAGGGTCGGTTCCGGCGGGCGCGTTGAGGGCCGGATGGGTATCCGCAGGTTCCTGGGCGCGCGCCATGACGGCCAGACAAAAAATCAGCAACAATCGTGTTTTCTTCATGTTACCTCCAGAGTCAGGGCCGGAAACTCGCCGGCGCTGTAACCCCGTTGATTGCACAAAATAAAAGGACTTACAGCCCGGACAGTAACAACAGAGGCAGGGCCGGTCAAGGTTACTCTGGTGTCATGCGGGATACGTTAAATAGTTTTTTCGGGAAAAATTCGCAATCCATAGTTGCATCTGGAATTGCAGGCCTGTAATATCGCGCCACTCTCAAATTAACGAATGACAGCAGCACCCAACAATTTTGTGGCTCGCCTCCGGCCTTTGCGGCTGCCCCGCGTGTGCGTGGCGGTGACCGGTTCCGATCCGGCGGAAATGCTCGAAAAAGCGGAGGCCCTGGTTCGCGACAATACCTTTCTTGAGTTCAGATTAGACTACCTGCCTCGCCCCGCTCTTGCCCTCCCCAAGCTCAAACAATTTGCCGAGTATCATTCTCATGTAGTGGCATTGGCAACCTGCCGCCGGGTCGCGGCGGGGGGCAAGTTCCGGGGTTCGGTGGCTTCCCAACTCGACATTCTGGCCAAAGCCGCTGCTGCAGGTTGTCAGGCGGTTGATCTGGAACTGCAGAGCGCGGTGCACTGCAAGCCGGAACAGTTGCGACGCTTGCGCAGCCATGCCGCTCTCATCCTCTCGCACCATGATTTCCGGGCGACCAAGAATCTGGAAGAAACGCTGGACAAGATGGTCGCCATCTCCGCCGATTTCTACAAGATCGTCAGCACTGCGACCACGCTTTACGACAACGTCGTGATGATGAAGTTTCTGGAGAAGAACAGCGATAAACAATCGCTAATCGGCGTCTGCATGGGGGAACAGGGCATCATCAGCCGCGTGCTCGGAGTCCGCGCTGGCAGCGTGTTCACCTTTGCGGCCGTGAGCCAGGACCAGAAAACCGCGCCCGGCCAGGTAACCGCTCAGGATTTACGCAGCACTTTTCGTATCGAACAGGTCGATGCCGCGACGCGAGTGTACGGGGTCGCGGGCGATCCCGTAGCCCATTCGCTTTCTCCGGCGATCATGAATGCGGCACTGCGGCGCGAGACGGTGAACGGCGTCTACGTGCCTTTGCATGCCAAGACGCTGAAAGACTTGCTGGCTTGCGTCCGGGACATTCCGATCCACGGTCTTTCCATCACCATGCCGTATAAGACCGCGATTCTGTCGCACCTCGACAATACGGATACGCACACCACGAAGATTGGTGCCTGCAACACCGTCGTACGGGCCCAGGACGGAAACCTTTACGGCTTCAATACCGATACCGCCGGCGTAGTGCGACCGCTGGAGCAGCGAATTACCATCGAAGGCGCGAAAATTCTGGTTCTGGGTGCGGGCGGTGCGGCGCGCGCGGCCGTGTTTGGGCTGAAAGAGCGAGGCGCTGAGGTTTATGTGATGAACCGCACCCCCGCGCAAGCTCAGAAACTGGCGAGATCCGCGCGGGCCCGCACCTTGAAGCGAGCTGACCTGAAGAAATTCAGCTTTGATGTCATCATCAACGCCACACCCGTAGGCATGGGCAATTCGCACGAGTCACCGTTGAATCAGGATGAAATCAAGGCGCGCTACGTCTTCGAGATGATTTACGATCCGCCGGAAACTCGTCTGATGAAACTGGCCCGGGCCGCGGGCGCAGAGGTAATCCCCGGATACGAAATGTTCGTGCAACAGGCGGCGCGGCAATTTGAAATCTGGACGGGAAAGCCCGCGCCCTGGGACGAGATGCTGCGCGTAGTAACGAAAATCCTCGAAGAGCGAGCTACCGCCAAGAATGGCGACCACGAGGCCAAGAAGAAGTAGCAGCTAAGAGCTCAGTCGTGTTTGCCGAGCCGTCACCCAACGGCTCCCCGGGCCGAGTTAAGCGCCGGTAATTCGGTCCGTCACCTTCGATGACCCGAACAAAGCGGACGAGCCCACGTACCAGTCAGTCACCAATCGACGGATCATCTCCTGCCAATGTGGCGAGGAAGCATACGGCGCCGGTTCCTGTGGGGCTGAGGTGGGTAAGCTGAGATCATCGACAACCCGGCTGGGCGAAATCCGGCTGATCGAGACGGCCTTTCTCCGCGTTTTCTGCGCGCCGGCCAACTCCAGAACGAACGCCGGCGGGCCGACCAGCAATCCGATTCTCTGACGAGGTCGAATTGCCCTGAGCCGCGTGCACAGCTCGTCGGCCTCTTCGGAATTCTGCTGCGCCGCCAGCAGTACCAGATCGTAGGCATGCGTTCTCGAAAGAGACGCAGCATCGGCCACGCTGCTGGCGGTGTGCACTTCGATCTCGTAGTTCCTGAAAATCGTAGCCCGCCGGTTCTGTTTCGTGGTGTTCTGATCGATGAGCAGGATGCTTCGATGGTCACAGTACAGCTTAGTCATGGACACTTCTCCAAAGCGGTAGAAAAAATCTGCCAACTATCCAGTCAACGGAGGCAAAACCGGAGGGCCTGAGTTCCAGGCCCCCGGCGTCCCACGTGGTAAAACTCTCCGGCAGTAAACTGCCAATGCCATGAAGATAGTGACGCGAGGTTTAGAAAACGTTTCAGGCAGGTTAAGTTTTTGTGAATTTGGGTTGGCTCAGATGATGCCTGGAAGCAATGCCCTTCTCGTGGACTCCGGCAGAGACCAGGGGTAGAATGGCCGGTGGCCGCGCCGTTCCTCTCCTCCCCCGCAGCGCTGCGCATCCGGTCAGGATCAGGAGATGTTGACTTCGCCATGACACGCTCCCGATTTGCACATTTCGTTTTGCCGTTGCTGCTGGCAGTTTTGGCGGTCGCTTTACCCGCCTCTGCCGAGTGGAAAGAGAAGGTCCTGTACAGCTTTCGAGGCGGAGTAGACGCCGGGTCGGTACCGGCGGGCGGAGTCGTTTTTGACAAGCAGGGGAATCTTTACGTGGCAACTACAGGGGGTGGTCCGAAGATCTGCGTTCCGTTCAGCTACGAGTGTGGAGCGGTGTATGAGCTTTCGCCTCCAGCCACGAAAGGCGACCCGTGGACCGCAACCCTGATCAAAATGTTCGCCGGCGAGGGTTCTAAGGACGCTTCTGTCCCGAGTGGTGGCTTGATCATTGACGACGAGGGAAATCTCTATGGCGTGAGCGGTTACGGCGGCACAGGAAACTGCGTGCTGTTCGGCCTGGCCGGTTGCGGCACGGTTTATGAATTGTCGCCGCCAGCGCAGAAGGGCGGCGCGTGGACGGAGACCATCCTTTACAGCTTTCCTACCGCCAAGCAAGGCTATCTTCCTCAGGGCAATTTGGTTTTCGACAGCGCGGGCAATCTGTACGGAGCGACGGAGTTTGGCGGCGGCCGTGGAACGACCTGCGATCCTTACTACAAGTATTGCGGGGCGGTATTTGAACTGAGTCCGCCGAAGACCAAGGGCGGCAAGTGGACGGAGAAAGTGTTGCACGGCTTCAGAAGCGGCACAGACGGAGCCAATCCCAACGGCGGCCTGGTGCTTGACAGTAAGGGCAGGATCTACGGGACGACGTTCGGTGGCGGCAACGAGAGCGGAGAGTGCGGTGCCGGGGGCTGCGGCACAGTATTTGCGTTAGAGCCCCCCACCAAGAAGGGCCGCTCTTGGATCGAGAAGCAGCTTCATGTGTTTAGCGGTGGCAAGGATAGTAGGCTGCCGAGCGCTGGAGTAATCTCCGACTCGAATGGCAATCTCTATGGCACCACTCTTGGAACGCTATTTCGACTGTCGCTGGCGAAAAACTCCGACATGTGGACAAAGGACATTTTGTACGCATTTAGCGGTGACGCATACGACCCAGAAGGAGCCCTGATCTTCGACGCAAACGCAAATCTGTACGGAACGACGAATGTCGGTAGCGGTCAGTCTCTACAGGGTAGCGTCTTCCAGTTGAAGCCGCCCAATCAGAATGGCTACCCTTGGACCTTCAGGGTTCTGCATGGTTTCCTTGGTCCGCCCGACGGCGAGTTTCCCGCTGCTAGTTTGATCTTCGATAAGGCGGGCAACCTCTATAGCACGACGCAGGGCGGTGGCAAAGCCTCATGTAGTTGCGGAACCGTGTTTGAAATCAAACCGTAGACATCCGCTATGTACCCAGCAGAGCCCCGCGAGCGGGATCAAGAAATCGCTTTCCTCGCGAAGAGCGCAGGAGGACCTCCAATGTTTGACCTCGGGTCATTGTTAGCACTAGGGTGTGTAGTTTTTTCTCTGAAAAGCGATGCCCCATGCCACAAATTGGTTGCATTTTCTGAGTACTGAAGTAATATGTTACTTAGGACGCGGTGGTAAGCGTCCGATCCAGTCGTGGTACCGCCCTTTCTTCCAGGTTCAAGAGCCGTAACCAACTGTCTCGTCACGAGGTGGATACTACTGCCTCGGACCAGGTTCGGAGAAACCTTTTATGGCGTGGTACGCTTATTGCCTCACTGAGCAACAGAACCTAAACAATGGAGTACGCACGCGGCGCCCTTTCCTCCTCGAGGGAATTCAAGGTGTGAATGGAGCCCCAGTCCTGAGCTATCCCAGCGGCGAATTTGCCGTGATAGTCAGCGAGTACGACCGCACAGCCGACGGCGGCGACAAACTGGAAGATAAAACCGTCCTGGAGCACGCGCGGGTGGTAAGTGTCTGCTTTCGAAATGGAACCGTCCTTCCTTTCCGTTTTGGAACCATTTTCGATAGTGATGAAGCCCTTCGGCAAGCGGTCCGAACCAACCGCCGCGCCTTTGGGATGAGCGTGGCTCGGCTGCGCGGTAAAGCCGAGATGCACCTCAAAGTACTGGTCAAGGACGGTTCCCTGCGAGCCGCAATGGCCGACGTCGTTTTGCCCGACACCGTTGGCGGCGACTACCTGATCAAGCTCCGGGAAAAGGCTTCCAAAGACCGCGAACGTCAGACCAAGGCACGCGGCCTGGCGGTTCAGGTCCACAAGATGTTTAATCCCCTCGAAGAAGAAATTAGTTGCAAAAGAGTTAATACCGACGGGATGATGATTGACATCGCCCACCTGATCGATTCGAAATCGGTGGAGAAGTACCAAAACCGTTATAGCAGCGCCGCTAAGCAATTGAAGAACTGTGAGCTGGTCCTTAGCGGGCCCTGGCCGCCGTATCACTTCCTGCCAGGCAAGCTGCGAACGGTCGCGGGCAGTTCATAGACGCGGCCCCAGTGTGATTTCCCTTCAGCGGAGTAGTGTCCTGCAGCCAATGTGCAGGAATGTGCATTTTTTTGCCCCATGCGAATTGACCCTAAACCGAGCAAGACAAGGTTCTCTGGCTTGTTAAGATTTGCTTTTTCAATGGTTTGAAAGAATGCAGCGTTTTCGAGTGAGGAGCTGTCATTTTGGCGCGGCAAGTGCTCCTCTAAGCAGTAAGAAAAGAGGCCGCGCTTGACCTTCACTCTCCGTTCTCGACTTCTCACTCTTAGCCGATCCGGCTGGCGGATCGGTCCTTTGCATCGCCTTTCCTGACATTTCCTACCCTTTGCCTCTTTTGAACTGTGGCCCCAGTAATGGGGCCGCTTTTTTTGCTCGGAGCCTCAACTTCCGTTTCGACAAGCTGAGTGCGAATTCCTTCCCGTCGGCATCACATCTGGATACACTTACCATCAACATGCGCCTGCACATTGCCGCTGTACTGTTCTTGACTGCCACAACCGTCGTCTACTCTGAGCCCGAAACTTTCGATTCCAGCTACACGTCGGGAGATACGGCGGTTCTGGTCGAGAACTCCGATCCCTCGCAGCTAAGAACCGAGCTTTCCGCGCTGCGCGATGCCGCGCTCTCCGACGACTACGCTTATCGGCAGGTGGCGCACCTTACCGACAACATCGGTCCACGCGGCATTGGCTCACCCCAAGCGGCAGCGGCAGTGCAATACGTCGCAGAAGAAATGCGGAAGCTTGGACTCGAGGTCAAGCTTGAAGAAGTCAAAGTCCCACACTGGATGCGTGGCGTCGAAACGGCGGAACTGGTGGAATATCCGGGGCAAGCGCCGGGAACGAGTCAGAAGATTGTGCTGACCGCGTTAGGCGGAAACACGCCTACTCAGCCGGACGGCCTCACCGCTGAAGTCGTCGTGGTGAATAGCTTTGACGAGCTGAAAGCTTTAGGCCGGGAGAAAGTCGCGGGAAAGATTGTGCTGTTCAACGTTGTATTCGATAAGAAGAAAGCGTCCAACGGCTTGGCTGGAGAAGCCTACGGCGAAGCCGTGGCGTATCGCGGTGGCGGCGCAAAAGCGGCGGCGGAGTTAGGCGCGGTGGCATCGTTGGTGCGGTCGGTCGGAAATGCGGACTACCGTTTGCCGCATACCGGTTGGAGCGCGGCCGCGGTGATTCCCGCCGGGGCTGTCACCAGCGAAGATGCCGATTTGGTGGCACGGCTCGCGGCGCAGGGCAAAGTCCGCATGCGCCTCACGCTGACTTCGCAGACCGGGCCGGATGTGTTGAGTTACAACGTGGTCGCGGATCTCAGAGGGTCGGAGCATCCCGAGCAAGTGGTGATCGTTTCCGGGCATCTGGATTCCTGGGACTTGGGAACCGGCGCGATCGATGACGCTGCGGGAGTCGCCGTCGCCATGGAAACCGCGGAACTCGTGCAACGGCTGCATCTGCGTCCCAGCCGAACCATCCGCGTAATTGCCTGGATGGACGAAGAAAATGGCGGACGCGGGCACGACGCGTATGCCAAGGATTATGCGGCGGAGCTTGCGAATCACGTCGCGGGTATGGAGAGCGATACGGGCGCGTCGCATCCATTAGGATTCGAAGCCAAGATCAATCCCAAAGGTTTGCCAATGCTAAAGCCGGTGCAGGATGTGCTGCAATCTTTCGGAGCGAATGTAATCCGGTTGACGGAGCGCAGTCCGGGTGCCGACATCGCGCCGCTGGCCAAGGCCGGCGTTCCGACGCTAGGCATCCTGCAGGATGCGCGAACCTACTTCAACTACCACCACACCGCCGCCGACACGCTGGACAAGATCGTCCCGCAAGAACTGCGAGAGAATGCTGCAGCTATGGCAGTCATGGGATACGCGCTGGCCGATTTGCCGGAGCCGTTGCCGCGCTGAGGTTTTCTTAGATGATCTAGTTTCGGGAGGTAGGTCACCTGGACAGCCGGATGGCTTCCAAACTTAGACTTCGTTCAATAGATGTTGCAACACCGCCGGGAGTTGATCTGTGCTGACGCAACTTTCTGTCGATGAGAGTGCGCCGTGAATCTGGTCACAGCACTTCACTACTACGGTAACCCTTGGGCAAATTTTCCTTAAGCTCTCCGCCACGTCAAAGTTAGCATGTTTCTTCACCTGGCCATCCAGCACGACGGCACTTACTTGACCCAGGATGTATAAGAGGGCGACTCCTTGTGTAGGTTCATCGGTACTGACGACCTCACACCCCGTTTCCTTGATGGCAGCTAGAACCGAATTGCTTCGGTTCGATCGATCGAATATATAGAGGATAGTGCGTTGGTGCTCCATGGTTTTTCTCCGCTCTGCTGCAAGTCCGACCGCATTGCCGGATACTTCTGCAGACATTTTTCGGCTTCCTCTGTCGTAGGCCGTCCCTCGAGGATCAGTCTGTGCTCGGCCTCATTGTCGATTCTCGTGATCCTCAGCATTGTTTTCCTCTTTTTGTAATTCCCCGACTCTCATAGCCACCCCAATAACTTGCCCAATGACCTCCGTCTCTTGTGCAGGAAGAACCGTTGGCAGCGCTGGCGATAGCGGGTGCGGCAGAAGAATGAGTTCCTCACGCGACGTTGTACACCAGGAGCAGGTATAACCTTCCCGAGTCTCAACAAAGTAGATTGGCCGCTCATACTCCGAACGCCAGCCTCCTTTGAGCACTTTGTTCCGAGATTCGTCCACCTGGATGAAGCTGCCTGGCGGCAGGATGGGATGCATCGTCAGATCTTCGCTGCCAATGTACCCATAGCTGTAATCTTTCTTCGATAACTGCTGCAGATACGCCACTGGGACGGCGCCCCACTGCCGGATCATGGGCGCGAAATTTAATGTTGTGCGCGGATCAAAATCGGGATCAATTCGAATCGGCTTCTCTATCTTCGCGGTGTTTGGAAGGGCGTGAGAAAAATGGGTCCGCGGTGGCACAAACTCTTCGAGGTCGGAAGCGGTCTGATTGAGATCGACTCCATACCAGCTCAGCATTTCGCCAAACTCACGACGGTAGATGATTGCCAACGAGTAGAGGCGGTGGACGCTGGGGATGACCCCTTTGGTTTCGATATCGGAGAGCCGCCCTGCCGTGATCAGGTAGTCCTCATTGTTGTGTTTGCGAGCAAGCCGCTCAGTTGCGGTTTCAACATCGCCTGACGTTAGGCCCAGTTTCTCGCGTAACGTGCGCAGATTCGGACCCGGCGAAATCATAAGATCTCCTTCCCAACTTTCTTGCAATTCGCCTGACATTCCCTCGCTTGCAAGCTATATTCGAATCGCGCTAAAGCGAGCGAATGCCAGGCTCCTGCTCAGTTCCCAGCTCCAGTACTGTCGGAGTTGGACATTGATGCTTGATTGGCCACGATTGTCTGCTGGCTGCCTTGTGCTAATCCCTTCTCTGTCTTTTTTGAATACACGAATTCATTTCCGATTTCGCGTCCCGGATAAAACCATTTCACAAGAGCAGCTGGTCCTCCCGACTCCGGCTCTGCCAATGTGACAGTGGTATCATCCGCCGGCTGCTGACTCTCCGCTGCAATGGTTAGAAAGGTTCCGTACAGGACGCTGTGATCCGCACTGAAGACCTGAACGACATTTGGTTCAGCACCATGATCGGCAAGTTCGAACAAGTAGCTTCCCGCGGGTAACACGTTTCCGGGGATCTGGACCGGTTGACTGAAAGTGATTGTGGTGGCTTCGTCAAACTCGTCAGCATGAGCAGCGAGTTCGAAGATCATGGTAAAAGCAATGATCAAACCTAAGACGATGTAACTTTTGTTGATTTTCATATTTCATCTCCTTGAAACCATGTTGGTATTTCTACGTCACGCTAAAAAAGTAACTTCACGACCGCTTTACCCGCCTTGCCGGCATCCTTCGCAGAAACCTTCGCGGCTTTATAAGTGTCCTTGCCCACGGCCTTAGCCGAATGGCCAACAACATCACCTGCGAATGACGGGATCGACATGCAGAGAGCAAGAGCTACTAGAGCAAAAAGGTTTTTCATAATTCCTTCTTTATCCTCCCAATCTCGGCTGCATTGCCGGATACATATACAGATGAGCGCAGCGTTCTCCCGCTACATCACTACTTCTTATTGGGGATTACAATTGTTTATAGGTTTGAGGAGCAGTAACCGGGGGTACTACTTCTTCTTGAAGTGACGCCACGTCCAGGAAGTCGACTATCTCGTCGTAAGAGGCGCAGAAGGCGGTTACACGGAACACAACTAGACGACCGTGCGAACATTAGGCAGCTTTCCTGTCGGACGAGGTGCAAGATCGCTCGATTGAGACAGCAGGAATCTGTGAAATGCTCCCGCGTTACCCGTGGGTGCAGGTCCGGCGGGATAGGCGATTGAGAATTGTCTTGAAAGCTTCAGGCCTCGAAGGCGTGCAATCTTTAGCGTCCCCAGCGACAGTTGATTACGTACAGCCCACCGCGAAACAAAGGTGACGCCAAGACCCGCCTCAACCGCGCTTAGCAATCCCTCTGTAGAATCGAGTTCCATTTGGATCTTCAGATCTTTTTTTTGCAGCCCCGCAGCGACGATCGCCTTTTCAACCACGCGTCGGGAGCCAGAACCAAATTCCCGCATCAAAAGCGGTTGTTGTTTCAAGCCATCGACCTCAACCTCTTGCTCTGCCCATTCATGGCTCGGGGGAACAACAAGCACCATATGGTCCTGCAGGAATGGTTCGATGTTAAGATCCTTGCGCTGATTCAGCCCCTCGATTAGCGCGAGATGTACCTCATGTGCCAGAAGTGCATCTAGCATAGCCTCGGTGTTACCGCTGCGGACGATAACCCGAATGCGTGGATAAGCCTTGACAAAGCCAGCAACGAAGTTTGGAAGTAGGTATTGCCCAATGGTCTGGGAAGCGCCGATTGCCAACTCGCCCGCCTGCTGCCCAGAGGCTTCAGCAACAGCGGAAAAGGCTTGAGCGGAAAGCTCTTTCATCTTATCGGCAAACGGCAGCAACACCTTGCCCCCAGCGGTTAGGGTGATACGTCCACCGCTGCGATCAAACAAAGGAAACCCGATTTCGTCTTCGAGTGCCTTTACTTGTTGCGTGACCGCCGGCTGCGTTAGAAATAGTTCTTCTGCCGCACGACTAAAGTTCAAATGATGCGCCACTGTTCGAAATACACGGACTCGAAAGTTTTCTATCAAGGTGTAGCCTCCTTGGGAGAAACTGATCACGAACTCTTACGAACGCGTAAATCGCATTGCAAGAGCTGTAACACGACGGAATTCCGAGAGTCCCGTACGCTGAGGTAAACACGAACTAGACATCGCACGGTTGATTGTGCCAAAGGGCTTCTCGCATGCCTGAAGGCGGACGCAGTTAACCCCACTAGCGCGGCATGATGACCGTCTTCTCCTTTGGGATTGCGTCCTAATGTCGCTTTATCGATATTGAGGCACGCCATCACTCGTTCCGCCAGAGTGTGCCACAACTATTCTGAGAGCGACAGATGTTCACAGCGGCTGGCTTTGAACATCTCCAGGAACCGCAGATCCTCCGTCCCAGGGTTCTGGATATAGTAGGCCAGCGTTTGCTGCATGTAACCCACGTCACCCGTTGCACCGCTAGCCGGGTAATAAGCAATGCATCGCTGAACTATAATGAACCTCCGATAAATAGCCGAAGTAACGTGGATACGGCATTTCTGGAATAGAAGACGAGAACGCACGCGGCAACAGCCGCCTGGAAAAAGTCACGAACGGTTCTTCGGGTCTGCCTGAGATCGAATGCGGCTCCTAAGCGCCGCTTTGCCGATAGAACTCCGAGCTGAGAATTCTTCGCTGCCTCGACTGCGGCTCCCCTCGAGGTTCCCTTCCAAGCGGCGTCCGTCCAGAAGTCAGCGTCGATCTTCGCTTGAGCCTCTTCACGAGAGGCGAAGCCGCACCCGACGATGCTGGGCCCCGCGATGAGATCTCGAAGCGATTCCTCGTCAGAATAGGCAATCACGAAGCGTTCCGAAAGACTTTCTGTGCGGCGAGCCTCGATCACTGCGTATTGTGCTATAGGCAAGTTAACCAACCCGGTCACGACAGTCATCGGAGTCCACCATCCCCACCAAGGACACGTACACCGAGTCATTGCAAGCCGGATTCCAACATATCTCGTCTGTCGAGGTTCTCGTCTGAGGTGTGCATCCGTCTCTCGCATGGTCATTTCTCTTTTGGTTACGAGAAACAAGAGTTACACCGCTTCCAACCAAACGGCATACCGGTAGCCACGTATTTTCAGCCTGGTGATGATCGGGTGTTTACGAGCAGGCTATAAGTCCTCCGATTAACAGCTGTCGGCATTTCGACTCGGCACTCGCTCACACGCGGTGAGGCGGGCCGATTGCGAACTGGCTTTTGCTTTTCGTGAATCCTCTATACCGCCACGGCTCGCGAACGCGATCTCCGCTCGAGAAGCGAAGAGGGCAGACGCCTTCGCAGTGGACTGACGTTTCTATGGAGGCGGGACTGCGAAGGCGACTGCCGCTTTTGGCGAATTGCCACACGGCGCTTTGATGCTGTGTCTTACAGCTCAGTTACATTATTGCGGCAAAACCTTTCTGTCTTTCGAATAAAGTCTCAAAACATCTCTTCTCGTATTTTGGAATGAAAAATGCATTGGCACTGTTGCCATGCATGTTTTGTGGATACGGAAGGTGACAGAAGTTCGCGGCGCTGCGTTACTAAATGGGATTATCGACGGCTGATCATTCGATGTGATGAGTGAGGTATCTATGGGGTTTATCAGATTAAGTGGCTTTAAAACGACTTCAGATGTGGTCTCCGGCATTCTGAATTGGGTGTGCCCTGAATGTGGGGGAAGAATGGGAGGCCGAGGGAAAGAGTTCAAGTGCCAAGGCGTATGCCAGATGGACTGGCGTCGAGTATGGGAGGAGCGGGACCGGTCGGTTCGATTCGACGGGAGATCGCAGAGAGCGATCAGCGTAGGTTAATTGGTGGAGAGGAGAGGATCTTATGAAACAGATAATGCTGCTTGTTCTAGTAATCTCGGCCACCGTCGTTCTGGCGCAAAACAACAATATGCCCAATGCAGCGACTACTGACAACTCGAGGCATGCCAGAGAACAAATGACGGTACGGGGTTGTGTGAGCACGTTCAACGGCGACTTCATTCTCGTGAAGCAAGACCCAGGGATCACGTATGAACTTCATTCGACCGGCAAAATGAGACTCAGCCGCTACCTGGGGCAACGAGTAGAAGTAACTGGGAAGACATCGCCTTCACTGAGCACAAGCTCTGACGCCTTGGCGACAGGAGGCGCTCCTTCGTCGCTGACGCTAACGGCAAGTTCAATTAAGACTATTTCAAAGGAATGTACTGAACCCCTCATCTCCGATAAGTAACTGCGACTAGACCGTAAGACAGCAAATCGACGGCGCGAGTGTCGTATGCTCGCGTACCCTCCCCCCCAATGAACTCGCGAAGATCAGGACCAGTCTGTTGATATGCCGAGGCTGGGCGACATCACGTGTCGTTCCAAATCAGTCGAAATGCCGCCAGTTGTCCATAGAGGGCCTCCTACCTCATCCTCACAAGCCCGCTTCGACTACTCAGATTCCCACAAGCCCGCAAAAACGTTACCAGGCCATTGCTGATCGATTGGAAGGCGACGTGCCTCTTGTTGTTGTGCAAGGAGAAAACGACGATATGCAAGACGCAGAGATGCAGGTCGGGAGTGACCAGCGCCTCAACGTGCCCAACTACGGAAGCGCAGCTCACGAACTGCAGAACATTCTGTCACGCCGGTTACCGTCTTTTTACAAGATAGCTTATCGACTTCTGGGCAACGCAGCCGATGCTGAGGATGCGGTACAGGATGCGCTTCTTGCGGCTTACAAGCACTTGGACCAATTCAGGGGACAGTCGCAAATGTCCACATGGCTAACCACCATTGTGCGCAATTGTGCGCGGATGCAATTGCGCAAGCGGCCGCGCCAGATTCACGTCGCTCTTGATGAGCGGACAGGTGAGGAACAAGGGTATTCCGTCTTGGAACGATTGGCGAATGTTGGGCTCAATCCTGAAGATGAGTGCCGGAATTCTGAACTCAACGCACGCGTGCGAACGTTCGCGGCACAGCTCTCGCCTACTTTGCGAAGAACATTTCAGCTGCGCGATATGGACGGTCTCTCGATCAGCGAAACCGCCCACATTCTGGGAATACCGAGCGGAACCGTGAAGGTTCAGTTGGCGCGGGCACGAGCAAAGCTCAAAGACGCAATGCGCCATGCGCTCGAAGCGCGAACTCGAGCACCCGACACCTTCGCGGCATCGCCAAGTATGCCCAGAAGGTAAGTGCAGACTAGAAAGCGAATCTCGCTCAAGGCCTATGGGGAATCCGGCTGCTGTAGTGTTGGGTCTACAACATTTTGGCTGCTGTGCGGACGAGGCTTGCAAATCCCCAGTCTCTTCATTTTGTGGATGAGCGTAGTGCGCCTCACGCCAAGTTTAACCGCAGCACCTTTTGGGCCGCCCACTACCCAACCGACTTCGTCGAGCGTCTGTAGAATCACAGCGCGCTCCGCATCGCTCAGGGTATTTGGAACCAGTGGGGTTATAAAACTTTTTCTTCCGCCTGATTGCAAAGGATTCGGAAGCACGCCATCATTTGCAAGGATCACCGCTCGTTCAAGCAAGTTCTGCAGTTCGCGGATATTTCCCGGCCACTCGTAGGAGGTCAGGGCTGACATCGTGGCCGGAGGGATGCGCGTGATTTTCTTACCGACGCGGCGTCCAATTTTTTCTACAAAATGCATCACCAGTTCGGGAATGTCCTCGCGGCGCTCTCGCAACGGTGGCACCAGGACGGGGAACACATTTAGCCGGAAGTAGAGATCGTTGCGAAATTCTCCCCGCCTCACCATATCGGTTAAATCACGATGCGTAGCAGCCACCAGCCGAACGTCGACTTGGTGAGTCCGAGTACTCCCCAAACGCTCAAACTCCTGTTCCTGCAGGACGCGGAGCAGCTTGGGCTGCAGCGCGGGTGGAATATCACCTACCTCGTCCAGAAAAAGTGTGCCTTTGTCGGCCACTTCGAAACGGCCGATCTTTTGTGCAATGGCCCCTGTAAACGCGCCTTTCTCATGGCCAAAAAGCTCGCTTTCCAAAAGATCCAGCGGGATGGCCGCGCAATTCACTCTCACAAACGCCCGTCCGGACCGCGAGCTTAGGTTGTGAATCGCATGCGCGATCAGCTCCTTGCCGGTGCCTGTTTCCCCCTGGATCAAGACGGTCGAGTCCGCTGGCGCTACGCGCTCGACCTCTTCGAGTACTGCTTCCAGAGCAGAACTGCGCCCTATAATCCGCTCGAAGCTGCGTTCCTTCCAATCCTGATTGCCTGACCCGAGTTGTTGCGAAGTTCCCACAGCTAAACCTCTTGGGCACCCGTGCACATCAGTTAACGAGCTCAAGTCTCCAGGGCGGCGCGAACATGCTGGAGCAAGACTGTATTATCGAAGGGTTTTGTCAGGAACTCCGCTGCGCCCGCTCTCAAAGCTTCCATTCGCATCTTTTCGCCACCGTGTGCCGTTATGAAGATCGTTGGGATACCGCAATGGTCGTCATTCAGCTTGCCAAACAATTCCAGGCCAGACATTCCCGGCATGCGGACGTCCGCAATTAGACACGCAGTGGTCCGCTGTAAGCCGGAACTCAGGAAGTCCTCGGCCGAGGCGAATACTCGCGACGAATATCCAGCTGCCTTCAACAGGCCGTGCAATGCATTACGCATCAACTCGTCGTCATCCACAACCGCGACCAGTTTCGCCTTTGCCTGAATAACCATGTTCGGAAGATAGCGCCGCGCCAGTACGCGCGCAACTATACCTGGGTATAAGGACGCTAATACCCCCGCCTGCATTACCAGTGTGTTTGGACGTGAGCAGGCAGCATTTGGTAGAAGATTGCGCCGCGTGGAGAGTTGTCCGCAGCCCATAAGCTGGCCACCATTTTTTTCCGCTTAGCTCATCTCTGACGGGGTGCATGCTGAAGCTTCGCCGCCATCACGATCAATTCCGCCAATGATTCAGCCTGCATCTTGCGCATAACGTGTCCGCGATGGACCTTCACAGTGATTATGCTCGTCCCCAACTCGTACGCTACTTGCTTATTCAGTCTGCCTGAAATCACTAAGGTCATGACTTCGCGTTCGCGTGCGGTCAGCGATTCGTAGCGCTTTCTCAGTTCGCCGATCTCACTCTCCTGGTGGCGTGCCACTCGGTCACGATCCAGCGCCTGGTGGATCGCATCCAGCAGGTCCTGATTGCGAAAAGGTTTGGTGAGAAACTCCACCGCGCCGGACTTCATTGCCTTCACCGTCATCGGAATGTCTCCATGACCCGTGATGAAGATAATGGGGATGCGGATACCCGCCTCGGTCAGTTGGCGCTGAAAATCCAGACCGCTGACCCCGGGAAGTCTCACGTCCAGAACAAGGCAGCTTGGGCCGTCCGGCTGTTTGGTGTCTAAAAACTCCTGAGGTGTTCCGAATGTTTCAGAACGCAAGCCAACCGACTTCAGCAAGCCTTGAATGGCTTTGCGCACCAAGTCGTCGTCATCAACGACAAAAACGGTGGGTACGCCGGCGGACATCATTGATACGCCTCGGTTTTTCTGCGTAAGGTAAGGCGACCGCCGAGGAGACCCGCGCCGGTACCGCTGATCGCGTCCACAGGTTTCTTAATCCCCACTTTGCGAGTTGAACGCGCTAGGCCAACTGCCTCAACATATCTTTGATCGCGTTCGATGCCATTGATGATGATGATAATGTTCTTGGGCAGTTGCTGCAATTACGCTCAACACTTAAGGTTCCAAGACGATGTTCTTGTTGTCGTTTACATTCGACAAGCAGCCTTCGCTGAGAGCGGCTTAACGATGTCTTAGGTGGGCGTTTTAGTCGTTCCGACCCATTAATCCTGATAGTAATACCGCGTAAGTAAATCAGGTAAACGCCGTATTGACATTAGGCACATGCTGAGATTAGCTTTAGGTGCTCATAACTTGGCGTGCGCTAGCCGACCGAAGAGCTAGGGTCACCTCGTGAAAGTTTCGGGTGATTCAGATTTCGGGCACCTATTCCGTAGTGCCCTGACCACCCTTTCCCGGCTGGATCGATTCCATCACTGCGCTATCAAGAACTGCGCTATCAAGAAAGGAGATGCCATGGCACGCACAACTCTGATTGTCCTGCCTGTGGTTTGCTTGAAGAGCTTATACATCCGGGCGCCTATTGGAGATTGGTTTCGGCCCGAGGAGTGCACTCTTCAAATGTGGGGGGACAATGTCAATGACATCAGCCACTGAGATCAGAAGATCAGGTATTAGCGTAGTGGGAGATCGGCCCTGGGGAACGCATTTTTGCAACTTTTACGAGAGCAGAAAAGACCTGCTCGACATGCTGTTGTCGTATTTCAAAGCCGGACTGGAAGACAATGAGTTCTGCGTGTGGGTTGTCTCCGATCCCCTGTCACCGCGGGAAGCCTGGGATGGATTGCGGGAAGCGGTGCCTCAATTTGATCATTATCTGTCGAAGCGAAGCATCGAAGTATTCGATGGCCAAGACTGGTACCTGAAGGGTGGCACCTTCGATTCAAACCGAGTCATGACTTCGTGGAATGAGAAACTCGATCGAGCGTTGGACCGGGGGTATGCGGGGCTTAGGGGCACAGGAAATACGGCGTGGTTGCAGAAGAAGGACTGGAAGGCTTTTTCGGAATACGAACAGTTGGTCAATGACAGCGTAGCCGGACGGTCGACGATTTTGTTGTGCACCTATTCGCTGAATTCATGCGGAGCGAATGAGCTCTTGGATGTAGTGGCTACCCATCAGTTTGCCACAGCGAGGCGCCGTGGCGACTGGGAACTGATTGAGACTCCTGAACTGAAACAGGCCAAAACAGAAATCAAGAAAATGAATGACGAGCTCGAATCGCGCGTGCTTCAACGCACCAAAGAGCTTGAGGCCGCCAATCAACGACTGAGCCAAGCGCAAGTCGAACTGGCGCATATCAATCGGGTGACCACAATGGGCGAGCTCGCGGCCTCGATCGCGCACGAAATTAAGCAGCCGATTTCCGCCGCAAGTATAAACGCCGGAACCTGCTTGCAGTGCCTTCAGCGCGATGTCCCCGATTTGCAGGAGGCAAGCGAAGCTGCAACAAGAGTCGTTCAGGCCGTAACCCGCGCGGGCGACGTCATCAGCGAAATCAGCTCGTTCTTCAAGAAGGGCGTTCTGCGGCGGGAGTTGCTGGACGTAAATGAACTCGTCAGAGAAATGATTGTCTTACTGCGTAGCGAGGCGATCCGGTACTCGATTTCCATTCGCACCGAGCTTGCTGACAATGTGCCTAGGGTGTTGGCAGACCGTGTGCAATTACAGCAGGTTTTCATGAATCTGATGCTGAACGGCTTCGATGCGATGAAGGAATCGGACCGCCGCGGTGAGTTGACGATCAAGTCGGAAGTTTGCGATCGTCAACTGCTGATCTCGGTCCGCGATACCGGCTTGGGATTGCCGCCGGACCAGGCCGAACACGTCTTTGACGCGTTCTTTACAACGAAGGGAAACGGGACTGGCATGGGCTTGCCGATCAGCCGGTCAATCATTGAATCGCACGGCGGCCGATTGTGGGCCACAGGCAACGGAGGACCCGGTGCAACGTTTCATTTCACATTACCGGCAGAAACCGCACTAGCGCAAGCACCGAGCTCGAGGTAAGGCACACTATTTGGTCTGTCAAGCGATTTCCGCCAAGAGCGGAACGAAACAGACATCATTGGTACGCATCGGTTTTTCTGCGTAAGGTAAGGCGTCCGCCAAGGAAACCCGCGCCGGTACGGGTCCACAAGTTTTTTAATCCCTACTTTGCGAGTTGAACGCCAGGCCAGTGCCTCGGCATATCCTTGATCGCGCTCGACGCCAATTGATGATGAGGATAATGTTCCTGAGCAGTTGCTGCAATTACGCTCAACACTTGAGCTTCTAACCGCAAATCCCTGGCTCACTTTCTTGAGCCGAAGATTAAACATTGAGCTTCTCCCGTCCTCATCTTTCCCCCGTTCAGTTTGCTCCCAAACCGAACGTTTAATCCGGTAAATATTTATGATTTGGCGGCGGATTCGTCCTCTCGTCGACGTTCGTTGACAGAAGTCAAGCTATTAACATTCGTTGACAGAAGTCGATCTGTTAACAGCTGATGTGCGATCTGGAATCAATTTCCATGCGGTTTAGGAGCAGCTACTTGACATGCTCATTCCTCGAAACTGATCAGGATGGCAAAGCTAGAACCTGCGTTGGTAGCGAAACCCTGCTTTGAAAGAGTCGAGTTATGACGCTGCTACCCCGGCATTACTTCGTTGTTGCCGTAGGTAAATGCTGACGCCCCTCCCAGGTCTATAGGATGGGAGAACCAAGCTACCTCAACATAAAAATCAGCTTCATCCAACGGCTCCGTCTCAGCTTTGACTTCAAAACATTCTGTCTTCGACCTCGATGCCCTCTTGCTCTTTTTCGGCGAGTTCCAAATGGAAAACCGCGTGCATAGGTCCTGCCCAAGTGTTTCCGAACGAAAACTCAGCGCAAGGAGTCAGGTCATGAAATGCAGGACGTTAGTAGCGGTGGCCCTAGGTAGCGTTTGCGGATTCGCTTTGTGGGCCTCAATCTATTCGCCGCAGGTTTCAGCGCAGACCAATGAATCACCTAAGCCGGTCTACAACCCCTATCCTAAAGGCATCCTCCCACCCGACTTGAATTCGGAGATAGCCCGGGTGTTACGAGAGGTGGATCTTGTCGAGAGCCGGGCGATCACGCGGTGGCATAACTTGAAGCCCCCGATTCTCACAGGCCAGCCGCCTGTCCTAAAGAATACCGGAACCGAAGCAACAGAAACGCTTGGCGAACTCATGATGTTCGACAAGCATATCTCGCCGGACAAGAATCAGGCCTGCGCGTCTTGTCACATGCCTTACGCTGGGTTTAGCGGACCAATCCCGTCCGTTAACCTGACAATGATTGCTTATCCTGGAACAGTTCACTTTCGCGCGGGCAAGCGCACAGCGCAACGACACACGTATTCACCCTTCTTCCCTGTGCTTCAATACAATCAAGAGGACAATCTGTTCTTCGGTGGAAATTTCTGGGATTCTCGTTCAACCGGGTATTTGCTAAGGAGTCCTGACGCCCAACAAGCGCAGGGGCCGCCAGTCGACACTCAAGAAATGGGATTCCCCGACACTGCCTGCGTCGCCTTTCGGCTTGCGCATGCTGTCTACCGACCTCTATTTGAGGAGATCTGGGGTAAGGGCTCCTTGGATATTAACTTTCCATCCGAGACCGAACAGATTTGCGCAACACCGGGAGGGGCCGCGGTATTTAAGGGGAACACCACACCAGTTCCGCTAAGTCCAAGCGACCGCACCCTCGCCAACACGGCTTACGACCACTGGGGACAGTCCATTGCGTCATATCAACAGTCCGTGCAGGTCAGCGCTTTCTCGTCGAAGTTCGACGCATTCCTGGTTGGTAAGTACACGATGACGGCAGATGAGTTGGCGGGTTTCAAACTGTTCAATGGCAAGGGTAATTGCAATTCATGCCACGTCGACGGAAGAGGAACCAATCTGACACAAGGTCAGATCGACACCAGCAATACTGCTCAGGTGAACCCGCTATTCACCTGTTTCGGCTCGGCCAATGAGGGAGTGCCTCTGAATCCACGAGATGCCTTCTATTACCAAGACAAGCCAGATCCCTACGGGTTCACTCCGAATCCATATGGCTTCGGCTACGTAGATTTGGGATTAGGCGGCTTCCTCAGAAGCGGTTTCGGCTCCGCTCCAAACCCGAATGCGAGCTGGAGAAAACTTGCACCAACTGTCGACGGCCAAATGCAAGTGGCTACAGCGCGCAACGCAGCGTTGGCGCCGACACAATGTTCAACCACTGAAGCCCCTGGGCCCTACTTTCAGAAGGAATTTTTTCACAACGGCTATATGAAAAGCCTGAAGCAGTTGGTCCATTTCTACAATACGCGCGACAAGTACGCCTACCCGGTCCTCTCCGGACATTGCCCGGCGGGAACGACCGAAAAGGTGGACTGCTGGCCGGTGCCCGAGGTACCGAACAATGTCGACATGACCACCGGCAATCTTGGCTTAACGGATGAAGAGGAGAACCAGATCGTCAAGTTTCTGGAAACACTGTCGGACGGTTTTACCAGGCCTTATCGCAACCGGGACACGTTCACCGGTGCCTGCATGAAGGGCGGTTCGGCGGCAACCCAAGGCAACGAGTTCCTAATCCCGACTCCGCCTCTACCCCCCTGCGCATCAGCCATCTGCGGCGTTGCGCCTGTCCCGAACCCGCCGATTCGGCCACCTTTGTCTGAGTAAACTCTCTCCGGCTTGTCCGCCTTCGGCGAACCTGCCGATACGGACGAGCCGGAGCGTCTTATTTGCAAACGAAATGAAACTCCATGTTCATAACGCTCACCAGCTTTCATTAAAGAATTTCGTGAGGTGCGAAAATGAATAGAGTGATTCTTCTCTTGGCAATCTCAGTATTGAGCGGAAGCCTTCTCGCGCAGGAAAGCCCAAGGACCAAGAAAGCCCCGCACGTACGGATCATCCAGGGTCCTAAGATCGAGTTGGCGAGGCAGAATTTGACGATTATCCGATGGACGACGAACAATCCTGGCGGCGACCCCGTCCATTATGGAATCGTGCACTACGGCACAAGTCCAGGTAGGTTGCTCGAGACGGCTCAATCTCCGATCAGACTAGACCCGGATCATGCGTCGACAGTCTTCCGCGTTCGTCTTGATAACCTTAAAACGCGGACGACCTACTATTATAGGGTTGATTCCATAGAGGCCAGCGGCGAGCGTGACGGCCTGACCAGCGGCCTTAGCCATTTCAGCACCCCTTGACCGGGTCCTGATTTTCGTCGGCACAGTTATGACGGGTCATAAGGCGAGGGGGATCGATCGGGCTATTGCCTACGACACACTGTGCTCAGTTTCCCCGAGAGTACACAGAAATCCGTATACGATGCTCAGTGCCAAAAAGAAGGTCACCTCGCAAACCGACAGGGCAGCTATTTGCTGAAAGGAGGTTGAGCGCGCAGTTCGGATTGACCTTGGCAAAGCATGTGCTGATACCGAAGTTGGAGAAGGAGGATGAATCACCATGATCCAACAATCGGATCTGGACTCACAAACGAGCGTCGAAGCCGAACTCGATCAACTTACTTATTCGGCGTACTTGCTCACGCTTGATCTGGCGCACGTGAACGGCAACCCGATTCTTTCGCTCGACTCTGATGCTCGTGTCGCTTTCGTCTTGCATCACGTCTTCGGGTACAACATTGAGCAATCCGCCGCGCTAGTAGAAGCGGACGAAAGGCGATTTCGTGCACGGTTGCGAAGCGCCTATGTTCAATTGGCGCCTGAGCAGCTGATGCGCGGCGCCCATCTCACTGACATTCGCGAGCAGTATGCGGTGGTATAGGCGGCGAACATCAAGCGGCTGAAAGAGACTCTGACTTATTTGTTCGATTGTATCCATGGCGTATTTATCGGTTTTATGGGATGACATCTGGTCATTCCAACTCGCGGAGTTCTCATTTTTCCTTCGTCGGCAGAGCCTTCTCGTTTCTGTAGATCGGATGCGTGGTCTTGCCTTCGCTGAATGTGATGCCGAAAATCACTAACAGCGTGAATCCCAGCAACGCCAGTAGTCCGAACATAGCCGTAACCACATCTCCGAAATCCATGCATGCTCCAGCGCTGCTTCGCAAATCCCTAACGAGATCTGCTGCGCGAGTATGCACGCTGGATTCCACCATGACCGCCCCATCGCCTTAATCCTGAGCAATTTGGCAAGTGTATTGGTAGCGAATTCAGCAGCCAGGAGAGCGCCGATACCAATGCACCGATGTTCGCTTAGCCATGCCGCGGGGTCAGTCTCTCAAAAAGAGAGCGATTGGCCTGGTCCAAGTTCGTGTCGAAAGGCGATCAATAGTTCAGCTCTCGACAGCTGTTGACCGTAACTTAGCGGTGCGCCTTTCGAGCTTGTCCAGAGCTTGTTGAATCCACAAAGCTGACGAGTGTGTTTCGCTTTGGTGTTTCGCTTGCCTTTGCTCAATGCGAGAGCTGCGAAGAATTCTTGGAATCAAGTCGCGACGGCGAAGGCCGTTGGTAGGAGAATAAGTATGGCTAAGATCATCGAGTTCTATGTTCCAGATCCTTTCCCCAGAAAAGTGAAGTGGGTTCCTTCCGAACAGCGGGGACGGGTGATCGAGTTTCCAAAATCGGTCAAGAAGTCAGCCTGAGTGCGCTGGGGAAAACGCCCGAGGCAACGGCGGCGATAGTTTGACGATACGGACATCAGCGTGGAACACGTTCGCGCGATGGCGGAAGTGGCAGAGATCTGAGAGCGATATACGTATGTCCGCAGGCGGCAGAATCACGGAAGTCCTGAAATCTGGCACGTACGAAATTTTGACCTGGGCCCATCGTAGCCGGTTTGACCAGCTACTTCTTAATGAGTTTCCGAACTGCATCGCTATATTGTTTTCCACTGCTCAATCGAGTGCCGTTATGCAACTCAAGCTGATAGGTTCCGCTCAGAAAAGGACGGACCGCGGCAATTCGCGATACATTCACGATCCGGCAACGATGAATTCGTAAGAATTTGTCCGGGCTGAGAGCGTTCTCCAAGTTGGTGAGAGTCTCTCCCATAATGTGGTGTTTTGAGCCGCAATGAAGCAGGACATAGTTGTTGGCCGATTCGATCCAGTCCACCGTATCCACCGGCACTAGACTAAAACCCTCGCCATTTCGGAATGCCAGCCGCTCCGGCCATTTGCGCTCCTTCATTTCGAGGAGCGCCTGCAGTTGGCGCGCGAGAGAAGCCTCCCGCTGGGCCGAGATTCGTTCGCGCGCTCGCCCGATCGCAGCTCGCAGCCGGGCGTCGTCAAACGGCTTTAGCAGGTAATCGACGGCATTCAGCTCGAACGCGCTGACCGCATATTGGTCGTAGGCGGTTACAAAAATTACGGCGGGCATACGTTGCGGGCCGACGTCGCGCACTACATCAAGCCCGGCGCAGTCCGGCATCTGCACATCGAGCAGGACAAGATCCGGGCGATCGGAAAGAATCGTATCGATGGCTCGCAAACCAGAGTCACATTCCCCAGTGATCTCGATTCCCTCGCAGGCGGAGAGGCCGTTACGGATGCCCTGTCGAATTAGAGGTTCGTCGTCAACGATCAACACTCGCAAGTTGCTCACTGGGGGTGCTCTCCTCGCACGGCTGATCCTTTCGCTGATACGGAATCGCGATGCGGACCTCGGTTCCACCTTCGTCCAGCTTCCGGATTACGAACTGATGATCTCCTGGGAATATTCTGGATAGTCTTTCCCTCGTGGAGCTGAGCCCAATGCCAATGTTGGACTCACCCGACCATTCGGGAGGAACCCCAACTCCATTGTCGGCAACGGTCAGCACCAGTTGGGCGCCGTCCAGCATAGCGCGGATTGCGATTGTGCCGACTTGAGGCATCCCTCGGAGACCGTGAATGATGGCATTTTCGACCAGAGGCTGAAGCAGGAAGCTCGGGATTAGAGCTTCGTCGGACCCCGGAGCTACATCCACCAAAATCTCGAGCCGATCTCCGAACCTCATTTTTTCGACGGCTAGGTAATCTCGGACTAAAGCCATTTCTTCGCTTACCGTTGTCTCCGCTGAAACGTTGCCACGGAGTGCGGAACGGAGGAGGTCACCTAATCGAACCAGCATTTGACTCGCGAGCTTTGGATCCTGCTGCGTAAGAACAGAAATATTCTGCAAGGTATTGAATAGGAAGTGGGGGTTGAGCCGCATCCGCAAGTTTTCCAATTCCGCCTGTCGCAGACTGGCTTCGAGCTGCGACTTCTCCAAAGCCAGTTGGGTTGCCTGGCACGCTTGGCGATGGAATTGAATGAAGTGCCGGATCGCGCAAGCGGCGGAGAAGGTGCACCAAAAGGAAAATTCTTCAAAGCAGAACTCGACCCACGGAAATTGCAAGAAGAAGCCGGAAAGCGACGCCGGTTGCCCGAATAAATAGTTGACCCCAAAGTTCAGCAGGGTTCCCATCAGCAGTGCGGCATAGGAAAAGAACAAACTGGCAAGAACAACAATCCCTAAACTTCGCTTCCAGGCATTGCTGGCCAGCGGAAACCGTTCCTCGATCCTGAAAATAGCCGGTGTTAGTACAGCCCAGGGGTAGAAGCAGCCTAACCACGAGAGCAGGTCGGGCCATGATCCGATGGGCCACTCGAATGGATGGGTAGACTCGAAATAGTGGCGGGCATAGCCGACAATCGCAATCGCCGTCCACGCCAGCCACACTCTCACTAAGAAATGTGTGTTCTTCCCGTCTTTTGGCAAAGCGCCTTTAGCCATAGAAGCTCCCTGGATCCGGCTCGTCGTGCAATTCTGCCTCCGTCAATGGCGTAGCGCAACGGAAACCGGGCGAACGCACCTTTTTCGCTGGCGAAAACTTTTTCGCGTGACTTCAAACCCTATCGTCTCTTTAATTCGGTGTTGTCTGCTGTTTTTCTGGTAGCAAAATCAGCCTTGCTGATTTCCCCCACTACTGTCTTGCGCCTGCCAAGAAAATCCGGCAGTTGGCCCATTTTAAATTGCCGGCAAAGTCATGTGCTGACAGATTCGGCGCATGACAATCGTCAAATGCTTCGACCGGTTATCGAGGTCCACAGTCCACGCGTGCTTGCTCTGTATGGTGACTTTCTGGGGCACCTGCCTGCCTGCGAGTGCTGCGTTGCAGGGCGGGCAAAGTCATGCTCTCGCGACCCAAGAGTCTTCTGCCGCGCTGGATATGACCGCCAGAAATGCGAACAGCACATCGCCCAACTGAAGGCGGTATTGATCCAGTATCCGGCGGGGACACCGGAGCATTGGAGGTGGGTGATCGTTCCTTCCGAGGATTGGCAGCCGTTAGTTCAAAGCCTTCACCTGAACCGCGAGAGCCCCGCATTTAGCGCCATTACGGAACGCGAAACATTTCTGGAAGATGCCCTATTCTTTGTCCAGCCGAGGCGAAGCGATGAACTGGTACAGCATTTTCGTACTCCCTTCGACCAACTGCTTTCCGCAGCTGTGAGCCACGAACTGGGACATGCGATTTGTCATGGCAGCAGCGAAGCGATCGCAAATCGTGTCGCTGAACAGTTGCGCGGCGGAAAACATCCCGATTGCGCGGGGAATATGAAATCGCTCACCCCGATCGACGAATTGTATTTGCACAGCCAATCACCAGGCTTTCCCCGTTTCTAGCCAGGGGGCAAAAACCACGTTGGCCACTTAGCAAAATCATACTCGAAGACCCTGCAAGCTCAGGTTCAGTTTGCGTATTCCATCGTGGATCTGATGCGCGTTGGTGCCGCCGTAGCCAAGAATCAGCCCGGTCCTTGCCTGCGGCCTCAAATAGCAGGTCGATAACGGCGTTGCCGAGATCCCCCTCCGGGCAGCATCTTTCGAGACCGCCACATCGTCCGCGCCGGACGGCAGCAATGCCGCTAGATGCATCCCTGCTTCAGCGCCAATCACATCGAGCGAATCCCCCATTTGGGCGCGGATCTCCTTTACCAGCGCCATTCGACGCTCCATATACAACATTCGCATGCGGCGTATATGGCGAGCGAAGTGCCCCTCGCGGATAAAATCGGTCATGACCAACTGATAGAGAGTCGATGAAAAGACATCGGCGGCGTCCCGAGCGGCGCAGAATGAGGGTAAGAGGTCCCTGGGAACAACCACGTAACCCAGACGCAGGGCCGGAAACATGACTTTGCTGAAGGTCCCGACATAAATAACTCTCGCGTCTGTGTCCAGGCCTTGTAGCGAAGCAATCGGGCGGCTTCCGAACCTGTACTCGCTATCGTAATCGTCTTCGATGATCCAGGCACTACTGCGAACCGCCCAATTCAGGAGAAGCATACGGCGCGCGGCACTCATCGTCATACCGAGAGGATATTGATGCGAGGGCGTGATATAGACGGCACGCGCCTCTGGGCCATGACGAATGAACTCCGATACGTTCATTCCTTCCTGATCCACCGGAACTGGAATCAATTGCGCGCCGGCGGTTATGAAGGCCTGTCGTGCGCTAGGATAGCCCGGCTCTTCTATCCCGACCCGGTCTTCCGGATCCACCAAAACCTGTGCGGTAAGCTGCAAACCCTGCTGCGACCCCGTAGTCACCATAATCTGCGATGGGTCGCATCGCACCGCGCGAGCTGCTCCCAGGTATTCCCCGATTGCCTCACGGAGCGGCAAATACCCCATGGCATCGCTGTAGCCCATGATGCCCCGCCCAGGCTTTCGAGAATGACGCGCCACCAGTTTCGACCAAACTCCCAGCGGAAAATGGTCCAGCGCGGGCAAGCTTACCCGAAACGCACCCACGATGTTCAGCCACGATTGCGCAGGCAAATGCGTCAATGCAACTGCGCGATGTGAAATTCGCCGCTGACCTGCCTTCCTGATTATTTCCTCCGGGAATGTCTTCTGCCCTTTTCCGAGCATTGGCCTCGCCGTGTCATCGGGAATGGATCCAGCCACGCACGTACCAGATCCGACGAAAGTTTCGAAGTACCCTTCGGCAAGCAATTGCTCGTATGCGTTTAAGACCGGGATTCGAGAAATCTTCAGCTCGGCGGCCAGGCTTCTGGTTGACAGCACTCGCTGCCCCGGCCGCATTTGACCGGTGACGATGGCGCGCCGGAACCAATCGTACAGCTGGCGATGCATGGGACTCTTCGCGCGGGAGTCGATCGTAATTGGCGGGAGGAACGTGGCGGGGACGCGTTTCATTCCACGGCAAACCTTAAGTGGTTATATCGTAACACGTCAAAGTGGCTATTGTGGGAGACCACTACGTGGCCTTAGCTTGGTCTGACAGTCACGAAGGATCGCACAGATTCATTAAGGAGGCGGTAATGAACCCGCTAAAACATATTCGAACTTATCTTCTCCTGTGCAGCGCCGTTGCCGTTTTGCACCCTCTCCATGGATTCGCACGGCAGACTTCGGAGGCCTCGACAGCCATTCAACCAGCTATAGAAAAGGATGGGCAGCACGATTTCGACTTCGAGATCGGTACCTGGAAATCTCACGGATCGCGCCGCCTCCATCCCTTGACAGGGTCAGACACCTGGGCCGAATTTGACGGTATTTCAGCCGTTCGGAAGATTTGGAATGGACGCGCCAATCTCGTGGAACTCGAAGCCGATGGACCCGTAGCAGGTCACATCGAAAATCTGTCTCTTCGTCTTTACAATCCGCAATCCCACCAGTGGAGTCTTTATTACGCCAGCAGCAAGAGTGGCGCCCTCAGCATGCCCGCAACAGTCGGCGAGTTCAAGAATGGCCGTGGCGAATTTTTCGACATGGAACTGATCAACGGCAGAAACACTTTAGTTCGAAATGTCTGGTCAGACATCACTCCGAATTCTTGCCATTTTGAACAAGCTTTCTCCATTGATGAGGGCAAGACTTGGGAAGTGAACTGGATCACGACCGACACCCGAGTAAGCGAGGATTCTGCACAGCAGACTTCGGAAGCGCCGAGGACTAGCCTTGAACAGAGTTCCGCAGAAAAGGATGGGCAACACGATTTCGACTTTGAGATCGGCAGTTGGAACATTCACTTATCCCGCTTGCAGGATCGCTTGGCAGGCTCCACGACCTGGGTCGATTTTGATGGCACTTCCGTCACTCGAAAGGTTTGGAATGGGCGTGCCAACCTGGAAGAATTCGAAACCGATAGCTCACAGGGTCACATCGAGGGTCTGACCCTCCGGCTGTACAATCCCCAGTCCCACCAGTGGAGTATCTATTGGGCCAACGGCAAGGATGGCATCCTTGCTCAACCCATGATCGGCGAGTTCAGGAATGGACGCGGCGAGTTCTTTGATCAGGAGCCATGGAAAGGGAGAGCCGTCTATGTTCGATTTATCTGGTCGGACACCAACACGAAATCGCCCCACTTTGAGCAGGCATTCTCCGACGACGGAGGCAAGACCTGGGAGGTGAACTGGATTACGAATCAGACGCGAGTGAATGATGAATCTGCCAAATCGCACTGAACTCGCCGCACAAAGATTCCGGCCGAAAACCGCGAATCGAGTCTTAATTGGGCTTGTGGCCGCCATCGCAGCTTGCCATCTAATGGTTGCGCAGTCTGGTCAATCAGCGACGCAAGCAGCCATCGAACCCTCGGCCCACTTAAGCGACTTTCAGGTTCTTGAATTCCGCCGATACACCATCAAAGAGGGAGAGCGCGAGCATTTCGCTCAGTATTTCGACACTTATTTCCCCGAAGCGCTTCAGGAGCTCGGGACAATTGTCGCTGGCGATTTCTTTGAGCGAAAAAATCCATCTGGCTTTACCTGGATTCGAGGGTTCCACACT
>Ga0206956_1050_pt1 | contig 35573 bp, 36 predicted proteins | sample Alteio_BWOrgHeat_35_FD_153252 | JGI IMG/M metagenome (GOLD analysis project Ga0206956, IMG submission 153252) | Enriched cells from forest soil in Barre Woods Harvard Forest LTER site, Petersham, Massachusetts, United States -... | ecosystem: Environmental > Terrestrial > Soil > Temperate forest >...
TAAGTTAGTTACGGAAGTTAAGCATTATTCAAAACTATATATGGATGCACTATATAGAGAGATTTCTAAAAATAGGTAACTTAGCTAACCAACCTAACTCGATAATTGAGACAAAAACCGCGCAAAGGATTTTAGCAGTAATTTATACAGTGGTTTGTGCAGCGAACGGAAACAGTAAAATACATAATTATCAATATTGTTACTAGTATCAGTCATGTCGCATTCTATGTGGGTGTATATAAAATCCGGCAAAATTCCGAAAAAATATTTTCTCCGGTGCAATATGTCTTCTGTAGGGTACGATAATACCAAAGCCATGGACGGTCATTATGCCAAAGCCAGCACATCTGACAATACCACCCAGCGCAGGCAAGCGCCGGTGCGGTGCATACCTGCGAAAACGGCGCAATAAACATCTCGGGCGCTGTTATTGTAAAAGAGTTCCTTCAATTGGAAGCGATCGATGCAAATTTCACGGTGGTCTAAGCACCGGCGCCATTACGCCTGAAGGTAAAAGGCGCTCCCTTGCCGCTATGCAGGAAGGACGCCGCCGTTGGCTGGAGCGCAAGAAAATCGAGCGTGAGACGCTTGCCCTCCTGCGGGAATTGGGAAGCTAAAGGATTTTAAGTTACTACTTAGTCTGGGTTTCGTCGTGCCTGATGATGAAAGCAATACCGCCCACGGCTGAAACCACCAAAAGTTGTATAAGGAGCATTTCCTTATCTACTATTGCTCCACCACGAGGAGGATAAAAAATAAAGCTATATCCTTCAGGAATTTCACTGCCTTTCCATACAGTATGAAATGGCGGGAATAGCAACATTCCGATTATTAAGAATGCCACTATTTTCAGAATTTTCTTTTGTTTTTCGTTCATAGCGCCTCTCAATCTGCGGCTGGCGGTGATGTTATATCATTTCCATCCTCATCCGTAATCGCTGTATCTGGTTGCACGCACCAATACCCTATTGGGCATTCTGGTATGAATAATAACCGCCCGGTTATGATGCCGCCGTTAGGGGCCATAACCCTACCAAGAACAGTTGGCCCCGTATCAGTCTTCCAAAATTTTTCCTCATATTTAAGTTCATTCTGCAATCTTTCGGCTTTCCATTTGGCTTTTTTTTCTTGGGCAATTTTCTCGGCCTGTGGATCAGGTTGTTGGGCTACCCATATTATCCAGCCTATAGCACACACAAAGATTACCGCACTCACCCATCCAACAAATTTATCCCATAAGGTATGATGGAGGTTGTTCATTACGCTGCCTTAAGAACATTAAATTATATTTCACCCACAAATAAAATGACTGTCAGTCCGTGGACTATTAGTCAATAAAATTCTGCAATGGGGATATGTTAAATGAAAAAAAGCTGCTCCAAGTATTGGGGAAACAAATCAAAGCTGTGCGGCAGGCCAAAGGGCTTACGCAAGAACAGCTTGCTGAGCTATGCGATTTTGACCCAACTTATGTTAGCCTGCTAGAGAGAGGACAAAGAAACCCGCCATTTCTGACAATATGCAATTTGGCGGAAAAATTGGGGTGTTCAGTTGAGCAACTTGTTGAGAATGTGAAATAATATTATCACCTCTCAAGAAAATTCTATTCTTTAGGATTAGGGCCGACTAAAATAAGCCCTATGACATATCTCAACACTAAAGCAATGAATCTATCGGCGACGCTGCCCGTCGAGCAAATAGTCCCATGGCTCAATGGAGAAATCTGGCCAGAGATCCATGCGATGATGCACAACGATGCTTATTTCAAGCTATGGTATAAGGCTTATGAAATAGCGGCGATCCCTCTCGGTCCTATCGCTCAGATGGTAATGAACGGCTACACCACGTACCAGTTGGCAGCTATCCGCAGACTCTGCGATAGACGCAAGCAACCTGATATAATCTCATTGCCTAAAATATTGGAAGGGATAGGTACAGCACATCCGCATCAAATGGCGCTTGTGGATAGTCTTATTGTGCGGCTTAAAAAAGAGTGCGACGAGCTTTATACTCTGGCAACACAGTATATCGCTCATAATGGTGATCCAGCGACACCCAATTGGCGAGAATGGAAATTGACAAATAGTCAAATCGTATTAGCTCAAAAAGCGATATGCGAAGTCGCGATCATCATTGAACGTGATCTGCTGTCAGTTACCCAGCGTACACATCTTATCCCAGTGCCACAGTTTGATTATTTGGCTGAAATAAGGCCCTTGTTGCCGGAGGATAAACTGAACATTCTGAGAGAATTTTGGTATAAACACAATGAAAGCGTCAATGCTTGGCTGCAGGTTAGGAGAGCTGTAGGGCCGTGATTACAAGCAATCAACCTTTTACTGATAAGATCCTTGATCCATTAACCATTGAGATCGGTGGTGCTGGTTCAAAGGCTTTTAAGTCAATTGATGAACTCATATGGGCCAATATCCCACCATTCGCTATCCTGACCGGCCTTAACGGTTCTGGTAAAACGCAGTTACAGTAGCGCTGGCACCAGAGGGGTCCATTTTTGAGATGTCGCGGACCAAACCAAGAATTCAGTCATCGAAGTCAAAAGCGGATTCGATTGGACTATTGACTGCCGGATTAGTCATAGTATTTCGCAGCACACGCTATGTACTAGTTGAGGATGAAGCAGATGTAGAATTCTATGGCGCTGTGCGGGACATTCTTTCTGATTATGGTCCCAGTAAGGATTCCAAGGCCTTAGCTCCGTCTCCAAGCTTGGTTTTTCTGCCTGCATCGTTAGGTGCAGGAAAGAATAAAATAGGTGGAGGCAAGGGCGCTGTCATGCAATGGGTTAATAAATTTGATGCAGCCCCTCTTGATCAAGTATTCCGTGGTATAATCGACAAAGATACGACCAATGTTTCTACTAAGCGAGTTCACATTGTTGGCCGGTATAATATTGAGAACTATTTGCTTGATCCTTTCGTTATATTTGGAATTTTGCTTGAGGAAGAGACGGCGCCAGCAATCCAAACAGTAAGCATTTCTCAAGGAGATGAGCATCTCATACGTGCGATGTCAGAACCGGAGTTACAGTCCATAGTAACTGCAATTCAGTTGCAAGTTGAGCCTCAACTATTAGGTTTGACCACAGTAGAAAAAGAGAGCCTTACAGTGTCATTTACTAATGGTAAAAGTGTTCAGTACCCTGCTTGGATGATTGACCGAAATGGTCACGATTTATTGCCGATTTATCAAAATATTTTTGGAGGCGCAAAGGTTATTTCCCCACCTAGATTAGAAAAAAGTTTTCGCAGAATACGCCTAATGCCAGTTGAATTGGCCGAAATTATGCAGAAACTGCAAGACTGAGTGAGCTAGCAACTATGATAAACCCTGATGAAAATCAACACTGGGTACCTAAATTCCTGATCAAAAATTTTGCAGATGTAGGTGGTCGTGTATTTTGTCTCAATATCCAAACAAACGAAATTACCAAACAGCCACCGAAATATGCAGCATCAAGTGTTGGGTTTAATAACTTCCAAATAGGTGACGAGATAATCTCATTTGAGGATGAGCTTGAAAAAATTGAAACAGCAGCAGCGCCAGTTTTAAAGGAGATTGTAAGTTCTGGATCAATTACCAGGCTGAACGCCACCCAACGTACTTATGTGGCAGACTTCATGGCAGCGCAGAGTTTTAGGACAGAAACCTTTTCCAAAGGGTTTGATCATCAATTGCCTCGGCAGCAATTTGGTCCCGTCTTTGCACAACTCTGGCGTAGTGCATTTTTACTATCAGCGGAAATCTTACGCAGAAAATGGGCTGTTATGGTTATCGATCATGACGATGTTTTCTATCTGGGGGATCATCCCGTAGTGCTGCAACACACAGAAACTCCCGTTGGCAACAAGGAAGTAGGCTTTGACATTGAAGGTGTAGAAGCATTTTTGCCGCTTGCTCCTAAATGCGCGCTTTACATGCCTTGCGCAACTACAACTAGGTTAATAACTGACAGTTATGAAGAAGCTGCTGAAAATCTTCGCTTGGTGAAATTAGGGAAGGCTAATGCAGCTGATAATGTAGAATTGCTAAAAGCCTCAGAACGTGTTTTTAAGAACGCTGCTCCGCTATATCAGGCTCTTACTACAGGCGTATCGATCATTGCTGATCCTGGCAATGTAGAAAATTTGAATTATTTACAGTGCCAATGGGCGCATTCCGCTGTCTATTCAAATCGTGGAGATTTTACTTTTGCAAAACGTGTATTTCGTGAAAATCCACAATATAAGGGTACCCCAAGAGTACGGCTAGAAACAATAGATGTATAATCCCGTAGGAAAAATTCAAAAAATCGCCGCGCACCGGAGAGGCAGGAATAAAATAATGACATCGGGTTGGAATGGTCGGACGTTTCCCAAGTTACCATGCAATAGCAATTATGCTGCCAACCAGTTTCCCATATAATGCCGTAGTCTGATGGCTTCACCGCGGACTAATAATTGATACTGGCCATCTGGCAACTGTTTGGAAACATTTTTAACTGAATAGTTAGAGTAGGTAGATTCGTTTGTACCGGGCAACGTGACTTCCATCATAGTCACTGTGCATAGAGCTTCATGCCCTTCACCATGTAAAACACCCTGAAAGTTAACTAATTTTTTCATTTTTGAATTTTTTCCTATCAGGAAATGGTATTAAGCAATTCTCCATTTCTGATCGGAATAGGATGTACCATCGTCACGGAGAAATTGGATACGCCCAACACGTCCTTGCTGTACTTCGTCAGATTCTATCTCTGTTATGAGCAATCTGCCAGGTACGAAGGCATTCACATTATCTGGAATTGGCGGTTGTTTTTGGTTGAATTCAGAAAAATATTTTTTTGTTTCTGTGAGAGCGAATGTGAGCACGGCTTGGTTAGTAATTTGCGGAATATTTATAAGTGTAACGATTTTTTCTTTTGGCATATATCCTCGTTTCAGGCGTTTTTATTTTTTTACACAGATACTAGATAGTCGAGTGAACGTCATATTCAAGGTATTATACCGGATTATGGCCTGCATTATTCGCCATTGTTCACCCACATATTTTTGGGAAAATTTTGGGAAATGCCTTTCGCTACGATTCTAACATATTGATTTTACTGGTGACCCCTACGGGAATCGAACCCGTATTCCGACCTTGAGAGGGTCGTGTCCTAACCGTTAGACGAAGGGGTCTTACGAGTCATCATCGCTTTCATATGGCCTGCCAGTCGACGCGTGGTGCCCGGAGCCGGAATCGAACCAGCGACACAGGGATTTTCAGTCCCTTGCTCTACCAACTGAGCTATCCGGGCAATAAGGCTTAGGGCCAAAGAGCCTTGGGTTATAAAAGAAGCACTGCAACTTGTCTATAAAGTTATTATGCCCTAATATGAGCGCTAAGGTGCCGCTCCGCCTGGCCAAATTCAGGCCTGACAACTCCTATGCGGAGGTTTTGCCATATCCGCTCGTATCATTGACAGACGGCACATTGTCGTCTGTTCTTCTCAATGACTCCCCTCCTTGTTTCATGGAACTCAGGTGGAAAAGACTCAGTCTTTTCCACCTTTTTTTATGCCTCATTTCTCTATAGACTCGGAACATGCTGCGCATGAATAAAATACCATCCTCTCTGTTTGCCATCGTCGGGTACCTAATTTTCATCGCCAGCGCCTATGGTCAGGAAGTAGGAAGCACGGCGCCTTATGCCCAGCGCATGAAGCAGGCGGCGAAAGAAGCTGGCATCTCAGTTAATCGCTGCAAAAACAGGCGTATGCACAGCGAATTTAAGAGTCATGTACAATTCGCCACTTGCGTCAACCAGGCCATTGACATTGCATACGAGCGCGCCGGTTATCTCTATCCCGATCTGACGGCGGCGATGAATGCGAAGCGGCTCGATATTGCGCAAAGGATAGATAAAAAACAAATCACGGAATCGCAGGGTAACGAAGAGTTCTCAGCGTTTTCCGCCCAGATGAGCAAAGAGGAGATAGTGCGGGATAAGACGCGGAAATCACCGCCGCAACCCTCGCAATAATGTTTTTTGCCTTATGCTGTAGCCGGAACGCTAGTGGTCGTGGACGGCGTGGAAGTCGCAGCTGCGCTGCCGCTGGCAGAGGACGTGCCGGCAGTTCCAGACGCGCTGCTTGTTCCGGAAGACGTACTGCTGATTGCCAATAACGCCTGAATATTTTCACCGCCGCCATGATGATGGTGATGATGCGGCATAGCATCCGGGGCATTGCTGGCCGATTGCGTGGCGGCGTCCGTGGATGCCGTGCCGCTGGATGAACCCCCCGTAATATTGCTGAGGAGATTTGCTATCAGCTGTTCAAATGCTGTGATGCCGGAGCCGTTGCCCGAGCTGGTGCCCGTACTCGCGCTCGCGCTAGCGGCCGTACCGCTGGCGCTGCTCGTGGCGTTAGCCAGGCTGCTGAAAATCGATTCCATATCGGAGAATAAGCTGGAAATCTCTGAACCAAGCGACTGACCGGATGATGTCGAGCCACTTGCGGCGGTACCAGATGCACTGCCCGTCCCATTGAGCGAAGCCATCGCTTGCGGGCTTAAACTAATGAAAAATGCCTCACCATAGCCGCTGCTTTGATTATTCTGTGCTACCTGTTGCGTGACATTAGATGTCTGGGTATTGTTTGATACCTGCGCAGTGGTATTGGTACTAAAGATACCGACGAGAATACTTGAGATGCCTGAACTCATGAAAGTCTCCTACCTGGTTAGTATGATGTTAATGGCGATAATTGCCGGGTGGCGGGGCAATTTTTGCCCTGCGAATTGCGGTAAAGTAAGTAGCGTATTTGTCATCATGCTCTCGTTTTCTCTGCGTTTGCCGTTTTGGCGACAAGCAAGTTATTGATAAATTATTGAGTAATTAAGCAAGAACTATGCCGGAACATCAGGAGATATCATGCGAAGGCCTTCATGAGCTGGGGTATCAGCATCAATTGATGGGCGAATGGGAAGAGGCGAAGCGTTATTATCAGCAGGCGCTGGAACGCAACCCGGATTATGCCCTGGCGCAGTTGGCGCTGGCACAACTTACTATGATGCAGAGCGGCTTTCATGAAGGTCGCGATCTGTATGAAGCGCGGTTTGCCGCGCGCAAAAACGAGGGCGGTTTCGACTGGCGTAGCCTACCGCTTCCACGCTGGCGTGGAGAGTCGATAAAGGGCAAGCATTTGCATCTATGGGTCGAGCAGGGGTTCGGCGATGTCATTATGTATGCGGGGTTTTTGCCATGGTTGTTGGCGCAGCAGCCTGCGCGCATTACGCTTTCGATGTTTCCCAAAATGATGACGCTGTTTGCACGATCGTTTCCGCAAATATCGGTCGAATCGCTACAGGATATAGGAAATCATGCATTGTCGCCTGCCATATTGGAATTATTTCCGGTGCTGCTCAAACAGGCGGAAAAGTCATCCTTGCCGATTGATCTGGGGCCGATGAAGCGGGATTACGAACAGGCGCTTAAGCGCGGAAAGCCTGATTATACTGCACCGATGGGTGATTTGATGGTGTATGGGCTGCCGGGCTTCATACCGGCGCAGCATTCGGCATACCTGACCGCCGATCCGGAGCGTATCGCCGAAACGAGAAAGCGCCTTCAATCGCTTGGGACAGGGCGGTTGGTCGGTATTTCATGGCACACGTCCAATAAGGAGAGCGGCAGTACGCGCAGCATTCCGCTGGAACAATGGTTGCCCATACTAAATACGCCCGGCTGTCATTTTATTTCCCTGCAGCATCATGTGCCGTCCTTGGAAATAGAGCAGTTTTGCATCAAAAATAACTGCCGCATCATGGCCGATTCCCAGTTTGACCCAATTCAGGACACCGAAGGTCTTGCTGCGCTTGTTGCGTGTATGGACGAGGTCATTACTATTGATAATTCCAACGTGCATCTGGCCGGTGCGCTCGGTGTTTCGACGACGCTGATTTTGCCCAAAGGGTGTGATTTCCGCTGGCCAGTGTTGAAAGATAGTGCCGATACGCTATGGTATAATAACGTTAAAATCGAGAGACAGGAGCATTTGGACTGGCAACCGGTTATCCAGCGCGTAACGGCAGGGTTAGGTCAGCGAATCCAGCCGAAGGCTTTTGCCCTATGAATCGTACTATATTGGCGATAAGATGTAACCCATGACAAGGGCAACCGTACATAAAACCCATTCCGCCGTAATACTTCCTTTACGAAGTGCCGATAATCTCGCATATAAGCAGCCGGCGGAAGATGATGCAAGGTTGCTGGAGCGCATAGGTAATGGTGAAAAAACGGCGTTTGCCATTCTGGTGCGGCGACATACTACGCGATTTTACCGCGTCGCCTATCGCTTTACCGGCAACCGCAGCGAGGCGGAGGATATAGTACAGGAGGCATTTCTCAAATTGTGGGAAAGACCTCTGATGTGGCAGATCGACAAGAACGCGGCGTTTACGACCTGGTTTTATCGCGTGGTGGTAAATCTGTGCCTCGATCATAAGAAGAAAAAGCGCCCCTCGCTTATGACTGATGATACGTGGGTGATGGATGAAAGAGAGACGCATGAGGAAACATTACTGCATGAAGAAAAACAACGCTGGCTGGCAACACAGATTGCCGCGTTGCCGGAGCGCCAGCGTATGGCGCTTAACCTGTGTTTCTATGAAGAAGTAAGCAACCAGGATGCGGCGAAGATGATGGGAATACGGTTGAAGGCGTTGCAATCATTATTGATGCGCGCCAAGAAAACGTTAAAAAATACATGGAAAGAAACCTTGGGAGATTGATATGTCGATGACGGAAAAAAAGTTTGGAGAATGCCTGATGCTCTATGGCGCGGCCATTGAAAATTGGCCGGAAGAAATTCAGGCTGAGGCCATTCAGGCAACTCATCAATCCGCTATAAGCGCGTTAATGATAGAACAGCGCTATTTTGAGCAATTACTGCGCGATCATGATGTTATCGAGCCGGCCAATCCCTGGCTTGCTGACCGCATTATTAACGCTGCAGCGAGCAGGGCATCTCGCGTCAGCGTTACCGCATGGCTGCAGGAAGTGCTGACGTTTATGCTCCCGCGACCGGCTTTTGCCTTTGCTGCGGTGTTGGCGATTGGCATTGTCATAGGCTTCAGTTTGCCGGCAGAATATAATGCCACGCCGGCTCCTTTTGAGGACGCCGCCCTATGAACCGATTTTTGAAAATAGTTATCACTGTTTCCGTATTATTGAATCTGTTGCTGGCGGGAATTATCATCGGCGATATCGGGCATTATTTTATGAGCCCGAAAAAACATATTACGTTACAGGACGCAACAGCGACGCTGCCGCCAGACAAACGCGAACATTTAAAAAATATCATATCACATGCTGACAAGGACATAGGCGCGCTGCGTCAGAAGCTCGATGATGATCGCAAAAAATCTGCCGATATTCTTAAAACTGAGCCATTCAATAAGGCAGCTTATCTGATGCAAATGCAAGATATGCGCCAACTGAGAGTGCAAATTACTGATCGCACGGCTGATGCGGTGGTCGGATTAGCAGCGCAAACGACTCCTCAGGAGCGTGCATCGATGGCCGATATACTATTTCCCCCGCAATAATATTAAAGTCCTGGCCGGCTAGGAACTGCATTCTGCACTTCAGTGGCCTGTGCGGCGGAATCAGCGAGTTTTTGCGTATAGAGAGTCGAGGGCTCTTTGGTGATTCTTTCAGACGACGGCGTAATGGATTTTGTATAGGATTTAGCGGGTGGTTCTTCGGAATCTAGCACGCGTTTCGTTATCGTATTGGCAGGTATTGCACCCGGCGCAAAATCTTTTTTGTTATCATCAAGGATTGACTCCATTTCGCCCGTTTTTTTCTTGCCTGTATTTCGGGCTAGAAAACGACTGATGACATAAAGCCCCGCTGTGCAGACGGAGGTATAAAATGCTTCAAATGCGCTTACCCTTCCCAGTTCTTTAACATCCCATTTTCCAAAACGCTTGGCCACATTGGGTTTGCTGGCAATCCATTCGCCGATTTTTTTGCCGGGTTCATTAAACAACCTATGGTTTAATCCCGTTTTGTCCAGGAATGCGGCGGTGGGTGCCACGATAGCAGCAACCGCCAGCCTGCCACCAATCACGCTGAGCCAGCTTTGTTTCGGTTCGGCCTTGTAGGCGGCGACCTCGTCTTCCGGCGTCGTGCCCAGCCTGTCATCGATCCATTTGGATATTTTTTCCCGGCGGTCCTCCAGCAGTTTTACCATCGGCGCAACGAGTGTACCGTCGGCGAATGAGAAAAACACCATTTTGGACATATCGGCTTGTTCATGGTTCATGCCTATTTTTTTGAATTTATTAGTTACCCAGTCGCCGCGGGTATGAAACCATTTGCCTATTTTGCCGTAGATCAGTTTGCCTTCGGCGTTACGCATTCCGCCTTTATTGGTGAGATACGTCGCGGCGACCGATATTCCGAACACGACAAAATTGGTGAGGAAAGGGTATAAGAAAACATCGAATAACCGTAAGCCAGGCGTGCGAATATGTGCCTGGGTGGGGAAGGTGGAAACGGCATTGGCCACGTTTGGCAGAGATCTAGGCGTGCTCAAGGGTCCCTGTGCCGTGGAGGGGACGGTCAGGTCGCTATTTTCTCCCGATGGGGGCTCTATTATTTTAACGTTATTAACCAATAGGTTACTTGCCTTTCCGCAGCAGACACACTACTCGATTATTTATAGTTTACCATGTCTTAGCCCGTACTAGTGTGAAGTTTATGTGAAGAAAATACGGAAAAAGGCTGTAAATAAGCCTTTATGGGAACGCTGGAAGCTTAGTAGATTCTTTGCCCGAATTGTTCACGCTGCTTTGCCAATAGGCCTTTTTAGCTGGGACGCGTCGGGCGGCAGGCAGCTTTTCAGATTCGGATATAGGCATTAAAGGCAATGCTAACGGAATAGATTCAGTTTCTTCCGAGACATCATTTTCCGGCTTTTCCATATTAGGTTTTTTATGCGGGTGGAGGATGTGGCTATAAACATAAAGGCCACCGGCAGAAATCATGGAATAAAAGCTATCGATAAACCCGATGCGTAGGTATTCGCCAAACATTTTGGATTTTTCCAGGCCTTTAAATCCAGCTTTCCCGAGACCTTTTTGTATCAGTTCAGTCGACCTTTCCTGAAGAAAAGCATTATTTTTTTCACCGATCACGTGGTCTACCCCGTAGACAACTCCAAGCCCGAATCCGCGTCCGAGTATCAATGACAACCAGTTTTGTTTCGGTGCATGGTGCTCCAGATAATGAAGTCGTGCTTCCCGCGCTTCGCGCTCTTCAGATGTGGGCTCATGTCCGGCATTCATTTTATCGTTAATCCACCGCACAATTTTTGGTTTTCTGTTTTCCAACCATTTTACCGGGATAAGAAACGCATTACCGACCATGACCATGGTGGTAAGAATGGCAGTAGTGCTTGCTCCTTTAGTTACCGCTTTACCCGTGATCCATTGAACGAAGTTATTGAATGGCTTCTGCAGTCTGCCGTATCTAATCGAATGTGAAAGCAGAATGCCCGTGCCCGCCTGTGCTGCGTAAGAAATGCCGCCATACACCGCCTTATCGAATAATATCTCGGCCGGGATTTTTTTATGAGCATTCGGATCGAGCAAATTCTCGTCCGGCGTTGGGTTATCAGTGGGAGGAGGCAGAGTGCTCATACTATCTGCAGCTCCCCGTTACTTTTATTGCCAACCTTATCGACGAAATTATCGGGCACCTTATCGCTCAGGCGCGTCCCCGGTTTGTGTTTCTCGGCAAATGACGTTTCATCCGTCCATTGTTTAGCGTTTTCTGCAGCCTCCATGGGGACAGAAGAGAGTTGTGATTTAGCCAATCCCGGCGCGGTTTCGGTTATATCGTTCGCTTCATTTTCTTTTTCCTTTTTTGACGCAAACATATTGTAGAAAAACGCGTGCATGATGGCGTAGGGGACACCTAAGCCGAAATCCATGGCAACGCTGTCATGAATGAATTTCCAGCGTTCTTTCCCTTCGGCAAGCGGAATGCTCTTGAATGATTTTTCTCTGAAACCCATCTTATTCGCGGTAAATTCGCTGGCTTTGGAAACATGGTCAAACCAGAATTTATCGCTGATTTTCCTACTGGCAGGTATCAGCACCATAGCCAGAAGCGGTGCTAAGGCGATAAAGCGCGATGCCATGCCACCGGCAAAATCTTTTTTAGGCGCATGATCAATTTCGTCGTAGGCGGTCTGGAATTTTGGATCATTCTCGACCCTGTCCTTGCCGTAAATGATGGCATCAAAATATTTGATGATCGATTTTCTGATTTTATTGTTTTCAAGTATCATCAGGGGCGGGATGGTGAACATGCCGCCCGCGATGATGCTCATGAACATATTGCCTTTGCCGACGCTCTTTTTCAGGTATTCGGGATTTTTGATGAACGGCTTCAGAATTTTAGTGAAGCCCTCGGTAATCGGACCGCTCCAGATTTTTTTGCCCAGGTCGGTGTACTTACCCCAATAGGCGAAGCCGACGCCCGTTGCGGCATTGAAGATCCAGTCGATGCTGAGATAGGTTCCCCATTTGTGGATTTTTTCGCCGCGCGAAACAAAGGCGCGGTTCTTTGGATTGGAATCGGCGACAAGCGAGGATTCCGGCTCTGCCAGTACATCGCTTACGGGCGTAATATCCAGACCCAGATTTTCTTCTTTTTTATCAATAGATAAGTCTTTAGTACCCATTAACAAAACCTTTTTTCCCATTATGCAATTACACTTCCTGATTCTCTATACTTTATCATGTTTTAGCCGGAAATAATGTGAAGCTTTTGTGAAGAAAACATGAAAAAGTGCCCGACAATCGCTGGAAAGGGCATTTTTTGAGGGTTTTTGGATTTTAAGAATTGCGGCGCGGAATCAGCACGGCGGTCACCATTTCCATCACCATTTCGTCGCGCTGGTTGAGGGTTTCCACCTTGTATTTGACGACGCCGAAACCCGGTTTCGATTTCGACAGGCGCTTCTCCAGAATCGTCACGACGATGCGCAAGCTATCGCCGGGCTTGGTCGGTTGCGGCCAGCGCACGCTCTCGAGTCCCATGCCGACCAATCCGTTGGCTACCTTGAACAGATCGGTTTCGGTTTTCAGCCGCATGGTCGCCGCCGCCGTATGCCAGCCGCTGACGACTAGCGCGCCGAACTGGCTGGCCTTGGCTTCCTCTTCATCGAGATGTTGCAATTGCGGATCGTATTCGCGGGCGAATGCCAGCGCGCTTTCTTTGTCGATGGTGTAATCGCGCCGGTTGCGTAATTGCTGGCCGACTTCGAAATCTTCGTAATAAAATTCTTTGTCCATGGCTTCTATATAACCCATTGTATAAATGACACCAACTGCTAAAATATTTTCCATGACAAAACCGTGGGTCGATGGGCTGACGATTGGCGCTGCGCTCGCTGAAACCGCGAAGCGTTTCCCCGGGCGCGATGCCATTATATTTCCGGCGGCGGGCGTGCGCATGAATTACGCCGAGTTCCATGCCGCCGTGCGCAATGCGGCGAAGGGGTTACTCGCCACCGGCATCAAGCCGGGCGAGCATATCGGCGTCTGGGCGACCAATATTCCACAGTGGTTATTGCTGCAATATGCCGCCGCAACCGCAGGTATCGTGCTGGTTACCATCAACCCGGCCTACCGCCCGTTTGAACTGTCTTATACGGTGACGCAAAGCGACATCGTCGCGCTGTTCCTCACGGACACCTTCAAAAGCTCGGATTATTACGCCATTTTTGCCGAGGTTTGCCCTGAAATAAACTCCTCCCCCATTAGGGGGGAGGCTGGGTGGGGGGCGAAACATGGTGCAGCGGAGCAAGTTAGCCCCCATCCTAACCTTCCCCCTAAGGGGGAAGGGATTTCTCCGGATTTTCCAAAACTCCGCCGCGTCGTAGCGCTGAAACCCAATGCGCCCAAAGGTTTTATGGCGTGGGACGTGATGACAGAAGCGGGCAAAAAATTCAAAGATAGCGAACTGGACAAAATCGCCGCGAGCTTAAAAGCCGCAAATGTTATCAACATCCAGTACACCTCCGGCACGACCGGTTTCCCCAAAGCCGTCATGTTGACGCACCGCAACATCCTCATGAACGCGTGGTACGTCACCGGTTGTCAGGCGATTACGGAAAAAGACCGTATGTGCGTGCCGGTGCCGTTTTACCATTGTTTCGGCTGCGTCATGGGTTCGCTCGGTGCCATCGTGTGCGGCGCGGCTATCATCGTCCCGGCGGAATATTTCAATGCCGCTGCGACGCTTGAGAGTATAGAAAAAGAGCGCTGCACGACGATTTACGGCGTGCCGACCATGTTCGTCGCCATGCTCGACGACCCGAGTTTCAAAACCCGCAACTTCTCGAGTTTGCGTAGTGGCATCATGGCCGGAAGCCCATGCCCCATCGAAGTCATGAAAAAAGTCGTGGGCGAAATGGGCTGCCGCGACATCACGATTGCCTACGGCCAGACCGAAACCTCGCCGGTGACAACACAGAGCAACACGTCCGACCCCATCGAACTGCGCGTGGAAACCGTTGGGCGCGCGCTGCCGGGCGTAGAAATTAAAATCGTCGATCCGAATTCGGATGAAGAACTGGGCGATAACGTGCAGGGCGAACTCTGCGCGCGCGGGCACGGCACCATGGTCGGCTATTACAAAAATCCGGAAGCGACGGCGGAGACTATCCGCGATGGCTGGGTGCATACCGGCGACCTCGCCGTGCGCCGGCCCGACGGCTGCTTCAGGATTACCGGGCGTTTGAAGGACATGGTCATCCGCGGCGGCGAGAACATTTATCCGCGCGAGATTGAGGAGTTTTTGTTCACGCATCCTTGCGTGTCGCAAGCTGCCGTATTCGGCGTGCCGGACGCGAAATACGGCGAGGAACTCTGCGCCTGGGTGCAGCTGCATCATGGCAAAAGCGCCTGCGAAGAAGACATTCGCGCCTTCTGCAAAAAGAGTTTGGCGCATTACAAAGTCCCGCGCTATGTTCGCTTCGTGAGTGAATTCCCAACCACCGTCAGCGGCAAAATCCAGAAATTCAAAATGCGCGAAACTATGTGTGAACAACTTGGCCTAAAGGAACAGAAAACAGCATGAGTATTTTTCTTGTCATCCCGGCGAAGGCCGGGATCCAGTGCGCCGCGTCTGCGGCGCAGAAGAATCCATACCGCGCCTATGGCGCTTTGCTGGATGCCAGCTTTCGCTGGCATGACGAAAATAATGTGCGAAGAAATGTGCAAACAGCTTAATCTCAAGGAGCAAAAAACGGCATGAACCCCAATCTCCCCGAAACACACCAGCAATTGCGCGATACGGTGCGTAAGTTTGCTGAAAAAAGCATCGCTCCTGTTGCGCGCGAGCTCGATAAAAAAGAGCAATTCTCCGAAAGCCTGACCAAAGACATGGGCAAGCTCGGACTGTTCGGCATTGTTGTACCGGAGGAATATGGCGGGCATGGCATGGATTATCTGGCCTATGCCGTGGCGTGCGAGGAAATCGCCCGCGTCGATGGTTCGCAGGCGGCAACCATCACAGCGCATAATTCGCTGGGTATCGGCCCGCTCTATTATTTCGGCAGCGAGGCGCAGAAGAAAAAATATATTCCACAGCTCTGCACCGGCGAAAAACTATGGGCGTTCGGGCTTACTGAACCTGGCGCAGGTTCCGATTCGCGCGGCAGCAAGACGGTCGCCAAAAAAGTCGATGGCGGCTGGAAAATAAATGGCTCGAAAATTTTCATCACCAACGGCAACCGCATGAACGCGGGCGTGACCGTTCAAGCCGTCACCGGCAGCCGGGGCGAGGGCAAGCCGGAACTCTCCTGCTTCATCGTCGAGGCTGGAACCAAGGGTTTCGCTGCCAAATCCATGCACGGAAAACTCATGTGGCGCGCATCGGATACCTGCGAACTTTATTTCGAGGATGTCTTCGTGCCCGATGCCAACCTGCTCGGCAAGCAGGGCGACGGCAGCAAGCAGATGCTCGCCACGCTTGATCGCGGCAAAATCGGCATCGCCGCGATGGGCGTCGGCTGCGCGCAAGGGGCGTATGAAAAAGGGCTGGCCTACGCCAAGGAACGCCGCCAGTTTAACAAACCCATCGCGCAGTTCCAGTCCATCGCTTTCGCACTCGCCGACATGCACATGAAAATCGAGCTGGCGCGGCACTATTTATATAAAGTCTGCTGGCTCGCGGATAATAATCATAACTTCAACAAAGAAGCCGCAATGGCAAAACTTTACAGCTCCGAAGTCGCTGGCGAGGTGAGCGACATGGCGGTGCAGATTCACGGCGGTTATGGCCTGATGGAGGAATACGACGTTGAGCGTTTCTGGCGCGATCACCGCTTACTGCGCATCGGCGAGGGTACTTCGGAAATCCAGAGATTGATTATTTCGCGAGCCATCGGTTGCGCGGATTAAACGGAAGGACTATAAAGGGAAAAATACAACAAAGGAGGACGTTATGACCGCAGCACTTAAAGTAGCGCAAACGGGAAGCAGCATTCTCGATCAGGTAAAAGGTAAGTTGCAACTCAAAGCCAGATACGGCAACTGGATCAACAACAAATACGTCGAGCCGATCGAAGGCCAATATTTCGACAGCATCAGCCCCGTCACCGGCAAAGCTTACCTCCAGGCGGCGCGCTCCGGCCCAAAAGACGTTGAAAAAGCACTCGATGCCGCGCATGCCGCAGCTGAATCGTGGGGCACGATGGCTCCGGCCCAGCGCGGCCTTATCCTCAACAAAATCGCTGACCGCATCGAAGCCAACCTCGAAAAACTGGCGCTTGCCGAATCGATTGACATGGGAAAACCCCTGCGCGAAGCGATGGCCGGCGATCTGCCGATGGTCATTGATCATTTCCGCTATTTCGCCGCTGCCTGCCGTACCGACGACAGCACGGTGTCGCAGATCGACAACGACACCGTGGCCTATCACTTCAACGAACCCGTTGGCGTCGTCGGCGCGATTATTCCGTGGAATTTTCCGCTGACGCTCACCGCGTGGAAATGCGCGCCGGCGCTGGCTGCGGGCAACACCATCGTCATCAAGCCGGCCGAGCAATCGCCGCTGTCAATCATGCTGCTCATGGAACTCATCGCTGACATCATTCCGCCGGGCGTCATCAATGTTGTGCATGGCTTCGGCCCCGAAGCCGGCAAAGCGCTCGCTACCAGCCCGCGCGTCAATAAGCTTACCTTCACCGGCGAAACCACGACCGGCAAACTCATCATGCAATATGCATCGAATAATCTCGTGCCGGTGACGCTGGAGCTCGGCGGCAAATCGCCGAACATTTTCTTCCCCGATGTTTTCGAAGCCAACGATGATTTCGCCGACAAGGCGCTCGAAGGATTCGCCATGTTTGCGCTCAACAAAGGCGAGGTCTGTACTTCGCCGTCGCGCGCGCTGGTGCATGAAAAAATCTATGACAAGTTCATGGAAAAAGCCATCGCCCGCGTCGAAAAAATCACCGTTGGTAACCCGTTCGAACTCACCACCATGATGGGACCGCAGGCATCCGAAGAGCAATATAAAAAGGTGCTCTCCTATATCGAGATCGGCAAAGATGAAGGCGCCAAGCTGCTCTCCGGTGGCGAAAAACCAAAGCTCGGTGGCGAACTTGATGGCGGATTTTATATCAAGCCGACGATTTTCGCTGGCGATAACTCGATGCGCATTTTCCGCGAGGAAATTTTTGGACCCGTGGTATCGGTCACGAAATTCAAGGATTTCGACGATGCCATCCGCATCGCCAACGACACAACCTATGGTCTTACCGCCGGCGTGTGGACACGCGATCTCAACACGGCATACCGTGCCTCGCGCGCCATCAAGGCTGGCCGCATCTGGGTCAACTCCTATCACCTCTACCCGACGCATGCGGCCTTCGGCGGCTACAAGCAATCGGGTATCGGCCGCGAAAACCATCGTATGATGTTGGCGCATTTCCAGCAGACCAAAAACGTGCTGACCAGTTACAGCCCGAAAGCGTTGGGGTTCTTTTGAGTCAGATCGCTACGCAGATGAAAGCACGGTCCGGCGTTTTCGAGGAAAATGCGGCACATCACCGCAAACTCGCGAAAGAACTCGGCAAGTATCTTGATAAGGTGAAAGAGGGCGGTGGCGCGAAAGCAGTCGAGCGTCATCATTCCCGCAGTAAATTGCTGCCGCGCGAACGCATCGCACGCATCTTAGATGCTGGATCACCGTTTCTTGAACTCTCGGCGCTGGCTGCGTTTGACTTATATAAAGCTGAAGGCGAAGTGCCGTCAGCGGGCGTTGTTACCGGCATCGGCCGTGTGCACGGCATTGAATGTATGTTCGTTGCTAATGACGCGACGGTCAAGGGTGGCACTTATTTTCCGATGACGGTGAAGAAGCATTTGCGCGCGCAGGACATCGCCATGCAGAACCGGCTGCCGTGTATTTACCTCGTCGATTCCGGCGGCGCCTATCTGCCGATGCAGGACGAAGTGTTTCCCGACCGCGACCATTTCGGCCGCATTTTTTATAATCAGGCGCGCATGTCGGCGGCCGGTATTCCGCAGGTCGCTGCCGTGCTTGGCTCCTGTACGGCAGGCGGGGCTTATGTTCCTGCGATGTGTGACGAGTCCGTCATCGTCAAAGGCAACGGCACGATTTTCCTGGCAGGGCCGCCGCTGGTCAAAGCCGCGACGGGTGAAAACGTGACTGCCGAGGAATTAGGTGGCGCGGATGTGCATACCGTGCAGTCGGGCGTGGCCGATCATTATGCCGAAAATGAAGAAGATGCGCTGGCGAAGGTGCGTGATATCGTGGCGCATCTCAACTGGAAAGCCGCTCCGCGCAACACGAAGCCTTATGCAGAACCACTTTATCCAGCCGAGGATATTTACGGAATTTTGCCGCAGGATTCGACGCGTGTGCCGTTCGACGTGCGTGAAATCATCGCCCGCATCGTCGACGGCTCGGATTTCCATGAATTCAAAAAACGCTACGGAACCTCGATCGTCTGCGGGTTTGCCGCGATTCATGGCTCGCCCGTCGGCATCGTCGCCAATAATGGCATTTTGTTTTCCGAATCGGCGCAGAAGGCGACGCATTTCATCGAACTCTGCGCGCAGCGCAAAATTCCGCTGGTTTTCCTGCAGAACATCACCGGCTTTATGGTTGGCAAAAAATACGAAGCCGAGGGCATCGCCCGCCACGGCGCAAAAATGGTGATGGCTGTCAGTAATGCGCAGGTGCCTAAATTCACCGTCATCATTGGTGGCAGTTTCGGCGCCGGCAATTACGGCATGTGCGGCCGCGCTTACGACCCGCGGTTCCTGTGGATGTGGCCGAATGCAAAAATTTCCGTGATGGGCGGTGAACAGGCCGCCGATGTGCTGACGCGCGTACGCCAGGACGCGATGGAAAAAGAGGGCAAGAAACCGACGGCAAAAGAGCTCGATGCCATCCGCCAACCGCTCCTCAAAAAATATACCGCTGAAAGCAGCGCGTATTATTCAACGGCACGCCTGTGGGACGACGGTATCATCGATCCGGTCTCGACGCGCGATGTGCTGGGATTGGCGATAGCAGCCAGTCTGAACGCGCCGATCGAAGACACGAAATTCGGCGTGTTCAGGATGTAGCGATGGCGTACGCATTGCTCACCCTCGATATCGATAAACGCGGTGTTGCTGACGTAAAACTCAATCGCCCGGAAGTACACAACGCGTTCGACGACAAGCTGATCGCAGAACTGACGCATGTTTTCAAAGAACTCGATAAAAACGCGCACGTCCGTCTGGCGGTTATTTCCGGCCACGGCAAATCTTTCTGCGCCGGCGGTGATTTGAACTGGATGCGCAAGGTCAAAGACTATAGTGCAGAGGAAAATATCGAAGACAGCAAGCGGCTGGAAGCCATGTTCGCGTGCATTGCCGCGTTCGGCAAGCCGCTCATCGGCGTTGTGCACGGCAATGCGCTCGGCGGCGGATCGGGGTTGGTTTCGGTGTGCGATTACGTTGTCGCCAGCGACGACGCGAAATTCGGTTTCACCGAAGCGCGCATCGGCATCGCGCCGAGCGTCATCTCGCCTTATGTCATCGAAAAAGTAGGCATTTCGTATGCCCGCGCTTATTTTCTCTCGGGTATGCAATTCTCTGCCAGCGTTGCCAAAGATATGGCGCTGGTTCACCGCATTGTGCCGCGTGATGCATTGCAAATGGCTGCGGAAGAAACCGTCAGTGAATTCCTGAAAGCCGCTCCTGCTGCCGCTTGCCGGGCCAAAGAGATGGTGGGGCGCATTATCGCCATGAGCCGGGATAGCGAATCGCGTGAGGCCATCCGCGATTTTACCATCGAGACGATTGCCGAACTTCGCGTCAGCGACGAGGGGCAGGAAGGCATGGACGCTATATTGTCCAAGCGCAAACCAAAATGGGCCGTATGAAGAAAATCAAACGCCTGCTGATTGCCAACCGTGGTGAAATCGTCTGCCGCATTGTGGCGACCTGTCGTGCCACGGGCATCGAAACCGTTACGGTATTTGCTGAGGATGACCGCGACCTGCCGCATGCGCGCATCGGCGATTATTCCGTTCTGCTCGATGGAAAAAATCTCTCCGAAACCTATCTCAATATCGAAAAAATGATAGCGGCAGCGAAGGCGAGCGGCGCCGACGCCATTCATCCGGGTTATGGATTTCTCTCCGAAAACGCGCGTTTTTCCGAGGCGGTTACTAAAGCAGGCCTGATTTTTGTGGGGCCACCGGCCAAAGTGATTGCCCTGATGGGCGATAAATCAGAATCACGCATTCTTTGCAAAAAAATCGGTGTGTCGGTCGTGCCGGGATATGAAGGCGATGCGAAATCGCTGGTGAAAGAAGCGGAGAAAATCGGCTATCCGGTGCTTATCAAAGCGGCGGCGGGAGGAGGGGGCAAGGGCATGCGCATTGCCCAGAATGCCAAGGAATTAGCAGCTGCGCTTGATTCGGCGCGTGTGGAAGCGAAAAGCGCTTTCGGCGATGACCGGTTGCTTCTTGAAAAATATTTGACCAAGCCGCGCCATATCGAAGTGCAGGTTTTTTCCGATACGCACGGCAACCATTTGCATCTGTTCGAGCGCGAATGCTCCATCCAGCGCCGCTATCAGAAGATTGTCGAGGAAAGCCCGTCGCCGCAGCTGCCCGAGGCCGTGCGCAAGCGCATGACTGATGCGGCGATCAAAATCACGTCGCATATTGGCTATGTCGGCGCAGGAACGGTTGAATTTATTATGGATAGCTCCGGCGAATTTTATTTTCTTGAAATGAATACCCGCCTGCAGGTCGAGCATCCGGTGACGGAAATGGTGACGGGGCTTGATCTGGTGCAATGGCAAATCGAGGTGGCGCAGGGTGGCAAACTTCCCCTCGCACAAAAGGATGTGAAACGCAGCGGTAATGCCATCGAAGTGCGGCTATATGCCGAAGATGCCGAGCGTGGTTTCCTGCCCGCTCCGGGAACGCTGGGGCTTTTTACGCTACCGCATTTGCCGCAGGTGCGCTGTGAAAACGGCTATACTAGCGGCAATATCATCTCCGCAAATTATGACCCGATGATCGCCAAGCTTGCTGTCTGGGGTGCGACGCGTGAGGAAGCTATCAATCGGCTGCTCAATGCGCTGAGCCAGACGCAGATCAGCGGGGTCGTCAACAACCGCGCCTTCCTGATGCGCGTGCTGGATCATGAAGCGTTCCGCGCCGGGAAAACTTCCACTGATTTTATTCCGAAACATAAAGACGCGCTTATGGCGCCAAAACGCAGCAATGATGACATCGCAAGCCTCACCGCCGCATACCTGCTGTTTAATGCGACTGCGTCCGAGACGTCGCAGGCCGAACATTCGGCGTGGAATAACCCAAAGCTGGCGGGCATGCGATGAAGGTTACTTTGCATATCGACGGCAAACCGGTGACGCTTGAAAATGTCGAGCGCAGGGCGCAGGAGATTTCCTTTACCTTCGCCGGGAAATCCTATCGGTTTCATAGTGAACACTTATCCTGCGCCACGTTTATGCTCGACCGCGAAAAGGCCGAAGGTGTCTGGGAACGCAAATGCGGAACGGCATGGCAGGCAAAGGATTCCCGCCGTGTGCAGCTTGGCGCGCCGGAGGCCAGCATCACCGAACAGCCCAAAAATATTGCCCAGACATCCGCAAAAACTGCGCTCAGCCCCACCGCGCCGATGCCGGGCGTTATCCGCCAGATTCTGGTGAAGGCAGGGGATAAGGTAAAAACTGACCAGCCGCTCATCGTCATGGAAGCGATGAAACTGCAGACGACGCTTTGTGCAGGAGGAGAGGGCAAAGTCGAAGCCGTGCTGGTGAAAGTGGGCGAGATGGTTAGCGAAGGCGCGGAACTGGTAAGGTTGAAAAAAGCACCATGAAAATATTTTTTTTGTCATTCCTGCGAAAGCAGGAATCCAGCAAAGCGCCATGGGCGCGGGATAGATTCTTCTGCGCCGCAGACGCGGCAGCCTGGATCCCCGCCTGCGCGGGGATGACAGAATGAACGATATCCAGATCGTCGATGTTAGCGCACGCGATGGATTGCAGAATGAAAAAAACGCCGCGGTGCTATCCGCCGCTGACAAAGCCGCGTTCATCCGCATGCTGGCGAAAGCGGGCTTAAAGCGCATCGAGGCCGGAAGTTTTGTCCATCCGAAGGTAACAGCGATGGCTAATAGCGGCGAGGTAGCGGAATTGCTGACGCCGGTCGAAAAAGCGTTCCCACAGGCGATTTTTTCTTATCTCGTCCCCAACCTGAAAGGCCTCGAACGGGCGAAAGCGGCGCGGGCGAAGGAAATCGCCATATTCCTGGCGCTGTCGGAAAAATTTTCGAAGGCGAATATCAACCAGAGCGTCGACGAATCGTTTGTCGCCATCGCGCCCGTCATTAAAGAGGCGAATGCAGCCGGTATCCGCGTGCGCGGATATATTTCCAATCTGTTTGGCTATGACGATTTGCCGTTCTCACCCGCCGCAGTTGCCAAACGCAGCAAGCAGCTGATTGATGCCGGCTGTTTTGAAATTTCACTGGGCGACACCACCGGCATCGGCAAACCCGAGATGGTCGAGCCGATTATTGTTGCGCTCAAAGCCGAGGGCGTGAGCCTTTCCAAAATCGCCATGCATTTTCATGACACGTTCGGCAGCGCCATCGCCAATGTTGACCGTTCCTATGCACTCGGCATCCGGACGTTCGACGCGGCGACCGGCGGTCTCGGCGGCTGTCCCTACGCCAATAGTCCCAAAGGCAATCTGGCGATGGAAGATTTGGTGGCGTGGTACCAGAAGAAAAAGTTGCATTGTGACGTGAGTGATATTGCTGCGTTGCAACGAGCCGCCGCATTCATTTATAAGAAACTCGGAAAAACTGCCGCTTGAATTCTTGTAAAATTCTTCCAACTGCGCTATTGCAATCATAAAGGTAGGCAGCATGAAACCATCTACTCCGACCGTAGGGTCATTTCTCTTTGATTACCTGCATAGCCTGGGCGTTACCCATGTCTTCGGTATTCCGGGTGATTTTGCCCTGCCGACTTTTCGCTGGCTGCAGGCATCGAAACTAAAAACTATCACCATGACGCATGAGCCCGGCGTCGGTTTCGCCGCCGACGGTTATGCCCGCATCACCGGCCTCGGCGTCGCCTGCGTCACCTACTGCGTCGGCGGTCTCAACATGTTGAATTCAGTCGCCTGCGCCTATGCTGAAAAATCGCCATTGCTTGTCATCACCGGCGGCCCGTCACCGACCGACCGTACCAAAGACGTGCTGATGCACCACAAGGTGCGCACGTTCGACACACAGCGCCGCATTTTCGAGGAAGTAACCTGCGCGACCGCCGTGCTGCTCGACCCGGAAACGGCGGCGGCTGAAATTATGCGCGTGGTCGATGCCGTGCGCGAGTTTTCACGCCCCGGCTATATCGAAATCCCGTTTGATGTCGTCGATATGCCGATTACCAATATTCCGCCCATCGTCAAACGTCCGGTGCCGAAAAGCGATCCGGATAATCTCACTGCGATGCTGGAAGACGCGGTGGCTGCCATTAGTAAGGCTAAACAACCGGTTATCATTGCCGATATTGAGCTACATCGCCACGGGCTGGTCGAGCAGGCGCTGGCGCTCGCGTCCAAATTTAATATTCCCATCGCTTCGACGCTACTCTCAAAATCGATCATCAGTGAAACACATCCGCTGTTCATCGGCGTGTATTCTGGCCCGCTGTCGGATGCTGCGGTGCAAAAATATGTTGAGAGCTCTGATTGCTTGATCATGCTCGGTGCGTTCATCACCGATGTCTGGTTCGGTTTCATGAGTACCAGCGAGAAGCTCGGGCGCAATCACACCATGCTTGCCACTACCGAAAAAATGCAGATCGGTGGGCGCACCTATGAGCGCGTGGTGCTCAAGGAATTCCTTGAGCGTCTTGCGCAGGCGTCAGTCACGCCACGTAAATTGGGAACGCTGCCGCAACCAGCGCCCGAACCCAAGCCATTGGCTGACAATGAAAAATCCGGAGCGCTTTCCATTGAAAATTTTTTCAGGATTCTGGGGCTTTATGTCGGCGAAAACAGCATCATAACCTGCGACACCGGCGATGCGCTGTTCGGCGCCATGAAGCTGCGTACGAAAAAAGCCACCAATTTCCTCGCCGATGCCTATTATCTTTCGATGGGGTTCAGCGTTCCGGCGGCCATCGGCGCTATGGCAGCGCGGCCCAAAGAGCGGGTGTTCGCCATTGTCGGCGACGGCGCATTCCAGATGACCGGCGTTGAATTATCGACCGCTGTTAAATTCGGGATGAAGCCTATCGTGTTCGTGCTGAACAACGACGGCTACGGCACGCAACGATTTATTCTCGATGGCCCGTTCAACGAAATCCTGCGCTGGAATTACACCAAAGTGACGGAATTATTAGGCGCCGGCGTGGGCAAAAAAGTGACCACCAACGGCGAACTGGAAGTGGCGCTCAAGGAAGCCATCGCGTCCGATAAAATGTACCTGATCGAAGTGATATTGCCGCGTACCGATGCCAGCCCAAGCTTGAAGCGTGTCGGCGAGGAGCTTGGCCGCATCCGTGATAAAGATAAACGTAATGGCGCGGCGTAACATCTATAACCTCGACCTCGATAAATGCGCGGCCAATTATTTGCCGCTTACACCCCTGGGATTTTTAGAACGCAGCGCCGATGTCTATCCGGATCGCATCGCGGTTATCCACGGCGACCTGCAATACACATGGCGCGAAACCTATAACCGTTGCCGCCAGTTGGCGCATGCTCTTGCCAAGCGCGGCATAGGCGAGGGGGATACTGTATCCATCATGGCGCCGAACGTTCCGGCACATCTTGAAATATATTTCGGAGTGCCGATGGCGGGAGCGGTAGCCAACGGGCTAAACACGAGGCTCGATGCTCCCACCATCGCCTTTATGTTGCAGCACAGCGAAACAAAACTGCTGATAGTAGATCGGCAATTTTCCCATGTCATCGGCCCGGCGCTGAAGCTCATGAATGCTGCAATCCGCCCGGAAATTATCGATATCGACGACCCGACCTATTCCGGCGGCGAACTGCTGGGTAAAAAAAATTATGAGCAGCTGCTGGCCGAAGGCGATCCCGATTTTGCTTGGGTCTGGCCGAAGGATGAATGGGATGCCATCAGCCTCAACTACACCTCCGGCACCACCGGCGATCCCAAAGGCGTTGTCTATCACCATCGTGGCGCGTACCTGAACTCCATCGGCAATGTTCTGGCGTTTAATTCCATGCCGGTTCATCCGGTGTATCTGTGGACATTGCCGATGTTCCATGCCAGCGGTTGGTGCTTTCCTTGGACCATTACGGCACAGGCTGGAACGCATGTCTGCCTGCGCAAGGTCGAGGCAGTTTCGGTATTTGATTTGATTGAGAAACATAATGTTACGCATTTTACCGCAGCACCCGTGGTGCTCAACATGCTCATCAACGCGCCCGACAACGTGAAGCGAAAGTTTAGCCGCACCATCGAGGTCATGACTGCCGGTTCGGCGCCGCCGGCTGCCGTGTTGGAAGCGACAGAACGCATGGGGTTTAACGTGACTCACGTTTATGGCGGCACGGAAGTATTTGGGCCCAACATGTCATGCGCCTGGCATCCGGAATGGAATAATTTGCCGAAAGGAGAACAGGCGCGGCTGAAAGCCAGACAGGGTGTGCGTTACCAGTCGCTGGAGTTCATGCAGGTGGCGAATGCCGATACGATGGAAGAACTACCGCGTGACGGCAAAACCATCGGCGAAGTGCTGATGCGCGGCAATGTCGTCATGAAAGGCTATCTCAAAAACCCAAAGACGACCGATGCGACCTTCCGCGACGGCTGGTACCATACCGGCGACCTCGGCGTACGTCATCCGGACGGGTACATTGAAATCAAAGACCGCTTGAAGGACATCATCATTTCCGGTGCGGAAAATATCTCGACTATCGAGATCGAAAGCGTGCTTTACCGTCATCCGGCAGTGCTGGAAGCGGCGGTAGTGGCTAAGCTGGATGAGCATTGGGGCGAGGTGCCTTGTGCCTTCATCGAGTTAAAAACGGATGCTAAAGTTACGAGCGCGGAGATCATAAAATATTGCCGCGAGAATATGGCGCATTTCAAGTGCCCGAAATATGTGGTATTTGGTCCATTGGAAAAAACGCCGACCGGCAAAATTCAGAAGTTTCTCCTGCGCGAAAAGGCAAAGGCAGTATGACCGACCCTATTGTTATTGTCTCTGCGGCCCGCACGCCCATTGGCGGATTACTCGGCGTTTTCAAAGATGTGAGTGCACCGCAACTCGCCGCTGTTGCTATTCGCGCGGCGCTGGCGAAAGCAAATCTGCCTGCCGATAAAATCGACGAGGTGATGATAGGTTGCGTTCTTCCGGCTGGCATCGGCCAGGCTCCGGCGCGGCAAGCAGCGCTTGGCGCCGGCTTGCCGGAATCGACACCGTGCACGACGGTAAGCAAAGTCTGCGGTTCGGGACTTAAGTCTGTCATGCTGGCGCATGATGCCATCATGGCGGGAAGCACTAATGTCATGGTCGCGGGCGGCATGGAGAGTATGACCAATGCGCCGCACATGGTGCTGAAAGCGCGCGAGGGACAGCGCATGGGCAATGTCGAGATGGTCGACCATATGTTCATGGACGGCCTGCAAGATGCCTATGAAAAAGGAAAACTGATGGGCGTGTTCGCTGAAGCATGCGCCAGCAAATATCAGTTTACCCGCGTGGCGCAGGATGCATTTGCCATTACTTCACTGGAACGAGCGAAGAAAGCCACCGCGGACGGCAGCTTTGCCACCGAGATTGCGCCAGTTACGGTTAAAAGCAAAAAAGGCGAAAGCGTCGTCAGCGTCGATGAGTTGCCGCAAAAAGCCGACGTCGCTAAAATCCCGACGCTCAACCCCGCCTTCGCGCTGGACGGAACGGTAACAGCGGCGAACGCCAGCTCCATTTCGGATGGCGCTGCGGCGCTGATACTCATGCGCCAGTCCATCGCCGAGAAGTTGGGAGTTAAGCCGCTGGCGCGCATCGTCGGCCACGCCAGCCATGCGCAAGCCCCGGCATGGTTTGCTACGGCACCGGTTGCTGCGCTGCAAAAACTTTCTGAAAAAACCGGATGGGCATTGCAAGACGTCGATGCCTTCGAGATCAACGAGGCCTTTGCCGTCGTGACCATGGCGGCGATGCATGATTTAAATCTGCCGCACGAGAAGGTCAATATCCACGGCGGGGCGTGCGCGCTTGGGCACCCCATCGGGGCATCGGGTGCGCGGATTTTGGTTACCCTATTGGCAATACTGGAGAAATACAAACTGAAGCGCGGCATCGTCTCCTTGTGCATCGGCGGCGGTGAGGCTGTGGCAATGGCGGTGGAGCGGATGCCATGATACTGACCGACACCCAAACCATGATTCGCGATACGGCGCGCAACTTCGCCCGTGAACGGCTCGCGCCTGGCGCGGCAGAGCGCGATGCCAAGGCGCAGTTCCCCAAAAAAGAAATCGAAGAAATAGGCCGGCTTGGCCTCATGGGTATGCTGATACCGGAGGCGCACGGCGGATCGGGCGCGGATTATGTTTCGATGGCGCTCGCCATTGAGGAAATCGCTGCCGGTGATGGGTCGGTTTCCACCATCGTGAGCGTACAAAATTCGCTGGTCGGTGCCGGGCTGCTGAAATTCGGCAATGACTGGCAGAAGGAACATTTTTTAAAACCCGTCGCCAGCGGAAAAATGCTTGGCGCATTCGCGCTATCCGAGCCGCAGGCCGGATCAGATGCCGCGGCGTTACGCTGCAGTGCAAAACGCGATGGCGATCATTATGTGCTGAACGGCAGCAAACAATTCATCACCTCGGGCAAACACGCGCAGGTGGCGCTGGTCTTCGCGGTGACCGATGCGGCGGCGGGCAAAAAAGGTATCTCTGCCTTTATCGTTCCGACGGATACACCGGGCTATCAGGTCGCCAAAATCGAACATAAAATGGGACAAACTTCTTCCGATACGGCGTCACTTCTGTTTGAGAACATGCGCATTCCTGCGACGCATCTTCTGGGTAAGGAAGGCGAGGGCTATAAAATTGCGCTCTCCAATTTGGAAGGCGGGCGCATCGGCATCGCAGCGCAATCGATCGGCATGGCGCGCGCGGCGCATGAGGTCGCCATGACCTATGCCCGTGAGCGCGAAGCGTTCGGCAAACCGATCATCCAGCATCAGGCGGTTGCATTCCGTCTTGCCGATATGGCTACTGACATCGAAGCGGCACGGGCGTTGCTGCTGCATGCGGCTTCACTGCGTGATGTTAGCCAGCCATGCCTCAAGGAAGCGTGCATGGCAAAACTCTTTGCTTCGGAAATGGCCGAGCGCGTTTGCTCCGCTGCCATGCAAACTCTTGGTGGATATGGCTATTTGCGCGACTTCCCGCTCGAGCGCATCTGTCGTGACGTACGCGTCTGCCAGATTTATGAAGGCACGAGCGATATTCAACGCATCATCATCAGCCGGGAGATTGGCCATGCAGCTTAAAAATACATCCGCGATTGTCACCGGCGGCGGCTCAGGGCTTGGCGCGGCTACGGCCCGAATGCTGGCAAAGCATGGCGCGAAAGTGGCGCTGTTCGACCGTAATTTTGCTGCGGCGCAAAAAGTGGCTGGCGACATCGGCGGCGTGGCATGTGAATGTGATGTGGCGGATGAAGCGAGCGTGAAAGCGGCGCTGGCCAAAGCCAGCAGCGCACATGGTGTTGCTCGCGTTCTTATCAACTGCGCCGGTATATTGGGTGCTGGCAGAATCTTATCGCGCGAAGGGCCGATGGCGCTCGATTATTTCGAGCAAGTCATGCGCGTCAATGTCGTAGGCACGTTCAACCTGATGCGCCTTGCCGCGCAAGCCATGAGCACCGAAGCCGCTATCGGTGATGCGAAAGAACGCGGCGTTATTATCAACACCGCCTCCATCGCCGCCTATGAAGGCCAGATCGGGCAGGCGGCTTACGCTGCGTCCAAAGGCGCCATCGTCAGTCTGACGTTGCCGGCAGCGCGCGAGTTCGCCAAATTCGGCATCCGCGTCAACGCCATCGCTCCTGGTCCGGTGGATACGCCGATGGTAGCAGGCATGCCCGCAGAGGTACGCGAAAGCCTTGAGGCAACCATCCCATTTCCATCCCGCCTGATAAAACCTGAGGAATATGCCGCGCTGGCGGAACACATCATCACTAACGTCGCCATCAACGGCGAGGTCATCCGGCTTGATGGCGCACTGCGGATGGCGCCTAAATGACGGTAAACCTTAACGGCTTTGCCGCTTAGGTTCCCGTCATCCCCGCGAAGGCGGGGATCCAAGTATTAAAAGCTCAAGTAACTTAGCAGGATATTTAGACAATATTTTGAAAATGCTTGTCTTTACTCCGTTTTCTCGGCAAGCGCGTAAAACTTCTCTATTGAGCAGAATAGTATTGCGCAAGCCGCCGGTGCTGATGCCGCCTGCGCGCATTTTGACCCATACCTCCGGCACATACTCATAACGTAACTGTCCGTTGCCGAACGCCCGTATGATAAAATCGAAATCGCCGGCGATACGGTAGGTGGTATTAAATGGACCGATGCGTTGGTAGATTTCGCGTCGCAACAAAAGCGCCGGATGTGATGGCATCCAACCCCACGCCAGCTTATCGGGCGAAAAGCGGCCGGAGTTATATCGGCGAATGATTTTGTGGGGTTTGCTGGATTTAAAAAAAACGACGTCGCCGTAAACCGCTTCCAGATTGCTGGCCTCGAATTTTTTGGCGACATGGGCGAGCACATCGGCATCGGCATAAACATCGTCGGCATTGAGCAGACCGATGACGTCGCCGGTCGCCATAGCGATGCCTTTGTTCATGGCATCGTAAATGCCCGCATCCGGCCCCGACACAAACCGCGTCATCCGTCTGCCACGGCTTTTGACGATATTCAGTGTGCCGTCGGTCGAGGCGCCGTCGATGACGATATGCTCGACCTGCGGCCAGCTTTGCTGCGCCACCGAATCGAGCGTATCGGCGATAGTGGCGGCGCTATTATAACAAACGGTGATGACAGAGATTTTCATAAATCTGGATTTAAGAAATCCTTTTTCCAATGGCTCTGGCGTAATTCCTGAGCCGGTTTTTGATCTTACGCGGAATGCTGAAATGATAGACGAACTGACGGAGGATGCGCGGGTCTATTTCGAGAGTGTCGCTAAACTTGAATGTCGTTTTATTGCTGTCGTCCATGATGACTTTAAAATTGGGATTGTTGACCGTATGTGTCGCGCCCGGCCCGAAGCCGTTGTTTTCGACCTTCGATATTTTGGGGTAAACCGTTGGCAGCCCGGACTTATATTGCGCATAGGAAAAACGTATATCGTAGGCGTCTATCTTGCCCTCCATCTGGAAATCCAGCATGCGCGACATATCGCCGCCGCTATAATTAAATGCTTTTTGGGCGGCTTTGTCATTTTTGAAGGTGTCATAATCGGACACATCCCAGTCGACGGTTGCCCATCGATCTTTCCATGTCCCCCATCCCCAAGAACAATTTCGCGGCAAATAATAGACATCTGCTTTGTCATTCCGGTCGAAACGTAATGCCAGGCCATAACCGGATACGGAGAACACTTTTTTCTTAGCATAAAAATCGAGCGCCGCGTTCATGTAATCAAGGAAGTTGGGTGTAAGGATAAGGTCGTCTTCGACGACAATGATCCTGTCATACTGCTCAAAGATTTTGGAAATGCCGGAGATAATCGCCACGGCAGCGCCGCGATTTTCTTTAGCGCTAATGACGGTTACGTTGGCAAAGCCGTCGATGGAGGCAACATATTTCCTGACTGCATTGACTTGAGTTTCGTCCGCCAGCGAGGTTGGGGCGTTGGAAAAAATATAGAGATGGCTGTGCTTAGCCAGATTGTTTTTTTTGAGCGATTCGATGGCCTGAATCGTCAATTCCAACCGTTTGTACACGAAGAGAACTATCGGGGCGTAATCAGCCATACCATTCTACCCGGCATTAAAATTACCATTTATAGCGGAACTATATGTTTTTCTTTGTTTAAAAGATAATATTTTTTGAAATTATATCAAAAAAATAAGCCTGTCCGGTACTTGCGGATTACCGCTTGCTCCTCTAGCATCGACTCCCTATGCGTATCACCCACGTTATTCCTTACATGCATCCCCATGCCGGCGGCCCGCCGGTGTTTGTCGACCGGATTTCCCAGAAGCTGGTGAAGCACGGCTGGGACGTCCGCGTCATCACCACGGACTGCATGGCAAATGAGCAAAGCGACGACTGGCAAAAAACTTACCGCGATCATTATCCCTTCGAAGTGCATAAGGCTAAGTTCGGAAGTTATGCCTATAGCCCGACTCTTGCGGCGTCGCTTAAAGCGGCTATTGGGCAAAGCGATCTCGTGCATCTGCATACGCTGTGGTCGTATCCCAACCGGACGGCGGCGCGGATTTGCAGGGAGCTGGATGTTCCTTTCGTCATCATGCCGCAGGGCATGATTGATCCGAATTCGCTGCAACGCAAAAAGATCAAGAAAAAAATCTACGGTCATTTGTTTGAATGGCCTTATGTGCGGACGGCGAGCGCCATGATTTATACCCATGAGGAAGAACGTCGTTTGGCCGAGCAGTCGGTGAGCGGCTTACCAAAAGGGTATATCGTGAGCATGGGAGCCGATGAAGCGCCGCCCTTCAGCCGAGAGATATTGGCCGGGCAATTCTTTCAGAAATATCCTGAGTTGCGCGGGCGTAAGCTGGTTGTTTTCTTAGGGCGCTTGCATTCGAAAAAAGGTCTAGATTTGTTGATTCCCGCCTTTGCCGAAGTGCTCAAGTCAGACCCGAACATCCATCTGGTTCTGGTGGGTCCAGGAGAAAAGAATTACGTTCAGGGGCTGCATGACTTGATTGTCAAGCTGGGATTTTCCGAACGCGTCCTCTTCACCGGCCATCTGGCGGCGGAAGCAAAATGGCAAGGGCTGGCGGCTGGTACGGTCTATGTATTGCCATCGTATCAGGAAAATTTCGCGCTGACAGTAGTCGAGGCGATGCGGGGAGGATTGCCCGTTGTGTTGAGCCGCAGGGTGAATATCTGGGAGGACGTGACAAAAGCGGGCGCGGGGCTGGCGTGTGATTTAGCGCCTAAGAGCGTGGCCACAACCATTGTGCAATACCTGAAGGATCCGACCTTGCGGGCGAAAGCAGTGGCCTGCGGGCAAAAGCTGTTGGCTGAAAAATTCAATTGGGAACGTAGTTTTGAAACGATGGAAAACGTTTATAAACAACTGCTTAAAAATTGAGGCTAACGTAACAATGGAACCTTATTCTGTACAACATGTACGTCTTACTAGCCCGTGGACATTGCGCCAGCGGCTGGTGCGGTTGCTTTGGTATTTTACTGAAGCCACGCTTTTCCGTTTCAGCCCGAGACCATGTTATGGCTGGCGCAATTTTCTGCTCCGGCTGTTCGGTGCTAAAGTTCATTCCAGTTGTCGTATTCGCTCGACGGTGAAAATTGAGATCCCGTGGAACCTGACGGTCGGCGCGCAGACGATTATCGGCGATGATGTGATTCTCTATTGTCTCGGTCCAGTCACAATTGGCAAGCGCGTGACCATCAGCCAGCTGGGGCACATCTGTGCCGGAACGCATGATTTTACCAAAGCCGGCTTTCCGCTGCTTCGTCCTCCCATCGAGATTGGTGATGATGTCTGGCTCGCAGCTGATGTGTTTGTCGGCCCCGGCGTCAAGATTGGAACTGGCGCTGTCGTCGGCGCGCGCTCCAGCGTGTTTACAGATTTACCAGCGTGGCAAGTCTGCGTCGGTACCCCGGCCAAGGCGATTAAAGAACGTAAGATGGAACCATCGCTATGACCTATTCCTCCTTACGCGACTTCATCGAAAAGCTCGAAAAAACCGGGCGGCTCAAGCGCGTGTCTGAGCCGGTGTCGCCGTATCTGGAGATGACGGAAATCGGGACGAGGCTGATTGCGCAAAAGGGTCCGGCGGTGTTGTTCGAGAATGTCGAGAATTCCAAAATTCCTGTCCTTATCAATCTGTTCGGTACTATCGAGCGCGTCGCCTGGGGCATGGGGCGCGAGCCGCATGAGTTACGCGAAATTGGTCAGACGCTGGCGTTTATGAAACAGCCGGAACCGCCGGGCGGTTGGAAGGAAGCATTCGAAATGTTGCCGCTCTTTAAAACAGTAATGGCGATGAAGCCGAAGACGGTGAGCAAAGCACCGTGTCAGGAAGTGGTGTTGACTGGCAATGATATCGATCTTGGTATGCTGCCTATTCAGACCTGCTGGCCGGGCGATGTCGGGCCGCTGATTACCTGGCCGCTGGTGGTAACCAAAGGACCGGGCGAGGGGGCGGAAGATAATTATAATCTCGGCATCTACCGCCTGCAGGTGACGGGAAAAAACACAACGCTGATGCGTTGGCTCAAGCATCGCGGCGGTGCACAGCAGCATGCACGCTGGGCGAAAAGTAAGCGTGAACCATTTCCTGCCGCCGCCGTCATCGGTTGCGATCCGGGAACGATTTTAGCAGCGGTCACGCCACTGCCCGATACGCTGTCGGAATATCAGTTCGCCGGATTGCTGCGTGGCACAAAAGTAGAGCTGGTCGATTGCAAAACGGTTCCGCTGAAAGTTCCGGCGCAGGCAGAAATTATTCTCGAAGGCCATGTCAGTCTCGAAGAATATGGTGATGAAGGACCGTTCGGTGACCACACCGGTTATTACAATGCGGTTGAACCGTTTCCGGTCTTTACCATCAGCGCTATCACCATGCGCAACAAGCCGATCTATCTCACAACATATACGGGAAGGTCGCCCGATGAACCGTCAGTATTGGGTGAAGCGCTGAATGAAATTTTTATTCCGCTGCTGCAACAGCAGTTCCCCGAAATCGTCGATTTTTATCTGCCGCCGGAAGGGTGTTCGTATCGTGTTGCGGTCGTCTCCATCAAGAAAGCCTATCCGGGACACGCCAAGCGCGTCATGATGGGTGTCTGGTCATTCCTGCGCCAATTCGTCTATACCAAATGGGTCATTGTCGTCGATGACGACATCAATATCCGCGACTGGAAAGACGTCATCTGGGCGGTCTCGACGCGCATGGACCCGGTGCGTGACCTGACGCTGATTGAAAACACCCCTATCGATTACCTCGATTTCGCCTCTCCGGAAGCCGGACTAGGCGGCAAAGTGGGCCTCGATGCCACCAATAAATGGCCGCCGGAAACCAAACGGGAATGGGGAGAAAAGATTGTTATGAAACAAGATATTATTGATAAAATAAGTCGCATGTGGGCGAAAATGGGATTGTCATAGCCCGCTAGCCTATCGCGAGTGAAATTCTTTATTAACTTCATTATGCTACCTTGGCAGGATGCCGAATCCTGTCGCACCTATACCCATCGAAAACGAGGCCGAAGTCGCCAGACAAACGCAGGCGCTTCTCGATAAGCATCGCATTTCTCCGAGCCCCGAGAATTACGCGGTGTGGTTTCATTATGCCGCCGGCAGGAATAAGGATCTGGTGCGCGAAATAGATACGGTGCTCAGCAATTCGCTACAATTTACGCCGGAAACCTGTGCTTATCTCTACAATAAATACATCGTGCCGGCGCGCAACCAGAAGGCGGTCGACGATTCGGCGGCCAGCGCCCACAAGGTGTTGATCGAAGTGCTCCGCGTCGTCAACGATTTTTCCGGCGAGACGCAAACCTATACCAAAAGCATCGACCATTACATGGATCACATCAGTCAGGAATTTCAGGACGAAGGCGTCAAAAAAATCTTCAAGGAATTAGTCGAGGCAACCTCGACCATGAAACAAAGCGGCGAAAAAATTACCAAAAAACTGGAGGAATCGACACAGGAAATCAACACTCTCAAAAAGGATCTCCAGCAGGTTACGAACGAAGCGCAGCGCGATTTCCTGACCGGTGTA
>Ga0206956_1051_pt1 | contig 35303 bp, 31 predicted proteins | sample Alteio_BWOrgHeat_35_FD_153252 | JGI IMG/M metagenome (GOLD analysis project Ga0206956, IMG submission 153252) | Enriched cells from forest soil in Barre Woods Harvard Forest LTER site, Petersham, Massachusetts, United States -... | ecosystem: Environmental > Terrestrial > Soil > Temperate forest >...
TACGGAGATTTCTTTGCACGCCGCCGGTCTTCAACCTCACGCCGAGCTTTACATGGGACTGGTCGAAGTGGGCGTCGGCTTGCTCCCCGGAGCCGGAGGATGCAAAGAAATGCTCCTGCGCGCGGTCGACAGCGCGGCGTCGATTCGGCCCGGCGGCCGCGGCGAATCCGTCGAATTGATGGAAGCGATGAAGAAGATCTTCGAGACCATCGGGACCGCAAAAGTGGCGACGTCGGCCCATGAAGCTCGTGGTCTTGGATTTCTGCGGGAGTCCGACAATATCACCATGAATCGCGAGCGCGTGCTGAGCGACGCAAAGGCGAGGGTGCTGGAGATGGTTCGCGCGGGATACGAGCCTCCGCAGCCGCGCACCAACATTCCCGCACCGGGAGAAAATATCCTCGCCGCGCTGAAGATGGGCGCGTACCTGATGCGGCAGGGGGATTACATCACCGAATACGAGGTCAAGCTGGCCACCAAGATCGCCGAAGTGCTGTGCGGCGGAAATGTGACCCCGGGCACTCCGGTGAGTGAACAGTACATCCTCGACTTGGAGCGCGAAGGCTTCAAATCGCTGTGCGGCGAGAAGAAAACCCAGGAGCGGATTCAGTACACGCTAAAGACGGGCAAGACGCTGCGGAATTGAGTAGCGCGGGGGAATTCTTACATAATTTACCTACGTCGTCAATATACGTATTGACAGTATGTACATGGAAGATGTAGATTGGCGATTGGAGGGTGAAATGGCGTACATTGAACCGCAAACGGTCTGTGCCCCGAAGGCTTCGATCCGTGCGGTCGAAGTGATCTACGACGGCGGATCTGGCGAATGGTCCGTCGCACGCGTGAACTGGGAGGATGAGGACAGAATCGGAATTCGTTGGAATGGCGGCGATGGCCCTGGCGTTGGTAATCCTCAATCGCGAGGAAAAGCGACTTGGTTTATTGTCCCTGAGCCTTTACAGCATGTAGTCCTCGAGAAAGTCGAGGAACTGAGCATTTCGGGACCCGGCGGTCTCATGGAAAGGTACAAGGAAATGGCCAACGACGAGGCGCGGGAGCGCGACGCCGAGGAGTGGTCGGAGGGATTGATCGGCGATGCATCCGCGGAGGGGTGAGGTCTGGTGGGTGGCATTCGATCCGTCCGTGGGAGGGGAGATACAGAAGACACGACCGGCGGTGATCGTCAGCAATAATGCGGCGAACATAGTCCTGAATCGAGTGATCGTGGTTCCGCTCAGTAGCAAGACCACGAAGGTCTATCCGGGAGAAGCCTTGGTCACGCTGCACGGTGAACCGAGAAAAGCGATGGCCGATCAGCTAACGACGGCTTCAAAGAAGCGTATGCGATCCAAACTGGGGGAATTGTCGTTCCACGATGTCGCCGCAGTGGAAGCAGCGATCCTCTTACAGTTGGGCATCCGGCGTTGAACAATATCCTCAAGCAGGGTGCGTTGAAATGAAGTATCTCGTCAGGAGTTCATTATGCGTGAAGTCATAATCGCTTCTTCCGTCCGCACGCCAGTGGGACGCGCCTTTAAAGGCACGCTCCGCGCTACCCGTCCCGATGAACTTGCCGCGGTCGCGATCAAGGGTGCGCTCGAACGCGTGCCGCAAGTTGACGCCAAGGAAATCGAAGACGTCATCCTGGGCTGCGCCATGCCTGAGGCTGAGCAAGGGATGAACGTGGCGCGTATCGCCTCGCTGCGCGCCGGATTGCCGGTCGAGGTTTCGGCCCTCACGATCAATCGCTTCTGCTCGTCCGGCCTTCAGGCCATTGCCATGGCCGCTGAGCGCATCATGAGCGGCGGGGCTGAGATCATCGTGGCTGGCGGAACGGAATCCATGTCCATGATCCCGATGGGCGGTCACAAAATTTCGCCGAACCCCTGGCTGGTTGACCATTATCCCAACGCGTATCTTTCCATGGGACTGACGGCAGAGAGGCTCGCCCAGCGTTTCGACATTACGCGTGAGGCCGCGGACGAATTCTCCTATCGCAGTCATCAGAAGGCGCTGGCCGCAATTCAAGGCGGCAAGTTCGCAGACGAAACCGTCCCCGTGCCTGTTAGCTTCACCACTCCTAACGGCTCGAAACCGAAGCGACAGGAGATCACCTTCAAAGTAGATGAAGGCCCGCGCGCCGACACTTCGCTCGAAGCGCTGCTCTCGCTCAAACCCGCATTCCACGCGAAAGGCACCGTAACCGCGGGCAACTCGTCGCAGATGTCCGACGGCGCAGCGGCCGCGGTGGTAATGTCCTCTGATCGCGCGAAGGCCCTTGGCATCAAACCGCTGGCGCGCTATGTTTCCTTCGCCACAGCCGGATACAAGCCCGAAGAAATGGGCCTCGGCCCGGTATTCGCGATCCCGAAAGCGTTAAAGATGGCCGGACTCAAGCTGGCGGATATTGACGTGATCGAATTAAACGAAGCCTTCGCGGCGCAGTCTTTGGCGGTGATCAAAGATGGGGGGCTCGATCCCGAGCGCGTGAATCCCAACGGCGGTGCTGTTGCCCTGGGCCATCCTTTGGGCTGCACCGGCGCCAAGCTCACAGCCACGATCATTCGCGAACTCAAGCGCCGTAACGCAAAGTACGGACTGGTCACCATGTGCGTCGGCGGCGGCATGGGCGCGGCAGGCATCTTTGAAAACCTTTCGTAAGCACGAAAGGACAAGCACCTCCTCTCACCACAGAGACCTGAGATTTATTGATTCTCTATCTATAGAATTAGAACTGTCTCTTGTCTCCGTGCCACTGTAGTGAAATTTGTTGGTTGAGGGGATTCGATCAAAAATGGCGACGACTGCAATTCCGCAATCCAAGATCTCCGGCGGCAGCTTTCTTCTCGAAGAGCGCAAGCCCGACGAAGTTTTCACGCCCGAAGATTTCACCGAACAGCACATTCTGATCGGCCAGACGGCGGAGGAGTTCGCTGTCAACGAGATCGTCCCCAACATCGAGAAGATGGAGCACAAGGACTTTTCCATCACGCGCGATCTACTGAAGAAAGCCGGCGAACTCGGGCTCAGCTCGGCCGAGATCCCAGAAGCTTACGGCGGCCTTGAGATGGACAAAGTCACAGCCGCCGTCATCGCCGACCACATCGCGAAATATGCCGGCTTTGCGACCACCTGGGGCGGACACACTGGGATTGGCACGCTGCCCATCGTGTATTTCGGCACCGAAGAGCAAAAAAAGAAATACCTGCCTCGCCTTGCGGCTGGCGAAATCGTTGGTGCCTATGCTTTGTCAGAGGCTTCATCCGGCTCAGACGCACTGAATTGCCGTGCCCGCGCTGAGCTTTCGAAAGACGGCAAGCATTACATTCTCAACGGCGAGAAAATGTGGATCACCAACGCAGGCTTTGCCGACTTGTTTACCGTCTTCGCCAAAGTTGACGGAGAAAAATTCACCGCGTTTCTGGTCGAGAAAACATTCCCTGGATTTTCCATCGGCGCGGAAGAGCACAAGATGGGCATCCGCGGGTCGTCCACCTGCCCAATCATTTTGAACGACTGCAAAGTTCCCGTCGAAAACGTGCTCGGCGAAATTGGCAAGGGGCATGTCATCGCCTTCAACATCCTCAACGTGGGCCGCTTCAAGTTGGGCGCCATGTGCGTGGGTGGGGCACGCTTGTCGCTCGAGAACGCCATTGGTTATGCCAAGCAGCGCAAGGCTTTCGGCAAGGTAATCGCCGACTTCGGCCTGGTTCGCGAAAAGCTGGCAAACATGGCGGTGGGAATCTACACCGGCGAAGCTCTGGTCTATCGCACCGTCGGCATGATGGACGTCGCGCTCTCCGAAGTAGACAAATCTCGTCCCGATGCTGCAAAAGAAACTCGCAAGGCCATCGAAGAGTACGCCGTCGAATGCTCCATCATCAAAGTGTGGGGCTCGGAGATGGTGGACTTCGTCGTCGATGAGACGGTCCAGATCTACGGCGGCTACGGTTTTGTGGAAGAGTATCCTGCCGAGCGGGCCTATCGCGATGCGCGCATCAACCGCATCTTCGAAGGCACCAACGAAATCAACCGGCTCATCATCACTGGCTTCCTGCTGAAGCGCGCCATGTCCGGCCAGTTGCCCCTTATGCCGGCTATCAAGAAATTGATGGATGAAGTCTTGTCCGGACCTTCGCTTGGTGAAGAACTCGAAGGCCCGCTTGCGGAAGAACGGAAACTGGTAGCATCGGCCAAGAAACTCGGATTGTTCGTCGCCGGAGCAGCCACGCAGAAATACATGCAGGCCATTCAGGATCAGCAGGAGGTCATGGGAGCAATCGCTGACATGGTCATCGAAACCTACGCCATGGAATCCGCTGTGCTGCGGGCGCAGAAGATTGCGGAACAGAAAGGCGAAAGTGCCGCTTTCCTGCCCATCGCGATGACTCGCGTTTATCTTTCCCAGGCGATGGAGAAGATCGAAGCCGCGGCCAAGAAAGTAATCGCCGACGTCGCCGACGGTGACATGCTGCGCACGCAACTGGCGATTCTGCGCCGGTTGGCAAAGCACGAGCCATTCAACACGATTGAGTTGCGCCAACAGATCGCGCAGAAAGTGATCGAGCGGGGAAAGTACACGCTGGCATAGAACTTTTTCACCACCGAGGCACAGAGAAACATGCACCCACTCTTTAGATTTCAATTGCGGAGGTATTCCGTTGAGCGCACAATTGGTAACTAAAGGATTGAGGACTGCCTAATGCCTGTTGGTACATTCACGGCGGTGTTGCACAAAGAAGGAGACCTCTACGTTGCGGAATGCCCTGAAGTAGGTACGGTTAGCCAGGGTGAGACCGTCGAAGAGGCGGTGGCCAACCTCCAAGAGGCCACCGAGCTGTATCTAGAGGAATTTCCGCTCGTCGACCACGGCCGGCCGTTCGTCACCGTGTTCGAGGCCCGATTTGCCTAAGTTGCCTCGCGTCTCTGGCGCGCAGGCGATCCGTACCCTCGAGAAACTAGGCTTAAATCAAGTCCGCCAGCGCGGAAGCCACATTTGCCAGAGCCAGCGTACTCAAGCGCTCAGACGCCTCGGGGACACGCGGCTGCGTCGTCCCACTCCATCCGGAATTAGCTGCTGGGGCACTACGAGGCATCTTGAAGCAAGCTGGCGTATCAATCGGGCAGTTTGTCGAGAAAATCTAGCCGCATCAAGGGCGCTGTCAGAATTTCTCCGGGGCGTCCGTCCCACACCAAATCATGCTGTCTTCAGTTTCTCCATCACACTCTGAATCAGCTCTTTCGCGTCCGTCAAATTCTTCATCACCATCTGAATATCCATCACCGGCTTGCCCGGCCAACGCTGGCTCTGGCAATAGACCCCGTGTTGTCCGACCAGCGCCATGGCGTCCGTGATCACATCCATCGTGACGGCCAGGCGTCCGCGAGGCACACCCATCATGGTTTCGTAGTGTTCCAGTTCTTCCTGCTTCTCGTCGAATACCGGCATGCTGAGATTGTAACGCGGTCTGGCGGGGCGCATAATTGTGAGGCTTCTGCTGTCCAAGGCGTGGGTTCTTACGTCAAAGCACATAGCAATCAGCACTTAGCATTTGGCACTTGGCCACGCAAGGTTGGTACGGTGGAGATCAGAACCACATGCTAAATGCCAATTGCTAAATGCTCAAAGGAGAGATGATGCGCAAACAAATTGTATTTCTAACTTCCCTGTTGCTCACGTTCACCGTGCTCGCGGCATGTCAGGATAAAGGCAAGCGTCCCAGCCCACCGGCCCAGGCGCAATGCACATTTTCGGATGGCAAGACGATCACTGTGAACTATTCCAGCCCGCGCGCCAAAGGCCGCAAGATTTTCGGAGATCTCGTGCCCTACGGCGAAGTCTGGCGAACCGGCGCCAATGAAGCGACAACTTTCGTTACCAACACGAATCTAAGCGTCGGCGGCAAAGATGTTCCTGCCGGCAACTACACGATCTTCACAGTTCCCAACGCGGACAAGTGGACGCTGATCGTCAACAAGAAAACCGGCGAGTGGGGTATCCCCTATAAGTACGAAGCGGACGAACTGGCGCGCGCGGATATGAAAGTTTCGTCCACGCCCTCGCCGGTCGAGAACTTCACCATTACGTTGGCCGCAATGGGCAGCAGTTGCACCATGACCATCAGTTGGGAAAACACGCAAGCATCGGTCGGCATCAGCGAGAAAAAATAGGGTCACCAGTACGCTTTCCACTGTAGAGACGTAGCCAGCTACGTCTCTACCCTTGAGGGCGTCATCACTGAGCTGGTTTCCACCGGAGAACCGGTTTCCTCGCGGCCGCAGTCTCATCTAGGCGTGACACGCGCGTGGTGTGAGGCGCGGCCAGTACCATCTGCGGATCTTCTTCCACTTCTTCCGCGATCGACTTCATCGCATCGATGAACAAATCCAATTCTTCCTTGGGCTCGCTCTCGGTCGGCTCGATCATGAGCGCCCCCGGCACGATCAGCGGAAACGCCGTCGTATAGGGATGGAAACCGTAATCGATTAGCCGCTTGGCGATGTCCATGGTCTTCACGCCCTTCTTCGCCTGCACTTTGTCACTGAAGACCACTTCATGCATGGTGGGCGTGGAATAGGGCAGATCGTAGACGCCTTCGAGCCCTTTGCGAATGTAGTTGGCATTCAGCACCGCGTCTTCAGTCGTCTGGCGCAAACCGTCAGGGCCATTGGCTAGTGTATAAGCCAGGGCGCGGACAAACATTCCGAAGTTGCCATAAAAAGCTCGTACCCGTCCGACCGACTGCGGCCGGTTGTATTCGAAGCCCAGCGTGCCGTCGGCCTTGGTAACGACTACGGGCGTCGGCAGAAACGGTTCGAGTATCTTCTTGATCGCCACCGGTCCCGACCCCGGCCCACCACCACCGTGCGGCGTCGAAAATGTTTTATGCAGATTCAGGTGCATGAGATCAACGCCGAAGTCTCCAGGGCGCACTTTGCCGACCAGCGCATTCATGTTCGCGCCGTCCATATAAAGTAGGCCACCCTTAGCGTGCATAATATCGGCGATCTTGTGGATCTCCTGCTCGAAAACGCCCAGCGTGTTGGGATTCGTCAGCATCAGCGCCGCGACTTCTTCGTTCATCTGCGACGCCAGCGCAGCCACATCGACCATCCCACTGGCATTTGACTTCAGATTCTCCACTGCATAACCGACCATGGCGGCGGTTGCCGGATTAGTTCCGTGAGCGGAGTCCGGAATGAGAATCTTTTTGCGCGGTGCGCCCTTCGATTCGTGATACGCACGAACCATGAGCAGGCCGGTCAACTCGCCGTGCGCCCCGGCCGCGGGCTGCAACGTGATCGCGTCCATGCCCGTGATTTCGATCAGGCATTCGCTGAGCGTCTGGAGAATCCGCAACGCTCCCTGCGAAACGCTCTCCGGCTGGTACGGATGCCCGTTGGCCAATCCATCCAAACGCGAAACCACTTCGTTGACTCGCGGGTTGTACTTCATGGTGCAGGAACCCAGCGGATACATACCGAGGTCGATGGCGTAGTTCCATGTTGAAAGCCGGGTAAAGTGGCGGATGATTTCGATCTCGCTCACCTCGGGCATGTTGCCGAGATCTTTTCTTTCGCTGGACCCTAATAGCTTGGCCGTATCCACTTCGGGCACATCGAGCGGAGGCAGTTTCCACGCAGCTTTTCCAGGCGAGGATTTCTCGAAGATTAATCCCTCATTCTGATTGACGTGCTGGGTGGCTTTGCGAATCGTGGGCTTCATCGCACCACCTCCTGAATCACGGCTGGTTCTTTGGCAGATTTCACCGAGCGCTCGCCTTCCGCTACCAAGCCTGCCGCTGTATCGATCGCGGCACGGGTAGTCATCTCCGTGCAACACCACAGCGCCGCGTTGCCGAGTTCGGGGTAAAACTTCTTCAGCGGAAGTCCGCCGACGATTTTGTGCTCCAGAAGCCGCGAGTTAATCGCATAGGGATCTTCGTCGGTCTGCACTACGAATTCGTTGAAGCGAGGCGCGCCGGAGAATAGTACTTTGCCATGTTTGCTGAACTGCTGAGCGGCATAGGCAGCCTTCGCCAAATTCTGTTTCGCCAACTCCCGCAGGCCAACCTTGCCGTAAATTGTCATGAAGATATTGGCCATCAGCGCAATCAAGGCCTGGTTGGTGCAGATATTCGACGTCGCCTTCTCGCGCCGGATGTGCTGCTCGCGCGTCGCCAGCGTGAGAACGAATCCGCGCTTGCCGTTTCTGTCGGTCGTCTGCCCCACCAGCCGTCCCGGCATTTGCCGCACATATTGCTCGCGCGTAGCAATCACGCCGCAATACGGTCCGCCGAAGCCCAAGGGCACGCCAAACGATTGCGCTTCCATGGCGATGATGTCCGCTTGCCGCGGCGGTTCGACGATGCCGAGCGATACCGCTTCTGCAATCGAGACGACCAACAGTGCCCCATGTTTGTGCGCGATGTCGGCGATAGCACCCACGTCTTCAATCGTGCCAAAGAAATTCGGCGACTGAATCAGGACGCAGGCCGTGTCCGGAGTGATGGACTTCTCCAGTTGCTTAAGGTTCAACCGTCCATTATCTGCAAATGGCACTGTGACCAGCGGCATGCCCTGATGATGCGCATAAGTAGCCAACACTTCGCGATACTCAGGATGTACACTGCGCGCAATCGCAACCGAGTGCCGCCCAGTCAACCGCGAAGCCATCATGACGCCTTCGGCCGCCGCCGTCGATCCGTCGTATACGCTGGCGTTGGCGACTTCCATGCCGGTTAGCTCGCAAATCATGCTTTGGAACTCGAAAATGGACTGCAGCGTGCCCTGCGAAATCTCCGCTTGGTACGGGGTGTAGGCGGTTAGAAATTCTCCTCGGGAAATCAGCGAATCGATAATCACCGGGCGGTAATGATAGTACGCGCCCGCTCCGAGAAAATTGGTGTAGCCATCGGCGGTTTCGCGGGAACGTTCGCGGAACCAATCCACGATTTCGGATTCGGCCATCTGGCGCGGAACTTTGAGATCGCGATTGAGCCGGTACTCGGCCGGGATGGGGGCGAACAAGTCATCAATCGAACGCGCGCCGATGGCTTTCAGCATGGCTTCGCGGTCGGCGGGAGATTTCGGCAGATATCGCATAGGAAATTAATTAGATGTTGCCGGAGTTCAATTCGATTGCCGATCCAATCGTCTCTGGGTTGACTCGCGAATCGGCAATTGGCAATTTCTAGCCGCCCTCTTCGGCCACAAACTTTTCGTAGTCGGCGGCGGAGAGCAATCCGTTCAGTTCATTCGGATCTTTCAGAGTCAGCTTGATCATCCAGGAGGCGTGCGCATCTTTGTTGATATTCTCCGGGGCCGTCCCCAGTTCGCCATTCACTTCAGTCACCGTGCCAGAAGCCGGAGCGTATAGATCGGACACAGCCTTGACCGATTCGACCGAGCCAAACGTTTTGCCCGCGGTTATGTCGGCACCCGGCTTGGGCAGATCGACGAAGACGATGTCGCCGAGCGATTCCTGCGCATGATCGGTGATGCCGATGGTCGCGTTCTTGCCGTCGGCTTTGATCCATTCGTGTTCTTTGGTGTATTTGAAGTCGGTTGGATAAGGCATGATTGCTTTTGGCTCCTAGTTTCCCGCGTGAGAACTGGTCTTCCGCCCCGCTGGGGCTTGTCTGTTCGCTGCTCCTCCCACGGCTTGCGCCGTGGGCTGCATTCTTACGCCGCTACGCGGCTTCGGGCTTAGGTCTTCTTGGGACGCTTGTAGAACGGCGTGGGCACGACCTGCGCTTTCACGCCCTGGCTGCGGCACTCGACCTTTACATGCGAACCCATAACGGCGAACTCGGGCGGAACGTAGGCTAGCGCGATGTTCTTTTTCAGAAACGGTGCATACGATCCGCTGGTGACGTATCCGATCTCGCGTCCGCCCTCATCGAACACTTTATAGCCATCGCGGGCAATGCCGCGCTCAATCATTTCGAGTCCAATCAATGTCCGCTTTAGGCCGGCAGCCTTTGCTTGCTCCAACGCGGCGCGGCCGATGAAGTCCGGCTTCTCCATCTTACAGAAACGATCGAGACCAGCTTCCCACACATTGATCGTATCTGAAATCTCGTGTCCGTAGAGCGAGAGAGCGCCTTCGAGGCGCAGAGTGTTGCGAGCGCCGAGCCCGCAGGGGAGGACGCCGAATTCCTTGCCCGCTTCCAGAACTTGGTTCCAGACCATGGCGCTGGTTGATTCGTCGGCAGGGACGTAGATTTCAAAGCCATCTTCGGCGGTGTAACCTGTGCGCGCGATCAGAATATTTTTGAGACCGCAGACCGTCCCGCGCGTAACCCAATAAAACTTCACCGTCGCAAGGTTCGCGTCGGTAAGCTTCTGCAGCAGGTTTACGCCCTTCGGCCCCTGAATCGCGATCTGGGTGAAGTCGTCGGAAAGATTCTCGACTTTGCAGGCAAACTGGCGGGTGTTGTCGCGCACCCAGTTAAAATCTTTCTCGCGCGTTCCTGCGTTAATCACCAGCAGGTAATCGTCTTCGCCCAGACGATGCACGATCACGTCATCCACAAACGTCCCCTGCGGATAGAGCAGCGCGGAATACTGCGCCTGTCCGATGGCGAGCCGCGAAGCATCGTTCATCGAGATATGCTGAACCGCAGCCAGCGCTTCGGGGCCCTGCAGGCGAATGTCGCCCATGTGCGAGACGTCGAAGATGCCCACGCCGGTGCGAACCGCATTGTGCTCGGCAATAATGCCTCCAACGGAGGGGTATTCGACCGGCATGTCCCAGCCATTGAAATCGACCATCTTCGCGCCCATCTGCCGATGGACGGCGTTCAGCGCGGTCTTGCGAACGGTCGGCGTGGTCGATTGAACAGCGGACAATGGTCCCTCGATCAGAGCGCGGGCTACAGTGATAGTGAAACTCATTACCCTAACATGAGGATGGCGGGAGCATCAACCGGGCATGCCCGGAACCGCGTCGGTTCCACGCGACGACCAAAACACCCGCCCAAGCGGAGCTTGAGCGGGGCACCCTCGAGAGTTAATCAAAAATTTGGGGGGCTGGCCCTGGCTTTCCCGATGCGCAAAAATTGGGTGCCCTGCCCTTCTCGCGTTCTTTGCGAGAGGGCGGGGCTTGTAGCAACCCCCGTATTTCAAAGGGACCACGGTGTTCGGCCGTCACAGCGGAAGTTCGCCCAAGGACGTAATCTCGTCCCATGCCCTGGGGACTGAAGAGATACCAGGAAACTGGAGACGTTCACTTCATTACGTTCAGTTGTTATCGCCGCGTCCCTCTGCTGGCCGAAGCGCAGGCGCGCGACACATTTGTTATCGTGCTGGAAAGAGTTCGCCGCTGGTATGGGTTCTATGTGACTGGGTTTGTCGTTATGCCGGAGCACGTGCATCTGCTGCTGAGCGAACCGGAGCGAAGCAGCTTGGCCGTTGGGTTGCAAATGCTCAAGCAAGTTGTTTCGCAAAAACTGAATAAACACGCCACAAAACCCTTCTGGCAGCCCCGGTACTATGACTTCAACGTTTACCGTGAACAGAAGCTGATGGAAAAGCTGGATTACGTGCATGGCAACCCAGTGCAACGCGGATTGGTCCGGCGTCCTGAAGATTGGGCATGGAGCAGTGCCCGGCACTACGCTACCGGCGAAGAGTGCGGGGTCGAGATTGAATCTGGCTGGACAGCGCGTCGGCGTGAGCAGCTTGGCGCGTATCCGGTCGTCCGCCGCCGCGATGTCAGCTAAAAACCCCGCCCTCTCGCAAAGAACGCGAGAAGGACGGGGCACCCGCCTTTGCGCAGGGTGAAAGCATGGGCCAGCCCCCTGGAGCGTCACACCCGGTAGAAAACGCAAGGTCCCTCCATTTCGCTCCTCATCCCTTTGGGGACGAGAGGCTCCGGTCGGGATGACAATGTTTAAAGGGGCAACAGAGAGCGTGACGGAAGTTAGCGTCCAGCCCGAGCGGCGCGGGACTTCCCCGGCTTAGCCCGCAGAAGATCCCAGGCCTCCCGATACCGGCCGTATTTCGACTTTTTCAGATGGGGTGAGAGGGAGATGTACCATCGGCCGCGGAACGCGTGCGCCGGAATGATGTACCAGACGTCCAGTGGAATCACATAGGCCGCCACGAAGTCGATTTGGCCCACTTTATACGGCTTGCGGCTCGTGATCACATTGCAACAATAATGTTCTTTCCGCTTCCTCTTGGTCGATTTCACCTGCACGCGCAAGAACTGCCCTTGATACTCGATGGCAAAATCATACTGCGCCGAGTCCCCATAAGGCTTGGTGACGCACAATCCGTGCGCGGCAGCTCGTGCCATAAAACACATCTCGGCCCACTCGCCCCGTTGCTTGGGGTTCTTTATGTCGATTCCTCGATTTGTCATGAAGGTGATTTCCTGGGAAATGCTGGTTCGCGGTTGGGTTACGGCCAATAAAAAAGCGCGGCCCCGGAGGGTCGCGCTTCAGTTAATTGCTATATTTCTATTATATCAAGCTGAAATAGGTAACTATGACATGGTTTTCAAATTTATTTTCTCAATGGATGCATGAAGTTAGCCTGAATCGGGGGTCGTTTGCCTATTGACAAGAATTTGCCGAGTTGCGGAGTCAAGTGCAGAGATCCTTCGTCGGGACTCGTTCGCGAGCGAAGGACTCCGCATTCTCAGGATGACGATCGGTCTGGGGCGGTTGGGGCAGAATCTCGCCTTAGCGGTCGAAGATTATCGTGGTGTGGCCCTTGTAGGTTGTGCGCTGGAATTCCTTGTAGCCGCATTTTTCCGCGACGCGGATCGACGCGAGATTCTCGGGATGGATGATGCAGACCGTCCGCGCTGATCCAAAGTGCGCTTCGCCCCAGGTGAGCGCCGCACGAACCGCTTCCGTGGCGTAGCCTTTGCGGTGCGCCGTCGCGACAAGCGCCCAGCCCAGTTCCGGCACGCCTTTGAGCGATGGCTCCATCCCGCGTTTGTAGTCGGCGAATCCCAACTCGCCGACAAAACTGCCGGTATCTTTTTTCTCAATCGCCCAATAGCCAAAGCCCAACAGCAACCAGTGTCCTGCGTAGCGCAGGAATCTTGCCCAGGTCTCCTCTTCTGAGAACGCCTTGCCACCGATGTGGCGAGTCACGATGGGGTCGGCCCACATGGCTGCGCAATCGGGGAAATCGTCAAGCCGATGGCCGCGCAGGATCAGCCGCGGGGTTTCGATCACGGGGATATCCATTGCAGGACGAGCCATATTGGACATGGAGTACCTTCTGACTTGGCAAAGCTTTCAAAGTAGCGCATCCAGCGACGAGCCCAAAGCCCGGGTTACCAACGGAACTTTCCCGAATCCATCGGGCGCGTTACAGTTCGCCCATGGCTACCACTACTCCGAAGAAGTATCGCTGCATGCAATGCGAGATGACGGAAGACCGCTGCGACTGCGAAAAATACTGCTGCCTCTGCCAATCGCTGGTGGAAGTCCGCCTTTGCGAAGATAGCCTATATTACTGCAAGCCCTGCCGCGAAGCCTGCGATTATCGGGTTTCGGATTAGGGCGGGCCTTGCGGCTTTTGGGCTTCAGCGCGTGCCTTCGAGCGCGCGTGACCTGCTAACTTTCCCAGGGAAAATTACGTCTCACCTAAGAATTAAAGTGTAGTATTTCGCTCGAGAGGAACGGCTATGTCTTCGACTTTATCGTCGCAGGCGGTCGGGATTGATGGCGCGCCTGCGCCGACCTCAACCCTCGGAGCAACTGGTGGAGGCCGAATTGTTTCCCTCGATATCATGCGCGGCTTGGTGATGGTCATCATGGCGCTTGACCATACGCGGGACTTCTTCACCAATCTTCGCTTCGAGCCCGAGAGTTTAGCGCAAACTTATTACGCCCTGTTCTTCACGCGCTGGATTACTCATTTCTGCGCGCCTTTGTTTTTCTTTCTGGCAGGAACCGGGGCGTTTTTCTACGGCAGGCGTAGAACGCCACAGGCGCTGAGCCGCTTTTTGTGGACGCGTGGACTGTGGCTGATTGTCGTCGAATTCACTGTGGTCGGAACCGCCTGGACGTTCATGTTTCCCTGGGGATTTTTCGGGGTGATTTGGGCTTTGGGCGCGTGCATGGTTTTGATGGCTGCCATTGTGCGCATGCCGCTGCGCTGGGTTGGGGCTTTCTCCGCAGTGTTGATTTTCGGGCACGATCTACTGGATCCGGTTCGGCCGCGGCAGTTCGGTTCGTGGGCATGGCTGTGGACGATTTTGCATGTTCGCGGAGGCGCTTTGCTGCCGTTTGGGCTGCGAAAGTTTGTCCTGTTTCCGTTGGTGCCCTGGGTTGGGGTGATGGCGGCGGGTTATGTTTTTGGCTCGATTTATCTGCTCGACAAAGATCGCCGTCGAAAGTTGATTGCGCAAATCGGGCTCGGGTTGACGCTTGCGTTTGTTCTGCTGCGCCTCACGAATCTGTATGGGAATCCGCCGGCTGGATTGAGCGGCGTTTCTCAGGGTCCCTGGCACATTCAGCCCACGGTCGAAAAGACGGTGATTCTTTTCTTTGATGTGGAGAAGTACCCGCCATCGTTGCAATTCCTTCTGATGACCCTGGGCCCATCTTTGCTGCTGTTGGCGTGGCTCGACAAGAAGCTTGATCAGCGGGATGGAAAGCAAAGCGTTTCTCCCTGGCTGTCGCCGCTTCTGACGTTCGGCCGGGTTCCACTGTTTTTCTACATCCTGCATCTGTATCTTATTCACTCGCTCGCTGTTTTGGTGGCTGTGCTGTCGCATCAACTGGTAGACTGGCTGTTTCATGGCGGGTTCATGTTCGGGGCTCCGGACGAATGGGGATTCAACCTTCCGTTTGTCTATCTGATGTGGATCACGGCAGTGGTCATTCTGTATTTTCCGTGCCGGTGGTTCGAGGGGGTCAAGCAGCGCCGGAAGGATTGGTGGTTGAGTTACATCTGATGCAACGGACCAAATGGCAACCCCAAGAATCACGCCTGACCAAGTCACTCAAGTTTCAGCGCTCGTAGCCGGATACATCGCCTCGCAGCGGGGTAAATTCGTTTCCCGTGCTACGCCACTATCCACGCACCAAAGGGCGGGGTTGGCGATGTTCTTCTCGCGGGAAGTTCTGGACAGCACCCGCATGCTCGTGCTGCAAGGCGAAAGAGTGCCGAACCCTGAGTTCTACTCGATGCTGAATCGCTGGGGATTCACGAATCTGCCAGATCAATCAACCATGACGGCGATCACTTTCTGCGATGTTGTGGTCAGCCATGCGCCGTTCTCAAACGGATTGCTGTTCCATGAACTCGTGCACGTGGAGCAGTATCGGCAACTTGGCATCTCGCGATTTTCTGAGCTTTACGTGCGCGGATTCTTGAATGGCGGAAGCTACGAGGCAATTCCGTTGGAGGTGAATGCATATGCGCTCCAAGGTCGTTTTGAGGCGAATCCTGCCCAGGGGTTCTCTGTCGCAGAAGAAGTGGAGCAATTATGTGCACTGGGAAAATTGTAGAGAAGGAATAGTGCAACAGTGCATGCTTCAGTACGCCAGCGACTAAGAACATAAAAGGACGCGGGAATATAAAAGGACCCCGGCTAAATCACCACGGCTTCTTTGTACTCACCAAACACTTTCCGCATGGTGTCGGAGATTTCGCCTACTGTGGCGTAGGCTTCCACGGCGGCGACGATGTGTGGCATTAGATTTTCACCTGAGCGGGCGGCGTCTTCGACTTTCTTGAGAGAGTCTGCCCAAGGCTGAGCGTCGCGGCGGGCGCGCAGGGCACGCAGCCTTTCCACTTGCTTGCGTTCGAGGGCTTCGTCGATGTGCAGGGTGGGGATGGGCTTTTCTTCCTCGACGATAAAGCGGTTTACTCCCACCACAACGGCCTCGGCGCGATCCACCTGTTGCTGATATTCGTAGGCGGCGTTTTGGATTTCCTGTTGCACGTAGCCGCGCTCGATGGCTTTCAGCATTCCGCCGAGAGCTTCGATCTTGTCCAGATAGTCCAGCGCACGTTTCTCGATTTCGTTGGTTAAGGTTTCGATGTAGTAAGAGCCGGCTAAGGGATCGACGGTCTGGGGTACTCCAGACTCGTAGGCCACGATCTGCTGGGTGCGCAAGGCGGTGCGCGCGGCTTGTTCAGTCGGGAGGGCCAGCGCTTCATCGTAGGAGTTCGTGTGCAGCGACTGTGTGCCCCCGAGGACCGCTGCCATAGCCTGAATGGCGGTACGGACAATATTGTTTTCGGGTTGCTGCGCAGTAAGCGTGGAGCCTGCCGTCTGGGTATGAAAGCGCATCATCCATGAACGCGGATTCTTGGCCCTGAAATGCTCGCGCATGATGCGGGCCCACATGCGGCGTGCGGCGCGGAACTTCGCGACTTCTTCCAGAAAATTACTGTGCGCGTTGAAGAAGAATGAAATACGCGGCGCGAACCTATCCACATCAAGACCGGCGTCGATGGCGGCTTGCACATAGGCGATGCCATTGGCCAGGGTGAATGCGACTTCCTGCACTGCGGTAGATCCAGCCTCACGCATGTGGTAGCCGGAGATGGAAATCGTGTTCCACTCGGGAACGTTTTCGTTGGTCCATGCGAACAGATCGGTGATGATGCGCATGGCCTGCTTCGGCGGGTAGATGTAAGTACCTCGCGCGATGAATTCTTTGAGGACATCATTCTGCACCGTACCGGAAAGTTTGCGGATATCCGCGCCCTGACGGCGAGCGACTCCAACATAAAGCGCGAGCAGGATCGACGCCGTGGCATTGATCGTCATCGAGGTAGAAATCTTCGTCAGCTCGATGCCATCGAACAGGCGCTGCATGTCTTCGATGGAGTCGATGGCGACGCCGACTTTGCCGACTTCTCCGACGGCCAGGGGGTGATCGGAATCGAGGCCGATTTGCGTCGGTAGGTCAAAGGCGACGGAGAGTCCTGTAGTTCCATTGGCCAGCAGATATTTGTAGCGTTTATTGGATTCCTCAGCGTCGCCCATGCCGGCGTACTGGCGCATGGTCCAGAGGCGCCCGCGATGCATGGTGGCCTGCACGCCGCGAGTGAATGGGTACTCGCCGGGATAGCCGACTTGCCGGTCGTAGTCCCAGGCTTCGAGATCAGCGGGGCTATAGAGCGGGCGAACGGCAATGTGGGATTTGGATTCTTGGTCGGATTTTTTCTGGGTCATGATGAAGAATCGTGAACCACCCTTCGACTATGCTCAGGGCAGGCTCCGGGCACGAAGGTGCACAAGAAAAACTCCCCTTAAGATCTGTTAAGGGTCTTGGTTCCTTTTGCGCACTTTCCAGAATGAGCTTACGCCGAACCATCCAAATAGCCCAGCGAAGCACACTGCAAGCAGGACGCGGCTGGAAGTTGCGCGGCCGGCCTGATATCTGGCGTACTCACGAAAGAAGGCGATCACTCCAATCCCCGCTAAGGCTAAGAAAACAAAACCTGTCACTTCAAGCCAAAGCTGTCCGAGTACGCGACCGAAATGGGATGCGCTGGCGCGAACGCCTCGGGTCACTGCGCCGAAGCTGCGGGAGTTGCGTGCGTGTTGAGAGATCACGCGGCCGGCGACCCGTGCAGCTATGCCGAGCTTTCGACTGTTGGAAACACTTGACATCCCTATGATTTTATCAATATTTGTGGTGCAGGGTTTCGTTTGACTGGCTTCGGGGTTACAATATCGCGGGCGCAGCAGTTTTGGCCCGAAGCATTGTACCTCGTCGCTGCATCTAAATCGTTAGTGGGCGGGGTGGTTTTGCTCCGCGCAAGGGTGAGCCCAAGGGCGTCAGCCGGATCCTGCAAGGGGGTTACGTGGACCAGCAATTGAAGCAGTTGATGAAGGAACTGGGCGAGGCGATTAATGAGTCGTTGGCTGATTCCGAGCCCATCGCCGATGTCGTTTCCCGAATCAAAGAGGGCGGTTACGATATCTTTCTGGTGCTGGAAGCCACGATCGGAGTCAGCAAGCCGGGTGAGAAGTCCAGCGAAAAGCCGGCGCTGATGACCACGGAGTTCAAGATCAGCGATCAGGATCTCAAGTTCCTGAAGTCGCTGCGCATCAAGGTCGAAGACGACGCCGCGTAGAGTTGCGGCTAGACAATTCTGCTTCATCCATTCGCGATTTCGCGCAAAAATGTAGCGACGTAGCTGGCTATGTCTCTGCCGCCATGCGGCGGCAGGCACGCGCGCGGACGCTCGCTCCTACACTGGCTGATATTATTGAGGAACATGTATCGACCCGTAGCAAAAGTTCCGGACTTCCCCGTCATCGAGCGCGAGATGCTGCGCTTCTGGGAGGAGAACCACATTTTCGCCAAGCTGCGTACGCAGAATGCCGAGGGACCGCGGTGGTCTTTTCTCGACGGTCCGATCACGGCGAATAACCCCATGGGCGTGCATCACGCTTGGGGACGATCGCTGAAAGATATGTACCAGCGCTATCACGCCATGAACGGCCGGGCGGAGCGTTATCAGAACGGGTTCGATTGTCAGGGATTGTGGGTCGAGGTCGAAGTAGAAAAAAGCCTTGGACTTCAGACCAAGCGCGAGATCCGCGACTACGGCATTGAGAAATTCGTTCGGGCCTGCAAGGAGCGGGTGCTGACTTACGCCGCGCGGCAGACCGAGCAGTCGATCCGCTTGGGCTATTGGTGCGATTGGGATGATCCCGCAGTGTTGCTCGCGTTACGCGACGGCCTGGCTGACGGAGATCGAGTTGTGACCGTGAAGCTTCCCAGCGGGCTTACGGAAACCGCACGGGCCAGCGAGATCGTTCGCAAGCTGGGATCGGCCGAGTACGGCGGAAGCTACTTCACTTTCTCCGACGAAAACAATTACACGATCTGGGGATTTCTAAAGAAGTGCCACGAGCAAGGTTTCATCTACCGCGGGCACGACGTTATGCCGTGGTGCGGACGCTGCGGTACCGGACTGTCGCAGATGGAAGTGGCGGAAGGCCGCCGCATCACTCAACATACTTCGGTGTTCGTGCGCTTCCCTATTAAGGGAGAAGACAAGACGGCGCTGCTGGTCTGGACGACGACTCCATGGACGCTCGCTTCGAATGTCGCGGTCGCGGTGAATCCGGAGATGACTTATCTGAAGGTCCGACACGGCGATTGGATTTACTACGTCGCCAAGGCGAACTTCGAGCGAGACCGCGTGCAAGAGTTGCAGGTGGAAGGCAAGCACGAATCCCACAAGCTGCCTTCGATTCGTACGATCCTGAAAGGCAGCGGCACGATAGAAGTATTGCAGGAACTTCCGGGACGCGAGTTGCTGGGGCTGACGTACACCGGGCCGTTCGATGATCTACCCGCGCAGAATGTTCCCGGCGGCGTATTCCCGTATGGTCAAACTGGAGCGGGTAAAAGTGCGGCTGAGTCGCATCGCGTGATCGCGTGGAAAGAGATCAGCGAAGCGGAAGGCACTGGGCTGGTCCACATCGCTCCCGGTTGCGGCGCGGAGGATCAGGAACTCGGGAGAGAAAATAATCTGCCGTTCATTGCGCCGCTGGATGAGAGTTCAGTTTTTCAGGATGGATTCGGGCCGCTCACCGGACGCAATGCGAATGAAGTGTCCGACGAAGTAATTGCGGCGCTGAAAGCCAAGGGGTTGCTGGTCGCGCGCGAACGTTATCCGCACGTGTATCCGCATTGCTGGCGTTGCAAGTCGGAACTGGTCTTCCGCCCCGTGGACGAATGGTTTATCCGCATGGACTGGCGCGATCGCATCGAGCGGACGGTGCCGACCATCCGCTGGATTCCACCCGAGGGCGAAGCGCGCGAACTGGATTGGCTGCACAACATGCGCGACTGGATGATCTCGAAGAAACGCTTCTGGGGGCTCGCGTTGCCTATATGGGTGTGCAACGAATGCGAGCACTTCACCGTGATCGGCAGTCGAGAAGAATTGAAGGATCGCGCAGTTGAAGGCTGGGACACGTTCGAGGGCAATTCGCCGCACCGGCCGTACATCGATGCGGTCAAGATTCGCTGCGAGAAGTGTGGTGGCGTGTCCACGCGAGTCGCGGACGTGGGCAATCCCTGGCTGGACGCGGGCATTGTGCCCTTCAGCACCATGCGCTACTCGACCGATCGAGCGTATTGGGAGAAGTGGTTCCCGGCTGATCTGGTGCTCGAGAGTTTTCCGGGACAATTTCGTAATTGGTTTTACTCCATGCTGGCGATGAGCGCCATGATCGACGGCCGCGCTCCGTTCAAGTCTCTGCTGGGGCATGCGCTGGTTCGCGATGCGCGCGGTGAAGAGATGCACAAGTCGAAAGGAAACTCCATTGCTTTCGATGAAGCGGCGGAAGCCTTAGGCGCGGAGGTCATGCGCTACATCTATGCTGAACAAAAGACCGCGCAGAATCTTAACTTCCCTGACTTGCATCCGAGTGGCAACGTAGGCCAGACGATTGATGGCGAGGCGCGGCGGAAGCTGCTTACTTTCTGGAATTGCTACAGTTTCTTCGTCAGCAACGCCCGATCGGATGGCTGGAAGCCGGGCACTCCGGTGCCAGTCACGAATCAGTTGGATCGCTGGGTGTTGAGCCGGTTGCAACGACTGGTGGACGCAGCGCGCAATGCTTTCGATAATTACGAACATTACAAGTTGATCGAGGCTTTTCAACTTTTCGACGACGAGTTCTCGAACTGGTATCTGCGGCGTTCGCGGCGGCGCTTCTGGGCGAACGAGGCGGATGCATATCAAACGATCTATACCGTGCTCACGACCGTTACCCGCGTGATGGCGCCGGCGCTGCCGTTTCTGACTGAGGAGATTTACCAGAACCTCGTCTGCTCGGTCGATCCTTCCGCTCCCGCGTCTGTCCACTTGACTCGCTATCCGCAGGTGGATGCTTCGCTGATCGACGAGGCGCTCGAGCAAAGCATCGATACCGTCATCCGGATAAAGAATCTTGCCTTGAGCCTGCGGACGCAAAGCAAGACCAAGATCCGCACGCCACTGGGCACGTTGTACGTCCGCCCTAGAGATGCTGCTGACCGGCGTGTTCTGGAGAATCCCGAATATGCCGCGCAGATTCTGGAGGAAGCGAACATCAAACAGCTCGTTCTGATCGAGGACGAGACCACGTTGGTGAAAGTGAGCTTCAAACCTGACGCCAAGAAGCTCGGTCCACGTGCTGGGAAATACTTGAAGGCGATTGCGCAGGCTTTGAGTCTGGCTGACCCAAAGGCTGTGTCGAAGGGTGGGCCATACGCGGTGCAAGTCGACGGGGAAAGCTTTGAACTGGCTCCGGACGAAATCCTTCCGTCCTACGAAGGTCCGGAAAACCTCAAGTGCATGCTGGAGCAAGGGACGTTTTTAGCGCTCGACACTACACTCACGCCGGAGCTAGCGCAGGAAGGCTTGGCCCGAGATTTCAACCGGTTAGTCCAGGATCAGCGCAAAGCCATGAACCTGAATATTTCTGATCGCATCGTGGTCAGCTATTTTGCCTCCCCTCGCATCACCGAAGCCATCGCGGCACATGAAGCCTACTTGCGCCACGAACTACTCGCGGAACGGCTGGAATCAAGTGCCAGCCAGAACGGAGGGGCGAAGCTCTCGCTCAGTGGCGAAGATGTTTTCGTTACGATCTCTCGCGTCTAACATGGCCTCTGTGAGAGTCCATTTCGTCGCGTTGTCGCTGGTCCTTTTGATTCCGCACTTTACGTTGGCGCAGCAAAGCAGCGGAAGTGTCTGCGTTGCGTCGAGAGCTGATGATCCTTTCTGGAAAGAGCCGATGCCTTCCAGCGGCGAAATCAACTCACATGAGCTGCGGGTGAAGATCGACAAGCGTCCCGCTGTGGCATGGCCTCAGAAGAAGAGTCTCAAAATTGACGCGCTTGAGGCTGATGAACGGCACCTTCTCGTCGTACTCGATTCAGGCGGCAAGGCGATCGAGTCCTTATGGTTCAGGTTTTCCGAATACAAGAGTACCAATCTCTGTATGAGCTACGACGGATACCAGGGCGTGCAACTACACGAGGACACGCGACCAACCCCCTGGTGCAAATGCAAGTGAGCGTGAGCCGTATCCGTGTGAAGATGATCTGATCTGCGCGGGCACTCGCTCAGACGCCAACTCATGCGATTGTCTTTGCTCACTTGACGAAATCGTGCCCCAGGCACGCTGAGGACACATATCATGTGGCGATTCATTTCGTTTCTTTTCATTGTGCTCAACTTGACCGTTGTGCTCACCTCTGCCCAGACGAATTGTCCCGACAACCTGCCGCGTTATCCGCCTCTTGCAAGGCAAGCAAGAATTCAAGGGGTAGTTCAGGTAGAGTTCGACATTGCCAAGGATGGAACCGTAATAAACGCAGCAGCCAAATCTGGGCCTCCCCTTCTCGAGAAAGGAGCTCTGGATACTGTCAACACTTGGAAGTTTGGAACGCGCCAGGGTGTGGCTCATGACAGAGTTGAGTTTCGCTACAGCATTGGACAAAAGGAAAGCGAGTGTGCGCAGGTACGTATTAATCTGCCTGTCGTTGAGATTACCCAGGCGGGGACTGTTCATACTGACTGAGAGGCAAAGCTTTACCCCTAGACCCATCTCACTTTTCCTCTGTGCTAGTATTTAGCGTTTCCGGTGTGGGGTGTGGTTCGCGTCATCCTCGACAAACTACGATGCATCCGCAACGCCGGGAACTGTCATCCAAAGTCTCAGCCCGATGCCGATGAAAGATACGCTCGGAGTTTTATTAGCTGGAGGAGCAGGCGAGCGTCTTTATCCTCTCACTCGCGACCGCGCCAAACCTGCTGTGACCTTCGGCGGGATTTATCGCATCATCGACATCACTCTCTCCAACTGCCTCAACTCCGATCTACGACGGGTTTACATTCTCACCCAATACAAAGCGCTATCGCTGAACCGGCACGTTCGCGAGGGTTGGAATATTCTTGGCCGCGAGGTCGGTGAGTTCATCGAAGTATTGCCACCCATGAAGCGGGTTAGCGAGGAGTGGTATCAAGGTACGGCCGACGCGGTCTACCAGAACATTTATTCCATTGGTTCGGAGCAACCGCAGCACGTGCTGATTCTCTCCGGCGATCACATTTACAAGATGAATTACGGCCGCATGCTGAAGCAGCACACCGACGCGGGCGCGGACGTGACCCTGGCGACCATCCAGATCGATCCCGCTGAAGTTGCTCGCTTCGGCGTCGTGGATATCGACCGCGATCATCGCGTAAACGGGTTCCAGGAAAAACCGAAGCAAACTGATTTGCGGTCGCCGTACAATCCGGCCAAGGTTTCAGCTTCGATGGGGATTTATCTGTTCAACACCGATGTGTTGATTCCTGCACTGCTGAAGGATGCTGAAGACCCGAATTCCAGCCACGATTTCGGCAAGGACATTTTGCCCAAGATGGCGGACGAGTACCGCGTTTACTCCTTCGACTTCGTCGATGAGAACAAGAAGGAAGCGCTTTACTGGCGTGACGTGGGAACGCTCGAGGCGTTCTACGAAGCCAACATGGACATCACGTCGGTGTCGCCGGTTTTTAATTTGTATGACGCGGAGTGGCCCATCCGTACGCACCAGCGGCAGTACCCGCCGGCCAAATTCGTGTTCGCTGAAGCCGGACGCACCGGAACCGCGCTCGATTCTATCGTCTCCGCCGGCTGCATCGTTTCCGGGAGCACGGTAAAGAACAGCGTGCTCTCCCCGGATGTGCGCATCAATTCCTACACCGAAATCGACGACAGCATTCTGTTTTCCCATGTCAACGTGGGCCGGCATTGCCGTGTCCGCAAGGCCATCATCGATCGCGACGTGCACATCCCCGAAGGAACGACCATCGGCTACGATCCCGAGGCCGACAGGCAACGCTACTTCGTCACCGACAGCGGAATCACGGTCGTGACGCGGGATTATTCGTTGTTCGAAAATCCGGTCACAGTGGATTACTTTACGAGCGAGTGATAAGCTGCGCTCGCCTGAAACCAAATCCCTCGGTCCGCCGGGTGTTATCCTTCTTCGATTATGGAAGCCAAAGGTTTGACTCCGATACTGAACGTGGCTGATATCGCCAGCACGGTCGCGTGGTTTGAGAAGTGGGGATGGAAGAAATTGTGGGACTGGGGAACGCCACCGACGTTTGGCGCGGTTGGATCGGGCAAGGAAGCTTGCATCTTTCTCTGTCAGGGGGCGCAGGGAGGCCGCGGCCGCGGCGCGCACACCACCACGTTTCAGCGGCACGGAGACGAACAGGGCGACAAAGGCGTCTGGATGTCGGTCTGGGTGGACGACGTAGACGAGATGCACAAGCAATGCGTCGCAGCCGGGCTGGAGGTCACATTCCCGCCCCACCGATATGCCGTGGAACGTCCGCGAGATGCACCTTCGCCATCCGGATGGCCACGTGTTCCGGGTCGGCCGGGGATTCGAGCCTAAAAGGTAGAAAACGCGAACCTAAGGATGTCTGGGTTGGTTTCAAGCTTGAACCGCCCATTCTGAGGGTGCCCCACCCGTCAGTGAGTCTAATCGCGATTTATCGCCAATTGAGCGATTGTTCTCGTGTTACCGGCCGCCCCTCAACTTCCCCGAAGCCCGTTTCTGCCTAATCACCGAACGTCATGGTTTCATAGCCACAAGCCCGTCTATCGATACTAACGTGAATCAGCATGCCGGAACGGATCGCTCAGGGCATCACCTCGCCGCGCTCGCGTAGAGCGCCCGCTCGAACTCTTCCTCCGCCGCTAGCGCCCCATCGTCGCTGAACGGCAGCGTCTGCATCAGCACCACCCCGCAGGTTTTCCCGGAAACATCAATCCAGAAAAACGTGTTGAAGATGCCGTCCCATGCCAGCGACCCCGCCGCGCGCCCGCCTTCCACCGCCCGGCTGTTGATCCCGAATCCCCATCCAAACTTGTCGGGCGAACCCGGCAAGCGAACGGGATTCTTGATCAACTGCGGAATCGTGCTCCTCAACTCCGCGAGCTTCATCTCGCCGATCTGGTTGTGACTCATCTCCGCTACCGTCTCCGCCCGCAGAATCCTCTTGCCGCCGAACATCCCGCCGTTCAACACCATCCGCTCGAACTTCAAGTAATCCCCCGCCGTCGAGTAGAGGCCGCCGCCGCCGCTGAAGAACTTCACCGGCTTCATCGGCTGCGGCGGCGGTTCTACAAAACTCCCATCCGCCTGCCGCAGTTGAAGCGCCACCACCCGCGCCTGCTTTTCCGCCGGAACGTTGAAGAACGTGTCCATCATCCCCAGCGGCTCGAAGATGTGCCGCCGAAAATATTCCTCCAGCGTCTCCCCGCTCACCTGTTCCACCAGTTTTCCCAGCCAGTCGTAGCTGATTCCATATTCCCAGTGCGTTCCCGGATCGAACATGAGCGGCGCCTTCAGAAACGCGTCGCTATCCCCCGTAATCGCGGGAGCCAGTCCCGCCTCCACGTACTGGTGCAGCCGCACATCGAAAAAGTCGTAGCCAAACCCCGAAGTGTGCGTCAGCAATTGCCGCACCGTCGGCGGCGTCTTCGGTGCCCGCAGCTTCGCCTTTTTCGTCGCCGGATCGAATTCCTCGAGCACTTGCACCTTCGCCAGTTCCGGGAGATAGGTCGCCGCGGGCTCGTCCAGCTTCACCCGCCCGCTCTCAATGAGTTGCAGCACCGCCACCGCTGTCACCGCCTTGGTCATCGAAGCGATGTGGAAAATCGAGTCCAGCGTCATCGGAACATCTTTCGTGCTGGCGCGCTTCCCGAACGCCCCTTGGTAAATGACTTCGTCTCCCCGCGACGCCATCGCCACTACGCCCGGTGCCTTCTTCTGCTCCACCGCCTCCCGCAGCACCAAGTCGATCGAGTTCCCCGGCTTCGTCCCGCTTCCCGCAGCCAGAGTCAGGATCACCATCCCCGCCAGCGCCGCTGCCGCCAGCAAGCCTCGCCGCACCGCCCCTCGAACCGCCTTCATCCTTTTCATTCCGCCCTCTCAGTTATGTTTAGTAGCTCGCACATGACGACCATCAACGCTTCAGCTTCTTATTTCGCCTGTGTCAGCCCCGCAACAACAGCGGCAACTTTATCGAGTTGCTCATTCCAGCCCTCCAATTGACCGCTATTTTTCGCGCTCTCCATGGGTTCACTTCCAATGAAGGTGAGTTTCGTCTGGCCGTTTCCAAAATCCTCAAAAATAACCACGTCGTGCGCATCGTCTATGGCCTCATGTTCTATTCCATAGTCCGCAGGCTCAACCTTGTTTCCCTTCGAGTCGGAAAAGTACATGGAGTAAACGATCTTTTCGTGCGGAACAATCTCGTGGTATTCCCCAGCATTCCAGCCCTCCTGCCCATCCGGCGTCCTCATGCAGAAGAGAAATTTTCCTCCCACACGAAAATCCATCTTGCAAACAGGCGAAGTAAAACCCTTCGGCCCCCACCACTGCATCACGTACTTCGGGTCTGTCCACGCCTTCCAAACCAATGCGCGCGGGGCATCAAAAACTCTAGTGATAACCATCCGCTCTGTCTCGTTAACCGTGTCTTTCGTCATCTCTGACCTCCGCTTTTTTCATTTGATTCACCACCACATCCAACTTCTCGAAACTCTCTTCCCAGAATCGGCGATAGCTAATCGCCCAGTCGCTGACGGTCTTTATCGCCGCTGGCCTAAGCGTGCACACGCTCTCTCTTCCGCGCTTGGTCTTGATCACAATCCGCGCCCGCACCAGGTAGGCAATATGTTTTGAAATCATCTGCTGTGAGAGTGCAAAGGGTTCCGTCAATCCATGCACAGAGGCAGGCCCATGGGAGAGTCGTTCGATCATTGCCCGCCGGGTTGGATCAGACAAAGCCGCAAACGTTGTACCCAATTGATCCACAACCATATGGTAGTGGATTCTCTCTCAATGTCAAGTGTGAATTTTGCGATCCTGATTTCTGTTCACTGATCCCAGTTGACTCGCTACGACAATCGCGACGAGTGCGAAATCGCCGAGTCACTCATCGACCCTGATTGGTAATGGAAAGTCGGGTTAGTGGAAGCCAACTGGCGAAACTAGGCCATAGCACTCAAAATCCCTTGATGAGCGGCCTCACGATTTGTCGCCAAGAATCTCAGTGCGTGCTATGAAGCCCAGTGTGTGGTTGTGAGCGCCTTAGCGGACAACCTGAGACGCAGTAAAGTATATACATTGTTACTTGAGTAACTTTGGCGCCCGGTACTGCTCAGGAATAATGGCTTGCGGGAGATCCAAGCTCCCTGACCAGGCTGACCCGCAGTAGGAGTCGAATGTCCACAGGTGTTCAGAGAACAGCGAAAGAAGACAAGCCGGCGGCGGGAGCTTTAGCGCTGCTGAACGAAAGCGTGCTAGGGTTGATCCGGGCCCAGGCCCCGTTACCGAAAATCCTTGAAACCCTATGCGCGCACGTTGAGAACCAACATCCCGGTCTAATCTGTTCTGTTCTTCTGCTGGATGCAGACGGAAGCACTCTCCGCCACGGCGCCGCTCCCAGCCTGCCCAAAGAATACACACAAGCAATCAACGGAGCACAAATCGGTCCTTGTGTCGGATCATGCGGAACTGCCGTTTATCGAAAGCAGGCCATCGTGGTCGAGGACATCGCCACCGACCCGCTCTGGGCAAACTTTCGACACCTGGCGTTACCCCACGGTTTGCGCGCCTGCTGGTCAACGCCAATTGCTTCGCAGGACGGCGGGATACTCGGCACCTTCGCCATCTATTATCGGGAGCCTCGCAGGCCCGACGTTGAGCATCTCCAACTCATCACCCACGCCACTCATCTCGCGGGTATCGCGATCGAACATGACCGGGCCAGGTCCGAACTTCGCGCAGCCGAAGCCCGCTATCGCACCTTGGTCGAACGCCTCCCCGCCATTACCTATATCGCCGAACTCGGCGCCAGCGGCCCCTGGCACTATGTGAGCCCTCAGATCGAAACCATGCTGGGCTATTCGCCGGGCGAATGGCTCTCTGACCCCATGAATTGGATGAACCACATCCATCCCGAAGACCGGGAGATTGCTTTGGCGGCGGAGAAACTGTTCCAGGAAACTCACGAACTATTTCACGCCGAATACCGCATGTGTGCTCGCGATGGCAGGCTTCTGTGGTTTCGTGACGAAGGCGTCCTACTGCAGCAAACCGACGGCGAAGGACTGTTGATGCAAGGGGTGATGTATGACATCACCGAGCGCAAGCGACTCGAAGATCAGCTCCGGCACTCACAGAAAATGGAAGCTGTCGGCCAGTTGGCGGGAGGAGTGGCCCATGACTTCAACAACCTGTTGATGCTGATTCAGGCTCACAATGAAAACCTGCGCGACCGGCTGGCTGAGAGTGATCCGGCTCGCAGAGACGCTCTGGAAATTGAAAACGCGGTTACTCGCGCAGCTTCGCTGACGAATCAACTGCTGGCCTTCAGCCGCAAGCAGGTGCTGCGCCCTAAAGTGCTCGATCTGAATATGGTCCTCGACGAAGTGTCGAAAATGTTGGAACGCCTGATCGGAAAAGATATTGAACTCAGAGTCGTGCATGGTTCCTCGCTGGGGCGGGTTAAGGCGGATCCCAGCCAGATCGAGCAGGTGATCCTGAATCTTGCGGTCAACTCGCGCGATGCCATGCCCAATGGTGGAACGCTGACCATCGAGACCCGCGACGTTGAACTGGATGAAAACGATTCTCGAAACCACCAGGGAGTGCCGGCGGGCAGGTATGTGATGTTGGCGGTCAGTGACACTGGCGATGGAATGGATACTGAAACGCAGGCCCGCATATTTGAGCCCTTCTTCACCACCAAGGCGCCAGGTAAGGGCACGGGCCTGGGCTTGGCGACCGTTTATGGAGTCGTCAAGCATAGCGACGGTTGGATCTGGGTCGACAGCGAGCCGGGCCGCGGAACTACTTTTAAAATTTACCTTCCACGAGTCGACGAGTCTCGGGTAGAAGAATTCGGGATTGAAGAACCTGCGGTCGAATCACGCCTCAAAGAGTCGAAGCCCAGGCAATCGCCGCACCAAGAACTTAAAGTTCGGGAATCGAAACTAGCAGAACCTTCACCTTCAAAAACGACGCCCTCCGTATCTTCCGCTCCAAAAGGCACCGAAACCGTTCTGGTGGTGGAAGATCAGGATGGCATTCGCGATATCGTCCGGGAATCCCTGCGCCGCAACGGCTACAAAGTGTTAATCGCGGTCGATGGCAATGAGGCTCTGCAAATGGCCAGCAGCTATCCCGATCCAATTCACCTGCTGGTCACCGATCTTGTCATGCCAAACATCGGAGGCCGCGAACTAGCTCAGCGCCTGACGCCACAGCGGCCGGCGATGAAAATCCTATTCATGTCGGGTTACTCCGAGCACTCCGCCCTGGATATCGAAGAGACTGGCGCATCGGCCACCGTCCTGCAAAAGCCTTTTTCGCTCGATGCTCTGGCGCGCAGCGTCCGTCGCGTGTTGGATGAGCCAGCATTGTAGCTTCCAACCGAGGCTTCTACAGGCCGCCTTTTTTCCGTAGAAACGGAGCTTGCCACGTTTCAGCCTGCAGTAGTCCGCGATTGTTAGTTCGTCTTCTGTTCGCCTGCTTTACAGCACTGTTACAATGCCTAGTCTCATTGAATGCAAGAACTTTTGGGATCATAAACACGTATCTGTCAGGTAGTGTTAGGGTTGAGGTGCGAGGGCGCTTGAACGTCGCATACGCCTCAACTGGGATGCCGGGAGTTCCAGGAGTGCAAGGTTTTGGAAGACGCGCAAGTCGCCGCCATGCTGGTACGCCGCTGTATTGCGGGCGACGCCTCTGCGTGGGAGGAGATCGTGCAGCGCTACCATCGGCGCATTTACAACATCTGCTATCGCTTTGCCGGCTCCGGCGACGATGCCCAGGATCTCACTCAGGAAGTCTTCATTAAAATGTACCGTACCCTTCAGTCCTACGACGTCGAACGCGGGGCTTTCATGACTTGGGTAACCACCATCACGCGCAACCTGCTGGTCGATCACTTCCGCAAGAGCAAGCAGGATCGCATGACGGATTCGCTGGACACACCGGCTTCCGAGCACGAAGATGCCATGCCGCTCAGCGAGCAAATTCACGATGGCGCTCAAACCCCGGACGCGCGTGCCCAGAGCCGCGAAGTCAAGGAGACCGTCCACAAGGCGTTGCAGAAGCTGTCTCCGGATCTGCGCGAGGCCGTCATCTTGCGTGACCTGCAAGACATGGATTACAAGGAAATTGCCACCGTACTCAAGGTTCCGGAAGGAACCGTGAAGTCCAGAATAAACCGCGGGCGAGCGGAACTTGCGCGCCTGCTACAACGTACATATAAACAGGTGATGTAATGGCGGCTGATCACAAGAACGGGATGCAGTGCAGCGAGTTCGACGCTCTTCTGAGCGAAGCCCTCGACCAGCGCTTAACCGGAGAGCAACTGGAACACTTCCAGGCTCATGCCCGCGGCTGTCCGACCTGCGGGCCGCTGCTGGCGGAAGCCGATGCTGGCCTGCGCTGGCTGCATGAACTGGTGGAAGTCGATCCTCCAGTCAACTTGGTGGACAACATCCTGGCCGCGACTACCGGCCTCGACACTGCTCGCCTGCACGGAACCGCAGCGGCTCAAACTCAGATTTCCTGGTTCGAGCGCATGCAAGCCTGGGCGAGCGCCGTCGCCAGCCCAATCCTCGGCGTCGCCAAACAGCCACGCTTTGCCATGTCGTTTGGTATGGCATTCTTTTCTCTCTCCATTACTATGAGCATGGCCGGGGTTAAGTTAGGCGACCTGCGCCATGCCGATCTGCGCCCTAGCGCCATCAAGCGCGACTACTACGAAACTTCCGGCAGGCTGGTGAAGTATTACGAGAATATCCGCTTCGTCTACGAGCTCGAATCGCGCATGCGTGAGTTCAAGCGAGCCACTATGCCCGCCGAGCCCGCGCCGCAAGAACAAGAGCGAGAGGAAGACAAGGACAAGCACCGCCGGAACGATAACACCAGTGGACAGCCCGAACCCAAACAGGATCGCAACTACAGTCAAGAAGGGAGCCAGGTGATACTCGCTTCCGTTAACCATGACCCACCTGTAGTGATACTGGCCACACACAGGAGGTTTTCATGAACTGCGCCAACCATCCCGATACTGCGCCTGTCGCGTATTGCCGCACCTGCGGCAAGCCGCTGTGCGCGAATTGTACCCGCGACGTGAAGGGTGTGATTTATTGCGAGAACTGCCTGGCCGAGCGCCTGCAGGGTGTGCAGCCCGCGGCCGCGCCGCCCGCGGCAGGATTCGTTCCCGCCGCCGCGCCCATCGTGCCAAGTTCCGGCCCGAATCCCACAGTCGCAGGCATTCTTGCCGGTTTCTTTCCCTTCGGCGTGGGCGCGGTGTATTGCGGGCAGTATGCCAAGGGCCTGGCGCATCTTGTGGTCTTCACACTTTTGATATGGGGAGAGTCGGTCACCGAAAACAGCGGCGTAAATACAATTCTCGGCCTCGGCATCGCTTTCTTTTACGTATGGCAAATCATCGACTCGATCCGTACCGCAAAGGCCCTTCAGTTGGGACAACCCGCGCCTGATCCGTTTGGACTCGCTCAGGCTTTTGGAGCCGAGCCAGCACAGCCCGGCTCAACTCAATTTGGACCGGCGATGCAGCCGGCGCAAGCAGTGGAAGAAACCCATGCCAGAATTCCCACAGCAGCCGTGGTTTTGATTGGTCTGGGCATTCTGTTCCTGTTGCAGACTGCAGGCGTCTTTCAGTTCGGATGGGACCGGCTCTGGCCTTTCTTTCTGATCGGCCTGGGACTGTGGATGTTCGCCGTCCGCCTGGGCTGGGTTAATTCGCGGCGCGGTTCTTATTACCGAACTGGCCGCAGACACAGTTTTGTTGGTCCGGTCGTGTTAGTGACCGTGGGATTTCTTTCGCTTCTCGAGGACATAAATGGTCCGCGCTGGCACCGCACCTGGCCAGTGCTGCTTCTTGCCATCGGCATAACCAAGCTGCTGGAGAGCAAAACTCCACCGCCATCCATCCCTCCGGCATCAGGACCAGCCGGTCCGGTGACGACTGACGTTCCCATGCCTTCGAGCGAGGTCCGCAATGGTTAGCCCAGTCCAAGTCCCGCCGCCTCGCCATCGGCGCTCGATGTCAGGTCCAATCATCCTCATCGCCGTCGGCATTGTCTTTTTACTGGGCACGATGGGCGTGCTCAACTGGCACAATCTTGGTCATTGGTTCGCTCACTATTGGCCATTGCTGCTGATCATCGCGGGCGTGATCAAGCTGATTGAATATCAACAGGCGCAAAGGGAAGGCACTCGGGCTCCTGGCCTCAGCGCCGGCGGAATTTTCCTGATCATTGGCATCATCGTTTGTGGACTGATTGCGACTCAGGCTTCTCACGTCAACTGGGGAGAACTCGGAAATCAAATTAACATCGACAACGGCGACGACTTCCCCATCTTCGGATCGAAATTTAACTTTGACGACCAGCTTACTCAAGCCTTCCCTGCCGGAGCCAGCCTGCGCGTTACCGATACCCGCGGCGCAGTGAACGTCAGTGCCTCCGAGGACGATCAGATTCGCGTGGTTGTCCATAAGCGCATCAGCGCCGAGAACGAGGGCGAAGCCAACAAGTGGAACGCTGGCACCAAACCGCAGATTAGCGTCAGCGGAAGCGTGGTCACTTTGAATGCGAACAATCAAGGCGCGGGCGATCATTGGGTCGCGGAGGACCTCGACATTTCCCTTCCCCGCAAGGCTGCGGTCGCCCTTTCCACGCACTACGGCGACGTCAGCGTGATCGGTCGCGAGGGCAATGTCGACATTACCAGTCAACACGGCGACGTCACTGCCACGGACATTAACGGCAAGGTCAGCATGAATCTGGATCACAGCGCAGCCCGAATTTCTCAAATCGCTTCCGATGTCTCGATCGAAGGCCGGGCCAATGACGTTTCCATCGAGGACGTCAAGGGCGGATTGCATCTGGACGGCGAGTTCATGGAAAGCGTGAAACTTGCGAAGATTAGTCAGCCGGTTATGTTCAAGTCGTCGCGCACCGATCTAGATTTTTCCCGGCTCGACGGCGACCTCGATTTGGACTCCGGCGATTTGCAAGCCTCGGACTTGATCGGTCCTCTGCGCCTGAATACGCGATCGAAAGATATTCGCTTGACCGGCGTCTCCGGCGACATACGCCTGCAGGATGAAAACGGATCGATCGAACTGCGCGTGAACAAACTCGGCAGCACGCAGATCGACAACCGCAAAGGCGATGTCCAGATTTACCTTCCCGACAAGGCAGGTTTCCAGGTCGATGCGCGCGCCCGCAATGGAGAAATCCAGACTGATTTCGATCAATTGAAAGTCGACGACTCGAACGATCAGGCGGTCGCCACTGGAACCGTCGGCGGGGGTGGGCCACGCCTGATAGTCAACAACGAGCACGGAACCATCGAAATCCGCAAAGCCTCGTCGGCGGCGCAAGAATCAGAAGAAGCGCCAGCCGCGCCGAAGGCACCAAAAACACCTCACGCGCCAGCCGCCCCGAAAACCCCACAAGTCACAGATAACTGATTCGATTCTCTGGAGCGACGGGCGTCCCCGCGAGCCTGCCCTGAGCGAAGTCGAAGGGCCCAGGCAGAGCGAAGCTCCGCAGTCCCTGCACATGCTACTTCTTGACTTGTATCCCCAACTCTCTCAACTGCGCATCGCTCACGGGCGTCGGAGCATCGACCATCAAGTCGACCGCCCGCGCTGTCTTCGGGAACGGAATGACCTCGCGCAGGCTATCCGCTCCAGCCAGAATCATCACAATCCGATCCAATCCCAACGCAATGCCGCCATGCGGAGGCGTTCCATACTCCAGCGCTTCGAGGAAAAAGCCAAAGCGCGCGCGAGCTTCGTCATCAGTCATGCCGAGCGCATGAAAGATTTTGCTCTGAATATCCTGCCGATGAATACGAATCGAGCCGGAACCTAACTCAGTGCCATTCAGCACGACGTCATAGGCCAGCGCACGAATCTCGCCCAATGGAGATTTGGGATCGTGTGCCGAATCGATGTTGGCTTCGAGTTTCGCCATATCCTCATCATGGAGCGACGTAAACGGATGGTGCGCCGGATTCCAGCGCTTTTCTTCCTTGTCCCACTCAAACATGGGGAAATCGGTCACCCAAAGAAACCTAAAATCTTCCGCCGGGTCAGCTGTCTTGACGAAAGCGCCGTGCTTCGAAGCGTACTTCTGCGCCAGGTCGAGCCGCAAGAGGCCGCACCTCTCGCAGAAATGACGAAGACTTTGCTCCATGACGTCAGCGGCTTCCGGCCTGCTGAGCGCTCCAGCAAGAAGCCACAAATCACCTGGCTCAACTTTCGCGAAGTGGACGACGCGCTCGAATAGAGCCGGGTAATCTTTGGCAAAACGTTTGGGATCGGACATCAACTGAACAAATGAGGGCCCATGGACATGCTGGAATGCACCATATGTTCCAATGGTGCGCCGCTCCGTACCCGAGATATCACCCGCCTTGGGAATGCGAATGAGCTGAATTGGCAATTCCTGCCGGACCCTGAACTTCGAAGCGAAATCTCCCAACTCCTCCGGAGTGAAAACCTCCCGCACATCGGTCATCGCGGGCAAACGCATGTCAGGTTTGTCGCTCCCATACAGCCGTATCGCCTGGTCATAGCTCATCCGCGGAAATGGAGTCTTGATGTCTTGTCCAGCGGCCTTGAAGGCCGCAGTCAGAAATCCCTCAACCACTTCCCATACCCGCTCCGGCTGCGGATACGACATTTCCAAATCAATCTGGGTAAACTCCGGCTGGCGGTCCGCCCGCAGGTCTTCGTCGCGAAAACAGCGCACGATCTGGAAATACCGGTCGAAACCCGAGATCATCAGAATCTGCTTGAACAGTTGCGGCGATTGCGGCAGAGCATAAAACGAACCCGGCTGCACCCGGCTGGGGACAAGATAATCACGAGCCCCCTCAGGCGTCGAGCGCGTCATGAACGGAGTTTCGATTTCGAAGAATCCCTGCCCCGAAAGATAGCTGCGAATCGCGATGGCCACTTTGTGCCGCAGCTCGATGTTTTGCTGCATAGCATCACGCCGCAGATCGATATAACGATACTTTAGCCGCATTTCTTCGTTGGGCAGAACCGTGTCGCCGGGAAGAAACGGCGGTTGCTTTGACTCATTCAGGATGCGCAGCTCTTCCGCGATCAACTCAATTTCGCCAGTCGGAATATTCTTGTTGTAAGTGTCCGCCGTCCGCTGCTTGACCTTGCCAATCACCGCGACTACGTACTCGTTCCGCAACTGGCTGGCCTTCTCGTGC
>Ga0206956_1052_pt1 | contig 34320 bp, 25 predicted proteins | sample Alteio_BWOrgHeat_35_FD_153252 | JGI IMG/M metagenome (GOLD analysis project Ga0206956, IMG submission 153252) | Enriched cells from forest soil in Barre Woods Harvard Forest LTER site, Petersham, Massachusetts, United States -... | ecosystem: Environmental > Terrestrial > Soil > Temperate forest >...
GCCGTTACATCGAGCAACATCTGGATGAACCTCTGACCTTGGCCCGGCTCGGATCAGAATTTCATCAGAGCCCGTTTCATTTGCACAGGACATTCAAAAGTGTCCTGGGCATCACGCCGCGAGCCTATGCCGACTCCTGCCGCTTGAACCAACTCAAAGGCAATCTTCGCTCCGGACATTCAGTCACCCGATCCATGTACGACGCCGGATACAGCTCCAGCAGCCGTCTCTACGAGCGTACCGCATCGCAGCTTGGCATGACCCCAGACAAATACCGCCGTGGGGCGATCGCGGCGCCTATCCGCTACACTTTCGCCGACTCGCCCTTGGGACGCATGCTAATCGCGGCTACAGACAAGGGAATTTGCGCCATACAGTTTGCTGATTCTGACGACGAACTCGAACAGGGACTCAGACACGAGTTCCCTTTCGCCAATCGCCGGCGCGACGACGAAGCCATGCGCCCATGGAAAGAAGATTTGCTTCGCCAGATGCGCGGCCAGCGCCTGAATGCCGCTCTGCCATTGGACATTCAGGCGACCGCGTTTCAGCGGCGCGTGTGGACACATTTACAAACGATTCCGTTCGGGGCAACGCGTTCCTATGCGGCAGTGGCGAAAGCGATCGGTCAGCCTACAGCCACGCGAGCTGTGGCTCGCGCCTGCGCCACCAATCCGGTAGCAGTCGCCATTCCCTGCCATCGCGTAGTCAGTAAGAGCGGAACCGCGGGTGGCTACCGCTGGGGAGCGGAAAGAAAGAAAGCGCTGCTCGAACTGGAGGCGGGACGCACGGTGTAGTGCTCTACCCGGTCAGTTCTCCAAACCGAAATAAATCCGACGGGCGCGGTTCAGCAGGTCCAGCACGGACTTCTTTTCCGCGTCCGTATTCCAATCCCGGTTCGATTTCGCATCCTCAATCATGCGGTCGATCCAGGCGATGAAGTAGGCAGCGTCTTCGGCCGGCTTCGCGGCGGACCCATCGACCTTCACGTAGATTGGACTCGTTGTAGCGTAGGGATACAGATCCAAGACGGGATGTTCAGCCTTTTCGCTCCACGCGCGCAGAAGACACCATCCGCTTTGCGAGAGTGAAATTGTATCGTCGACATCAACTGTTTCGCGATCACCGCTTAGCTTCAGCTCTCGCGCCAAATGGCCATTGCAAATCACCTCCAGATGATCGACGGGAACAATCGAACGAAGCCAAGCCGTGAATTTCACTTTGTTTTCGCCTGCGGGAAGCCGTAGTTCGTCTCCCAAGACACGGCCACCGAGCGTAAAGCCAAGGAGCGGACCGTTGGTGGCAAACGTGTGACCCTGCTTCAGGGAACTCAGCCATGATTGGATGTCGAGAAGACCTCGTGGAACGTTGGCATACACTCGATTGAGCCCGACCGGTCCGCGTAGAGAAGCGAAGTTGGCCATGGCATCCGTGCCTGCCGCGGCCGGTAAGCGAAAGCCGCAGTTGAGCAACCGATACCAAACTGCCGCCGTCGATTTGTGGTCGCTGAAGCCGAGCACTTCGACGTAATCCACTTTGCCAAGCGCGGCGTCGACAGGCAACTCATGCGTAAGCGTGGCATCCTTCGCAGGATCAGGAAACGTGTCGTAAGGATGAACGTATCCGACAACGGCATGTTGTTGGTGCGCCATATCAGCTACATCTGCATTGGTGGGATAAAGACTGGCTGCCGCGGTGTTGGGATAAGCCGCGTAACCAGGAATGAGAAAGTGTTGACTCAGATTGAGCAGGCCAAGATGTCCCCAATAGCTGGTGTGAAATTCTTGCGCGTGCAATAAAAGAGCAGACGCAGTCGATGCTGGATCGGACTGCGGGCTGAAGTAGGCGATGTCTGGAACACGTTGCTCCTTGTTTACGATCAGGTCTTCGACGATGGAAAGATTCTCCGCCGCAGCTTGCTCTACAAGATGCTTGGGCGTGTCGCGATAAGCTCCGCCATAATTCATGTGCACATGAACGTCGGCGCTGACCCAATGGGAATGCGCCTGCTGGGGGAGGTTCAGCGGTCGAAGCTGAACTGTCACTTTTGCAGTTTCACCGGCCGTGACTCGGATGGTTTTCTCTTCAACGCGATATTCGAAGCCGCGCATAACTTCTACGTCGACGCGCCCTGCCGGAACGGTGATCTCGGCATTGCCCGCGGTATGAAAGTAATGCGCTTCGAAAGGCCGCTCGGAGCGTACAAAATTATCATCCGCGCGCATCCACGCGCTATCGGGAGCGTATGCCCGTCCATCCTCGCCGGTAACGAAGACGCGCGCTGGCATAAACTTTCCCACTGAATCAACCACCTGTATCGTAAGACGACCCATTGCCCGCAGGTACCGCCTCTCCCTGGGAATAATCTGATTCTGACTGCCCCCGGAAATCTCCTGCGTCCAAAGCGAAGTGTTTCCATTGCGGTTCGAGATGAAGGCAATTCTCGCCCCATCCGGCGACCAACGCGGACTGACGTTGTCGAAGTCTCCATACGAGAGCGGAAACGGATCGCCGCCGGCCGAAGGCATCGCCCACAACTGGTGCCATTGCTGGCCCAGGTAAGACGCGTACACGATGCGCTTTCCGTCGGGCGAAAAGTCCGGCCGCGCCTTCCATGTAGTTTCTTCGTAGTGAATCTCTCGCGCCGCCGCACCGGGTTCGGCTTTCATCCGCCAGAAACCGCCAGTGCCATAAACGTGGCCACGATTAGAGACGAAGATTATTTCCGAACCATCCGGCGACCACGCCGGGCTGATCTCGTGATCGAACTCGCTGTAGTAATAGCGTGACAAGTCGCTCCGCGTTCCCCCAGTCAATCGTTTTATGTCGGTCAGTTCACCGTCCGCAAACTGACCTATAAAGATGTGAAAGTGTTTGTGATAAGAGGTAGACACGAACGCGATGCGCTTGCCATCAGGCGAGAATCGCGGCTCCACATTCACCGCGCCACCTGATGTAAGCTGCCGCGACTGCCGGGTCTCCAGATTCAAAGCCCAGAGTTCGATGGCATCGTTGGCATAAGACGAATAGACAATCCAGCGGCCGTCAGACGAGCAATCAGGCTGGTAATCGTAGCCCGGACCAGCGGTGAGTTGTTCGGCTTCGAAAGAATCCAGCTTCTGCTTCCACAGTGACCCCGCCATGGAATACACAAGGGTTCGCGAATCAGGCAACCACGCGACCGAACTTGGTCCCGTGGTGAGTTGAGGCAGATACATCTCGCGGTAGTAATACGGATGCGGGAGATCGATTTGCTTGAGGACAGGCTCCCGTTGCGCAACCAGCGGCAGGCAGGTCGCCAGCGCAATCAGCAGACTGATCGGATATCGGCTAGTCAAAAACCACCCCCGGCACTGAAGGGCGGATTATATCGAAAGGCCCCGAACTAGAGCGCAAAGCATAGCGTTCGCGTTTTGCTTTTTGGGGACTAGCGCAGTCGAAGCACGACCAGCACTACGGTGAGGACGATAATCAGCACGGTTCCTATAGTGTAGATGTGAGACCCAAGCCAACCTTGTTCCTTCCGATTTTCGAACTTCGCAAGAAAGGCTGGTGGCTGACCGCCAGCCAGAGGTGATGGCACGTCGCCCGAAAGTCGAGCGGCCTCGCAGTCGAGACAGAGAGTGCGGCCTTCTGAGACTGGGAATCCACAAGCCTCGCATTTTCGGATTTTGTCGAGTTCCGGCACCCGCGCCGGTTCAGGCACCTCCGATTTGACTAGTGTCGCGTCCGGGGCTTTCGCCTCGGGTACGCTCGCAACTGGCGCGACCGTGCTTTTCTCTGGTTCTGCCGATACAGGCGCAGTTTCTGATTTTTTCTGTTCGGCGGTGGCCGGTTCGTTTTTTGCCGAAATCTCCTGCAGCGCCCGCTTGGCTGCCTCGGCATGCTCTACCCCGGTCTGTACCATCTCGGCTAGCCGCTCAAGCGCCGTGACATCGCGCTCCTCGAAAGCGTTAGCGCGGTCTGCGAATAGTTCGAACACACCGATGACTTCCTGTTCACGAACCAACGGCACCACCATCACCGACTTGATGCCCAGAGTGCGGCAACTCTCGCGGTTGACCCGCGAATCGGTCTCCGCGTCGTCGCAGCGTAGGACTTGCCGGGTGCGTACGCTTTCGCCAGTCAGACCCGACTTCACTTGTACTTCCGCTCCCAACGCCGGAGCCGAAGGACCCGCGCTGCCGCGGCAAATCATTTCGCTCTCTTCGAGCAGAGCGATCGCCGCTCCCGATGCCCCAGTAATGTATTGCGCGCGCTCCGCCAACAGCTGCAGCGCAGCTTCAAGGTCGCGTTGCGCCATCTCAGTCAGCGATTTGCCACTGTCATCCGCAGACAAGCGCAGAGATTGTATGGGTGAAGCCGGTTCGTGGGTCGTGCTTAAAACGGGCGGAGGCACTCCCGCGGTTGCGCCTGGCGAACTTGTATCGAGAATGGAATAACGGTCCACAGCTCTAGGTATTATCACCGGAGTTGGGCCGGATGCAAACAAAGTTTTGGAAACCAGTATGTCTCAAGATGCGGTGGTCCTTGCGCTTAAACATCGAGGCCCTCAGCGAACCCACGCCAGCCACGCCCATCCCACAACCAGAGTCGCCAGCGTAATGGGCAGGCCAACCCGGAAATAATCCCAGAAACCAATTTCCATTTCCGGCTTGGCACTCTCCACCACGATAAGATTGGCAACGCTGCCCGTGATCGTCAGATTGCCGGCGAGCGTTGAAGCCATGGCCAAAGCCAACCAGGCCGTGTGCGGATTGCTGAACCCGAGTATCAACGATTTCAGCAGCATTACAGCGGGCACGTTGCTGACGATGTTGCTGAACAGCGCAACCACCACCGTGAACGTGCTCAGCTTTTGCAAGTTCCAATGTTCCGCCAGCCGAAGCAACCGGGCGACGATGCCGGCATTTTCCGCTCCGCCTACGATCAGAAATAGCCCGACAAAAAACACCAGCAGTCCCCAATCGACTTCCTGGTAAAGCTTGCGTGGTTCAAGCGTGCGGGTAATCAGCAACGCGGCTGCGCCGAGCGCCGCCATCATCGCCGGAGGCACGCCGAAAAAAAATCCGATAACCACGGCACTCACTACGATGACCGGTTTGGTGAGATGCGATAGTTCGAGCGTAGGCAGCGGAATTTTTTCGTCCATCACAGACTGCAGTTCGACTTTCCGCATGTGCATCCAGTGCAAAACCGCCCAATCGAGAAATAGTCCTACAACCGCAACCGGACCCAGATGAAAAAGAAAATCGTAATAACGTATGCCGGAGAAAGATCCAATCAGCATGTTCTGCGGATTACCCGTAATCGTGGCCACGCTGCCGATGTTCGACGCGGTTGCGACTGCCAGCAGGTATGGCAGAGGCTGCAATCGCATACGTCGCGTGATGCCGAGCACGAAGGGAACCATCACCAGGCACACAATATCGTTCACCAGAAATGCAGAAAGAAATCCGCAAGTAAAAATCACTGCGGGCAACAGATGCGTCGGCTTCAAACGCTGCAGGACAACTTCCGCATTCCACTCGAAAAAGCCCACCAGCCGCAGATTGCCCACAATCAGCATCATCGAAAACAGAAGCACCAGAGTGGAGAAGTCGATGAAGCGCAGCGCATCCGAAGGCTGCACCACGCGGAACGCGATCATGGCAACAGCCCCAATGATTGCCGCGCCCGGCCGATCAATCTTCAGCCCGGGAAACTTCCCGATCGCAAAGACCAAATAGCTCGCCAGAAAGATGATGTATGCCGCAGCCACTCGGGCATCCGGCACCGCCGTGGAAGGAATGAGAAGCATGTCGTCGGCAGCAGGATAGCAGGGCGCAGCCGCGGGCGGAATTACTGACTTACTTTTTTGAACTCATCCGCTTTTCCATGCGAACGACTGTGAGCGATTCACCGTTTGCCAGCGGAGCCTCAAGATTCTCTAGCGCAACATAACCTCTCGCGCGGTAAAGCGGCACACCAGTCAGCGTCGCTCCCATTTCGCATCGAGTGAAGCCCGCATCGCCAGCGGCTTTTTCGCAGGCTTCAAGGATCATGCTGCCAATTCCACGCCGCACCCATTTGGGATGGACGAAGAAGGCGCGTATCTTTGCGGCATCTCGCTCAGGATCCAGCAATGCATCCTCGCGGCCAGTCCAGCGGTCGCCACCAAACAGCGTTTTGCGCTTGCTCCATCCGCCACAGCCAACGATCGCCGCCTCGGCTTCTACAACGAAATACGTTCCATCCGCGATCAACTGGCTGTCCACGCCGTACACGCTTTGCAGCGCCCCTTCGATCTGAGCGGGCGTGTAATCTGCCGCCTGTAGTTCGCGGACCGACGCATCAATGAGCACACGAAGAGTTGGAATGTCCGCAGGGATAGCTTGGCGAAGAGTGAGATTCATACTTGGCCGGATTTGCGAAAGTGTACCAAGCCCGCGTCTCACCATTCAATTTGAGATGCGATTCCAATCCCCGTTCCCAATCCCTGTAAGAGTTGTCATCCCGAGCAACGCGAGGGATCTAGGTTTTTGCCGGCGCTATCAGTGTGGTTGGGACAGGCACAAACCCAGATCCCTCGCGTCGCTCGGGATGACAAGCGTTATGGGGCTGTTCTCTATTGCAGATCTTCGCGGTGGCGAAGCCAATCCAAAAACATCTGCTCGATTGGCTTGTCATAGGTCATCATGACGTGACGGATGGTGTGGCCGCTGACGAAGTGGCAGACTTCCTCAGCCAGGTTTTTGGCGTGATCGCCAGCGCGCTCGAGCGATTGGGTCATGAAAATGACTTGCAAACTCGCCTGACGCTGCGAGCCTTCGGGGTTTTCGATGTGCCGAAGGAAGATCAGATTTCGCAGCCGGTCCATCTCGGCGTCGGCGCGCAACACGTCGATGGCTTTCTTCACATCCCGAGTAGCAAAAGCCGCGCCAACATCGGACAGCATCTTTTCCAACACCGTTGCCATGTGCGTAAGGTCGCGCGTATCCTGCGGATCGATCCGGGGACCAGCCGCTTGCGCGCTGCTGGCAAAACTGAGCAGCAGATCTCCGATGCGCTCCAGGCTGATCATGAATTTCATGCAGGCAAGCAATTCACGAGCCTCGGTTTCGGACACCTGAGTTATCGCGAGCGTAACCCCATCGTCGATTTCACGGTCCAGCAGGTCGAGTTGTTTCTCGCGTTCTCGAATCGTGTTGAGCAGCGGTGAAGATCCGGTCGCGATGCCCTCGGCCGCAGCCGCAGCCGCGTCCTTGGCAACCGCGCAGGCTTCAATGGTTCGCTTGACCAGGTGCGAATAGGCAGGCTCAGGCACCGGAGTGTCGACGGCAGCAGTACTCATCACAAAATCCCTCGGCTCACGGAATGGCGGCCGCACCGCATTCGGTCGTCTTCGCTGCCGGCCTGTAGTGATGCTCACGGTACAAGCATAGGTCCTTTGTTTCAAGGATGTTGTTAAAAGCTTGTAAATTCTCGGGCTCGCGTCGCAGATGTGGGTTCGGTGTCCGCGACGCCAGCAGAAATCCGGCCCTAGTCAGAATCTGACGGAAAGCACTCTCGCCTCACGCTGACGCAGGCGAAGAATCGGTGGCTAGCGGCAGAGTAAACAAAAACACCGAACCATGGTTGAGTTCGCTCTCGGCACGAATCGTGCCATCGTGGGCCAGCACGATATGCTTCGCGATCGCGAGCCCCAGCCCGGTGCCCCCAGATTCACGAGAGCGAGCTTTGTCCACGCGGTAAAAGCGCTCGAATAATCGCGGCAAGTGCTCGTACGGAATGCCGGGGCCGAAGTCGCGCACATAGAATTCAACTCCACGTTCGGAACGCCTCGCTCCCAGCACCAGCCGGCCACCCGATGCCGCATATTTGAGCGCGTTGTCGATAAGGTTCGAGAAAACCTGGTGGATGGCCTCGCGATCAGCGTCGACCAAATCCGGCGCCGAGTCCTCCACCTGCAAGTCGATGCCATGTGCCCGTGCCAGTTCACGGAAATTCTGCACCGCTTCCTGCAGAATCTCCGCCGCTGCCACCGGCTGAATGTCAAAACGTTGCTCCCGCGATTCTACTCGCGCCAGGGTCAGCAGATCTTCGGTCAGGCGAGACATGCGATGGGCATTCTTGCGAATAATTTCGAGAAACTCGCGAGAGTGGTTATTTTCCGGCGAACTGTCGAGCAAAGTTTCGGCATAGCCCTGAATGGAGGTCAACGGCGTTCGTAATTCGTGGGAAACGTTCGCAATGAAATCGCGGCGCGTTTTCTCAATCCGCTCAGTCTCGGTCAAGTCACGCAGAACGGCCACCGCGCCGCCGCCCGGCATGGGAGCGGCGGTCACGTCGAATGTGTGCGCAGGAATGATGGAAGTCGCTCGCGCAGTGATCACTTTGCGAGTCACGCTCGCCCCCAGCACTGCGCGCAGGAAATCAGGATCGCGCACCGTCTCAACGATCGGGACATTCAGTCGCGTCCGTCGCGGAACCAGGCTATCCATCCTCTGATTCGCCCACTGCACGCGCTCGTCGGGGCCAACCGCGATCACCGCGTCCTCCATGCTGTTCAGCAAGGTTTCAAGCTGGCGCTGGCTGGTTCGCAAGGCGGCGAAATTGTTTTCCACATGCCGCGCCGTCTTATCAAGCGCCGCGGCGAGTTGTCCAATTTCATCGCCCGAAGGCTCAGCGATCCGCGCAGTCAGTTCGCCGCTAGCGATCTTGTTGGCAAACTCCACAATCCGTTGCAGCCGCCGCGCCGTGAGCTGGGCCAACACTCCAGCCAGCACCAGCGCGAGCAGAAATGCGAGTGCCGAACCCGTCAGCAGCGTCTTACGAAGCGACGATGTGGCAGCTCCAAGATCGGATAATGAATCGGCCAAACGGGCTGCTCCGCCGGAAATCGGTGCGGCCACATAAAGGAATTCGATTCCCACGTTTCCGCTGGAGCGCGTGTCAGTTCCGACTTCTCCTTTCAAGGCCGCGGCGAACTCGGGCGTCTGCCCAAGATTCTCCATCACCGATGGGGCTGCTTCAGAGTCCGCCAGGACTTTGCCGGTTACATCGATGACTGTAGCCCGCGCGCCAGCCGCGTGGCTTACCTGCGAGACGAGGTCTTGAAGATTGTGTTCGCTGTCCGTATTTACCCGGTTCGCGAACATCAATGTCTTCTGTCTCAAGCTGCGGTCGATTTCCTGCCGGAGTGAGTTTTCCCAGGCGCGCCGCACTGAGAAATCAAGAGTCACGGTGGCCGCTACAATCACCAGGGCAAAGGCGGCCAGCAGCCGCAAGAAGAGCCGGCTTCTCACTTAGGTGCCTCGAAGCGATAGCCTGCCCCGCGCACCGTCTTCAAATAACGCGGGCTCTCGGGGTCGGGCTCGATCTTTTCGCGAATACGCCGCACGTAAACATCCACCGAACGCGGCGTGACGTAAGCTGTGTCCCGCCAGACCGAATCAAGAAGCTGATCGCGGGTAAACACACGCCCGATGTGTCGCGCAAAATAATCCAACAGGCGGAATTCCGTGGCCGTCGTCCCCACCAGTTGACCGCGTACCGAAAGCGTCATCGCACTCGGATCGATTTCAATCTCTCCTACTTTTAACGGCGACTGCGAGAGCGGGCGCTCGAAACGGCGCAGAACGGCTTTCACTCTCGCCACCAGTTCGCGCGGGCTGAAGGGCTTCGGAATATAATCATCCGCGCCGAGTTCGAGGCCCAGAATGCGATCGGCTTCGCCGCTTTTCGCCGTGAGAAAAATAACCGGAGTCGACGCCAGCAATGGAGTTTGCCGGATTTGACGGCAGAGCTCGAGCCCATCTCTTCCCGGCACCATAATGTCGAGAATGAAAAGGGTGGGCCTCTGCCGTTCCGATTCCATGACCACGGTGTTTCCCGTCGCAAATACTTTGACCACGAATCCCGCGCCCTCCAGGTGATGGCGCACCAGTCGAGAGATATCGGGATCGTCTTCAACCACAAAGATGCTTGGTTTCACACGGGTATTGTAGCCGGGCTGTCTCAATAATGCCCCGATTGTAACCAGATTGAAACATTTGAGTGTATGGCGGACACTTCTCTCCGCAGTGCTGCCGAAGGCGACTCTGCTAAGGCCGAGTCTGCATAATGATGTTTCCGGCGGTATCCAGCCAAAACTTCGCGCCGGGAGGTACAACCGTAGTGGCGCTGTATTCGGTAACCACGGCCGGACCCGAATACTTCCGGCTAGGCTGCAATGAATCCCGATCATAGGTTGCGGTTCGAATTTTCTTGCCCGCGAAAAAGACCAAGCCCCACTCGCGATCGCCACCGCTCTGCTCGGCCCTCACGCGGGACCTGCTCAGGCTCGGCTGCGGAGATTTCACAATCGCCCGCAGGCGCAGCGTGACCAACTCAATCTCGCGGGCCGGATAGCAGTAGCCATAGCGCCGCTCATGTTCGCGACGGAACGCTGCGATCAGCTTGCCAGTAAAGGGAACGTTGAGTTCATGCCCTTGGCCCCGGGAACGAACATCCACGCCACGCTGATACCGGATGCTGCTCTTCCAGCCCTCACTTCGAAAATCTTGCTCTGCCTTGCGGCGCAAATTGCCGAATTCCGCGTTCAACCGCTTCAATGGGAGTTCATCCAAGGTCCGCCAGAGCACGGTCCGCGAATAGTCCTTCACAACATCACTGACCAGAATGCCGAACGCGGAGAGAGCCCCCGGCCGCGCTGGCACAATCACTCGCGGGATATGCAAACTCGCTGCCAATTCGCAGGCGTGCAAGCCGCCAGCCCCGCCGAATGCCAGCAGCGCAAACTCTCGAGGATCGTAGCCCCGCTCAATCGACACCACGCGAATGGCTTTCTCCATGGTTGCGTTCACCACCCGAATGACGCCTGCGGCAAACTGTTCGAGCGAAAGTTTAGAGCGCCGCTGCTTTAGCCATGCGGATACCACTCGGCGCGTGCGTTCCAGATCGAGTGTGAAATCGCCGCCAAGAAAACGATGCGGCTGCAACCGCCCCAATATCAGATTCGCATCCGTGACTGTCGGCCGAGTTCCCCGACCATAGCAAATAGGACCCGGATCAGCACCAGCGGACTCGGGCCCCACGCGCAGCGCCCCCGCTGCATCGAATCGCGCGATAGAACCTCCGCCGGCGCCCACTGTTTGAATGTCGAGCATGGGTACACCAACCGGCAGGCCTGCAATCTCGGCTTGATTGCCTCCGCGTACTTCTCCGTCCACCAACGCAACGTCGGTCGAGGTGCCGCCCATATCGAACGAAATAACTCGTTCGCATCCGCTGCGGCGCGCCATAGCCAAAGCTCCCACGACTCCTCCCGCGGGACCAGACAGCACAGTTCGCACAGGTTCGCGAACGGCGGAACCCAGCGCCGTAATTCCGCCGCTGGATTGCATCACAAAAATCCGGGCACTCGCATCACGACGCATTCCGCTCCGTGCCCGCACACGAGCATCAAGGCTTTCCAGGTATCGCTCCATTACCGGCTGCAGATACGCATTCACCACGACCGTACTCGCGCGTTCATATTCGCGAAACTCAGGCAGAATCTCATGGGAAATCGAAAGCGGCGCGCCCAGGTCTTGCAACCTGGCCGCGACCGAAGCCTCGTTCCTGGGATTGGCAAACGAAAACAGCAATGAGATCGCAATCGCCTCCGGCTTTCTCGCGAGCACCTTGTTTTTTAAGTCACGCAGATGCGCTAGCGAAGGCGCAAACAGAACTTCTCCATCACTGCTCACACGTTCAGCCACCCCAAAACGCAGATCCGTCGCGACCAGCGGTTCAACCCGGTCGAAGAAAAAATCGTACAGTTTGGGACGCGCCTGCCGCCCGATCTCGATCACGTCCTCGAAGCCAGCGGTCGTGACCAACGCCACGCGCGCTCCCTTCCGCTGTAATAATGTGTTCGTGCCGACGGTAGTGCCGTGAAGCAGGATCAACGAGTCACGACTGCCGATCTTTTCCAGCGCCTCCGCGATGGCTCGCGAAGGGTCGTCAGGCGTCGAAAAAACCTTGAGCATCCGGATGCGCCCGCGCTCCACCCACACACAGTCGGTAAACGTGCCGCCAGTGTCGATGGCGATGCGGAGCGGCTGAGTTCGAGAGCGGCGTGCCATGCAATTCAAAACTGGGACGCTAGGTTACCATTTTTGAGATCGGCTTATGCCGGCAGAACACATAATCGCAAGGAGCTTCCCATGAGATACGGCTTTCTAGTCGAGACCTATGCCACCGAACGAATCAAAGTCATCAGCGTGTGGAGCGAGTTCCGCGACGACGATCTTCCGGTCCGTCCGCACCCCAACGACCCGCGAGGACGCAGTGTTCATGAGCAGATGGTGCATCAGTGCGTAAGCGAAGACTTGTGGTTCCGGACCATGCTTGGAATCGACGTCGACGCGCCGCCATTGCCCAAGCAGGAAACCCGGCTGCAATTCATGAAACAGTACGCAGAGGACAGCGGCAAACGACTGGTGCAACTGGAAACGAAGGACGAGGCTTGGTGGGAAGACACTACCAACTTTTTCTCGGTGCACCGTTCCCGAGCGTGGGTCATGACTCGGCGGATCGCCCACACCTCCCATCATCGCGGACAACTCATGGCCATGCTTCGCATGTTGGGACACGATTTGCACAGTAACTACGGCCCCACAGCAGATACCGGCGGCCTCATGCAAAATCACGCACCAACAATTTACGCCTATGCCACACTGGAAGAGCTGCTCAAAAGCGAAGCAACTGGAGGCTCAAAAACTGCGCTACCAGGTTCTGGCGGCAAACCTGTGACCGAGCGCCCTGCTTAGAATCTCGCTAGCTCTAGGTCGAAAACGCCAAGGAAAGCAGCGTTTTCTGTTCCATCTCGTGCGCCTTGGCCGACCCCGTCGACGGGCTGGCACTGGCCGAGCGTTTTACCGAAAGCACATGCCGTTCCCCGGCGAGGTGGCGCAGTCGTGGCAACACGTAGGGCATCGCGCCCATATTCGCAGGTTCTTCCTGCACCCAGACGATGTCGCGCGCGCTCGCATGCCGCTCCAGTTCCGCGCTCAGTTCAGCCTCAGGGAAAGGGTACATCTGCTCGAGGAAGACAATCGCTGTCGAATCGTCTTTCCTTTTCTTGCGCTCATCGCGTAATTCGTGACCGATCTTTCCCGTGCACAGCAGCACCCGCGTCGCCTCGCTGACTTCCATATCGGGCAACACATTGAGGAAGTGCGGATGCGCAAAATCCTCAATCGGCGAAGCAGCATCCGGATGCCGCAACATGCTCTTGGGAGTGAAGACGATTAGCGGCTTGCGCCACTTCCGCAACGCCTGTCGCCGCAGCAAGTGGAAATATTGCACCGCATTCGAAGGCTGGCAAATCTGAAAATTGTCTCGTGCCGCGAGCTGCAGAAAACGTTCGATACGCGCGCTGGAATGCTCAGGTCCTTGTCCTTCGTAGCCGTGCGGCAGCAATAAAACCACTCCTGAAAGCAACTTCCATTTATCCTCGCCCGCGCTGATGAACTGATCAATCACGGCCTGCGCCACATTCGCAAAGTCTCCGAACTGCGCCTCCCACAAAACCAGCGCCTCCGGATAATCTCGGCTGTAACCGTATTCAAACCCCAACACGCCGGCCTCAGACAGCGTAGAGTTGTAAATCTCGCAGCGTGCCTGATCCGCGGAAATATGCTGCAGCGGCATATATTCCTGCTCGTTCTCAACATCCAGCAGCACCGAATGCCGCTGATTGAATGTGCCGCGCCGGCTGTCCTGTCCACTCAACCGCACTGGAACGCCAGCCTTCACCAGACTGCCAAAGGCTAAAGCTTCCGCCATCCCGTAATCTACCGGACGCTTCCCTGCACCCATCTCGGTGCGTTGTTCAAGCAGCTTCTTAACTTTGGGATGGATGTGAAAATCTGCCGGGTACTTCGTTAACGGCTCCGTGATTTCGCGCAGCTCTTCCGCCGAAAGTCCCGTTGCAACTTCGTACTCCGGTTTGTACCGTCCACCAATGTACTGATCCCAATAACTTGGCAGCTCGCGGAGCGTTGGCTTCTTGGTAAGCGAGCTCGCCCTTTTCTGCTCAGCTTCGAATTCGGCTCGAATGGCTTGCACTTGCGTCTGCGCGTCCTCGACGCCAATGTCCTCGGAATAAATTTCCCACAACGGCGGATGCTCTTTGATCGCCTTATAAAGTAAAGGCTGCGTGATCGTGGGATCATCCACTTCGCTGTGTCCATGCCGCCGGTATCCCATCAAATCCACCACCACATCCGTGCCAAAAGCATAGCGATAATCAAGGGCGATGCGTCCCACGCGGATCACCGCATCCACATCTTCGCCATTCACGTGAAAGATGGGGATAGACTGGCGTCGCGCCAGCTGCGCCGAAAATCGTGACGAATGCGATTCCCGGGGCACGGTGGTGAAGCCGATCAGATTATTGGCGATGATGTGTATCGTTCCGCCCACGGTGTAGCCGGGCAGATCGGCAAAGTTCAAGGTCTCGGCAACAATTCCTTGTCCCGCGAAAGCAGCATCGCCGTGAACCAGCAACGGCAGATATTTCTTTCGCCCCACTTCGCCCACCCGATCATGCTTGGCGCGAGTGCGCCCAATGGTCACCGGATCAACCGCCTCTAAATGGCTGGGATTCGAAACCAGGTGAATGTGAACCTCGCCGCCGCTGCGGGTCGCATACTCTCCGGTCGCGCCCATGTGATATTTCACGTCGCCACTGCCCAGAACGCTGCGCGGATCGACATCTTCAAATCCGGCGAACACTTCCTCGGGGGCGCGCTTGGCGATATTCACAATCACGTTCAGCCGCCCGCGATGGCTCATCCCCATTACTAATTCCCCCGCGCCCTGTTGCCCAGCGGCGTCGAGAATTTCGTCCATCAACGGAATCAGCGCGGTGACACCTTCGAGCGAAAACCGCTTGTTGCCCAAATAGCGTTGCTGCAACACCTGCTCGAACAGCTCAGCCCGAATCAGAAGTTCAAGCGCTCTTTGCTGATCCACGGCCGGTTGCGGGCCTTCCAGCCGCTCCTGAATCCAGCGGCGGCGCGCAGGATCGGTAATGTGCATGAACTCCGCCCCGACCGTGCCGCAATAAACTCGTCGCGCCTCTTGAGCGAACTCGCCCTCGGTCGGCAGATCCGAGTGAGGCACAGAGCGGATAAAGCCGAGAGGATCCAAATCGGCTTCCAAATATCCCCAACGGCGGTAAGCATCGAACACGCGTTCGCGTTCGCCGTTAGGTGCGTCCAATACTGCGGTAGAGGAAGTTTGCGTGCCAGTCTTCATTCGGGCCATATGGATGCTACTAGAATAACTAGAATAATGGATGAGCGGCACATCGCGTCAGATTCGGCCCTATTGAGTTCCATTGTAGGGCGAACACTCCTGTCCGCCGCCGTTGATCTTGATGTTTAATCGGATGGAATGGGAGAACGCCTTCAACCGGGCCCCATGCGGAGCCGACAAATGAACACTTCTAAGCCTACGTTGTGAGGAATTCCTTTCGACGCGAATTCCTACTGCCCTGCGCGGAGCCGCTGTTCGACATTGATGTGCTCGACCCAGCATTCGCGCCCGGTGTCTCGCACCGTGAACCCGGCGAGATGTCGGTTCGTGAGGCTGTCTCTATAGCGTTGATAGTTAGCGTTGATAGTTGTGCTCGTCGGTTGTTGTTGCCCAAACAGCATGTTGCTTCTCGGGCTCGGAGGGATGTGGATCTTCGATATTTCCTCCACCGCTGAGGGATGCCGCTTGAACATTACCAAGCGGGCAGAGATTTACAATCCTGTATTCCGCTTCGCTGCTCGCTCTGTGCTCGGGTACCACCGCACACTGGATACCTACCTGCAGAATGCCTGCCGGGAGTTTGAAGAGAGTTCACTCCCGCCGGATCGGACGGCATCGGCTCGATGAGCCTGGACTCTACCTGAATTTTACAAATTACGGCCATTTCCCGATTGCACGAAGCCAATTTTGTAGTAACATTTGCGCCATCAACACCTGCCAAGCGGCAGTGTGGGGTAAAATGTGACGCCTCCCGCGCCACCACTTTCCGTCCTCGGAGGTTTGCGTGGAAAATCGGGCCCTGGGTAATTCCTCGACAGATGTACGCGGTTCTCAATCTTCTGTAGCCCATCGCGAAGGCCGCGGTGCGTGGGTTCTGACTGCATACGGCATTTCTGGATTGGCGCTGTTTGGAATACTGCTGTATTACTTTTCGAGCTACGTGACTCATTAGTGCTGGAAGACTCCCCGAGTCTTCGCGACGCCGCTAGTTGTGGAAACTCCGGCAGTTTGATTCGCGCTCGCGTGTGCTTAGTTGTGCACGCAGCGGTTAGTGTCTCCCGATAACTGTTCGCAGCTTCCGTTCTTCACCCATCGCCCTCCGCAACCTCGCTGTCGAACATGCTACAATGAGCCGCACTTAAACGATTCTTTAGAGCATTACACCCAGCGTTATCCCGCAACCTTTTTAAAGGCGGAGCCAGCACCCGTGGCCCAGGATTCCTTGAACAGCACGCCGATTACGTATGCCGACGCCGGGGTCGATATCGACCGCGCCAACCGCACCAAGAAGCGGATCAAGTATCTTGCTCACAAAACCTTCACTCGGGGAGTGCTCAGCGAGATTGGCGGGTTCGGGGGCTTGTTCGCGATTGACAAGACCAAGTATCTCGATCCGGTTCTGGTCTCCAGCGTGGACGGGGTTGGCACCAAGCTGAAAGTCGCATTCGAGATGAAGGTGCATCACACCATCGGCGCGGATCTGGTGAACCACTGTGTGAATGACATCGCGGTGCAGGGCGCGACTCCGCTCTTCTTCATGGATTATCTCGCCACGGGCAAGCTCGAACCGGAAGTCGCGGAGAAGGTCATTGAAGGTCTGGCGGAAGCCTGCAAGCACAACGGCTGTGCCCTGATTGGCGGCGAAACGGCGGAGATGCCGGGCTTCTATCCCGAAGGCGAATACGATCTGGCTGGATTCATCGTCGGCGTGGTTGAGCGCGAACGCATCATCACGGGAAAGAAGGTCGAGGTTGGCGATGTGATTCTGGGTTTGGCCTCGAATGGCTTGCACACCAACGGCTACGCGCTCGCCCGCAAGCTGCTGTTTGAAGTTGGCCATTACACGCCCGAGTCTTACGTCAACGAACTCAAAGGCAAAGTCGGCAACGAACTGATGAAGACACACAAAAGCTACTGGCCGGCGGTGAAGCGTCTGCTGGCGGATGGCGAATGCGTATCGGCGATGGCTCATATCACGGGCGGCGGCATCACCGAAAATCTTCCTCGTGTGCTTCCCCGAGGTGTTGCGGCCGTGATTGAGATCAATTCCTGGCCGGTGCCGCCGATTTTCGAGCACCTGCAACAACTCGGCAGCGTGCCGCGCGACGAGATGCTCCGTACTTTCAACATGGGATTGGGAATGTTGCTGGTGGTTCCATCCAAGAAGTTCAAGAAGGCTCAGACTCTGCTGGAGCGTGCGGGAGAAAAAGCGTTTACTGTAGGAAGGATTGTTAAGGGTGACCGGAAGGTGATGTACACGTAAACCACTCACCACAGAGGCGCGGAGAAGCTTTTTCGTACTGTCACTCTCAACGGTCCTGTTACTTTCTATCGCTTGAGCAGATCTACTGGCTCTCTCACATCCGTTACCCTCATATGCTTTGCCAGCGCCGGGTACTTCCGGGCCACGGCTTGATACATCGCATAGGCCACGTTGCGATACGAGAAATGTCCTGCGGGACCGGTACGCAACTCAGAGATGTAGGCAACCTCGGCGAAATCCATCTTGAACAACGTCCGCTTGCGGAATGCTAGTGGAATCGCGTACTGGGCATTTTCTTTCGCTTCTGCTCCGGGTCGGTCGGCCAGTTGTTCAGCAGCTTCAGCCGTCCGCTTCATTACGGCATCGTAACTCGCTCGGGCTCCTGCGGCGCTGACTTCGTCCGGGATGTCGTAGCCGTGCTTCGTGGTCAATTCCTGCCCAATTTGGATGCATCGACGGTGCCGGTGCATGTCGCGAAAGCCGCCGACGTCCATCAGGATGTCGAAGCGGAACTGTTGTCCGGCGCAGAACGCGCGCAGCATTTCGTCATGTTTGCCGCGATGCCGTAAGCCCAGGTCAATGATCTCGCGGCGAATGTGTTCTCCGGCTCCCTGGATCGCTTGCCGGATCTGTCGATAGGGATAATGGCTGTGTTCGTAAATCAGGGTGGTAGCAAGCTCTACTTCGAGCGGTTCTTCGTCGAGCAGATCGACCGTGGGCGCCGATGCGATTTCTAAATTTCCCAACAACTCCGCCGCGACTTGGCGCAGTTCACGACGGGTCTCAATCTCATAGGAATTTGGATCGGCATATTTCACCAGCGTCGGAGCCACGCGCACTTCGCGCAATAACTCTTGCGCTGCCCGATCTCCAAGCTCGGGAGAAACCGCCCGGATCTGCTCCACCAGTTCATGCAACGACGTATAGCTGGCGTTGTATGCTGGAGAGACTGCCGCGCGCTTCAACAACTCACCTAGATATCGAACTTCCTTGTGCGTATGCGATAGCAGGCGCGAAACTTGAGTTTCAAGCGTGCGTGCATTGACGATTTCTCCCAGCGACGTATTGGTCGAAAGCGGCAGCAAGTAACGTGAGATGTCGAAAGCTCGCGCCTTCAAAGTTCGCTCGTAAGCTTCCTGCTTCATGTCCGTTGGCTTAGGCGTGATTTCGAGCAAGTAGCGGAAGGTGCGCTCCGAAAGCGATTCGTATTCCGCGAACAGATTCTCGATTGTCTCTCGATATAAAGCGCGGGCCTGTTGGTCGTCGCCGAAGTCCGGAGTGAAGTAACCGCTCTTTTTGAAATCCTGATAGCGTGTGGAACGTTCCTGACCGTCCCAGCGTTGCTCGTCGGCCACGGCAATCGCGGCCAGAATCGAAAGCCGCTCGATAGCGAGCGCGACGTGCGCCAAATCCGCAATCGACCGGTGTCCGTACTGGAAGTAGAAGGTGTTGAGAAACTTTTCGGCCTTTTGCTGGCTGATCTCCTTGAGCGACTCCTTCATGGACAGAGAAGAGCGCGAGTACTTGGCCATGGCATAGGCCTGCACTTCAGGCTCCACGCCGTAGACTGCATAAACTTCTACTGAGGGAGCATCCGAAGATGCGTGATTTCCATTGGTCGAGGGCGGGTTGTTAACCTCGGGCATGCTGATTGCTTTCCTCGTGCGTTGAAGAGACTAAATCTTAACCGATTTCGGGGTGGGCGATAACGCTTAACGCGGGACGAGATCGAAGTTTGATACATAACAACAGGAAACATCGCATTTATCAGACAATCCAGCAAATCCGCGATAGGTACCATTAAGGACCCCAGCGAAAGGGATGTATCTTTTCTTCCAGGCAGCGAATCAAACAAAGAAGTTATCCCTATCATTCATGCAGCGAACTTTTCTTAAAGTTTTGTGTGTGTGCCTCCTATTGACTGGGTTTGTGATCGCTCAGGGTCCGCCGCTGGCCAAACCTGGCGGCGATGCCGACTGGCTGTCAGCTGTCTCGTCGCTTACGACGCCGGTTGATGATCAAAGTGCGGCTCCTGTCGCCATTACCCAGCACGTTTCAGTGCCCCTGTTTGCGACGGCCGTTCTGCCGCGTATGGCTCCCGAGCTTGCGCTTCAGGTTTGCCGCGGGCGCTCCGTGATACAGGCGGAGCAATTGGCTGCTTACTCAGCCACGACCGTCGTCCGCGCTCAACTTCTCGACACTTCTCAGTATGGCGAATACGAAGTGCAACAGCACTATCTGGCTCCGCGCACGCTCGCGTTCAAAGCGGTGCGATTCACGGGCGATACTTTCGTAAAGACGAATGTCATCACCCGGCTGCTGCAGTCCGAAGTGGATCATCTGCAAAAAGACGACCCTGCGCTCAACGCGATCAGCCCCGCAAATTATAAATTCTCGTATAAGGGAACAAACGAATTACAAGGCCGCATGGTGTACGTATACCAGGTAAAGCCACGTGAGAAACGCGTTGGCTTGTTCAAGGGTCGAATCTACGTCGACGTTTACACCGGAAGCCTGGTGCGAGCCGAGGGCAGGCCGGTGAAATCGCCTTCGCTCTTCATCAAGAAAGTCGATTTCGTTCAGGATTACGCGGACATCGGTCCGTTCACCTTGCCGGTGCATGTCCACTCGGAAGCCACGGCTCGCATCGTCGGACGCGCGATCGTGGACGTCTATCAACGCGACTACCAGCCCGTTGCGAATCCTGCGACTACGACCGCAGTGACGGCGGAACGGGTGCCTGCTCTGTAGCGCTCCGTTTTCGTTTTCCAGGTAAATATCTTCTTTCGAATACTTTTGCGTCCTTTGTGGTTCTCCGTACACGAAGGAAGCCCAGAAGCTAATTTCGATCGGCGCGCCACGACTGCCCATCTACCGCTATAATTCCGATTCCATCGATAAGGAGAAATCATGACCCTTTCAGGTCGGGTCGCGCTGGTTACCGGTGCGTCCCAGGGCATTGGTCGGGCCTGCGCACTCAAGTTGGCGACATCAGGCGCGACCGTGGCAGTGGCAGCTCGCAATCAGGAAAAGTTGAACGAACTGGTGCGAGAGATCGAGGCCACGGGTGGGAAGGCGTCTGCGTTCCCGCTTGATGTAGCCGACGAAGAGCAAGTCAAAACCGCATTCAAGGCTGCCCTCGGACAACTCGGTAAAGTCGACATTCTCATAAACAATGCCGGCATCACACGCGATCAACTGGTTATGCGCATGAAGCGCGCCGATTGGGACTCCGTTCTCAACACCAACCTAACATCCGCGTATCTTTGTATTCAGCAGGTGATCGGTTCGATGCTCAAGCAGCGCTGGGGCCGGATCATCAACATAACGTCGGTCTTCGGTCAGATGGGCCAGGCCGGACAAGCAAACTATGCCGCGTCGAAAGCGGGACTGATTGGATTGACCATGGCCATCGCCCGCGAAGTCGGGTCGCGCAACATAACTTGCAACGCCGTCGCGCCCGGCTTCATCGAAACCGCCATGACCTCGGGATTCACCGATGACTTCAAACAGAACGCATTGAAAATGATCCCTCTGGGACGAATCGGGACTCCCGACGACGTGGCGAACTCCGTCGCGTTTCTAGCCTCCGACAAAGCTTCCTACATCACCGGACATGTTCTGAGCGTGAACGGCGGCATGCTCATGGGGTAACGAGCCCAATTTCCGGACTTGTATTTGTGCAGGCGGAATCTCCTGCGCAGATCGCCCAGGTACGCGGGCTTTTCCAGGAGTACGAGCAATCGCTCGGTGTGAACCTCTGCTTCCAGAACTTTGAGCAAGAGCTTGCCGAACTTCCCGGTCATTACGCCCCACCCGACGGCCGTTTGTTGTTGGCAGAGTATGAAGGACAGTCGGCGGGATGCGTCGCCCTCCACAGATGGGATGCCGACATATGCGAGATGAAGCGGCTGTACTTGCGTCCGTCATTTCGCGGAAGAAGACTGGGCCGCGCCATAGCAGAAAAGATCATTGCCGAAGCCCGCACGATTGGCTATCAGCGCATGCGTCTCGATACAATCGAGCCGATCATGAAAGATGCGGTGGAAATGTACCGAAAACTGGGATTTCGAGAGATCGCCCCGTATCGCCCCAATCCGATCGCTGGGGCGATGTACATGGAACTGCAATTGTAGTTTTGACGAGCCATTGCCGTTGCGGAGGATTTGCCGTGAAATTCTTCTCTTTGACCATCACTTTGTTTTTTGCCCTCGGTGCTTTTGCCGCTAGCCCCAAGAATGTTTCCTACAAGAGCGGCGACGACACCGTCCAGGCAATAATTTACGCGCCCGAAGGGACGGGACCGTATCCGGGCATTCTGGTCATCCACGAATGGTGGGGACTTAACGACTGGGTCAAGGAGCAGGCTTCGAAGCTGTCCGATCTGGGCTACGTTACGTTGGCTATCGATCTCTACCGCGGCAAAGTCGCGACCACGCCCAACGAGGCTCACGAAATCATGCGTGGTGTTCCTGATGACCGGGCGGCGCGCGATTTGCACGCGGCTTTCGAATTCCTGAAATCGCAGCCGAACGTAAAGAAGGACCGAATTGCATCCATCGGCTGGTGCATGGGCGGCGGTTACTCATTCGATGTAGCGTTGCAGGAGCCAACCCTGACGGCGGACGTGATTAATTACGGCCACCTGGCAAGCGATCCCGCGTCGCTCAAGAAAATCAATGCCTCGATCCTCGGAATTTTCGGCGGACAAGACCGCGGCATCACGGTCGACGATGTGAAGAAGTTTGAGCAAGCAATGAAGCAACTGGGCAAGAAAGTCGAAATTGTGATCTATCCGAATGCAGGCCACGCCTTCGAAAATCCCAACAACAAGGCTGGATACCGCGCGGACGATGCCGCAGACGCCTGGAAGCGAACCGTCAACTTCCTGGCTCAAACGCTGGGAAAGTAATCAGCAACCACCCGGTGCGTACGATCGCAGCTTACACATCATGCGTGGCATAAGTTGCCTTTGGAAAGAGATGTTCTTGTTCTTCGTGGTTCATGGCTTGCTTCCTGTTCTGCTATCATTTTTTCTGCCGCTTTTATGTAACGCAGTATGGACGACGAAATACCCAGCATTCGCGTTCCCACGGAGGAATTCATGGACGAAGTATCAACCAGCACCGCCGGTTCACGCCGTAATGAAGACATCGCCCTCGACCTTATGAAATTTGTCGCCATGACCACCGGCTACGGCCGGACCAGTTCGTCGGGTGTCGGCTTCCAGGGCTCAGGAGCAGCGTCAAAGCCGGAGGACTATGCCAATCATCTGCTCGAACTCTATGGGAGATGTCTGGAGGCGGTGCAGCGAAAGAAATAGCGCGTGGAACTTCATGGCAAGCGACGCCGAACCCGACGGAGTGAAATTTCGACCGTGGTTCTGATCAACCGTTTACTCAAATAAAAAAAGCCGCAGCTTCAAGCAGCGGCTTAATGTTAAGTCAGAGTTCTCTTACTTCGTTTTCAGCGACGGCGACGCGCTGACTTCTTGCTGGCCTTTTTCTTTGCCTTCTTTGCCGGTTTTTTCTTGGCGGCCTTGCGGGCGGGCTTTTTCTTGGCTGCTTTCTTCTTGGCGGCCTTCTTGGGGGCTTTCTTCTTCGCCGCCTTTTTCTTCGGCGCCGCTTTTTTAGGGGCAGCCTTTTTTGCGGGAGGTTTCGACGCGCCTCCACCGCCTCCTCCGACAGGCACTCCCGGCGTCGGCATAGGCATTTCCGCTCCCACTTCTGAATCGCTTACACCCGGCAGTTCTGCTTCCTCTTCTTCCTCTTCTTCTTCGTAATCTTCTTCCAGCGACTCGCCATAGGCGCCGCTGTCGCCAAACTCATCCATTTCGTCGTCTCGTAAATAGAGGGTTTCGTGAACGTTCATTTCTCCTCCTGAATTTTCTGCTCGCACTACATGCGTCAAGAATTAAAAAGACACCGAAAGTTGTTACCAGACTGAATGGGCCGCGATTATAGCACAGTAGTTTTTCGCAATGCAGTGACGAAAACTATCTGCTTCCCACCTGCCCCATGCATATTACACCGAAGTTGAATTCCTATTTCCAGTTGTCTGCCCGCCGTGCAAAAAAAACGTGCATTGCGAGTTGAGATTCGAAAGCGGAATGCTGCCAGAGATTGGATGCAACGGAACTATCTGCTGGGAGTGCCGATAACCAGAACCATACCCGGCCTCAGGTTGGCCAGGTTCCCGTTGTTTTCCTTCAAGTCGTCGACGCTGACGTTGTGAGACTTGGCGATCGAAGAGAGGGTTTCGCCCGGTTGCACTTTATGATGCACGACCTTGTTTGAAGCGTTCGCCTGTAACCTATTCTTGGATTTAGCCTTAGGAGTAGCGGCGCGATGGCTCTCAGTGGCGTCAGGTGCGATCGGCAGATGCACATACAAGACGCGCCGTCCCCGCAGGCTGTCACTCTTGAGATGATTCCACCGACGAACCATCGCCGGCGGAACGCCGAAATTGTCGGCCACGGTTTCCACCGTGTCCCCCTTGCGAACTTTGTAGGCCGTGATGCGGCGCGAATAGCTGGCCATCTCGTCGGCGGAATGCTTGCCCGGAGCAACCGGAATAATAAGTTCGCTTTCAGCCTGAAGACTCTCATCACCGTCAAGGTTGTTCGCCTGAACGATAGCCCGCGGGCTGGTATGAAAAGCGCGAGCGACCGAGGACAACGTGTCTCCCGCTGCAACCTTGTGGTAGCGCCACCACACTCGCATGTCCGGCGGAATAGCGGTAATCGCCGTGAGGTAGCGATCTTTCGTCCCAGCCGGCAGATGCAGCTCAAACTCGCGGTCCTTCGGAGTAGTCAAGCGCAACAAGCTTGGATTGAGATCCTGCAGGGTGCTTGCCGACACGTCGACACACTCCGCAACTAAGCGGAGATCCACGGGATAGTCGATCTTGACCGCGTCGTACGGCACCGGCTTCTCTGTAACCACCTTGTCCAGCCCATACTGCGCCGGATTCTTGGCCATAATAGTTACGGCCAGAATGATGGGCACATAGTTTCGGGTTTCCTTGGGCAATACATTGCGCTTGTAGAGCTGCCAGTAGTCCGCGTATCCAGTGCGCTTGACGGCGTTCTGCACCGTGCCTGGCCCCGAGTTGTAGGCGGCCATGGCTAAATACCAGTCGCCGAACTCGTTGTACAGATCTCTTAAATGACGCGCCGCCGCTCGCGTAGATTTTTCGGGATCCTGACGGTCGTCGACCCACCAGTCGCGTTCCAGGCCGTATCCGGTCGCACGGCTGGCCATGAATTGCCACATCCCCCGAGCGCCGGCGCGAGAAAGAGCCAGTGGATGGAATCCCGATTCGGCCTGGGCCAGATAGATCAAGTCCTGAGGAACACCTTCTTCCTTCAGAACCCTGCGAATCATCTCGTCATACTGCCCGCTCCGGGCAAGGGCTCGCTCCAGAGTTCCGCGCCCACGCGTGGAAAAGTAACTGATGTAGCCGGCTACCGGGTCCGTCATCATCAGAGGCAGATCGGAATGGGTAGCTTTAACCTCGGCCTCGGCCTTCGCTTTGAGATTCGGGTCCACCGGGAACGTGACCTCGTTGGCTTCGTCGATCGGCGCTGGCTCCGACTTCTGTTCGGTAAACCCGTCGCCTTCTTGCAGGGCTTGCAGCTCGAAGCCGTTTATGCCATCCAGGACGCGGTCAAATTCCTGCTCCAAGCGCTCGTCCGAGCGCAAGTCCAACGAACTCCCGAACAAAAGGTTGAAGGCGCGATCGAAATTCTCTTTGGCAGCTTCGAGGTGTCCAGCTTTATAGTTGTCCTGCCCGAGCTGGTATTCGTTTTCAACCTGCGCAATCAATTGAGCGACGGGATCAGGCTTAACCTCAAGCTGAGTCTGTACAGCGGGAGTGGTTTGAGTATCTGGAACGGCTTGAGGAGCTGGCGCAGGAGCTGCGCTCAAAGCTGGCGCGGTGGCGGTCCCAGGAGGCAAGAGCGTTGCCTGTCGCTGCGCCGTCTGACACGCCAGGCTGCCCAAAACCAGGGCAAACACCGGCGCGATCAGAAGATAGAGTTTCCGAATCCTCATGTTTCTCTATAACTTACCGCGATCAACCCTGGCTTAACGGAAGCCCATTTCATGCTACTACCCATGATTTGATGGGTCAATCCGCAAGCGAGTTGGTCTGGGTTACTTTAGGAACCGGCGGGAATATTACTTCAGCGACCCCAGCCGCTGCAACCACTGTGTGACGGGATGGTCGTTTTATGGGACGGCTTCTTAGGGGAACACAGAGTGCCTGGAAAATTCAGCTATGACTGCGGAAGCTTCGGCTGGTCTGATGAATCTCCTCCGGCACGATACGAATCGAACTCAAACATGAAAGCCATCCAAGTCAAGCAATGCGGGGGGCCGGACGTTCTGCAGCTTGTGGATTTGCCCGTCCCGCAGCCCAAACCCAACGAAGCGGTGGTGAAAGTCGCGGCTTCGGGTGTGAACTTTATTGATATTTATCAATGCGAGGGCAGATACAAAGTCCCGCTGCCGTTCGTGCTCGGGCAGGAGGGCGCAGGAACAATCACAGCGGTCGGTTCAGATGTGAAATCGTTGAAAGCGGGAGACCGCGTGGCCTGGAGCAGCATCCTGGGTTCTTACGCGGAGTACGCCGCCGTCCCCGCTGAACGGCTGGTGCAAATTCCGCAAGCCGTAAGCGATCAGCAAGCAGCTGCCACCATGCTGCAAGGTATGACGGCGCATTATTTGGCGTACGACACTTTTCCCCTAAAGCGCGGACAAACCGCTTTAGTGCATGCGGCCGCGGGCGGCGTCGGACTGCTGCTGGTGCAGTTGGCGCACAACATCGGAGCCCGGATTATCGCCACGGTTTCAACCGAGGAAAAGGCCAAGCTGGCGCGGCAGGCGGGCGCCGACGAAGTGATTCTCTACACGCAGACGGACTTCGAGGCTGAGACCAAACGTCTTACCGGTGGCCACGGTGTAGACGTCGTTTACGACAGCGTGGGCAAGACGACATTTGAAAAAGGCCTGAACGTACTGCGGCCGCGCGGAATGATGGTATTGTTCGGAGGATCCAGCGGAGCCGTCCCGCCCTTCGATCTGATTCAGCTTTCGCAGAAGGGTTCGCTCTACGTCACGCGGCCAACCCTGGTGAGCTATACCGCTACGACAGAAGAGTTGCAGGCGCGATCAAGCGCCCTCTTTAAGATGATTGCTGAAGGCAAGCTCAAGCTGCGGATCGAGCACATTTATCCCCTGGCCGATGCGGCCGTCGCCCACCGGGATCTAATGGGGCGCAAAACGACCGGGAAGTTGTTGCTGATTACGTAGTCGGATGCGGAGCGATCCAGCCATCCGCGAGAGCTGCAGCTACGCGAGTTTGCGGGCCGCGTCCGTAGCCGCCGTCGATTGCTGGTGATCGGCCTCGTTCACCCGCCATACTCCATCGAACTTCACAAAGTAAGGCTCGACGGAAATGTTTGCGAAACTTGCAGCGAGCAGGTCTTTAGCTCGAAGAAGCTCGGCGCGATGATGTTCGGCCTCTGCGTCCCGGTCTCCGTTGAAATGCGCCAACCCACCATAGGTGGCGCAATCGGAGTGGCTCATCACCAGAACACGTTTGGTCTGATGCAGGCGAATCGACATCCTCACCTGTTCAAGGATGAAGTCCTGTTCGAAGTCGTTGCGCGGTGAAGCTAGAGTCTTAGCTCCTCCAGCAACGATAATCATGTCGGCCCGCTCGATGCCCTGCTTCTTCAGAAACTTTCGCACCGCCGTACTGATCCGGTGATCAAAGCAGCAAAGAACGGCCGCATCGGCCACATACGGGCCAGACGGCGAGTCGAAATGAAAGACCTTGCGCATTTCTATTTTGATTGTAACCGCGACTGTCAGCGCTTGCGAGTATACCCCCGCGCGTATTCCGGCACTCTTACACCCGGCATGAGTCGCTCATCATCAATCGGCTGCCCCGCCACCATCTCCAGCGGAATAACTCCTGCCCAAGTTGAAAACGCGTAATCCTCTTCATCATCCACAACCGGCCCTTGTCGCACCTTCGCAGAGAACTCCTCGATCGGCAGGCGCAGTACCGAAGTAGCCTTCAGCTCTTTTTCATTGGGCTGGCGAGACTCCACCCAGCGACCCGGCAGAATGTGCTCCGACAAGAGCCGCAGAGCCTCCAGCTTTTCTTTAGGATCTGTTACCGCCCGAGCAGCTCCCAGAATCACGACGGACCGGTAATTCATCGAGTGATTGAAAATCGATCGCGCCAGCACCAGTCCATCCAGCAGCGTAACCGTGACGCAAACTGCGATACCCTCATTGACGCGACGCAGCATCCGGCTCGCTGCCGATCCGTGGATATATAAATTGTCGCCCACGCGGCCGTACCCGGTCGGAATCACAAAGGGTTGCCCATCCACCACGAATCCCACGTGGCAAATGAAACCTTCATCGAGAATTTTGTAAGCAGCGCCCCGATCGTAAACCGCACGATCAGCTTCGCGGACAAGGCGCGTCCGCGCGCTTGAAGCAGAGGGTTGTGACATTCAGGAAAAGCTCCCGGCAATCGCGAAGGATGGAGAAAGTGTAGCAGAGGGGTTAGCTATCAGCCGTCAGCACTCAGCAATCAGTCAAACCAAGAAACCTGTTCCAGCTACCTTAATCCGCGCCCCCGGCGGACGCAGTCGGCCCACAAGGCTGAGTGCTGAATGCTGACGGCTGAATGCTCCTTTCACCAATTCACTTTCATGGCGAACTGAAACTGCCTGGGATCGTAAGCCGCCGTCGGCTGCCCCGCATTGGTATATAGCTCGTTGACGGCGGCCACGTTGTTCTTGTTCGCGAGATTGAACATATCCACAATGAGGTCGAGATTCACCCGTTCGCCAAAATAAATCCGCCGCGCGATCCGCAAATCGTTGAACACAGTCCACGGCTGGAATCCAGCATTGCGGCCCAAAGTACCATCCAGCAGGAGTAGCGCATTCGGAGAAGCCAGTTGCGCCGGCGTGAGGTCGGCAAAACATACTTCTTGAAGAAAACCGCTGGGCGAATACTTGGAAGCAACCGTAGGATAACCGCACGCGTTCGTCGGAGTTCCCGCCGCGACCACATTCGGACGGCTGCCGCTGGGGTCAAACTGCAGATTGTCGCTGGTTCCGGTCAGGATGTTAAAAGGCCGCCCAGAGCCGACTTCAAGGATCGGCGCGACCGTCCAGTTGCTGAAGAATCGATCGGCGAAGCTATCCCCGCTAAGCTTCCCACTCTCGTACACGCCGCTGAAAACAAATCGATGCCGCTGGTCAAACAAAGAGTTCGACCGCTCCAGATTAGGGTAGTAGCTATCCTGCGGCGCCAGCGGCGACTGCAAATCGGTCGAGTCGTCAATCGAATGCGACCAGGTATAAGACGCCAGGAATTGATAGTGCCGCAAGAATCTCTTGCGCAAATTCGCCGTGAATCCGTTGTAGTTCGAACTGCCATTCGAATAGTTCGCGTCCATATCACTGAACGGCACGCAATTTGCCAGTCCAGAAACGCCGGGGTTGCACCCTGTGTTCAGCCCGGTTGCTGCCAAATCCGCCAACGCCAGCGGAATGCACGGCGCAAACGGCCCGCCCGCCAGCGACGGATTCAGTCCCGAGGGCCGGAAGAAGCTGACCAAAGCGGCGGGAACGTAATAAGGCAGCTTCGATCCCGGAATCGGGTTCACGCCGCACGACGCTACCGCCAATGGGCTGTCCGTCGACGCTGCCGCCCCCGTCGCCACTGCAGCCTGCCAATTCGACGTCAGCAAATCACCACGCGCAGTGTTGGCGTTAATCGGACGGTTAAGATGTCGTCCGCCGTTCCAGTTATAAGCCAGACTCAGCGCGAAGCCGCCGCCCAAATCGCGCTCCACCGTAAAGTTCGCCTGCTGCGAATAGGGATACACGAAACCCTTCGCCTGTGGATAGCCGAACGGCTGCGACACCAGCGGCACTCCATTCGTCAGGTATCCCTGATTGATGAATAGCGACGTCGGATCGAACGAGTTGAAGCGTTGCTGGCTGGCCTGATATCCGAACGCGGATACGGCCGCCGGAAAACACGTTCCCGCAATGCCCTGAAAAATATTGTTTGCCGTCATGCTGAGTGGCGGAGCCGCAGGGTTGCATCCCGGCGTGCCGCCGAAAAACAACAATTGTCCGCTCTTCGAACCGTCCGAAGCATCGCCCAGGAAGTACAGCCCGAGCAGAGGATGGTCATAAAATATGCCGAAGTTCGCCCGGACGACAGTCTTCCCATCACCCTTCGGATCCCATGCCATCCCAATGCGCGGCTGGAACATATGGGTATCCGTCTGAATGCCTTTCTGCAGGCCGAGTTGGTTGTAACCCGACAGCGCAAGAGCAGTCGGCTGCGAGAACTGGGGCGGGAACTCGATGTCATATCGCAGCCCGTAGTTGAAGGTCAGGTTCGGCTTGGCTCGCCACGAATCCTGCCAGTACACGCCCAAAGGCTTGTTCGAGAAAGAATCGCTAGGATTGCCAATGCCTTGAATAAAATCCTGAGGAATTCCTAAGCCGTATCCTTGCACCGGAGAGAAGCTCGGGAAAGGCGCTGGAAAAAGGCTGAGACTGCCAAAATCGTAAACCCCGCCGTAGTTCACCGTGAAGGTGGCTGTAATCGGAATGTAATTAAAATCCACTCCGAACTTCGTATCGTGCCGTCCCAGCGTCCAGGAGAAGTTGTCGGTGAACTGGTAACGCTTTTCCACCCGGTCAATGTAGGAGTAAGGCTCGCGCCCGAAGAAAGCATAGCCCGGAATGTCTACCGCGACATCCGATCCCCCCGGCGCGCTGGAATAGTTGTACAGCAGTCCGCGTCGGGCGAATTGGAAGCGGAATTCATTCACCTTGTTGTTCCCGATCGTCCATGTATCCTGCGCCACCCCTGTGACATCGCGGTAGGTCTGCTGCGAAGTTCGGGAGTAAGAATTCTGACCGAATACCTGGTTCTCGCCATTTACCTCAATGCCGGTGACCGTGCTCGGACTGACGTTCGCCCGCAGCATGAGCCGATTGTTGCTAGTGATGTTGTGATCGAGACGCAACGAATACAGGCTGGTTCCTTCGAAAACCGGGAAGTTTCCCACCTGCGAGGCCAGCGTCTGAAACGAAGCCGGCAACCCGGCGCAAACCGGTGCGAAGCCTCCGGCTACGCCAAACGCCGGATTGCAGGTGGAAGGAAACTGTTGCAATCCCGCAGGCACAAAGGCTGGCGGAAGCAGGGCAAATGAAGCGGGATATTTCCCGTTGAGAGCAATTCCCGAAGACGCACCCGCCATAAACGCATAAGTCTGTAGTGTCGGCAATAGCCCCGCCGGAATCACCGGTATAAAGCTTTGCAAAAATGCCGCCTGCTGCGGCGTGGCTTGGATGTCGAAAGTTCCCGCCGGAGCCCCGAAGAACGGAGACGCGTCGAACGGAACGAATCCGAAATTGTTCTGCCCGATGCTGGAAAATCCCGTCTCATGCCGTCGCGTAATCTCGTAAGCGAAGTAGAAATATGTTTTGTCCTTCTTGATCGGTCCACCAAACGCCGTTCCAGCCTGCACCCGCGTATAGGCCGGGTTGGGCGTGGTGCTAAACGGATTGACCGCCTGAAAGTCGCGATCACGAAGATAGCCATATACGTCGCCGTGAAAATCGTTCGATCCGGAACGCGTAATGATGTTGATCACGCCGCCTGTGGCACGTCCGTATTCCGCGACATAACTGTTGGTGATGATCTGGAATTCCTGCACCGCTTCCTGCGAAACCGTCGAACGCACACCGTTGGTTGAGTTGTCGGTCGCGTCCGCACCGTCCACATTTACCAGATTTGCACGCGCCCGTTGTCCGCTAATGTTCAGCCCAGAAGTCGGAGCCGCGCCCGTAGCCGGAGCGTTGTCGCGCAACACCTGCGAATCCGTCAGCGCAAAGTTAATGTAGTTGCGCCCGTTGATGGGAAGGTTATCGATGCTCCGCTGCCCGATAGTGTCGGTGGTCGAAGTGCGGCTCGTTTCGATCAGTTCGGCGGCGGAACTAACGTTGACCACTTCCTGGGCGCCGGCAACCGAGACCGCGACAGGCAAGTCCACCACTTGGCCCACCGTGATGCTCACATTCTCAACCGTTGTCTTCGCGAAGCCGGGGGCTTCGACCGTCAGCTGATAAGTCCCCGGCGGTAACAATACGATGCGGTAGTCGCCCTGGCCGTTCCCGGTTACCGAGCGCTCTAATCCCTTGGCCTGATCTTGCGCCGTAACCGTGGCGTTGGTGACCAGACTGCCCTTGGGATCTTTCACGGTAACCCGAAGGTCGCCCGTAGTCGCGCCTTGGCTAAAGCCGAAGGTGTTTAATCCCAGCACTATGACCAATAGCGAGACGAACTTCCGCATTGTCATAAACTTTCTCCATGGAGATAACTAACGAGGGAGACAGCCGGCTTTTGCCGGCAGAGGGCCGCAGCCAGTCCGAATTCGCCGGCAGGCTTCAGAGCAAACATTCTTGAGAAAGCACGTTCGGCTGCTTTGTACATCAAGCTATCAGGGGAAAGCAAGCCGGATTACGCAGGGGCATCGCATTGTTAAATGTGGGGCGAGTCAATGTGGGGCCGAGTCAATGTAGGCGCGAGCGTCCACGTGTGCAGCAGCAACCACCAACTCGTCAGCCCACCTCAAAGCGTTTCACCGCGCACGATCGTAGCTCCTAGGGTTGGTAGTAGCAAAAGCCGTCCTGCTATCCTCATGGATTCGTTGCGGCCTGCGGGGCAGCACGGTAAAGTGTATTTAAGCAGGTCGCTGAGGGAATGGATGCTGCGCAGGCGAAGTCTCCATCCCCGCTCTGAGACCGCCTTCCCGGAGGCCGATCGAATCTTGTCAGGACCCGAAATGAAAAAGGAACCCACCCTTCCGGTCACCCGTCGCCTGGTGGCATGCAGCATACTGGTCCTGTTGACCGGCTGCGTATTGCTCACCGCTCAGAATGTGGTTTTGACAGGGGGGCTCAGCGGCCGAGTGACCGACCAGAGTGGAGCCGTAGTCCCACGAGCGTCGGTGGTGGTCAGCAACCTCCAGACCAGCGTCAAAGAATCCGTCGAAACCAACCGTGCCGGACTCTACCGCTTTCCGGTGCTTAGTCCGGGATCATATTCCATCGCAGCAAGTCTCAAAGGTTTTCGCGATGCCCAGGGTTTAGTCCAGGTGCTGGTCGGAAACACGACTTCGCTGGACATCATTCTGCAGGTCGGAGCCAGTGGAGACGCCGTTAAAGTAAGCGGAACTGCCCCCATGCTGCGGCCCGCGGAATCTTCCGCCAGCACTGTGTTGGATCGGTCGTTTATCGAGGACCTGCCTCTCAACGGACGCCGTTATACCGACTTTACGGTGCTTACGCCGAACACCAGCTACGACGGCGACACTGGCCTGGTCAGCATTGCCGGACAACAGGGCGGAGAAGATTCGGGATACGCCAACGGAAACGGTGGCAACGCTTTCACCGTGGATGGAAGCAACGCCACCAACAACTACTTCTCCGACATTATCGGCCGTTACCGCATCCCGTACCTCTTTGGCGAGGACGCGATCCAGGAATTTCAAGTCTCGGTCAGCCCATACTCGGCCATCTATGGAGGTGGAGCGGGCTTCGTCAACGCTGTAACCCAGTCGGGAAGCAACGCTTTCCACGGTAGCGCGTTTTATTACAACCGGAACTCCGCCACCGGAGCCAACGACGCCCTCGACAAAGCCAGCGGATTCCCTAAGCCCGAAGATGCTTTGCAGCAATTCGGCGCCGGCGTGGGCGGGCCGATCATTCGTAACCGCCTGTGGTTCTTCGTGGATTATGAGCAGCAACTGCGCAACAATCCGATTTCCGTCATCAACCCAGTATTGGCCACAACGCCGCCGAACTTGCCCGCCTTCTTGAGCGCTAATTTTGGAATTCCCGCGGGCACGACTTTGCCTGCGCCGAACGGTTTCTTGCCGGTGCCCGGCAGCGACACCGCGCCCGATCCCACCAATCCCGTCTATCTCCAGCAAGTGGCAAACACCGTGAACGCGCTCAACTCCAATCTCGGCAGCAAAGCCAGAAAGCGCAACGATTGGGTCTTGACTCCCCGGCTCGACTATCAGCCCACTTCCCGTGACAGCCTGTTCCTCAGCCTCAATCTAAATCGCTTCAATTCCCCCGGTGGCGTCATAACCGACCCGACCGTGGGAAACTATGGAACGCAGACGCTGGCCAACGCTTACGTGCACACTTTCCAGGCCAGCGTGGGATGGACCCACACCTTCTCATCCACATTGCTGAACGAGTTCCACGTGAGCACCTCGCAGGACAACGAGATCTCGACCCCGACCGGCCTTGCGCCCAACATCCCCACGTTAATTCTGGATAGTCCGGCCGCATTCATTCTGGGCAACGCACCTTTCTCAGTGGGAAGGGTTTTTGAAAGACAGTATTCTTTCTCCGACCGGGTCGACTATGTAATTGGCAAGCACACCCTGCAGTTCGGTTTCGATTTCAATCGCGCTTGGGATTCGGACAACAACGATGGCGGCGCCGACCCGAACGAGGCCGTCGATTTCGGATCGTTCCTCGGCAGTTATGAGTTCTCAAACCTCGAGGCTCTTGCACTGGGCCAATACAATGTCTTCAGTCAGTCTTCGGGGAACCCAACTTTTTCTTTTTCCGTGCCTTATTACGGATTCTACGTGCAGGATACTTTCCGCGCGTTGCCGAAGTTGACCCT
>Ga0206956_1053_pt1 | contig 33861 bp, 28 predicted proteins | sample Alteio_BWOrgHeat_35_FD_153252 | JGI IMG/M metagenome (GOLD analysis project Ga0206956, IMG submission 153252) | Enriched cells from forest soil in Barre Woods Harvard Forest LTER site, Petersham, Massachusetts, United States -... | ecosystem: Environmental > Terrestrial > Soil > Temperate forest >...
TTTTTACCATTTCGGCTCAAATCCGCTTTGTCCGTCATAAACCCGCTCCTTATGACACAAAAACCATTATGCTACATCGCCGATATACCCAATTTCGATACAGGCTAGACCCCAATGTGCAAATAACTTACTTTTAAGTCGCATATAGATGAAAGCGGAAGGGACGGAACCCGGGCAGACAGAGTTTTGAGGCGGTGGTTCACACAAATCCAACTAACTCCTTGGAGGTAGATTTCGATGCCCACAGTCGTCCTCAGAGATATTCTCGCTTCCCTGTGTGATGCTTACTGCCATTGATTCATATCTCGCGTGGCCTTTCCCAATTTCAACGAAGACTCTGCCCTGCAAAAACCGCTGGAGCATTTTCGGGCAAAGACGAAGCGCCTGAAGATTCATCCGTTGGAGCTGCTTCTTCTTTGGATCGTAGGCGTACATCTCGTTTTTCTACCTTGGGCCATCGGCGGCATGCGCCTTTGGGGCCAGCTCGTGAGCATCACCCTTGCGCTCGCCAGTCTGGGAGTCGCATTAATCCCGCGCCATTACACCGAGGAACACACCGGCGCTGGTGGCTTCCGCTTGGTAACTTGGCCCAAGCTGGTGCGATTTCCGATTTTCTGGATCGGTCTGCTCCTGTTCGGCTATATAGCCCTTCAGGGCAGCAACCCGGCCTGGATCTATCGCGACGATGGTAAAGGTTGGTGGATGGAAGCGATTCCCTATATCGAGTGGCTGCCGACGAGCGTGAGCGTGCCGTTCGACCATGGGGGCGGCCCATGGCGAGTCATGATCGTTTATGCTTCGGCCTGGCTCATGGGGTGCGCCATTTGGGTTGGATTCACTCGACGGCGCACGCTCCAGGCACTCTTCATTGCAGTCTCAGCCAATGGGATCGCTTTGGCGGGATTTGGCCTGATCCAACGCATGCTTTCGAACGGCAAGCTGTTTTGGTTCTGGGAGTCGCCCAACAGCTCATTTTTCTCCAGCTTCGTCTACAAGAATCAAGCCGGCGCTTATCTGAATCTGACGTTGGCGGTCACCTGTGGACTCGGCACCTGGTACTACCTCCGCGGGCTGCGACGGTTGGAGAAATCCAATCCCGCCGGCCTGTTTGCGTTCTTCGCGACATGCATTGCAGTCGCGATTCTCGTAAGCTATGCGCGTGGGGCTACTTTGATCATGCTCTTATTTCTCTGCGGATGCGCAGTCGCGTTTACCGTTAAACATTTACGGGCACCAAACGCGGCTCGCCGGCCCGTCGTCGGGATTGCGCTCTTGCTGATCTTCTGCTTTTTTTTGAAAACTGGCTTCGATGCCCTGAATTCTCGCGAAGCTTGGACTCGCCTGAGCAATGGCCTGAACGGCCAAGACACTTCGCTTGAATCTCGGCGCACCGCCACACAGGCGGCCATCGAAATGTGGGGTAATTCGTGGCGCTGGGGAGTTGGTGCCGGATGTTTCCGTTTTCTGTTTCCCGTCTACCAGCAGCACTATCCAAGCATCCTGACCTTGGACGGTAAGGCCGACGGGCCCCATGCGTATTGGGAGCATGCGCACAACGACCTTGTGGAAACGAGCCTCGAACTGGGCGTGCCGGGACTGGCGTTGGTTCTCGCAGCCGGGTGCTTTCTGTCCGTCCGCCTCATTCGGATACAATTTTGGGGAAATCCGCTGGGCGGCTGCGCTACCTTCGGCAACATCTTGCTGATCGTGTATGCGCGGTGGGATTTCCCGCTTCAATGTCCCGCGGTATTGGTACTTTGGGTGGCCTTGTCCGTGGCCACCCTATCGTGGACCCAGTTCGAAGAAATGAATCCGAAGGGTTAGCCAGGTGCCGCGCGTTTAATTCGCAGAATGTTCACCCGGCGACGCCTTGGGGGCTCGTCTGCGCGCAGTAGGGCCAGGCGAGCGGGTCCAAGCGACGTGCCGCATCAATCAACTCTCCGGGCATGCTTACTCGGTGAAAGGCGTATACTCGGGAACATACCTTTTGAGCAACGCCTTCAGCTCCGCCGGCTCAAAATCATACAGGCGCTGGCTCAGCTCGCGAAAGCCGCGATCTTCGAATCTCGTGTTCGCTACGAACCGCATGATCCGCGGATGACTGCCCGGGCTGTAGTGCTCTGCCGTGTGGCGCAGCTCTTCGTATAGCTTCTCGCCCGGTTTCAGGCCCGTGAACTTGATTTCAATATCGTCTCCGACCTTGAGCCCACTCAACTCGATCATCTGGCGCGCCAAATCGACGATCTTGATCGGTTGTCCCATATCGAGGACGAAAATCTCCCCGCCTTGGCCAATGATGCCAGCCTGCAACACCAGCCCCACCGCTTCCGGGATAGTCATGAAATACCGCATCACCTCCGGGTGGGTGACCGTAACAGGGCCACCATTGGCGATTTGCCGCTTGAAGATCGGAACCACACTCCCGGACGAGCCCAGGACATTGCCAAATCGGACCGACATGAATTTGGTCAACCGCAGCGAGGTCTCCCGCGCGGGATCGACGCGAAACGGGGCCGCCGCAGCGCCGCCCGATTCCGCCGGCGAATTGGGCATCGGGAAGTCCGGCCCCCCGTCCGATCGTGATATGCCTCGATACGTCAGGAAGGTTCGACCGGCCCCGGCCGGTACTTGGATATCCTTCTGTCCATGCACCGGCGGTCGCTCCGGCGCAGGCGCTTGGGCAGGTTGCGATTCGGCCATGGCCAGGATTTGCAGCTCGGCCAGGCGTTTGGTCGCGCCCATGACGCTCGTCGGGTTGATGGCCTTGTCGGTGGAGATCAAAACGAACCGATCGACGCAGTAGCGCGAAGCCATCTCGGCCAGTACTCGCGTGCCCAGCACGTTGTTTCGGATGGCCTCAGCCGGCTGTCGCTCCATCAGATACACGTGCTTGTGCGCCGCGGCGTGAAACACGACGTCCGGTCTGTAATGGGAAAACACATATTCCATTCGTTCCGCGTCGAGGATGTCGCCCACCAGGGGTACGGCGAGGGTCCCTACGCCGAGCTCGTTGAGCTCCTGTTCGATGACAAACAGGCTGCCTTCTGCTTGTTCGACCATCAACAGCCGCTTCGGCGCCTGGACCGCGATCTGCCGGCACAGCTCCGAACCGATGCTGCCGCCCGCCCCCGTCACTAGGACGACGCGATCCTCGATGCATTTGCGAATCCCGGCCGAATCGAGGTCGATCTGCGCACGGCCCAACAAATCCTCGACATCGACGGGACGAATCTTCGAAACCTGCACACGTCCACTCGCCAATTCGCTCATGGACGGCACGATTTCGACGCGAAGCTTCGCCTCGGTGGCCTGCTGCACAATCTCTCGCACACGGCGTCCCGCCGCCGACGGCATCGCGATGACGACCGCATCGATTTGCCCGTCGGCCGCCAACTGTGCGATCGCCTCGGGACGACCCTGGACTGTCACACCATGGAGCTGGCGACCGTGTTTGGTGACATCGTCGTCCAGGAAGCAGATCGGGCGCAGCCCCAATTTGGGGCGACTGGCTGCCTCTTGGACAAGTCGCGCACCAACGTCGCCTGCACCGACAATCGCAATCCGTTTCACTTGATAGGCCTTGACGCCGTGGTCTAGGATGCCGGCGAACCGCTCGCGATACATCCGCAAGCCGAGGCGGAGACAGCTCATGCCGGCCACCGCAAAGACAAAATCCGCCATGATGACGCCGCGCGGCGGCGCAAATCGCCCCCCTGACAAATACCAAGTCGCGGACAGCACCGCACTGCTGGTGGAGAGCGCTCCGACAATTCGCAGCAGATCCGGGACGCTGAAATAAGTCAAAAGGCTGCCAAACTGCCGGTACAACGCCAGCGCGACGAGCTGCACGAGAATCACGAATGGCGCCAGCAGGTTTCGCGTCGCCTGATACTCGACTGGCACCGTAAAATCGAACCGCAGATCGTAGGCTAGGGCGATCGCGCTTAATAACGCGATCGTATAACCGATCAGCAGCAGTGCGAGACGGACTAGGTTATTCGATTTGATTTTCTGCATCGTCGAATGAGAGGTAGCAATGCGGCGCTAAGGCGGACGCCTCATCCTATTCCACTGGCCTTCCGCCACCGGACCGATTGAATGCCCGCTCGCACCAAGCGAAGAAGCCTGTCCAGACAAGCAGCGTTGCGATGCACAATTCAATCGCCTCGCCTCGCGTCCCGCCGCGATGAACCGCGACCAGTGCCAGCCCAACAATCGCCGCCTGGAGCATCGCCATGATTAGAGTTACCTGCGTATGGGATCGACCTGCACGCACCGCAAGCTGATAAAAGTGCGTGCGGTGCGGTTGCATCACGGGTTCGCCGCGCCGCCAGCGCCGCAGCAGAGTCAGCGACGTGTCGCCGACAAAGTTCAGGTGGAGACAAGCCAACGGAACCAGCAAAGACCAGCCGGAGTCTCGAGCCAGCCAGAGTGCAAGCACCGCCAGGACGTAACCGACTGTCGCGCTGCCAACATCTCCCAGAAAAATAGAGGCACGCGGAAAATTGAAGGGAAGAAAGCCCAATGAAGCGCCAGCCAACACGAGGGCAAGCCAGGCCGCAGGATGATCCAGCGAGATGTGCGCCGCGCCTGCCAACGCCGCCGTGCCAACACCGGTGATAAGAGCCTGGGTGGACGCGAGGCCATTGATCCCATCCATGAAATTGAACGCGTTGACGTAGCCGACTATCCACAGGCCGGCGGCCGCCAATCCACCGCCCACGATCCAGCCGTCGCCATCAGGCGACTTTCCCGGTTCCAATCGGTACAACCAGATCACCGCCGACAGCGCCGCGACCCCGTGGACGAGCAACCGCGTTCGAGCCCCAATCGGGCGGTAGTCGTCCGCGAAGGAAACCGCTGCGAGGACAACGGTCGGGAGGGCGAATCCTACCAGCGCCCCGCGAACCGCCATTCCGGCAAAAATCATCGCCGTCACGCAAACCAGGACGATCGCCAATCCGCCGCCGCGCACGGTTGCGATCGCATGGCTGGATCGGGCGTTCGGGCGGTCGACCACGCCGCCTGCGCGCAACGCCGCCCGGATGGGCGGGAGTATCCCGGCGGAAATGACGGCAGCGGCGACAAATGTCGCCAGCGGTCGAACCATCGACGAGAGCTCGCTGCTCATCGCTGCTGTCATGCGCATTGGTTCAAAGCCGCCAGCGATCGCTCGGGGTGAGTGAATCCCGTCGCCCGCAATTTTTCACAGGCAAAATGAGTAGAGGCAAGGAGCGCCTGCAGCCGTCGGGAATTGATAGGAAAGGCCCGGCCGCTAGCGCGAGTCCAGAAATCGCCGAAGGACGCCGCAGCTCGCGCGAGCGGCAGCGGCATCGCGGGTGAGTTGCCAGTCTTTCCCAGCTTGGCCCGAATGGTGGCGTCGAGTTCCCGCACCGAGTAGTGCTCGGCGTCAGTGATATTGAAGATCTCGCATCTTCCCGGCCGCATAGTCTCGAGCAAATGGACCGTCGCAGCCGCCACATTTCGGACTGAAACGATCGATTTTATATTCGTATTGTGGCCCACCAAAAAAAAACGCCCGCTGCGAATCGCCGCACACATCGAGGCGATATTGCCGGAGGCGCCCGCGCCGTACATCGGAGCCGGCCGGAGGATCAGCGCAGCTCGACGGGGATCCTGGCTCACCCAGCTCCGCACCTTCGCCTCCGCTTCCCATTTCGAATCGCCATATGCCGTGCCGGGCGGACCGGCGGCCTCCTCTCCAGTCGGCCCGCTCGCCGTCGGCACCACGGCGTTGATGGAGCTGAAATGCACGAATTTGAACACTCCATGCGAGGCACTCCACGCCAGCCAGTCCTCAACGTGTGCGACATTGACGAGTTGAAAATCGGCGATATCCGACGCCGTCGGATTTATCACATGCTGTTTGACTTCAAGATGAATAATGCACTCCGGCGACGGCCCGTCGAGCTCCGCGAGCGCGAGCTGCGCTGCGCGCGACTTCCAAGCCCAGCCGCCTGGAAGTGACGCAAAGGGCAGCCGTGAAATCGCCTGGCCTATATGGCCAGCCCCCGCGAACTCGCGGAGCAAGTGGCCGCCTACAAAGCCGGAGGCTCCCGTCACGATTATACTCACAAAACGATCTAATCTCAGGCTCCCGCCAGCCGCACCAAGGCAAGAAAAACTTGATAATAGACCGAGGAGACGGTATTGTATAGGGCTTGCGCCCACCGGTTTTTCGTCACCACCAAGTTGGTTTCCATCCGGGTCACCACTGCATAATCGCGGACTTTCCGGCGCGCTTGCACCCGCCGCCGCATCAAAAGCAGGGTGCGCCACGATCGCCAAACCCACCATTGGGTCGCCCACATCGTCCCGAGATTGCGCCAGCCGCCCGCCGCAGCCTTCAGCCACAATAGCCCGAGGTTCAGCCCGATAAAGGGCGCCAGTAGCGCGAGAGAGCGCCAGCGAAAATTGCGAACCAATACCAGCCAATACGAAAAATAATATGAATTCAGCCGGCCGCCCGACCACGGCTTCCTTACATATTTATGGTAGAGTATGCTTTCAGTCGCCAGCCAGACGCGAAATCCCTCAAGGCGGGCACGCCAGCACAGATCCTGATCCTCGTTCGCGGCATGAAAGCCTGTATCATAGGCCTCGAAATCGGGGGAGAAACCGCCGAGGTCGCGCCACAGGTCCATCCGAATGCAAAAACTGCAGCCGGAGACAATGCCGATTTCGGCACTGTGCGCGTAGCTCTGACGCGGTTCGTCGAGTCCACGCGAGCCGTATAAACCCGAAAAATGAAAAGTGTTTCCCACTTCGTTGACCAGGTCGCGGCGAGCGAAATGAAGGATCAGGGGCGCCACCAGTCCCACCGTCGGATCCTGCTCGAGCGGACGAAGCAAATGTTCGATGAATCTTTGGTCGCACTCGACATCCTGATTCAAGACGATCAAGTGCCTGCCCCTTGCCTGATCGGCGCCGTATTGCGCACCGCCCCGATATCCAATATTTTCCGACAGACAAACGACACGCACCCACGGAAAGTCGCGCCGCACACAATCAGCGCTCCCATCCACGGAACACGAGTCAATCCACAGCACTTCGATGTTTTCAACGGACTGGCCCGCCAACGACTTCAAACAAATGAAGTAGTCGTCGGCAGCGTTGAAGGCCGGGATCACGACCGACACCAGCGGTCTGGACGCATCGTCAGCGGCCATTCGCTTCGAATACGACGGCGAGAAACTTGCGCGCTGCGGACGGCCAATCGGGTTCTATCAACCCGAGGCGATCGCCCCATTGGGGCTTTTCACCGGCATGATGCGCCTCGATCGCGTCGCGGATCGCCTTGGTCGCAGCCCCGCTATCGTAAGGCGAAAAATAGTGGGCTCGGTCGCCGCACAAGCATCGGGCATACGGCCGATCTGCGGCGACAATCGCCAGTCCCGCTCCCATGGCTTCCACGAGAGGGAGGCCATAGCTTTCCAACACCGACGGAAAGAACAACCCGTCCGCCGCTGCGTAAGCCTCCACCATTTTTTCGGCGGTCAATTTGCCGCAAATCACCACGTTCGCCGGTCGAGGATCGAACTTCGCCGCTTCGGCCTCATCCAGTGTAACGAGAAATTCGGCGGGCACACTATCCGCGAGGCAACACCGGGCCGTCGCCCAAAGTACGGCATGATTCTTGTGCGGCAATGCACCGGCCGGAAATAGAAATCGAAACAAACGCCCTCGACCGAGAGATTCGACGGCACGTACGCCGGCGATCGGGCTGGGTGACGAAATCACGTTGATCGCACCCTCAAATCGAGGATAGGAACGTCGGAGGCTGTCCCCCATCGCCGATGTTTGGACTATGACCTTGCTGGTATATTTTAGGTTGCGTGCAAGCACCCATCGCTGGATCCGGTAGCTTAAACTCCGTGAAACATAACCATCAACCTGCGGCGCCACCAAGTGCGCAAGGTGAATAAAGACGGTTTGATGACCAACCCCCGCAAGCGGCAGGTCGCCCAGGACAAGAACCTTGTCGTGCTCGGCGAATCTCGGCGGCCGCAGCACCGTTTCGCGCAGCCGAGCCCATTTCCCCCGTCGTTCGATCGCTTTATAAACAAAAGTCAGCCCGAGTGCACTCTCTGCCCATTGCCGGAAGACAGGCGTGTCGGGAATCCATGTCTCGACATCCAGCGCAGGATGCTTGACCGCGCCAATTGCGGCCGCGAGCGAGCGAACCACAGCGCCAGAGCCCCCTCCGATCGCATTGGATGCGTGAATGACAAGCCGATCCTTAGGCCGGTCCATTGCCAAGTGCCGACCAGGCTCCGACCGGAACGCGCCCGCGTCCCGCGAATCCACGCATCCTTTCCCGTCTATCAGCAATGTGCGCAAGAGCCTGGGGGGCGACAATTGAGACCCCAGTGGCCCCGATAAAATAGAGGGGGTCCATCCACAAGCCATAGGAAGCTTGTTGCACCAGGATGACGATCCACGCCTGGACCAGGAAGCGCGCTCCCTTGCTCAGCTTCGCGTATCGAATACCGGCTCGCAGCAGAACAGCCTCGCGCGCCATCAGCAAGGCAAGTCCGAGAACACCCGTGCACGTAAACCAAGCTATCGGTGCCGAGGCGGATAGCATGGCGTAAGGCCCGCCGTCACCGCCCGGTAGAACGCCAATGCCCCAAATCCGCTGTTTCACCTGTTCGAGCGCCGCTTCCATCAGCAAAATGCGCCCGCTGCTCGGGTCATATTCGTCGCTGGTCGCCGATTCGCGGTCAGTGCGAACCCCAACCAGTGCACAGGCGATCGCATTGTCCGGCATATTTTTTGCGACGTAGGAACGGCCAAATAGCGCCACAACGGCAAAAACTGCCACAGCCAAAAAAATCAAAGCTTTGGCGGCGTAGTCGGTGATGGACTTGGATTTTCGAAAGAAGGATCCAAATGCCGCGGCGGCCGATATCGCGATGTAGCCGGCATTCGAGAGGCATAGCAATCCGCCGCAAAAACATGCCCAGCCCAGAATCGTCCAAAACTTACGATAGCCAGTCGAGCGCAGATAACGAGCGAGAAAGAAAGACACGAACATGGAACTCGCCGCATTGCTGGGCTCCTGCCAAAAACCGCAAAGTCGCGGGATGGCGAAAGGCAGTGACGCATATTGCAGCAGCGATGTAACGTTGCCCAAAACCCCGAATGGCCCGGCGAACAGAATTGCCCCCATGCCCGGAAGGTAGGTCGACCGATTCTGCGAGCCGGTGAGCACGAGCAGGATGTATTGCGCAACCGTGACCGCACAAAACGAGACGATGAGTTTCGCGAGAACGGCGAACGCAGCCGGTCGGGCGGCAAAAAAGGAAAGTATCCCCAGATAAAAAATCCCGCGCGGAACCAGCTTGAACCACGAGAGAATCGAGGTGCCCGGATAGTCAGACAATAGGCATGGGACAACTGCCCACGCCATCAGCAGGCCGAAAAGAGTCGTATACCACCCGACACTCGGCTGGCGGTCAAAAAACTGCCTCGGCGGAAACCCGGTATAGAGCAACAAGGCCAGGGGAAACATCGTTTTCCATCCCGTAATGACGATCGCCAATCCGCTATCGCGAGCAGCTTCCCCGTAAAAGAAAACCAACTCAAAAACGAGATAGTGGATGAAGATCAGCCAGACAAACAGCCGATCGAGATGTGAAAGCGGTTTCATGACTGCTGCGAACTAGGCGGCAAGGTATTCGCCGACAAGTTGCACGCGGTCTCCGTTCATTCCCAGCTTAAATGCCGCAACCGTTGGAAGCTTGTCTTCATCAATGCCACCCAAGTCCAGCCAGAGGTAGCCGCGGGATCGCAGCCATGCTACCGCATGCCAAAGCAACAAGTGGTTCGCTTTGCGGGCGCGTCCTTCCGGCCCGTTCCATCCGACAACATAGGTCGCGGCCACCCCATGCCTCCCCACACAGATTCCGCCCACGGCCTCGTTGTCAGCCATCGCTTTCAGCACCACCGGCGCGTCGTCGCCGGTCGAATGGGCTCGCAGCGACAAGAGCAGTTCAGGAGCAATGCTCGCGAACCCTTTTTGGGCCATCGCCTCCCGGTGTCGGGAGCACATCCATTCAAATGCCTTGAGGTCTGTCGATGCTACGACCTCCAAACCGCTCTTTTCTGCCGAGACGAGAGCATTGCGCCACTTGCCGGCAAAGCTCGCTCGGATTGCCGCCAGCTCCGGGCGAAGGTCCAGCCAAATCGTCGTCCACGGCGATACACCGGCTCTCACTCGAAAATGGGCAGCTTGCAGCGCAAAAGCCGACCTTCCGGAAAGCTCCAACTCGGGCGCAACCGAAAGGACCACCCCGCGCGAAGCGCGGGCAAAACGCCGCAATTGCCGAAGAATCTCCTCCACGTCGCCCCGCGTCAACGTATCGCCGAAGAAAAACGGGCCGCGATTTATTCGCCACACCCAACCAAGCGAAAATTTCTCCCGAATCAAAATCTGCGCGGCGCCGATTGGCTTTCCATTCATCGTAATTGTCGCACGCTTCGGGACCCACCCTTCCAAGGCTGATTTGGCCGCACCGTACGCCCAGGACTGCAGCAGGCTGGAACGTCCGGCGGCGGTCAGTGCTTTCTCCCATTCGCTGCGCTCTCCGTTGAACCACTCCCATTGCACTCCTGTTGGCGCAGGTGACACTCCCTCCCGGCCGACGACATCCCGAAAACTCAAGGTTTGATGCACGGCGAGGTAAATCCGACCGCGGCGCAATCGCAGCGCAGCGGAATGTTCGGCAGGATCTCGAGCGACCTCCGGCGGGAGGTCGGGCCACGTCAAGACCGGCCACGACAATCTTCCCCATCGGCCGTACAGTCGTTCGCCGATTTCTCCTCCGGCGGGAGCAAATCCCGCCAGATAGGGGCAAGCACTCGCTTCCACTGCCGATATGGCAGTGCCGCCAACCACTTCTTTCCAAAGCAGTGCGTGGCGCATCCGCGTCGCGCGGATGGCGGGAAGTTTGCCGATTAATTGGGTCAGGAGACAACGCGCCAAACCGGACATCGCCGCGGGCCCGGTGGGCGGCGCCATCGCGTCGGTTGCAAACGGTGCTACTGCCCGGCGACGCAGACCCATTTTCTGCGCGATTCGCTTAACCAGCCAGATGTAGGACGCCACCCTTCGGGAAGACCTCCTGGCATCCACTATCGTGGACAATTGTGACCAGACTGCCCCGGCCGTTTCGCCGAGTCCGGGGCCGGCTGTTCTCAACGCCAACACCGCCCCATCGGGCACTGGGAGATGCTTGTGAGGGCTGTACAGTACAAAATCGCACCGTTCGCCGACACCTTTGGTCGGAAGCAATACGTGGGCAGCATCTTCAACCAACCAGCATTTTTGCCCACGGCAGAACTCGGCCGCCGCAATTACGTTGGCCGGGCGGCCAAAATAATGAACCACCACGAAAATATCGGGCGGCATCCCTTCGGCCATGCGATGACACGCTGAGTAGTCAGGACTGAGCTCGCTCGTAATAGGATAGAAGCACACCTGCGCGGACGTGGTCCGAACCTCTGTCAATGCCGCATTGCAAAAGAAATCCGGAAACCAAACCACCGGGGGTCGAGCGGGTTTGAACGCCTCACGCGCGCGAACCACCGCCCACAATGACCACGTCGAACGTGAAAGCCACAAAATGCGACTTCCCTCCGGTGCCCACGGTTTTGCCAGTTCTTCGTCGTCCAATCGTCGGGCAACCAGAGCGGACAGAAGTTGCCGCCAAGTCAGCAACGGCACTAGTGTATGCGGTAGCATTGCAAGGGGAGATCGTCGTTCACATCATCGACCGTTCCGTATCGTGTAATTGCTTAATTTCGGCTTGGTGGTACCAATCGATCCCACCGTCCAGCATCGCACTCACAAATGAATAGCTGTCCGAGGCCCGGAACGAATCTCTCAGGATCGAGTAGCGCGATCCCCCCATCCCGTTGGGCCCGCGCGTTCCCGAGAACACGCATTTGTAACGTGCGCTGGCGATCCGCAGAGCTCGTCGATTGATGCTCGAACAATCGCCAAACGGATATGCAAAATATTCTACGGCCGAGCCGATCAGCTGTTGCAGGGCATCGCCGCTCCATTCGATCTCTTCCCGCAGTTGCCGGACGTCCAATAACGTCGAGAGCCTGGCATGGGTCTTGGTATGGCAGCCAATCGAATGTCCCGTCTTGGCCAGCCGAATGACATCACCCGCGAACATCGGCACCTGCTCCGCCGGAATCGACGTCGGAGTGATGGCCCCGTCGAAGATCCGGTCGGCGATAAACTGACGTTGGTCATCGCGCGAACGCAGCTGCACAAAATCGTAGGGCACGAAAAAGATCGCTTTGATTTGAAGCGGAGCGAGCACCTCGTCTGCCGCCCACACGTTGGATTGAAAAGCATCATCGAACGTCAACAGCAGATTGCGCCCTTCGACCGGCTGCCGCCGGCCAATCATTTCGACGAAAGTCTGCGCGTCGACGAATCGCCACTCTTCAGCCAAGCGGTTCATCAGCCTCCGAAAATTGTCCCGATCTTGCGGAGCGATATCGTGAAACAAAAGCACCCGCAACGAAGCGTCCGAGGCGAGTCCGCAGCTCCGCAAGACGCGCTTGATCCCCTTGACGGGAAAATACGCGAGAGGGAAGATCCTGTGGGGCAATCGTTCTGAGTCTACCGGCGCCAGGCGCGTGCCTGCATCGGAGGCAGGCCATCGAAGCCGCATCAATTGGCGCAGACGAAGGAGACCATATGCCGCGATCTGGCGCGCCAGGGCAATGAGATAGATGAGAAGGCCCCCGGCGTATTCGCGATGTCGCCACAAAACGGCGACGGCGCTTGCCAGTCGCATTTCAGGGTTGGCGTTGCTCAGGCTGCCAGTGCGGAAAACCCGCACGCCGAGCACATCCGGCACAAACCGCACCCGCATGAGGGGCGCCAAGCGAAACCATAGGTCATAGTCCTCTGCCAACCACAGTTTTTCGTCAAACAGGCCCGCCGACAGTAGGAGGCTGCGACGGCAGACGGTCGCGCTGGCGGTGAAGAAGTTTTTCATCACCAACTGTGGCCCAATGGGCAAAGACCGGGAAATCCCCGCAGCAAAGTCGATTTCCCTCCGCACCTGACCTCGCCACTCGTCGACGTTATGAGAGAAGAAATCGCATTCCGGATGCGCCGCGATTTCGTTTTCGATGCATTCGAGCTTGTCCAGGTACCACTTGTCATCCGAATCGATAAAAGCGATCCAGTCGGTGGTCGCCGCCCTGATTGCCCGATTGCGCGACGCACTCGGGCCTCGATGCCGATTTCTCAGCAGGCGGCTGCGTATGCCCCGCTCGACCGGAAACCGCTCAACGATCTCGCAGGTATCGTCGATCGACCCGTCGTCACTCACAATCACTTCCCAAGGCGGCCGGGTTTGCGCCATAACCGATTGCAGCGTGGCCCGGATAAAACCCGCGGAATTGTATGTGGGGCAAATGACAGTGAGGTCCGTGGAAACATTCATACTACGCGTTGTCGATGGAGATGTTGACCTGACGTGCCATCCAGCGGGCAAGCAGAGGCAGCGCTCGAACCAGTATGTTTTCCAGAGAAATCGGGTATCGCACTGGTCGGAAATGGAGCCGGGGATGGAAAAATAATTCGGAATACTGGATTCTGGCGTTTTCCGGCCGCCGGGCCAGAGGGGCCAGGCACGCCCGCCATTCCGGTCCGCCTGCAACGTTCAATTCATAATTCACCGGCAACCGCGCGCCTCTCGCCAAACGCAGCCACCGCGAACCGCGGTTAAGAAGGTTGGGATTCAGGTTGCAAATCTCCACCCGGGAATTTGGCCGCAGGATTCGCTTCGCTTCCCGCACGACATTCCCGAGGACAAGGTCGGGCATATGCTGGAGCACTTGGACTGACCATAGCCCGCTAATCGTGCTGCTGGCAATGGGCAATGATTCCGCATTCGCGTGTAGGCACAGGACTTCATCGGCCTCGGAAAGGATCGATTGAGCCAGACTCAGCGTTTCGCGGGAGAAATCCACGAGCACCACACGCGCGCCGCGAGTCGCCATCCAGTACCATCCGGTGCCGCCGCCTATATCCACAATCCAATCACTAGGAGCCAGTGAGGCGCGAAACGCCCTGGCTTTCGTGCCCATGACGGCGAAACTGTGATGCTGTGCCACTTCGCCGAGCAGTTGATCTTTCGTCCGACCACGAAGCCCGAGGTTAATCTGTTCACGGCCGAACAACTCCGCAGCTTGCCCGCTCGTGCTGTTCCCGCCAAAGGAATAAACGTCTTCAGCGCTGGAAAAAGCCATGCGCGGACGATCGAATATCTCCCTGAGTGCCTGCTCGAAAAGCTGCGACATAGCCGTTAGTCAATCGCCTTCACGAAAGGCTGAAGACTCCGGATCCAGCCTTTTGCATAGGCCAGCCACAATCGCGCTATGACCAACGCATAAGTGCCAACACCCACACGCTGTCGGTAGCGGCGCTTGACTGAGAGCAATGCGCCCATCCGCTTCCCCAAGGCGGCCGAACTCAGGTTGCCGTGCCGCTCAACATATACTCCAAGCGCTTCCGGCACAAATCGGAGTCGGAGGTGAGGGGCCATTTTCAGCCAGAGATCGTAGTCTTCAGCGTACATCAGGTCCTCATCGAATCCACCCACCATCTCGAAGAGCTCACGTCGGCATACCACCCCGCTCGGGGTAAGTCGATTTTGCCGCATGAACTGGGGAAGTACCGGACGATCGTATCGAAAGCCTGCTCCGTAATCGTTGATCTGACGACGACCGTCGAGCTGTCTGGCCTCCTCATTGTGGCAGAATAAATTGACGGACGGTTCGCTCATGGAATACGCCGCGATCCGTGCGAGTTTAGACGGAAGCCAGAAGTCGTCGGAATCGAGAAACGCAATCCACTCCGTCGCGGCCGCAGCGACTCCCGCATTGCGGGCGGCACCCGGTCCTCGGTGTGAATTGCGCAATAATTTGGTGGGGAATGGACATCGGCGAAAGTAATCCGAGACAACCTCAACCGTGTTATCCTCTGAGCCGTCGTCCGCCACAACCAACGCCGCAGGAAGCTCGGTCTGCCCCAGGATCGACTCGAAGGCAGGTCCCAGAAAATCCGCCGAATTGAAGGTCGGACACACGACCGTGATATCGTGGGCAGGATTCACGCAGGACTTCTCATCGTTTCTCGATCCCGCCGGCAGCCGAGGCGAAATCCCGCCCCGACTGAAAGAGAAATGCCCGGCAGTCCGCGGCAATACTCTCCGCAGCCCGACCATTCGCAGGGTAAAAGAGTGCCTCCGCCGCCTGTACGATGGCCGCATTCTTCGGGTAGAATTTTTCCGGGCTGGCCTGAAATACAGCCAGCGCCGATGCCAGCTGCGCTACCGCCGAAAATCGGGGAACCTCGGTTGCCTCGGTCAGGGCCGAGCCGTTGAAGCCAAGTGGTATCCATTGCCAAACCGGCTTGCCCGATAAAAACGCCTCATCTGCGACAGTGGAATAGGAAAAAAGAATCAAATCTGCCCATGCGAGATCGACGTCGAGCGGATCGACGCTAATTTCAACGCTACCGCGACAGGCTTCGAATCTCGAGTGCTCGTCGACCCGGCTCATCGGGTGATTCCGCAAGCGGAGCTTCAAATGCGGGTTGGTCTTCGCCGCCAGTACCGCCGCCTCCACCATCGCAATCTCATAATTCACCTCGAGCGAACAAGCGAGCAACACGCGTACGAGCGCCGGCTGGCGGAGCGTTCCCCCTCTCGGTCCGAGGTTACCAACATCGAACCGAATGTGGTCGTAACGAGTGGAGCCGGTGAGCTTGACCGCAGACTCGGCGTAGCCGCATTGCCGGAATATCCTCTCGCCCAAGCGGCCCATTGCGTAAACGCGATCGGGATGGGGAACGCTGCATCCATCCGGAGCTCCATTGAACTCCACTTCGGGATCCAAATAGTAAAAAGTCTTTTCACTACAGCATCCGGCGTGCTGGATCGCCCAGTTCTCCGTACCCAGTTGAGTCGCCTGCACGCCGCGATAGTGGGCCCGTGCATACGGGAAGTGTTCCAGAAAGCTCAAGGTGAGCATCGGTCGGTAGCGACGAGTCGCCCGCTCCGTCGCAAGTTCGACCAGCTGGCAATGGGGGATATGCGCGTTTGCGCTGCCGCGCAACAGCCCGTCGGCAAACACGGGCTCCCAATCGATGCCGTCGTATTGCATCGCGCACCTGAACTCGGGCGAATGGAGCGCCCGCTGCGTCAATCGAAGCGGCCGAAAATCGATCAACGCTCGGCAGACTTCTCCGAGTTCGAGGAGCGCCTGAATCAAGACCACGTCCCCTCGGCCCGAAAGCGGGCGGAGTGCGGTACTCCGCGGCCGATGCCGCTGGGCCGGCTCGAGATACGGCGCGAACCAGGCAAAATATCCAACTTTCTGGTCGTGCTCCGCGCGCAGTAGATGCGGCAGCTTCTTGAAATACCGATCGATGACAGCGCTCTTAGCCGGGTCGATCTGAAACGATTGATCCCAGAAGCCGCAGAACGCGACGTCGAACCGATCTGACGGGAGACGGTAGTGCCGACTGAGGGCCAGACGATCGCGCAGAAAAGTATATAAATATCGAACGCGGGCGGCGACGCCATACAGCCAATATCGGCCAGGCCAACGAACGAGGCCCGGCACCGACCGACCGGCCGGACACACACTATTCCGCAATACCGCGATGACTTCGGCGGGCCCACCGGTCAGCTGCACCTCCGTCACGCCCTCACGCTCGAGAAACAATCGAACCGTCAGTACCTGCACAATCCAACCGAAGTACTCGGAACGCTCGGAGTCGCGAAAAGCCACCATGTGGTACCACCACACGCTTTCCCGCGATCCGAAACGCAACGTTTGGCGGAATGTAAGATCCTTGGCGGTCCGGGCAATGCCCATCTGCACCACAATCTTGTGATATAAGGCAACGGCCGCACCTTTCACTTTCTCTCCCAATTCGCGACCGCTGACGACGCGGACTCCGCCGTCGCCGCGCAACCGTGATTCTTCGCGCGGATCGAGAAAGCTCAATACCACAGCGGCCTGAGGCGGCGGTCCCGAGGGCAAGGACCACAGCACCGCACATCGGTTCGAACTCTGGCCGCTCGGTTTATGCATTGCAGCCCTCAAATCTTCCAGTTGGCCGGATTGCACCAAAGCAACTGTTGCAGTCGAAACCCCTAGCTCCGCAAATGAGCGTACTTCATCATCAATGCGTCGTTTTGCATCGCTTCCTCGACGTCCTGCAGGTCCTCCGGAGTGTCGACCGAATACGTGTTTACGGCGACCTCGATCATTCGAACCTTGCCGCCGGATTCCAGGACGCGAAGCATATCAACCGACTCGGCGATCTCGAGCGGCGTCTGCGGGAGTGAATTAAACTTCAGCAAATAATCGCGGCGAAACGGAATCAGGCAAATCTGCTTTAGCATCCGGAGGCGTTTCGCGCCCTTCTTCCAACTCGGAATGGGCTCGCGCGAAAAATAAAGCGCGTTGCCAGCCTGATCGACCACGACCTTTACTTCATTGGGATCGTCGTGTTCCTCCCGGGTGGCAATCGCTCCCATAAGATTGAGGACTTCGATGGAACGATCATCAATCATGGGCTGGATCGCCTGGGTGAGCATTTCCGGCGTTAACATGGGCTCGTCGCCTTGAATCATAACCACGACATCGACCTTGTGGCCGAGCATTGCCTCCGCCTTTAGCATGGCCTCTGCCGCCCGATCGCTCGCGCGCTCGTGCGTATTCGCGGTCATGATGGCATTGCCGCCGATTGAGGCCATGTAGTCGACAACCTCCTGGTTGCAGGTCGCCACATACACCTCGTCGAGCAAGGCGCACATTTTCGAGCGCAAATAACAATGCGCCACCATCGGCAGGCCATGAATCTTGGCCAGCGGCTTGCCGGGGTAACGCGAGCTCTCCATCCGAGCGGGAATAATTCCGATGATTTTCATTTGGGTTGAGGTTTTGAGTCCGATGCAAGGGGGTTGGCGGCCGCATTGTACAGAAATACGGCATCGATTCCGTAGGCAATAAATCGATACCCCTCGGCCACCTTTCGCCGCAATAGCTCCGGATTGGGTTGCACGATATGCAAACCCATCGGGATGTGCAGTCGATGCGCAATTTCGGCAGCACGCAGGAGGGCCTGCTTGAATTCCGGGTGCTCGAAGTTGCCCGTCAGATTCATGGAGGCCGAAAGATCGTAGGGGCCAATCATCATCGCATCCAGGCCGGGAACCGTCAGGATATCCTCCAACCCCTGAATGGCGGCAATGCTTTCGATTTGTGCGACGATGACCAATTCGTCGTTGAGCGATTGGAAATGTTCATCAAACCGCTGCCCAAAGAGATTGGCGCGGGAGTAGCCGACGCCACGCCGGCCTTGCGGCGGATATTTCGCCCACGCCACCGCCTGCTCCAGGTCTTGGCGGGTTTCGATCATCGGAATGATGACCCCGCGCGCACCCGCCTCGATCGCCTGCTTGATATCCTTGCAGCTATTCTGGCCCACTCGGGCAAACGGGACGGTGCCGCTCAACTCGAGGGCGCGAAAAATCCCGGGTAACGACTCCAAACCGAACGAGCCATGCTCGAGATCGACTGCCACCCAATCATAGCCGGCCCGGCCCATGATTTCCGCGAGCGAGGCGTTGGGCAACTGCATCCAGCTACCGACCACCACGCGTCCTTCACTGAGTCGTTTGCGAATAGTGTCGTGCATAAATTGATATTAAGACACTGCGTTTCGCGCGCCCATTCTCTTCTCCAAGAGTGCGACGTATTTTCGCTCCCGCGGATCGGCCGACCATTCGGAAGCGATGCGCTTAAGAAACAACCACATTGGGTCATGAGTGCGTTCTGTGATATATCGCAGCACCGCATGCGAGTCCGGACTCACATAACTGTCACGGAGACCATTGCTATCCGGAATCACGTCGTCGCACATTAGTACACCTCCCGGCCGCAGAAGATGATAAGCGTTACATAGATCCCAAGCGATCTCGGGATAGAGATGGCCACCGTCAACCCAGACAAGATCAAATCGACCTTCGACAATTTCGGGCACAAAAAAACTGTTCCTACGAATCAGCTTAACATTTGGGGCACTCGTATTTGAAATCAATCTCTCTTCGTAGGCGGCGAATTTTGCGGATTCCAGCCGCTGATAGGTCGAGCGTAATATTGGATCATCTCCAGGCAGATCGAGCGTGACGATTTCCGCCTCGGGAAAAAGTCTGGCTATTACGGCGGTCGTTTCGCCAGTAAAGGTACCGATCTCTAAAATGCGCGTCGTTTTTTCCTTCCCCGCGAGGCATGCAAATAACAGCCAATGGACGGACGCCATGCTATCGTCGCTTCGTTCCCCCGCAATGCCCATGTCGGAGAGGACTTTAGTTAGCAGCGCTTGAGCCGTCTTGCGATCGAGGCCCGCAGCGACAAACGTATTCTTTTCTGCCATTTCCATCGCGGATTTATTGTATCTCAAGCGATAGAAATATCTTTGCAGTTTACGCGCGTAAGTTCGCGGGTGGGCAAAGCGCAATATTGATCCCATTGGTTTGCGTCTGACGAGTTTGCTCGGTTGCGAGTGTAGCGCCAATTGCCGCCAGCTTCTAAAGTAGCCGGGCCGGAATGCCGCGAGTGCGAGAGCTAGACTTCACCAACCCCAAAGGCGAGATTCCCATCGTGTGTCGGTCCTATTGCAGTCGGGCTTATTGCGTAGCGCTTCGAGCCTCGGTTCGCGAACGGAGAACACGAGCCGGAACACCGCCGATGATGGATCCAGCGGGAAAGTTGCGGGTTACTACTGCGCCAGCGCCCACAATGCTGTTTTCACCCACTGTTACATTCGGCAAGATTATGACATTCGCACCAATCCAAACATTTCGCCCAACGACAATCCCCCCGGATTGGTGACCTTGAAGACGGATAGGCTGCGCCACTTGGCTGAAGTTGTGATTACAAGCGCGCATAACGACGTTTGGTCCGACGAGGCAATCGTCGCCAATCGAAATCGTCCCACAGGGCGCCGCATCGATATGTACATTGCGATTAATCGCAACATCATCTCCAATTTCGATGCTGCTCTCTTCGGTGGCAGTCAAGATGACACCGCCAACAAGTGTGACACGGTGACCCAAGCGGATATTGCGTGCGCCATGCAACCGACAACCCTCGCGCATTACATTCCGATCACCCATCCGCCCGAGCGCTAGTCGAAAAATCAATCGGCGCAAACATATGCCCGTGAATCCCGGAACGTTTCGCACGGCGGCCTGGAACCAAGCATCGAATTCGAGAGGTATCGAACGGGCTATTTTGTTAACAGTGATCATGCTTGCAACGTAAGCGATTTGCGTGACGACCTTCCAATCCATCGGAAGGTCGCAACCAGTGCTTACAAAGACACCGCCTTTAAATAGAATTAGCCTTTCGTTTCATCGCCGAGAAGGCCCGGTTCCAGCCTTCCCCCAACCAGGCCATTACAGGGATCGAAAGCACGCGCGGCGCTCCCCAAGACAGGAATAAGACGAGCAGCGAGTAGCAGGCTCCGCTGATTGCCAGCCGCGTCAGCGCTTGGTCTGCATGGCGCGCCAAGAGAAGGGCCGCGAGCCCAATGGCCAATAGGATGGAGATCGTGTAGATTTGCTGCCAAAACAGGCGTCGAAACGATAGCTGAAGCCGATTCGCAATCCAGTAGAGTTGGACATTTACGCCCACGCATTGAAGCAACGTAACCTTGATGGCCAGCCCCGTCGCCCCTAAATCAAGTCCGCCGTAGCGTGCCGGTCCGACCAATAGCAGATTGATCGGTATACCGACGCACAATAAGATAACCCCAATATTCCGATATGCCTGGGTCTCGCCGGTCGCAAGAAACAGCGCACCGTTAATCTGACCATAGGACTGATGAATCGGCCCGAGGCACATGAGGGCGAGCGCGGGCGCTGCGCCGGCGAACTGCGCGCCGCCGACAACGCGGGCAATGTCGGATGCATTGCAAGCTACAAATACTGCAATAATACAAGTTAACGTGAAAAAACGCTTCGCCTGTTGGTCAAAGATACGACGGATCCCATCCCGTTCGACCATCGCATGGGCCCGCGAGAATTCTCGGCCCAGCAGAGGAACGAAAGTGCTGGTCACAAGGAAGCAAGCGGCCCCCAATTGAGTTGCCAGACCGAAGAACCCCTGCTCGACGTTCCCGCCGAATCGTTGCAGCGTCCAGCGGTCGGAAAGCCCGGCGAGCAACCCGGCCGTTGCATAGGTGATCAACGGATGCGAGTAGGCCCAAAACTCCCGCACGTACCGTACAGTCGCGGCGCGGCGCAACGCGACGCGGGGATAGACCGCGTGCCCCCCTTGCCAAAGCACCCACGCTCCACCGAGAGCGAGAATGATCGCCGCCAGCCATTGAATCAGAAAGAAATTGGCCAAGCTGAGCACTCCCACCGCGGCCGCCACCACCACGAGCAGGGCGAGGATGACTCGCTGCGCTAGGCGGACTTTCTCTCCGATCACAGTCAGTCCGTAGGCGTCAACTGCCCGACCGACCACACCCGCCACCCAGACCGAGAACGCACCCATCGCGCCCAAACTTACGTACGCGGGACGCTGGTTGGGCCAGACTCGCAGGCCAAATCCCAGCAGAAAGACGAGGGCGATGAGTCCGGAGAGGAAAATCGCGATGACCCCGACCAGCCGCCAATAGAAAACCACAAGTTCCCGTTCGTTGGGCCGCGCGCATAGCTTGGCGTAGAAACCCGCCGAAGTTCCCGCGTCGAGAAAAGTCATCACTTCGGTGAAGAAACCATTTATGAACGAGTAGCTCCCGTAGCCTACCGGACCCAGCGTCCGGCTGCATAAGAACTGAACGACCAATCCAAACGGAGTCCCCAATACTGCCGCCCCTACTTTGAACGCATAGCGCTTTCGCAGCGAATCTCGGTCCACAGTCAACAGGCTATTCCGCGCCTCACTCACACACAGGCGATGGCCTCTGCCCCGGAGGAGTTCAGTTCCCGGCTCAGGACTAGTTTCCACTGTTCGGCATAGTCGGACGAAGCCCTCGCGAAGCGGTTGCAGAACGCCGTCCGCGCATCGCGAACCGGCCGACTCTGCCACCAAGCCGCCACATCCGATGCCACCGCCATAACCTGACCGGCCGCCGCCTGGGCCGTGGGGTGCCAGATCCCGACGGCGCGAAGTTGCTCGAAGTACGGCACAGCCTCCGCCCGAAGCTCCCATCGGCAGTCCTGCCAAAACGAAATCGTCGGCACATCGGCCGCCAGCGCCTCCAGAATGGTCGTCGCATTGTGGTCGATCACGACCAACTGGCACCGGAGCAGTCTCTGCTGAAATTTTCGTGCGCCATCGATTCCGACCTCGGGAAACGCCTGCCGCAGTTGCGCATAATAGCGATGGCCGTAATCCGCTCCCGGGGGCCGCCGATATTGGAAGCGGGATCGAGTCGCAGCGGATAAAGCGCGGAAAAAATCCAGTTGTGCGTCGAAATACTGCGCCCATTGGCCTCCGACCGGAGACGATTGAAACCGGTATAGATAGCGGGGATGATCATTGCCGACAAACACCCAGTCACCTTCCCCTTTCCCACCGCGCCCCCGGTTCGCGATCAACGACAATTTTTGCGACGGTAAATTGAGATCCTGCGGATGCGTGGACGACGCCCAGCCCCACGTCCCATAAACGTCGGCAATCCGCCGCTCATGTTCTTCGGACGATGAATAACGCGCGACTCCATAGCACCCCCCGTGTTGCCCGGCCACGACGCGTACGCCGGAGAGCGTCGCTTCCGCGGCCATTAGTTTGAATGGCTCGTCAAAAGTCCAGCCCACCAACGAAACGATGGTGCGAAGGCGCGGCGACAGAGCTCTTTTCGCCAGTTGGCGCGCGGCCGCGAAATTTTCGAGCCAGAGGGCGGGAAAGTTCTGGGGCAGCAGGGCGGCGATGTGTTCGATTCCCGCCTCGTTCCCGAGGGCTAGCTCAGCCAATGCAGACCGGCGGCAGTCCATCGTGAGCGCGCGGGGCAGCGCGGCAATTGCACTGGACGGCGGCGTCAATGGAACGGCCCACGGACCAAGGTGGGCGGCAAATTTGACCAAATCGACGGCATTGCAATGCATCGCATACAGCCCGACGGCAGGTCCCCCATAGGCGTAATTCACACCCTGCCACCCTTGCGATACGATGAACTCCAGGAGCTCGTTCAATTGTCTGCGCCATGATTGGCGGCGGCTCGACCCCTGTCGCTCCACCGAAGGAAACGCACGACTCGGCGGATTTTTCTTTTGAGCGACCAAGAGTTCCGAGATGAGCTGGAGATTGTATCCATCCTCGGTACTTCGCTGCACAAACTCATGGGTCGTGCCGGGCGTGATCCACCCATCGCGATTCAGGATCCGGGTCGAAAAATCAGGAAGGTGCTCCTCGGCCATTTTCAGACGAGCGGTGCGATCGGCGACCACATGCACAAAGTGTTGCACCCATGGGCCCAAGACGATCCGCCAGTAACGAATCGGCAACTCGACGCCATGCACCGCATTGAGATAGCCGCCGAGCGCCGCCAGCGTCCGTTCATAGACAACCTCGAGCTCCGCAATGGTAGTGTAATAGCGGGCGCGGTCATCCCATGGGCAGGGCAAAATCGTGCGGCTCTCAGCGGCATCCGAAGCCTCTCGCACACACCACTCGCCGAGCAAGGCCATAGGCTGCGCCGGATCCCAGAATTCGCGAAGCGCAGTGGTTCCCAAGAACATTTATCTCACTTCCGGACCGAGGCGAGCCGGGACTGCACAAACTCCGCCGCCGTGCCATCGATTCCAATTCTCGCGGCGAGCGGTTCCAGCGCGATCAAATCTTCCGGAACATCAACATCGAAGGCCAGGTTCGGATAAGCCAGCTCCGGCGGCGCCGACATCGTTGCAATCGCGAACCGACCAGGCTCATCCCATATGAGGGCCGTCACGTGCTCCCGTTGCCGCGCCGTGGTGGCCTCGTCCGACAGCCTGCGAAGGAGCTCGTGCGAAAGCACCTCGGCACCGAATCCGTCGGCGTAGCCATTGCCCAAACGCGGAACGTGGTTGAAGGCGTAGTCCGGTTTCACCGCCAGATAATGTTCGACGATGCGGGTGATTTCCTCCGGCGCAACAAACGGGTTGTCGGCACAAATGCGAACCACAACCTGCGCTCGGGCGGCGAGCGCCGCGCCGCAAAACCGCCCCAGCACGTCATCCTCGTCGCCAATGAAGGTCTGCACTCCGATTTGACCGGCGAGTTCAATCAACGGGGCGTTCCTGGGATCAGCCGAAGTGGCGAGAACGATTGCGTCCAGCCGGTGACACTTCCTAACCCGATGTAAAACCCACTCGAGCATCGGTCGCCCGGCGAGACTGGCGAGCATTTTCCCAGGAAATCGTTGCGACCCCATCCGCGCCTGGACGATGGCCACGACGCGCAGCCTGTCCGCGGTCGCCATTTAACCGGATGCCGTCACGTCCGCCCACTGCAATACATGGTCAGCCGCGAGATCGCGCACGAATTTCCGGCCGATGACTTCATCCCAATGCACGGGACTGACGCCCGTTCCGGGCCGTTTGTACGTCAACATGTTCGCCTCGATGACGGCGCCGGCGCGGACATCCACCGCTAGGACGATGCTCCGTCGGGCATTTTGGCGGGCGGGTGCCTCCGACGCGATCGGCGTCTTGTGCTCGGTCGGTCCCAGTAACTCGCGAATGCGCGTCACTTGCGTGATGAACCGACGCAGATCATGTGTGTCCATCGCGTGATAATGATCGTTGCCGGGCAGCGTCTTGTCGTGCGTAAAGTGCTTCTCGAGGACGACCGCTCCCCGCAGGTAGGCCGTCGTCAGCGGCGTCATCGCCTCGTCCGGCAGCGTATGATCCGAATAGCCGGCGATGAGCTCCGGGTACGCGCGGCTGAGTCCGGCAATCATTCCCAGGCTCGCATGGCGGTTTTCCGTCGGATAATTCAGGATACAATGGAGGAGGACGATGTCCGCGCAGCCGGACGAGCGGAGCGTCGCCACCGCCTCGTCGATTTCCCCCAGGGTCGAACAGCCCGTGGCCAGCACAACCGGCTTTCCCTTGGCGGCGATTTTGCGCAGGAAGGGGGTGTTCGTCAGGTCGGCCGATGCGATCTTGAAGAAGGGCACGAGCGGATCGAGAAACTCGACGGCGTCGTCGTCGAAGGGCGTCGACAGGAAGTCGATGTCGAGCTCGCGGCAGCAGGCGGCCAGAGCCTGATATTCGTCCGGCCCGAATGCATCGTACTTCTTGAATAGTTCATACTGGCTCGTCGTCTTTTCCTTCGACAGGTCCCAGTAGGAGGGGCTGTGTTTCGATGCTAGGGTGCCGGCTTTGTAGCTTTGAAATTTGGCGGCGTCCGCCCCGCCTTGTTTCGCCAGGAGGATCAGCTCCCGGGCCCGCACGAGCGAGCCCTCATGGTTGACGCCGATCTCGGCGATCACGTAGGGGGCGGAATGGTCAGTGACCAGCCGCTTGCCAAGTTGCACTTGTTTCATGGGTGGTAGGGTTAGCGCGGCTGCTCAGGTCGCGGTCCGTGTTTCTTCTTGAGGCCCTTCAAATAGGCGCGCATCCGGGAGCGATCGTTCGTCATGTTGTTTTCATGGCGGCGATAACGGTAAAGCGGCAGCGCCACGCGGCTGATGGCGTGCCGCTTGAGGAAACGGATGCGCAGATCCTTATCCTCGTGGGCGAGAAAATCTTCGTCGTACAGTCCCAGCTCGATCAGGTGCTCGATGCGAAACATGATGCCGCAGCCGATCGGCGCTTTCATGCAATCGACGGCGTCGAGCACGTTTTCGTTGTCGTCGACCAGCATATAGTCGCAGGCCACGGCGTCCATGCCGGAATTCATCAGGAGATGCAGCGCGAGGATGTTGACGTACTCGGCATGAATGTAGTCGTCCCCGTCCACCCGCACGACAAAGCGGCCCTTCGCCGCCCGGATCGCCACATTGAGCGAACCCGGCAGCCCAAGCTGCTTGGGATTGTCAATGACGTGAATATCGGCGGCAAACAATTCCAGCGCCTGGCGGGTCCGGTCGGTGCTGGCGTCGTTGACCACGATGATTTCGTAGTCGCGGAGCGCATACGTCTGGTTCAAAATCGAACGGACGCAGCGCCCGATGAATTTTTCCTGATTGCGCACCGCCACGAGCACAGACACTGTGGGAAGGTGTCGCGATTCAACCATGGGTGAGCTGGACATCGGCGGGAATCAGCCGAGGACGGAACCCAGGGCGCTGCGCATTCGCTGCGGCACATCGTCGGCCATGCCGAGCGAAATGGGCAGGGAAACCGCGCGCCCCAGCAGTTCCCACGAACGGGGGAATGCTTTGCGAAGATCGCCGCCGTGCGCTCGAACGAGCGCCGGCATATGATCCCACGTGCCGGCAAAATGCCAGGTAAACGCTTCCGGCAGAATTTTGGTGCCGAGCTTGACTTGGAGTAGCGCTTCGCGGCAGGCCCGCGCCACGTCCTTGTTGGCAACAAAAAAAATCACTGCATCGGCCGTCGCAGCGGAGCCCGCCGGTTCTGCCCGAAATTCGATCGGCAAATCTTGCAGCGCCTGGCGCAACGCCGCGGCTTTCGCGACTTGGACCGCCACCACGCGATCGAGCTTCGCCAGTTGCGCAAGCCCCACGGCTCCCTGCAACTCCATCATGCGGTAGTTAAAGCCGCTGCTCGCGCGACTATCCTCCCATCGGGGCAGGTTCGGATTGTTTTCATGACCATGATCATGCCATGCCCTCGCCTTCGCCGCCAGCACCGGATCCTGAAAAACGATCATCCCGCCCTCGCCCGTGGTCATGGTCTTCGCAAAATCGAAGCTAAAGGCACCCATCACACCATGGGTGCCGAGTGGACGCCCGTGGAGCGCACCACCGCAACCCCACGCCGTATCTTCAATGACTGGCACACCGTGCCGCGCCGCAATGGCGCAAATCTCAGTCAACCGAGCCGGGGTCCCGAGCATATGAACTACGATGATCGCCTTGGTCCTCGGGCTGATGCACGCCTCCAGCGAGGCTGGATCCATGTTCAAGGTGTCGTCGATTTCCGTACAGACCGGAACTGCACCGGCCTCGATAATCCCTTCGACCGTCGCGACGAATGTGAAGCTTTGCGTCACAACCTCGTCACCCGGTGCAATGCCAAGGGCCGCGAGGGCCACCCGGACGGCGGCTGTGCCCGACGTAACCGCCAGCGCGTCGACGGTCCCCATGCGGGCATTGAACGCGCGTTCGAAGTCACGGACTTTGTACACACCGTTGCGTAGCGCATCGAAGCCATGGCGGAAAAGGATCCCGCCCTTGGCAAATACTTCGTCGATTTGCTCCTTTTCTTCTCGGCCGATTAGTTCGAATCCAGGCATGACATTTAGGTCGGACAGGGTTTGACTTTTCCAAATAAAATGGTTTTCCGCCGATAGGGGAGATCCACTGCCTCAATTATTTCAAAGTGATGCTCGAATGCCGCGACGAGGTCTTTGGCATTCTTCACGAATCCAATCGGATTTTCGGGCAGATAGAGTCCGATCAAGGCGTGGCGCGAAGCCTGCGCGAACTGTCCCAGCAATTGCTCCCACTGGGGCACATAGGACAGCGTTTCCAGGCAAACTGTCAAATCGAACTTCCCCTCTTTCGTGCACGTGGCGGCAAGTGTCGTGGCCTGAAATTCGGCCGCGGTGACGTCCGCAAGCTTGAATTCTATGTCCGGAAATCGCGTTTGTGCGACCGCGAGCGCCGTAGCGCTTATATCCACGGCCACAACGCGATTGTTCCGCCGTTTCAGAAATTGGGTGAACGCCCCTTTCCCGCAACCAATGTCGAGCACGTCGCAAAAATTATAATCGGCCAGCAATTCGAGGCAGACCCGCTTGTCAAAATGTCGCAGATCCTCCTGGTGCCAGCTATCGAAACCTTGTGCCAACTCGGCCCGGTACATTCCTTCAAAGTCGCCCATAAAGGCCCGACGCTCGACGTCAAACACGAACTGATGATAGGATGCGCTCACGCGACACCGACGTGCAATTGGGTCAGGACCTCTTCAATCTGATCTTTGCCGAATTCGACCGGATTCTGCTCCAGCGCGCCGGCCAGTTGCAGGGTTTGCGCCACGAACGCAGCACGGTCGATGCGCAAGCCCGACAAATCATCCGACACGCCAATCACTGTCCAAGTTTGCCGCATGCGTTCACAGAACTGTTGCGCCTGCCACTCGCGCGACCGGGCGAGATCAGCCAGCTCCATCACTTGGTACAAGTCTGCATAATCGAGACAGCCGTGATCGACATTGAACGCCGCTACCCCAGGCAGAAAAGTGGCTCCCCCGACTCCGTGCGGCACCTGATACAACACCCCCAAGGGATAAGACATGGCCGCCGCCGGCCCCGTGCCCGAATGCATCAGCGCCACCCCGGCCAAGTGCGAACCGTACAGGAGTTCGGTTCGCACCGCTAGATCGCCCGGCGCGGCAGTCAATCGCTCCAAGCTATTGAAGACTCGTCGAAATCCCTCCCGCGCGTAGAATCTGGCGATGGGATTCGTTTTTTTTGCGACGTAGGCCTCGGTCGAATGCACGATGGCATCGACCGCTGCCGATACGCTGGGCCGCATCGGACAGGACAGCGTCAGCTCCGGATCGAGAATCGCAATCCGCGGGCGCACCGCTTCGCCATTAATGCCAAGTTTGCGTTTTTCGACCGTGTCAATGAAGGAGGCGTTTGGCGTCACTTCGCTGCCAGTGCCCGCGGTCGTGGGCAACGCGACGATCGGGAGCACCGGCTCCGTCATTTTGTCGAATCCCCGGTAAGTGACAGCCGGTGCGCGGTTGTTGATCAGCACCGCGGTCGCCTTAGCCGCATCGAGGGCGCTGCCGCCGCCAATTCCGATCACGGCGTCAAATCGGGAGGCTTCGAACTTGCGCCGGAATTCGTCCAGAAACGCGTACGATGGTTCCGCCACGTCGCAATATCCTGCAGTATAAGAGATACCGGCCTCCGACAATCCCGCGAGGACAGTCTGCACTGATGGAAGATTTTTCAGCGCGTGATCCACCACGACCGCCACTGAGCACCAATTCTCCTTCTTCAAAATGTCCGGCAATGCGGTACGCTTTCCCACCCCGAAGTAAAGGCGAGTAGGATTGAAATAGTTAAACTGAAACGCCAGCATAGGAATTATTTGCAGGAAAACTGTCCCCGGACCGCACCTCCGGTCGAAGGTCGCCAGCCTCCGACTCCTTCTCAAATAGAATAATATGCGGGAAGCGAGCGCCAAGTCGGACGAGGCAACGAGGCCAGCGCCCTGATCGCGGAAAAATTTGCAGCGCGGAAAATCGTTTGTTTCATGTCTGATCCAGCCGAGCTTCGCCCCATCACTTCAATTCGGGAAGTGATCGGTTGAGTCGAGAGATTTGTTTTTTACCGCACACGCCAGAGGCGGCCAGCGGGTCAATCCCCACGGCAAGCCAGCCAGAGTCGGATCGGCTCGTTAGCCAATGTGTCGCGAGAGATCATGTCAGCTTGAGAAAGGCTCGCATCACGGGAAGGAGTGCGCGGCTCTTTTCGTGCCATGTTTGCAGTATCTTCAGCCGCTCGCGGCGGATCGCGGTCGCTTGGTTGCCGCCGACGGGAATGGCATCGGCGAGTGCCTGCAGACGGCCCCGGCCTCCCTCGAGCTGAGCTTGAAGCCGGTCGCGCAAGAAACGCGAAACGAGGTTTCGCAGCTCGAGATCCGGCTCATAGAGATCGCGCCGCCGCGTCTCTGTGGACCTCGCCGATTTCGATCCGGCACCCTCCCGCGTGTCCGCCAGCTTCAAGGCCCCTACGTCGCGCAAAACGCGCACCCCTTGGCTCACCGAGCCTGCGCTCATGTTGAGCCGGCGTTGAATTTCGGAATATCCGAGCGGCTCATGGCTCGCAAAATAAATGGCGTAAATCGCCGCCACGGATTTGGGAATTCCCAAGAGATCGGCCGATTCGACAAAAAATCGAACCATGGCTTGCTCGAACGCCACCACGTCGCTCGGGCGACCCGCCCCATTCACCAGCCTGCCCGGCGAGGTTCGCTGCGATTGCGCGAGGGAAGTGGCCATTTCTGACATTCAAGACCATCGGTTCCCTGATTTCAATTCAAAATGAATTGATAAAATCCGCGGGCCGACTGCGACGCACTTAAACTTGACGGATCGACCGTCAAAAATTGCCATGGTGGTCGGAAAATGAGCTGGTATTCGAGATCTCTCTGGCTCGGGCTTGTCGCCGTCATCGCCATCGGCGCCTACGTGGTGGCAGCACGCCATGAGCCCCCGCCCTCCCCCGAGCGGCAGGTCCTCGCCTTGGATACGATTGCGTCATTGCGGGCAAGGACTGTTCAGGGCCTGCCGAACGGGACTCAAGCTTTGGTGGGCGGTTACACCAGGCTCGGGGACGGGGGCGGTGGAATCTTCGTGTTATCTTCCGACAATAAATCCGAGCCCGATGGCGGAACGGTGTTTGCCGCCGAGGATCGGCACGGCCGGTGGCTGCGCCTCTCCGGCGGAGTGATGAATGTTCGGTTCTTCGGGGCCAAAGGTGACGGCGTCAAGGATGATACGATCGCGATTCAGACGGCCATCAACTCAGCGGGCGCCGGCAAACTTCGCGGGCGAGTCATTATTCCCGCGGGCGCCTATGTCGTCAGTTCCTCTCTCAAGCTCGGCCCGGGGGCCGCAGCGATTCCGACTCCGCTGGTGATCCAAGGGGACGGGCAAGCCACCCAACTCATTAACGCTGCTCCGCCTGGCAATCCAACGTTCGCGATCCTCGGCGCCAGTTACTTTGAAATTCGCGATCTTCTCCTGAGCGGAGATAGCAAGCACAAGAACGATGGAGTCCTGGTGGGCTCGTCGACCGCCAAAATCCGTTCTGCCCGATTTGTTCTCGATGGAGTCACGAGCATGATGCCCGGGTGCGGCTTTGTTATTCGCGATGCCAACACCGGCGTCCTGCGCAATTGCCGCCACTGGCCCTCGGCAAATTCTCTTAGTTTGACTGTCCCGCAAAAGGTCGAGGCCATGGATATTCACCATGGAATCTATCTCACGGGCGATCAGGACGACGACATCAGTATCTATGATTTCGAGTCAGGCCTGACCCCCAGCTACACGCCGGGCACCGCCGCGATCTGTGCGGACGCCCTGCATACTTTCGGTTTGCGCATCAGCGCAGGCACCATTGAGGGGACCGGCTCACCTCCCGCCGCGTCTCTCCGACTCAAGAATACCAACTGGTTTTCGGTGTTGGGCTCGTTCGCCGAGAATTCGGACTTCATTTTCGACAATTGCCGTTATGGCTTGCTGGCATCGATCGACAAGTCCGGAAGCATCGGCACGACCAGATTCACCGGCAGCTCCGCCCATATCACGTATCAAGATAGTCTCGACCTGGGAATTAGCATCGAAGCGGGATGCAGCGGGATCGAATTGCGTAATCTCAACTTAAATACCGACGATCTGGTCGATCATGGGACTGCCAGCAACTTTACGCTGGTCCGAACACCTCATGGACTTCAGCCGAACAAGCCTTGAACCGAGTACCGAAATGCCAACCGTAAGAAACGAACTCCGATCGCTGGGACCATGGGTGTGAGCTGGATAAGGAAATTCGAAATTACATTCTCCAATCTCACCCCATGGCGACGATTCTAGTTACAGGTGCAGCCGGATTTATCGGTAGCCACACTTGCGACCAACTGCTTCACGTGGGCTATGAGGTCGTTGGCGCCGACAATCTTCGCTCGGGCCATCGTCGGAATCTGTCGAATGCCGAACGCTCCGGGCGCTTCCGACTGCTCAACATCGATTTGACGGACGAAGGGTGCCTTCGGGCAATGGTGGAAATGGCGCGGCCTTCAGCCATCGTTCATCTCGCCGCCCTCGTAAGCGTTCCGGAGAGTATCGCGAAACCCTCGCTTAATTTTCACCTCAATGTCCGGCTACCCCAGCTCATCGTCGAAACCGCCCGGTCTTATAATGTCGGTCGTATTATTTTTGCGTCCTCCGCCGCAGTTTATGGAGAGAATCCCGCGGCGGCACTGACCGAGTCTGGCGAAACACGGCCAATCAGCCCCTATGGCGGAGCAAAGCTCGCCGCAGAAACTCTGCTCCTCAGTCAAGGCGCCGCGTTCGGCATTGTCGTTCGGTGCATGCGATATTTCAATGTTTTCGGCCCGCGGCAGGACCCCACGTCGTCCTATTCCGGCGTGATTTCAATTTTCGGCGATCGGCTTCGCGCCGGCCTCGCTCCGACGATTTTCGGAGATGGCGAACAAACGAGGGATTTCATCTCGGTTCATGACGTCGCGCGGGCGAATATCATGGCCGCGACTGCCCAAAACCTCAAGAGCGGGATCACGAACATTTGCACTGGACGAGGGGTGAGTCTAAAGGAACTCGGCACCGCGTTGCGAAGGTTGATTCCCAACGCGCCGGAATTCAAGTACGCCCCCGCACGCGAGGGAGATATCCGGCACTCTGTCGGATCTCCTGATCGCGCTTTAGCCGAACTCGGATTTTCAGCCAAAGTTTCCCTCGAAGCAGGCCTCGCGGAACTGGTGGGACCGTCCTCGGACGCTCAACTACCTTCGCGTGGTCGCGTTGCTTCGTAGCCGAAAATCCGTCACGTCAAGCCAATCGCCTTGTACCTGATTCTGGACATGAATCCCTAGTCCGACCCATACGGCGCCCGCCGGGGGTGAGTCGGCAAGTTCCAACTGAGCTGCCTCTGCCCAGCCTCCATCTGGCAACCGGAAAGCGTTGGAGCCGACAAAATGCTGCTGCCCGTCGAGCCAGCTCACGATCAGGTTGACGGCGGTGCCGGAGGAAACGTGCCCCCTCAATGAGACGCTGCCATAGTACAGGCCGGGCCCGTTGATTGGGTCCCATTGATAGATCATCGTGTCCTTTGTGCCGGCAATGCGCAGCGTGCGCCGGTCACCGGACTCTACCCACTCGGTCCGAAAGAACTGCGCTGGTTCGACTTGGCTGAGCCATTCGGCCGGAAGCGAGACGCCGTAGTCAAGGCCGGCGATCCTTCGTGCCGGAAGCAGCGGGCCGGCGAGAGCCCCGTTGCGCTCGACTTCGGTCTCCTTGGTCGGCGCGCGACATATTTCCGACCACAATATGTTTATGTTCGAGTCGCCCCATCTTGCGAATTCTGCGTTCGACGCGGTCTCCTCGGTTTTCGAGGCCAAACATTCCCGAATCGACAATAGCGCCGATGACGTCGGGTCGTTCCTGAGGTAATCGTCCCACATAATAGAGCCAATCGCCAGCGGTGCGACCCGTTCCAAGGTTTTAGTGTAGTGAACGAGTTCCTGTCGCGCCGAGAGAAAGCCGCGCAACTCTGACTCTAGCCCCTGCCAGCCGCCTTCTCTTCTCAATATGCTTCGGGAAAGCCGGTCGCGATACTCCTCAAACGCGACAAATCGTTCGGTAACGCCGAACGCATCGCTCACCAACCCAACGCGCGCCCGCACGGTCGCTGAAGTCGCCAGGTTCAAAGCTTCATCCAGCGATCGGCGCAATTCGCGACATATCGCCGTTGGAAAAAGCGTCGCCTGCGAATCGTTCCGATAGTGTTTCAGCCAATACGGCGGTCCGGGCTGGCTCATCCATTGTTTTTCGCAGCCTTCGAAGAACCGCCGCATGGGCGCGGCGGCCTCGCGGAAATAGCGCCGGTAGTATTCGTCCAGGAGCTGTT
>Ga0206956_1054_pt1 | contig 33567 bp, 25 predicted proteins | sample Alteio_BWOrgHeat_35_FD_153252 | JGI IMG/M metagenome (GOLD analysis project Ga0206956, IMG submission 153252) | Enriched cells from forest soil in Barre Woods Harvard Forest LTER site, Petersham, Massachusetts, United States -... | ecosystem: Environmental > Terrestrial > Soil > Temperate forest >...
CTGACCACAGGAATATTGATGTTCGGGAAAATATCGGTGGGCGTGCGAAGAATGACGATAGGACCCAAAATCAACAACAACAGAGCGACGACCACGAAAGTATAAGGCCGCCGCAGTGCAAGTCGGACAATCCACATAATTTCCTCAGGGTATACGAAAGCGCCGGCCGCGAGAGGTCATCCGCAAATAAGAATATTCGAGAAAGAAAAAATGCCAGGCACCGCTGTCCTTGCGGACAGCCTCAGATTGCACCTTGCGCGGCCGACGCCGGATCATCAATATTCTATTGGATTTAGTTTCCCAGTTGGAGATGCAGAGTTTGATTGTAAAGATTTGTATGGTTTGCGGGACGTTTTGGGGCGGCGTTCGACCGTATGTTTCGCACTCTTTCGTGAACGCAGATCAGTTCGGTTTGCGAGCTTTGCCGTCGGACAGATATTGCAGCAAGGCGGTGTCGGCGGCGCGTTTGAACTTCTCGGCGGCCGCTACTCTCGGGCTGATCATGCCTTCTTCGGCTGGATTCGGGGCAAAGCCCTGGCGCAACTTGTCGCCTTCCTCGGATTCGTTCGTCATGACCTGCATGTAGAACCAGAGAAAGTGGCGCATCTGATCGAGGGCCGACCTCAGTACGTGCAGGGATTCGATCTCGGGCAACTGACAGAGAGCTTCCATCAGTTCCGGATCGCCCGGCGCTTGCATGGCTGCGCAGTTCAACGTCTGCTGAATGGCCCGCAGGTCTTCCGTGACCCGCAGGATTCGCACATGAACCTCGTCCAGAAAATCACCTTTTTCCATGGGTAGCCGGCTTCCTCACTCGAGAAATACAAGCTCACCATCTCACCCGCGACCGCCGACCAACAGATGTCCCACGTGCATGCGCTTTGGTAATTCGAGCCATTACTTTGGTCTGAAGAGAAGTTCGTTGGCGTGAACGGGCGTCACCGAGGCCCTTTCTTACGGCCGAAAGCCACGAGGGTAGCCCGTTTCGAGCATTTCTATGTCAGCTAGCGAACGAAGGTGCCCACGAAAGCGCTGCGCCTTCCGTGCGACTCCCAATCGACATCGAGCCCCGGCCCGCGATAGGCGTCAGTCAGGGCAACCGCAGGCATTGAGTGGGTCAGCTGGGTCAGTGGCGGATAAAAAGTTACTTCGTTACCACAGACATGGTCTCTGTCATTGACGGGGCGGGTTTGCACTGTAGCGAACTGTCCGGCGCGCAGCAACGCAACTCCGTGGCGCTCGGGATTCACTGCGAGTTCCATGGGGGTTGGGATAATCTTGTCAGCGTGACGCAGAAGTTCACCTCCCATTTGGTGCGCAAACGCGACCAGCGCTGAGATCTGCTGTGGAGTCGCCTGGTCATCAACGAGCAGGACAGCCTGTGCTGGATAGGGATTCTCGTAGGGGTCGCCCAAAGTGGCATGGGCGTGGACCGCAGCGGCGACCGTCAAGCCGTTCAGAGGAACGCCATCCCAACTCCCGCTCTGGACGTGCCACGCCAGAATCGCTTCATCGCCTACGAGGTTAACCTCACCATTCGCGAAACACTGCCCCGTGTAAACGTCGGCGCTGCGAGTCTCGACGTAGTCGCCGCGAATCTGTTGAGCGAAAGCCGATGTAGCAAGGGTTAAAAGTGCAACGCAGAGAAGTTCAGAAGGGCCATGCCGCATAGGTCACCTCACAAAGAAGTATTTAACTATTGTCCTCCAATCGGGCCGGTTGTGGAAAGTGGGGCGTGTCGTATCTGCGTTCGTCGCTACGCCATGGGGCTGCTACTGGATCTGCTTCGAGGGGGTTGCGTTAGGAATCAGGACCAGCAGGTCGTATCCGAAGATGATGCGTTCCATTTCTTTGTCGACTGGTTCGAGAGAACGGAATCCTTTGCGAAGGCCGCGGAGATCAAACATGGTCCACCCTTCGGATTCAAGGTTGTCGAACATGGGCTTGAGGAATAAGAAATCGGAGTCTTTGTCTTCGGCCAGGTTAAAGTCCGCGGGTTGATAGGGGCGTCCGATGCCGGCGAAACGCAGTTGGGAACCTTTCACTCCCAAGATGGCGATGTGGAGCGAAGTTGTGCCCTGACCGTCGGCCAATTCTGTGACGAAGTTTCCCATATCATTGTTTCTCAGTGGATTGATGCCTGTGTACATGTGCCAGGCGCCAAACTTGAGCAATACTTTGGGCGGGACGCCGTCGGCTTGTGTGGCTTGCTTATAGTCGGTCACGAAATTCGATTTCATCAACAACGCCCGTTCCCGGTTGGATTCGTAACCAGAGCCATTCATGTTTTTCTGATAGATGACGCGGCTCTCAATCAGGGCTTCGATCAGCGCTTGACTGGTCGCATTACCCTCCTTGTGGAGCAGATCTTTGAGATTGCTAAGTTCGGCATCGGAGGCGGTCATCATGAAAATGTCGCCTGGACTGCCACTCTTGACTGCGGCTGCATGAGCATCGTTGTTTTTCTGCAGCAGGTGTTGCGCGGCTTCCGCGGCTTGTTTGCCGGGGTGTGTTTCCAAGATGCGGGTCAGGATGAGCCCGGATGCGCCCATCAGTTCCTGATCGAGTCCCCACAAACGGAACTGGCCACCCTGTGCGGTATGAGCACAATGGGTCAGCAGATCGTACTCTTCCTGAAAATTGTAGAAGGCAATAGTCTCCGGGAATTTCGTTTCGAAATCGATCAAGCTTGCGCGTCCCGAATCGCCAGTAATCCAGTGCTGGAGTTCATTCGCCGCTAACGGCCCGGTTTCAATGGCCATAGTACGAAATCCCTGGGGGCCGATCAGATCGCACACAGCGCCGGCAAATTGCGGAATCTGCGAGATGCCGTGGTCTTCGCCGATGAGCACGAACTGCGCACCGACGAGGGCATTTTGTAGAACGGGTAGCCCGGTTCCTGACAAACGGCCTTCCTGAAAATCGATCTGGTACCGGTTTTGAAGCAAGCGGGTGGTGAAATTGTTTTCCTGAGCGAGCGCCGGGGTGAGTGTAAGCACGGCGAGACCGAAAATAAGTGCTGCGTATCTTTGGAACATAGTTCTCCTTGAATTTTTCTCGCTGCACTGGCAATGCCTGGTTTTGTGCTCCGATGCGAATCCGGTGCTTTGCGCCGCGTCGGGCGGGGCGTCCACGGCTACATGCGCATCACAGAATTCGGCAGGCTCTGATTCAGTTTCGAATGACTTGGAATAGTACGCGGGCAGGATTGGGTTTGTTTCATTTTTTTGCGACTCTTGATGAGGACCTTGGCTGTGTGGCGCACGGGCGGGGGTGCTCGCGCCTACATTGCCTTCCTGAATTGGAACTTTAGTCACTTTATCTTTTCAGAAGATGGCCTCTGGTAGCGATGCTCCAGCACCCAGCCTCCGATGTAATCACTAGCGGGATATAGCGGGAATGGGAAAACCAACAATCTCGGAGGCAGGCAAACGGCAATTGCAATTGCTGCTGGTAGGAGGCAGCGAGCGCGACTTCGCCGACCTGTGCCAGTTGTTGAGGAAGGCTAACCATGGGCAAGTACATTTCGAACATGCAACCTCGCTGGAGGACTCGCTCAATCAGTTGCGCCGGCGAAGCTATGACCTTCTGCTCTGCAGTGACCATTCGACTGACAACGTTGCGTTTCAGTTGTTACGGCAAATGCGCCAATATTATTCTGGCGTTCCGATCATTTTTCTAAGCGATCCCGTGAACCAAAAAGTGATTGAGGCTGCGATTCGAGCAGCGGGCTGTCACGGTGCGGCTCAGAACAATCGCCCCGAACCGAGTCCGGAGTTTGCCGCCGCAATTGACACGTATTCCACGGTGCGTCAGCACGTCGAGTCTCAACACGTCGAGTCTCAACACCAGGAGTCCGACGACACCCTGCGCAAACTCTGGCGTTCGGTGGAGCAGATGGCGGATGCGTTAATCATTATGGATCGCTTTGGTGTGATGGAGTATGTGAATCCGGCATTCGAAGCTCTCACCGGATATTCGCAGGAAGAAGCCATCGGCCAGTCGTTCGAAATACTCAGATCGGATCAACATGCGGACGAGCTCTACGAGGAGATGTGGAGCACGGTTCGCGCGGGCAACGTTTTTCGGGGAATAGTGATCAACCGAAAGAAGAATGGGGAAACTTTAATCATTGAAAAAGCCCTCACCCCGCTGCGAGACGGTACTGGCGAGATTACACACTTCATTTCCACCGGCCGCGATATTACCGAGCGGCGCAAACTGGAATCGGATCTGCAACAAGCACACAAAATGGACGCTATCGGGCGACTGGCTGGCGGGGTAGCACACGATTTCAACAACCTGCTGCTGGTCATCAGCGCCTATGCCGAGCTCATGCTCGACTCGCTGGGCGAGACGGATCCTCTCCGTCGAAACGTGGCTGAGATCATGGGCGCTTCCCGGCGGGCTGCGGACCTGACTCGACAGTTGCTGGCGTTTGGCCGGAAGCAGATGCAGTCGTTGCAGATCCTCGACCTAAATGCAGTCATCGGGGAAATTACGGGCATGCTGCCGCGACTGATTGGAGAAGATATTGAGTTAGTGTTTGCTCCCGGGAAAGATCTGGGCAGAGTAAAAGCCGACCCAACACAAATCGAGCAGATCGTTATGAATCTGGCGGCGAATGCGCGTGACGCGATGCCGGGCGGCGGCAGGCTCAGCATCGAAACTGCCAGAGTGCGAGTCGAGGAGTCCTATGTCCAGCGACATGCGATCGTGCCCCCCGGCGATTATGTATTGCTTACCGTCACCGACTCGGGCCAGGGCATCGCGCCGGAACACATGGCACACATTTTCGAACCTTTTTACACCACGAAGGAAGCGGGAAAAGGAACCGGGCTGGGGTTGGCGACGGTGTATGGCATCGTAAAGCAGAACGGCGGTTTTGTCTGGGTGTACAGCGAGCCCGGACTTGGTACTACGTTCAAAGTTTACTTACCCCAGGTACAACCGCTGACTGGCAAGGTCCCAATCGAAAAGTTGGCGGAAGGGTCTCCGCGTGGTTACGAGACCTTGCTGCTGGTGGAAGATGAAACGTCGGTGCGGCTGGCGTCGTCGCAGTTTCTCACTCGAAGCGGTTACCGTGTGCTGGAAGCAAGCAATGGAGAAGAGGCGTTACGCGTGTCCCGGGCGCATGCTGGCCGGATCGACCTGATGATTACAGATGTGGTGATGCCAAAAATGGGTGGGCCGATGCTGGCGGAGTGGTTGGCGGATGAGCGTCCGAACATGAAGGTACTGTTTGTCTCCGGCTATGCCGAAAACCCCGTTCTGCGACATGGAAAGGTTGACGTCACTACACGCTTTTTGCAGAAACCTTTTTCGGGAAAGATGCTGGCGAGAAAAGTCCGCGAGGTTGTGGAAGAGAGTGAGGAGGATGGGTTGGAGACGGCGTCTCGCGGCTCAAGGAAAGCTGACTGAGTTCAAGTTGACGCCACACGGGCGGGACGCCCGCGCCTACATTGTTATCAGCTTGCCGTTTTCTAATCGGAATTGATCTCCGCGCCAGACGATTTTGTGACCGGCAAAGCTGACAATCCAGACCAGCAGCGCGAAAAGATCGCGAACCGGAATCCATGCAAGCAAGCGCACGACCTGGCGATCGCGCAGCACAAGCCTACCAACCACGACGGCGACGATGGCGCGCATCAATGCTGTGCATGCGAACAACGCCCACGCCCAACTCGCACCCCCGGCCAAAATTATTGCGAGCACAGCCCACGGCAAACCGAAAGTCAATCCGAGTCCAACGTATCCCCAGAAGCGGGAATCACGAACCGTGCGCGCCCAGCGCAGTTGGTGATCCAAGAAACCGCGCAGCATGTAGCTGGGCAGGAAAGTCTCGACCACGACGTTGGATAATCTGACTTTCAGCCCTGAGGCGGCGATACGGCTGCCCAGCTCATAATCATCGGCCAGGTAGTCGACGAGAGATTCGAAGCCGCCGATGGCCTGCAGATCACGGCGGCGGAAGGCCAGGGTGGAACCTAAACCGAAGCGGATTCCCTGCTCGATGTTTTGTGCGACCAGAACACCGGCGGAAAAATCAGTGCTAATGCCAAGAGACTCGAGCCTGGAGCCTAACGTCGAGTTGGCTGCGCCGCGGTAGAGACAAGTAACTAAGCCAACTGTGGGATCGGTGAGAGGAGCGAGCACACGGCGCAGATAATCGGGCTCGACGCGAATGTCGCTGTCATTGACGATGATGTATTCGTGACGTGACTGGCGCACCATCTGGGCGAGGTTGCTGACTTTGGTGTTGTTGCCTAGCTTCTCGGGGCAAACCAGCAGACGGATTGCATGCTGCGGGAACTCTGCTTTTAATTGCTCGACCAGTTGGATGGCGGGATCGTTGGCATCGCTAACGCCGAAGATGATTTCGTATTCCGGGTATTCTTGTAAGCAATGACTACGGAAGCTTTGGTACATTTCAGGGTCGGTGCCGCGGAGGGGTTTGAGGATGGAGACAGGGGTCTGGGGGAGGGCCTTGTGCGGCTCCTTTCGCTCTCGCAAAAATTTCCCTGCGCTCCAAAGACACAGGGCGTAGTAAGCGATGCTTGCAGTGGCGCCAGCGGCGGTCAAAATCTGGATAATCTTGGCGATTTGATGGACCATGGTTGGCTTGAAGTGCTCGCCGCGGGGCTAGAGCGCTTGCATGAAAACTAACCTTGTCTGATACCCACTTTACCAACTCATTATCGCAGTGCTGCAGCACTGCGCCACCCAAAATCGAAGAGGTGCCCAACATCGCATGTACTGGATCGAGCCCGCATCCTGTCACTTTCCCCCGCTTGCCGCATCCAATAGAATCGCTAGAGTCTGAATAATGGGAGTCATTTATGGCTAAAGCTACTTTTGCAGCAGGCTGTTTTTGGGGAGTCGAGGCGACTTTCCGCCAACTGCCGGGCGTAAGCTCGACCCGAGTCGGCTATACCGGCGGACAGACCGCGAATCCGAGCTATAAAGACGTCTGCACCGACCGCACTGGCCATGCCGAAGCGGTCGAAGTCGAGTACGATCCCGCGAAGCTTTCTTATGACAAGCTGCTCGAAGTGTTCTGGGAGAATCACGATCCCACGCAACTCAACCGGCAGGGGCCGGACTGGGGTACGCAGTATCGCTCGGCGATCTTTTTTCATACGCCGGAGCAGGAAGCTGCCGCCAAGGCGTCGAAGGAGCGATTGGAAAAATCACGACGCTTCAGCAAGCCCATCGTCACCCAGATTGTGCCGGCGGTAGAGTTCTTCGAAGCCGAGGATTACCACCAGCAGTATCTGGAAAAGAAGGGCTTGGCAAGCTGCCACATCAAGGCGTAGCCGGAATCGCGTAGCCAGAATTGGTTTGATTTGGATGCAGACGAGAGCGTCCGCCGCTACGTGATTCGAGGCCGGCGCGGGCTGAAGAGCAGCATGAGGGCGAAGCCCACAACGTAGAAGGGTGCAACCTCCGAAAGCGTAAAGCCCATAAAACGCAGCACGAATCCGAACAACGCTACCGTCTCGCACAAGGTGTAGGTGATGATGTAGCCAGTCCGCCAGCGCTTCAACGCGGCTGTGTCTTCAGGCTGATCCGCCAGGATGACTTCGGAGCGCAACACAAACAGCCGCCACACCGCGAAGGTCATGCCTACAGTGGTGATCGCGAACAGAGTGATGGCGAAATAGACGTTGCGGTCGGGCGTACTTTGCGTACTCCGTCCTATGCGCTCGCCGATGAAAACATAGAGCGCGATACTCACCAACAGGGCGATGCGAACGGTTTGCAGCAGCTTCCGCTGGGGCTCCATGCACTAATTGTGCGCGGATCGCGCGGGCTTGAGCGCCGAAATCTGGGATGTATCCGAATTGACAATACAGCACTCCGCATTAGTGCATGTGCTCCATCAATCCCGGCCGTACTCGGATGAAGACATGGAAAGAAACGGGATTGTTTCCGTAAAAGGGGTCCAGCACCGCGGGCTTCGAATAAAAAGTTACATCCCCGCCGAGCCCAACTTGCCAATGCTCGTTGTGCACGAAATCGCGCACTCCTCCGAAGGTGTATGCGCCAATACGGTACGACGGGTGCGTCGCGGCGTTAGGAAATAGCTCGTCTTTGTCGACGAGTTCAAGGCGAGTGTAGGCATAGTTCCGCGTGAAGAAGTTCAGAGTCGATTCCAGCAGGTAGCTGTTGAGGGGAAAAAGCTCGAACTCCTTTTGCACCCGACCCCAAATCAGCGATGTTGCCCAGTATCCTTTGCCCATCCCTGCAGAAAGCGGACGATTGTATTCGAGCGATGCAGTCTGCCTTTTCTGGTCGCCCGGTTCGACGGCCTCGGGATGCAACAGGCGTCCGTAGCTGTATTGCGCGGTCCAGTTGCGAGTGGGGGCTGCGGTGACGCGGAATGACCAGGAATCGAGCGCGGCTAACTGGATGCTCCAGCGCTCTTCGTTAGGTTCGTGTCCATTGAACGCCGAGCCTTCAACTTTGAGAAAGCCCAACTTGGACAGATCGAGCTTGGACAGATCCAGCTTTGCTAAATCAAAAATGAAGCCGGTCGTCACCACGCCAAAACTGGTGTGTGTGGAATCCTGCAAATGATGGCCAAGCGGCGCTTCCGGATCCTCTGACGCGGACTGCCGATGCATAAACGTCACTGGTCCCAGCGCGGGCTCAGCCGATGGACCTCCATACAGCAGCCAGGTAACTTTCTCATTGAGCGGCAATGTGTAGATCGCAGCCAGTTCGGCGAAAACATTATGCGGATGCTGGTGATCGACCAGCGGCTGCCCATGATAAGTTTCGCCAGTCTGAAAGAGCTCGGGAAAGCCGGGATGGGGCGAGGTCAGCGATTCCGCCGAAAACATCTGCCGGAGCAGAAGCGTGCCTGAGCCCAGCCGGTGCTGCTGCATGGTCATAAAGTAATTCGTCGATTCTGCCTTGCCTTCCCCACGTGGCCCACCCTGCTGGTTGTAAGTGATGAACACGGTTCCGTGAAACATAAACTCCCAACCGCCGCGAAAAATCATCCACATCGGGTCCGTCACCGAAGCCGGCTGCCATGCCGTACCTGAAGAAGGGTGAAAGGAAGGCATTGACGATACGGCAGCGTCATTCATATTCATGCCCGACCTGTTCGGCATCGTTTGCGCAGACTGGTTCTGCTCGGACATGTTCTTATCGTGGTCGGCATCCTGGGCTAAGGACGAACTCATCAGGAGTGCAATGACCGGAAGATATAACCCTGCTCTTCGCATATAGGACTCTCGCGCACCGATATGATTTCCTTTATGCACGCTTGGTGGTTGGTATCTTAGAAGCGTTGACCACAAAGGACACAAAGCTGCACAAAGGATTGCAAATCAGAAAAAGACATTCTCGGAGGGACGATTCGGAGTCTAGACGCGCAAGGGTGATGTAATCGGCGGATCGCTGGATACGATTACTGCATTCCGGAAGCCGGCCGACAAGGCCGTTGCAACGGAATACGGGAAAAAGTCAACCTGGGTTGAGCGTTGAAAGGAGGTTCGCAAAGCGGAAGATTGAAGTATCGCGGGATGATGCGCACCCTGACAGCAACTGTGGCTGGTAGATTCTGGCGTAGGAACGGTCCCACCATCGTCATGACATCCCGCAGGCGGAGGCTGGTGAGTTGCCGCAGCCGGTCGAAAGTCCAGCGCCGCCGCAGGAGCGGTAAACGCCGCCACCAGCAGCAAGCACGCCACCGTTTTGGAAAAGGCCTGCACGGGTTACGAGCCAGTAATCTTCAAACGCAGTTCTTCGGGAAGGCGTTCGCGAATTTCGGCTGGCAGGCGGTCATGCACATGGCGTGCGCCAATCCGGGCCACGTCCACCACCGCCATGGGCGCGGGTGTAGCCACCGCGACGATCAGCCAGATCAGCGCTGACAGTGCAAACCCGATCAGCGCCGCAATCTCCAGCCAGAAGGCGTTGCGCGGACCAAAGTGCCGAATCACTCCAAAAGCCAGAAGGAAGAGCCCCGCGGAAACCGACGCCAGAGCAATCAATGCGATGTCAATGGTGCGATGCAGGCGCTGCCGGCTGCGGCAGTGTTCGCAGGCGGCAAAATGTTCTTCGTAGTCGCCACCCATCTCCGGCGCAAGGCCGGAAATATCATAGCGCCAGCCCGCCAAAATCTTGCCTACGATGGGATCGATACACTCACTCATATGGACTACGGATGCTGTTAGTCTCACCTACCAGAGATCAATTTACAAGCGGATTGCTTGCATAGGCTCGGATTGTGCCGCCAACATGACCCGATTCTGCAGCAGCGTCCGGCGGCCCGCCAGCGCCTTTTCCGCCTCCCGCAAAGCGCATTCAGGATGATTATTCAGCTCCGAGAGATGCGCCAGCACTATATAGGATGCGTGTCCGTCATAGCCGGTGGCAAAGAATTCCGCGAGCTTCTCGTTGGATAGATGCCCGGTCGGACTGCCGACGCGTTGTTTCACCGACCAGGGATAAGGCCCATTGCGCAGCATTTCCAGATCGTGATTGGATTCGATGACCAGCACATCGCAAGCCCGCAAATTATCCTTCACGTTGGCGAGCAGGCGCCCGAGATCGGTGGCAATCGCGATTTTGATTCCCTCAGCGCGGAAGGTAAAACCGACCGGATCGACCGCATCGTGAGGAATGGTGAAAGGGGTAATGCCAATGTCTCCGATGTGAAAGCTGTGGCCGGAAGAGAAGAACTCCAGCCGTTCCAGTTGCGGACGCTCGCCGGCGTCGTCGCGCATCGATCTCGACCAGGCCTGGTGGGTGGCTCCGGTCATGTATACGGGCACTTTTAATTTTCGCGCCAGCACCAGGAGACCAGAGACATGGTCAGTGTGTTCGTGGGTGATCACGATGGCGGACAGCGAGTGCGGGTCGTCTCCCGCAGCTTTCATGCGCTTGAAAGTCTCACGGCAGGAAATGCCCGCATCGACCAAAATGCGCGTGGACGAGCTTTGCACAATCGTACTGTTTCCCCGGCTGCCACTGGCCAGCACCGAAACCGACACACCCATGCGCGCAGCATACTCCCTCGCGCTGTGGAAACAGAAGTAACTTTCTGGACAGCCGATACTTTTGGGCGGGGCAGCACTCAGCACTCAGCTTAGAACTCTCTAATATTGGAACTTACCGCAACGGCTAAATGCTAACTGCCAATTGCCAATTGCTGTCCTTATAGAATCACCCGCTCATCCCCTACTCGGCGGGTCACATGCTCGCGGTCGAGATACTCCAGCAAGGGGATCGCATATTTGCGGGTGACTCCGGTCAGGTCTTTGAAGCGCGCCACATCCAGCTTGGGAGACTTCGCTTTCTCCAGAAGCATCCGTTTGCGTAGATCCAGCAGCGTATCGCGATGAAAGACCAGGTCGTCGGAAATCTTCACCAGAACTTTGTCGCGTAGCAGAAGAGTGACAATCTTCTGCGCCCGTATCTTATCTACCTTCAATCCCGCCAGCACATCTTTCAACGCGGGCACTTTGAGCCCGGCAGTCGCAAATTCGGCTTCGATGATCTTCTTCGACTCGGCTTCTTCATCTTTCATCGCCACTCCGCGTCCCGGCAGGCGGACCAACTCGCCCGACAGTTCAATCTTCCCGGCACGCGCGGCCTCGTTGAACACGCTGTCAAAGACTTCGGGCATGACTTCGGAAAAATGTCCTCGCAACTCCTCTTTGCTCATGCCGGCAACCAGAGCATTGTGTTTATGAAACGTGTCCAATGCCGAAATGAAATCTTTACGGATAAGGTCCAACCCCGGCCTGGAGATAAAAATGTCACGGATACGGACAACTTCGGGATTCTCGGAGACCCCCGCAATAATCTGCTGTGCAGTCCAGCCCGTGCGAGCGACCGCTTCCGCGATGCTCAGACCCCTTGCCCCGCTCGCCATCACTCGCGTGCGTAAACTCCCCGCCCTGAGTTCTTCTGCAAGAATCGTCAGGAACCGGGCGTAGTCTGCCGCGTTCTTTACCTTCCGCGGCGGAGTATTTTCGACGACCACGCCGCCGCCACTGGTGATCACGGGCGAAAACTGTCGAATGATGAAACGGTCTCCCGGAAGCAACAGCACGGGTTCGCTCAAGCGCAGTTGTGCGAGAGCGCTTTCGCCCGGCTCTACCTGCTTCTTTCCATATAGCACGACGGTGGCAATGGTTTCGGAGGTATAGGAGTGAAAGTGGAGGCGAGCGCGGTCCTTCAGCGGTTTTGCCGAGGACAGAAGCGACAACTCCACATCCAGTCGCGAAGTGGCGTGAAAAGTCGAAACCGGAGCCAGCATCATTCCGCGCGCCAGTTCGTCGGTGGTCGCGCCCGCGAGGTTCAGCGCTGCGCGTTGTCCAGCAACCGCTTGCTCGGCCGATTTCCCATGCACTTGAACACCGCGCACTCGTACTCGCCGCCCGCTGGGAAATACTTCAAGTTCGTCTTCTCTGCGGATGGCCCCGGAAATCAGCGTCCCGGTCACCACCGTCCCAAAACCTTTCATGGTGAAGACGCGATCGATGGGCAGGCGGGCAATCGCGTTTGAATTCTTCACTGGAATCTCGCTTGCGACTCTCACAAGTTCGCGCTTCAGATCGTCAATCCCCGCGCCAGTCAGCGAACTGACCGCCACGATGGGGTTCGAGTGACCAAGATTGGCTTGACCAAGATTGGCTTGACCAAGACTGGCTTGACCAAGACTGGGTTGACCGGGGCTGGGGTGACGAAGAACAGACTCGCGCAGGAAGTCTTCGACCTCGGCTCGTACTACCGCTAACGTCTCTGGATCGACGGCGTCGGACTTGGTCAACACCGTGATGCCGCGCCGTATCGAGAGCAGGCGGCAGATGTCAAAGTGTTCGCGCGTTTGCGGCTTGATCGATTCATCGGCCGCAATTACCAGCAGCACCAGATCGATGCCGCCAACCCCGGCCAGCATGTTGCGCACGAAGCGCTCGTGTCCTGGCACATCGACAAACCCCAGCCGCAGAGTTTCGCCATTAGGCAGGGGCAACTCAAGGTTGGCAAAGCCAATATCGATGGTGATCCCACGGCGCTTTTCTTCTTCAAGACGGTCGGCATCGATGCCGGTCAGCGCTTTGACCAGCGCGGTCTTGCCGTGGTCGATGTGGCCTGCAGTGCCGACGATGACGGATTTCATTAGTGGACAGTATAGTTGGGATGTGGCGTGACGGAAGCGCTCAGCAATTAGCACTCAGCATTCAGCATTCAGCCGGCGATCTTTCGGCAGGAAAATAAACTCTTGAGACGAGCAAATTCAGTCTCATAAAGTGTTCTTCCCTAACTCTCCTTCCAGATGCGACAATAGTATTTCCTCATGACCACAGCCTCCACTCTTGCCATTACTCCAGAAATTGTCCGCGAACACGGCCTCACGCCGGACGAATACGAGAAGGTCAAACAACTTCTTGGCGGACGTGAGCCTACGCTCACCGAGCTGGGAATTTTCAGTGTGATGTGGAGCGAGCACTGCTCTTATAAATCTTCGCGCGTGCATTTGAAGCGGCTGCCAACGCGTAGCCGGCTGGTGGTGCAGGGGCCGGGCGAGAACGCGGGCATCATCGACATTGGCGACGGGTGGGCTTGCGCCTTCAAGATCGAATCGCACAATCATCCGTCGTTCATCGAGCCATTCCAGGGAGCAGCTACCGGAGTGGGCGGAATTCTGCGCGACATTTTTACCATGGGCGCGCGGCCGGTCGCGGTAATGGATTCGCTGAGGTTCGGGCCGATTACATCAACAGCGTCGGACAGGAGTGTCGGTTCCACAGAAGCCAATTCCACACAAGCCGAAATTCACAAGAATCATTCACTGCTCGAAGGCGTGGTCAGCGGCGTTGCTTCGTACGGAAACTGCTTCGGCGTGCCCAACCTCGGCGGAGAAACTAAATTTGAGCCTTGCTATTCGGGTAATCCGCTGGTGAATGCGTTCGCCTTGGGCCTGGTGCGGCGCGATCAAATCTTTTATGCAAAGGCCGCGGGCGAAGGTAATCCGGTGATTTATGTGGGGTCGAAAACCGGACGCGACGGCATTCATGGCGCGACCATGGCCAGCGAAGAATTCAGCGAAGCCTCCGAAGCGAAGCGTCCCAACGTTCAAGTCGGCGATCCATTCCTCGAAAAGCTGCTGCTCGAAGCTTGCCTCGAAGCCATGCAGACCGGCGCGATCGTTGGCATCCAGGACATGGGTGCCGCGGGCTTGACTTGCTCGACTTGCGAGATGGGAGCGCGTGGCCACGTCGGCACCGAGATCGAACTCGACCGCGTGCCGCAACGCGAAACTGGCATGACGCCCTACGAGATCATGCTCAGCGAATCCCAGGAGCGGATGCTGCTGGTGGCGCAAAAGGGCCGCGAAGACGAAGTTTTCCGTGTATTCGAAAAGTGGGGTCTCGACGCGGTCGAAATCGGCCGAGTTACGAACGACGGCAAGATGCGTGTGCTGCATCACGGAGAAGTTGTCTCCGAAATTCCGAACGAAGCGCTCACCGACGATGCGCCCGTGTACAAGCGTCGGCTGGAACGATGGGAACCGCCGGTGCCGCGCGAGATGCCTGAATCCATCAAGCTGGCTGAAGCGGGCGATTTCACGGACAATCTGAAGCGCCTGCTCGCCAGTCCGAATATTTGCGGCAAGCGTTGGGTGTGGCAACAATACGATCATATGGTCCAGACCAATACGGTCGAGGGTCCTGGAGCCGGCGATGCTGGCCTGATTCGCATCAAAGGCTCGCAGCGTGCGTTGGCGATGGCGCTCGATGGCAACGGTCGCTGGTGTTATCTCGATCCGAAACTGGGAGCGATGCATGCCGTCGCCGAGGCGGCCCGCAATGTAGCTTGCTCGGGCGCGACTCCGGTGGGCGCAACCAATTGCCTAAATTTCGGCAATCCCGAAAAGCCGCACATCATGTGGCAGTTTTCGAAGGTGATTGATGGCATCACAAAAGCCTGCGAGGAACTCGACGTTCCGATTACCGGCGGCAACGTCAGCTTCTATAACGAAACCCTGGGCGAAGGAATTTATCCCACGCCCGTGATCGGAATCGTCGGCATCCTGGAGGACGTTCACAAGGCCGTCTTCCCACACTTCCGCGAGCCCGGACGTGCTGTAGTTCTGCTGCGGGCTTCCGAGCCCGGCGACCTCACCGACGCCGAATCCGAGTTTGGTTCGTCCGAGTATGCGAAGGAGATCTTGGGATCGATGTGGGGATTCCCTCCCGCGCTTGAACTGGAACGAGAAGCCGCCTTGCAGAAAGGGCTTGTCGAAATGATCGGAGCAGGCTTGGTCGACTCCGCCCACGATTGCTCGGAGGGTGGCATTGCCGTCACGCTAGCGGAATCGGCGTTTGGCAAGGGCATCGGCCTCAGGGTGAATCTGCCATCGATGGGTTTGCCGCCGGAATTTGTTCTATTCGGCGAGGATGCTAGCCGGGTCGTCATCTCATGCGACCGCAATAGGCTTTCGGGAATCCAACAAGTAGCGGCGAAATATGGACTGTCCGCGGACGAGATCGGCGAGACCTCTTCCGATCAAGTAGAGATCAAGCTGGATGGGCGGGTGGTGGTGTCCGCATCCGTCAGCGAGTTGCGAGGTTGGTTCGAAGGTGCACTGCAGGCGGCTTTGCGGGCTGATCCGGAATTGGTTGTTTGAAGGCTGATGGATAAATGCCAACTTCTGATAAATTTCGCGATGAGTGCGGGGTGGTGGCGGTTTACTCGCATCTGGAGGCCGAGAAGCTTGCCTACCTTGGGCTGCACGCTCTGCAGCACCGGGGTCAGGAATCTGCGGGCATTGTGACCTCCGATGGCATGACGCTGCACATGCACAAGGCGATGGGCCTGGTCGCCGACATTTTTCAGGAAAGCGTCTTAGCCAAGTTGCCGGGCACGCTCGCGATCGGCCACACCCGTTATTCGACGGCAGGCGATTCGGCTTTGCTGAATGCGCAGCCGATCATGGTGCAGTCGAACAAGGGGATGGTAGCGCTGGCGCACAATGGCAACCTGGTCAATGCGCAGGATATTCGCCATCGGCTGGAGAGCCAGGGTTCGATCTTTCAGACCAGCAGCGATACCGAAGTCATCGTGCACCTGATCGCGCTCTCGAAAGAGCAGACGCTGCCGGAAGCCATCGCCGATGCGCTGCGCCGGGTCGAAGGCGCGTTCTCGTTGGTCATGATCAGTCCCGACCGGATCTTTGCGGCCCGCGACCCGCGCGGCTTTCGCCCGCTTGCCATGGGCAGGATTCCGGCGATCGATGGCGAAAAGCAGGACACCATCGTGTTCGCCTCCGAGACTTGCGCGTTCGATCTGATCGGCGCCACTTTCGAGCGCGACGTAAAGCCGGGCGAGTTGATCGTCGTCGGCCCCGAGGGAATTACTTCGCGCCTGTACACCCCGGCGCTGCCGCAATCGAGCTGCATCTTCGAGCATGTGTATTTCTCGCGGCCGGACAGCCGCGTCTTTGGGCGGGCGGTGCAGGAGAGCCGCGAAGAACTGGGCCGGCAACTGGCGCGCGAAGCTCCAGCGGAGGCCGATGTCGTGGTTCCGGTGCCAGATTCCGGCGTCACGGCGGCGGTGGGCTATGCGGCGGAGAGCGGCATTCCATTTCGCTTCGGGTTGATCCGCAATCACTACGTCGGGCGGACCTTCATCGAGCCGCGTCAAAGCGTGCGCGACTTTGGCGTCAAGCTGAAGATTAATCCGGTGCGCAGTTTGCTTGAGGGCAAGCGCGTCGTGTTGATAGATGACTCGATTGTGCGCGGCACCACCAGCCGCAAGATCGTGCGCATGGTTCGCAATGCTGGAGCGAAAGAAGTGCACATGCGTATTTCGTGTCCGCCGACCATTTCTCCGTGCTTCTACGGCGTGGACACGCCTTCGAAAAAAGAACTGATCGCCGCCAACAAGTCTGTCGAGGAGATTCGTGAATTCATCGGCGCCGACTCGCTGGCCTATCTTTCGCTTCCGGGTTTGAAAAAAGCCTGCGGCGATGGCGAGAAGACCACATACTGCACGGCCTGTTATACCGGCGTTTATCCCACAAACTGGGTGGATGTGGAAGAGATTCAGCCGGCCAGCGTGGGCAAACCCTGACGCAGGCTTCGGGCTTTAGGCTTCAGGTGCTCCTGCGTGGAGCCTGACGCCTAACGCCACCCAAAAAAGAAGGCGTCAGCAACGCTAACGCCTTCGGCAAACGAACCCAAGATACTTCTAGTAAACGTTCTTGCAAGCGCCCGGGACGTTTCCTGTCCGGCTCTTGCTGGTCAACTGCAACATTTCCTGCATGACGTAATTCTTGGTGCCAATCGTATTGGTGTAGTAGTTGCCGTTCTTGTCCGTTTTCACGGTGCCGAACAGCCAGGCGCAGCAGTCGCCCGACTCGCCGCAGAAGTTGCCGGCCCAAGCCGTGTTCAAGTTGACTTCCGGATCGCTCGAGCTTTCCGAGAACTCATGCCACATGATAGCCGTGGCTCCATCAGCGCCGGGATCCATGTTGGGGCTGCCGCCCTTACCCTTGTCGCCGAGGACGGCGCTGGTTTCGCAGCCGCTCGGGCATTGGTCGGGATCACCAACCATCGAATAATGGATGACTTCGCCGGTCACGATCGAGGTCGAAGGACCATGGTATCCGCAGAACTGGGTGCAGAAGCCCGCATCCGTCACGTCCTTATAGGTCAGGACGAAATAGATTCCATTGGTGTCGTTGGGCAGGTGCTTGTTCTTGATGGTCTTGTGGACGATGGTCTGAATGTCGCTGTCCCCGTTAAGGCTCTTCCCCAGCGAATAGTTGTCGTGGTAATCGTCCTTGGTCGAGTGGTTCACGGCATTCAGGATGTGCTTGCCGGTGCTATCGCTGTAGGTGGTGTTGATTTTTTCCTGAGTCGTGCCACCCAGATGGCTGAAATAGTAGTCGATAATCCCTTTGTCCTTGGTGCTCCAATTTCCGTACCAGATGATGTAAACGGTGGGACCTTCTCAAAAACAGGTCCGCCGTTGTAGTTGATGTCGCAGGGATTGCCGTTGCAATTTGTCAGCGCGTGTGGCGTCTTGTCATAGGGCCGCAACGCGTGGGCAGTGTTGTCCTGGGCAAAAGCCGAGCAGGCAAGGCACACCGCGATCACAAGGCCTAGGCATAGTTTTTTCATTTATGTTTTTTCCTCAGGTCAGATTTGGTACCGATCCCCAAGCAAGGGAGGGAGCCATTGTCAGTGGATGCCGAGTCTGAGTCAAGATGAAAGAAATTGCACAGGGTTGTTGTTCTCCGTTAGGACGCACGCGAGTCCCCATAAAAAGTAAAGAGCTTCCAAGCGGTGCAAAGCTTGGAAGCTCTGTTTAACTGCGGCCAAGGCTCCTTGGTCGTGAGCCTAGTTTGTGCAAGCTCCTTGCGCCGAGGTAAAGGTGCCGTTATCGGAAAATTTCTTGCCGGCACCGACTGACGGCGGTCCATAGAACCACGAATACATGGCCAGCTCCTGCAGGTGATAAGTGTAGCCGTTCGACATTTTCACCGAGAAGGGATTGCCTCCACCGGTCAGCGGATCGCCCACCTCCAAATTATTCTGGCAGCCTGAGACCTGTCCAATGTGTCCCCACGCCGGAACTGGATTATTGCCGAGCGGGTCATCCTGCCACTCGTCCACTTCGTGGGCGGCCACGTAAGTATCCAAAATATCCCCCCCGAATGCATGGGTGGTATCGAACTCAAACGGCGAATAGGTCTGAAGCGGATTTCCTATTCCAAAGTGATAGCCCAGAATACAGCAATTACTTGTGCTGCCCTCATACATGACCACGTTGTACATCAGGAAGGTAACGAATGTTTTCGGATTTACCCCCTGTTTGGAAAGCGAAGGGATAATCGTATTCTCCAGCAGGGGCTCGAACTCTGTGATGTCTACGCCGCCCAGCGGTCCGCAGGTGCTGGTAAGGATTGCCGAATGGCTACCCAAGTTCACCTTGACTGGCTTAAGAACTACCAGTTTCAGATCGTTGTGGTAGGTGCCGCCATTCTTGTTGACAGGCGTCCAAAAGCTGGCGCGCTGAAAAGCGTCGGTGTATGCGGTCGTGCCAATGTTGACGCCGTTCATTTTGAAAGGAGCGGCGTTAGTGATTGGCGACTGTTTATACATGGTGATTGGGACTTTTCCGCCGAAGCAAGCGGAGTCTGGCTTGGTAGGATCGAAGACGGTCGAGCCGATGGTGATAATCAGCGGAACCACTTGCATGGTGGTCGTCGTTGTGGCCTTGTTGGTATAGGGGCTGTTCCCGACCATCACGCCGGAGAACTTCTGCCCTTTGGAGCCAGCGCGAGTAGATGTCGCTTTATACGTCCAGACCTTGAGTCCCGTGCCAGCGTCGGACTGAGCCTGGAATGTTAGGGGGTCGATGCTCCGCACTGGCTTCGACAGGAAGTAGCCTTTCAACACGGCTTGGTCGTCCTGACCGAGCATCTTTGGCGCAACCGCAATCAGCGCAACTGCGGCAAAGGCAAGAAGGAACAAAACTGTACGCTTCATTGATACATCTCCTTTTCGTTTCTTGACTGGTATTGTATTTCGACGTTGAACATCACATCTGTCACGTACGCCATAAAGCGGGCGTTCGAGGCTTCGAGTCACGGCACAGAAATATCCCGGCAAGGTACTTCTCAGCTTCGAGAATGACGAGCCGCAGGGGGAGCTACAAAGGGCGAAGCGATTTTGAACGGCCTCCCGCCGGAAGTCAACGTGAAAGTTGTCAAATCTTGGACTGCAGGCAAAATGTTGCAACTAGTGCGCACGCGGATGCAGCGATGCTCTTCTAAGGCTGCACAAAAATGCCCGCTCCATGGAGGAGCGGGCTTTGACAAGTAAACCAGTGCTACAGGCAGTCAGCGTTACTTGGCCAGCGCGTTGATCAGGCCGTCCGTGTTCGGACTGCCCCAGCCGGTTGCCAGGTCGTAGCCTTTGGTTGCCGGAAAACCATTGGTGCCGACGGTGATGTCGTGGAAGTCGGTGTGGTAGCCAGACCCCAGACCCAACGGATAAATGGTAGGGTTGATGAAGCCGGGCGGTTTATCGCCGTGGGCGACCGCCTGTTGATTGGTCAGAGCCAGGTAGCCGGCGAACATGGGCGCGGCAAAACTGGTTCCGCCGTACTCGTTTTCGGTGCATGTGGTTTGGTCGGCGCAAACGTAGAAGGTGAAATTCGAATTCGCCGAGACGTCCGGACCGTTGCGATATTTCGTGGAGCCCTTGTTGGCTTTGGTAATTACTCCTTTAAGCTTCTGCCAGCTGGCAATCGCGAAGTCGTCGGGAGAGATGCCGCCGCCGCCGTCGATCCAAACGGTTTCCGACGCCCAACCTTTTCCTGCACCCTTGGTTACCAAGTCCGTCCCGCCGACACAGATGACCAGAGGAGATTCCATCGGCCACCAAGTACTCGTGGCATGCCACGCGCCACCGTCACCCGCCGCTTCAAAGAAGCTCTGGCCCTGCGCCGCGAACTTCTGGAAGAACGGATTGTCGGACTTGGGGTCGACCGGCGTCCAATACCATGACGAACTCAGGTTCAGAGGCAGCGGCTTATGCGAAGACATGCTGCCCAGCATGGCAGTATCGCTGGTGTTACTTACGTATTCGTAGACTGCGGTGACGCCTGGCGCCATGCCGAGCGCCTGGGTGACGTCAATGGTCTGTTCCGTGTCATCGCATCTCTGCGAAGCGTAGCAAGTGATCGGACTTCCATCCGTGGAAATGCCGATGACCTTGGCAGTCCTCTTTTGTTTGGCGTTCTTGTAGTAGGTGTTGATATCGGCGATGTCGAATCCGAGGAATTCGAGTAATCCGATGTTCTGGCCTTTGCCGGTCAGAGCGGTTCCCTCGTAATAAGCTGCGCGCATGTCGCTACCGCAAAAGGAAGCTCCAGGACAGGAGCCGGTTGTGGCAGGGCGCTTGATCCCCGGAGGTCTCCGCACTAAAGCTTGATGCGGGATCGAATAGTTGTCCAGGCCGGTAATGTGCCATAGCTGGAAAGGAAGGTCGATGGTGGGTTCGCGGTCGGGAGCAAAAAAATCGCGGTTCCCGATCGGGTCGTGATAGAGACCCATCTTTATGTGGAAGGCAGTCTCGACGTTGGCCACCGAGCCCTTGAGCGCCAAGTCGATAGCATCGCGGGAGCCACCGGTCACGGTAAAGCCGTTGGCCTTCGCGAAACGGACCAGCGCGTCAAAATCTCTCTGGCTGGGACCGAACCTCTCGGTAAACTGCTCAACTGTTAGGAACTGCCTGTAGGTCGGGCTCGACGGATCGTACACCTCATGCAGGAAACTATCCAAACCTTCGCGCACCGGCAGAACAATATCGATCCGCATGGACTGGGTTGCGGGGAGCTTACCGACGAAAGGCGCTTCGCCGTTGAAAACCACATCACGCACGTGGTTTGTCAACAACCTCTGCGGCTGGGCCTGACAAACGCTCGCCAGAGCCATCGCGACAATTGCGACTAAAAATACACCTAGCCTTTGCTTCATGGGCTTTTCTCCTTGATTGGTTGGTGGAACGCCGTTGACTTGTTTAAGTGTCATTGCGGGGGTTGAGCAAGCGACCAATACTCTCAACGAATGCCTTTCCCTACGGATCCGAAATGATCGCTGAGGAGAAGCAGTAAAACGCCCGCCGATTGTGAGCGGGCGCGCACTGGAAGTCAATCTCAAAATTGTCAAGTTTTGTATCGGCCACACGTTTGCAGTTGTTGTGCAAGTTCTTGCACGAATTGGCATGTTTCGTGACAGTGGCCGGAACAGATGCAGGATAGGATCGGCGAAGCGAAGCAAAATGCGGAGATGCTTCGCGTTGCTCAGAATGACAGAGTTGCTCAGGATGACGCCTCCAAAATCCTAAAACATAACGCGCACGCCGAGTTGGGCGGCGAAGGGAATGCCAACGGTGGTACCGGGGCCGAAGAAGTCTCCCAGTGCGCCCTCGGGGATCTCGAGCTGCTTCAGGCTGGTGATGGGTGCAGTTTGGGAGCAGTTTGCGTTCGTACAAACGCTGGTGACATTAGTGATCCCGGTAACCGGATTTGGCACCATCTGGGCAGCCGGAACCGGAAGCTGAACAACGTTCACGGCAAAATTCGCACCGGGATTGTTCCGGTTGAAGAGATTGAAAAATTCGGCGAACGGGATCACCGACCAGCGGTCGTGGAAGTTGAAAGGCCGGCTGACGCGCAGGTCGGACTGGATGTAGGGCGTACCGCGGAACTCGTCGAGGCTGGTATACGCTCCGTTGACATAAATGCGGCTGGTGTTGTCCGCATTCGTGATGGTGATGGGGCGAGCGCTCTCGACCTGGGTGATGGTGCTCAATTCGAATCCGCCGGGAATGCGTACCGTGCCGGCTAGCACGAAGCGGTGAGTGACGTCTTCGCCGGATGGTCCATAGTCGCCGGGTCCGAACGCATTGAGCAAAGGCGGTTTCGGGTATTGCTGTTGGCAGACGCCATCCACATAGTCAAAGAGTTCGCCCAGCAGGCATCCCCAGGTCTGCGCCTTGGAGAGCGTGTAGTTCGCAACCAGATTGAAGCGGCTCATGTTGCCTTGCAGGTGCAGCATCAGCGCGTTGTAGCTGGAACGGTTATCAGACTGGAACACGTTGACGTTCGGCACTACATTCGTTTGATCCGCGGCATAGTTTGGGTCTGTTGTTGGAATGAGCGGAGTAAATAGGCTGGTGCCGCTGGTATACGGGAAAGCGCGGTATCCGTGATTGCCCTGCTCGTGCACATAATCCGCACTCGCGAGCCAGTGCTCGTTGAATGCGTGCTGCACGCCACCGGTGGTGTGAATGGCATAAGGCGTTTTGTAAGGCGAGCCAACCAAATTCCCCGTGACCCCGGCGCCGCCAATCAGGCAGCCTGCGCCGACCAGCGCATACGTGCCTGGACCTCCGCTAAGGGCGCAGGTTCCGGTGGTGAAGTTTGTATTGTTGACGCCTTGAAACGCGGTTGCCCATCCGTTCTGCGCAAGGTCGTCGTAATAAATGCCGAAGCCGGCGCGGATGACGGTCTTTTCGCTGTCGCCGGGCGAGTAAGCGATCCCAAGGCGAGGCGCGATTTGCTTGCGGTAATCCTGCGGAAGGCTGGGCACGATCGGAATCTGCAACGCGTGCAGCGTGACGTACGCGGCATTGTCGGCCTCGCTTCGTCCCGAACCCGTGAATAGCCCCCAAGTCGTCTGATAACGCGCGCCGTAATTTAGCGTGACTTGGTGCGAGATGCGCCACGAATCCTCGGCGTAGAACGCGAGACGCTGCACACTCTGCGAAAAGGTTCCGTCGCCGGCGGGAGTGAAGGTGCAAGTCGAGCCGTCCGAAGCGGTGAAGTTGACACACTGCGGAGTGAAGACGCCGAACACACCGGGATTTTGGACATAGAAAGTCGGGTTATTGGCGTATTGAGCGAGCGTCTCCGCCGTGGAAGCGAACGCGCCATTCAGCACGGGCTCGTGAATGAAGTCGACCCCGAACTTGAGCCCATGAGAATCCGCAACGTGGCTCAGGTCATAGCGGAATTGATATTTCTCCTGATTGCGCAGGTCGGGGAAAAGAGTAATCGGAGTTGCGAATTGGTTGTCGCCGAAAGTTTCGAACCCGGAAATGGTGAGCGCAGTGGAACTAAAGGGAAAGGCCAGGGCGAAGCCCAAATCTGAGTTCCGAGCCTGCGTGAGATGCAACAAGCTGGCATCGAGAACCAGATTGCCCAGCCAGGTTGAATTGAAAGCATAAGAGTTGCTGAGCGCCACATTCCAATAATTGTTGTGTGTAGTGAGACCCGTCGAGGGTAGTGTGCCCTGCTGTACCAGTGCGTTGTGGGTCAGATAACTGTCCGCCGATGTACGCAAGAACCAATTCGATTTTGGCGATTGCGCCCAATCAAAGCGCACCGAAGCGATGTAGTCGCGAAACGGAATCGGAACGTTGGGGGGAACCCCGATGGATGGAACGCCGGTGATCAATCCCTGTGAAGCCAATTGCGCGAGCGCTTGAAATTGCGCAGTGCTGGCCGGGCTGTAGGCAATGCTGGCATCTTCGTGAACGGCCTCGAAAGAAGTAAAGAACCATGCCTTGTTTTTGACGACGGGACCACCGATCGTGGCAACGTAGTTCTGGCGCGAGAATGGCTGCTTGGGATTCGGCGCGGGATTTTCAATTGGGAAGCGGGCGTTAAGCGCTGCCGCGCGCTCGTAGAAAGCCGCGTCGCCGTGCCAATCGTTGGTTCCATGCTTGGTGGTGATCACGACGGAGCCGGCAGTAGTCCAACCGGTATCCGCGTCTTCGTTTGAGGTTCGTACGGCGAATTCCCGAATGCCGTCGGGTGAGAAATTCTGCAGAAAGCCGCCAATCCAATCGTCAGAATTGTCAGCGCCGTCGACCGAGAGTTCGTTGTTCAAGCCAGAGCTTCCGCCTGTGGAAACTGCGGTGATGCGCGCCTTTGTGGGATCGGAAGGCTCGACTGGCTCGGTTCCCGGTACGAGATAAGCGATGTTGGCGAAACTGCGTGCGGCGAGCGGAAGAGATTCGAGGTCGTGGCTGCCAACTACGCCTCCGCGCACAGCGCTCGACGTATCAATTGTCTGGGTCGTAATCGAGGACGGAGTCGCTTGCACATTCACCGTCTCGTGCCCACTTGCGAGGTTGAGCGTAACGGCAATATCGCGAACCACGCTCACTGCGACGTTGACATCAGCAGCGGCCTCCGCGAAACCTTTCGCGGTAACGGCGACGTGATAGGAACCGGGCAACAACCCCTCAATGCGAAATTCTCCGTGATCGTTGGCTACGGTCTCGCGGGTAATGGAGGATCCCATGGACTCGACGATGATCCGAGCACCTGCTACGCGCGCGCCGCTGGCGTCCTGGACTTCGCCCCGAAGCGCGCCGTTTGGATTCTGGGCATAGCCGATAATCGAGAGCAGCATCGTTGCCGAGAAAACAAGAAACCGGCGCAGCATGACGGAATGTTTTAGTTCGAGACGGGTTCGTTTGGATGGCATCGGTTAGTTATCCCCAAATAGTGCGCTGGCGAACTCACGCGTTTCACCGCTTGCCGCGATCGTTGGTCAGACTGCGTTGGGGTCGCTCCCAGGGAGCGGAAGCGAGATGCAAGAGATTATCCCGCACAGAGAACTACTACCAGAGCCCGTAGACGAGGGACGTCGTTGCGTAATTCGGGGCGAGGACGCCCGCACATGCTCAAGGTCTTTGTGCGAAGGCTACGCGCGGAATGCCTTGCAGGTCATTGGTGATCTGAACCTGTTGCCATCCTCCAAATAAACGTTTTACGCCCTCCACGATGCTTCCGCTGATCTCGATGACCAGCCAGCCGCCGGGGCGCAGAGTGGCGAGCGCTTGCGGGATCAGGCGTTCGATGACTTCCAATCCCGTGGGTCCGGCGAAAACAGCGTTGCGCGGTTCGAACTTGCGGACTTCGAGCTGCACTTCATCTGCTTCCGATTCGCCAACGTAGGGCGGATTGGACACCACGAAATCGAAACTTCCGGGATCGATTCCGTGCAACAGATCGGTCTGGCGGAAACGAACGCGGCTTTCGAATTGGTGGCGTGCGGCGTTAGCATGGGCCACCTCAAGAGCTGATGAGGAAATATCGGTTGCATGGATCTCGGCGTACGGAAATTCTTTAGCGAGAGCGAGAGCAATGCATCCGGATCCCGTACCTACGTCGACGATGTGAATAGGGATTCCGGGCGCCCGGCCTCCATTATTCTCATTAGCCAATTGCAGCACGGTTTCGATGACGTGCTCAGTTTCGGGGCGGGGTATGAGCACTGCGCGCGACACGATGAAGTCCATGCCCCAGAATTCCTGGTGTCCAGTGATGTATTGTGCCGGGACGCCGCGGGCGCGCTGGCTCAGCGAATCCTCCAAGCGAGCTTGTTCTTCAGTTGTGAGTTCGCGTTCGGGATGAGCGAAAAGATAGGCGCGGTCGCAGCCGAGCGTGAACATGACAAGCAACTCGGCATTCATGCGCGGCGAGCCTACCTGGGCGGCCGAGAGACGATCGACGGCCGACGTGAGCGCGTCCTTAAGTGTCACGCGGAGAGTCACGCGACTATTTGAACACAAGAGCCTTGGCAGCTTGAACCGTTGCTCGCGCAGCCTTAAACTTAATCCAGATGCACATGCACAGCCATGGCGCCGGCGAACGAACCTCCAAGGTTCTGCGCATTTCGCTGGTCGTCACTCTCGTCTATATTGTGTTGCTGGTAGTTGCGGGCATTCGCGCCCATTCTCTGGCATTGCTCTCCGAGGCCGGGCATAACCTTTCTGATTTCGTTGCGCTTCTGCTCTCCCTGGCTGCGGTGTATTTGGAATCGCGTCCGCCAAGCGCTACCAAAACCTACGGCTGGCATCGTGCAGGAGTACTGGCGGCGCTGGTGAATGCCGGTTCGCTGGTTGTGGTTTCGTTCCTGATTTTTTATGAGGCTTTCCGGCGACTGCAGAATCCCGAACACGTGCACGCCGGCGTGATGATCTGGGTCGCGGCAGCTGGCGTTGTGATGAATGGAGTGATTGCCCTGCTGCTCTATCGCTCGGGTCGTGACGTTAACATTCGCAGCGCGCTGCTGCATGAAATTGGCGACACGGTTTCTACTGCCGCCGTCATCGTTGGCGGCTGGGTGATCCTGGCAACGGGCCAGTATTGGATTGATTCGGCGCTTTCGTTTGGCATCGGCGCGCTGATTCTGTGGTCGGGATTCGGAATCTGTCGTGAAACCCTCAACATCCTGCTGGAAGGCACACCACGCGGGATAAAGCTGGATCGTGTCGAAGCTGCAATGCGGGCGGTCGAGGGCGTCAACGATGTGCATGACTTGCACGTGTGGAACATTGGTTCGGAGACGCGAGCTTTGTCGTGTCACATTTCGATCGAAGATATTCCTCCGTCGGTCAGTGAGCGCATCCTGCGCGACGTGAAGGAACGGCTTCACCAGGAATTCCACATCGACCACACGACAATTCAGTTCGAGCACGTGATTTGCGAAGTGGCGCATGGTTGTGTGATTCCGGTCAGCGAAGAAGAGCACCACCACGGGCATGGTCACTGATTCGGCAATTAGCAATTAGCACTTAGCAATTAGCACTTGGCACTCAGCACTCAGCCGCTAGGCTTCTTTGGCGGGCGCCGGATTCGGCTAAGTGCTAACGGCTAATTGCTAACGGCTAATTGCTGGTTTCTCGACTCTGTTTCTCGAAAATTTCTTGCGCTCTTTCGATCGTGTCAGCTTCTTCTGGTGACTTATCAGTTCTTATCCGTACAATTCTTGGGAAGCGCAACGCGTAGCCGCTTTCGTGGCGGTCGGAGCGCATTATGTTGTTGAATGCGACTTCGAGGACGATCTTGGGCTCGACTACGAGGCGAAAACCTTGATCTTCAATCGTGTGCTCGAGAAACCATTTGGTCATTTCGGCGATCTCAGCGTCGGTCAGTCCTGAATAGGCTTTGCCGATGTTGACGAGGCGCTCGCCGTCCCGCACGGCGAAAGTGTAGTCGCTGAGAACACCGATGCGCTTGCCGTGGCCGTATTCGGCTGCCGTGACTACAACATCAAGTGTGGCCAGTTCGCGTTTCAGCTTCAGCCAAGATTTCCCACGGCGTCCCGGGGTGTAGCCCGACTCGGGATCTTTGATCATCAGTCCTTCGTTGCCGCGGGCTTGCGCCGCTTCGAATAGCTGATCGAGTTTCTCAGGCGAAGCGGCTTGAAAAACAGGAGCGCGGAAAACCTGAGTTGTGATTGTTGGTTCGTTAGTTTCTTCGGGCGCTCCCAACATTAACTGACCCTGCACTTCGATGGACCTTGCTCGGGTCGGAGTTCGGGGAGCTGCCAGCAATTCATCGAGCAGCTTGGCCCGCTCTCGCAGCGGTCGATCAATCAGCAATTCGCCTCCGGCGTACAGGATGTCGAAGGCGAGATAGGTGACCGGGACCCGGCGCATCATCTCATGACTGACTTTTTTTCGGCCGAGCCGCTGTTGCAATGCGCTGAAGGGCAGAGCGCGGCCAGCCTCGCCGGATTCGACGGCCAAATAGCTCCAGGCCACGATTTCTCCATCGAGGATTACGTCTCCATGCAAGCCTGCGAGCGCGTCCGGTAATTCAGGGAACGATTCCGTAATTTCATCTCGGGTGCGCGAAAAGATGCGCACCTGGCCGTCGGAGCAGTGAGCCTGAGCGCGGATTCCGTCATACTTATCTTCGACCAACGCGTTGTCGAAATAGCTGAGCGCTTCTTCCGCGGACTGGGCGGGGGTGGCCAGCATGAATCCTAGGGGATGGAAAATGCGCATCCTGGCTTGATCAAGTTTTCCTTCAGCGGCGAGGCGGAGGGTTGCTCCGATATCGCCGAGAAGCATGTTGGCTCGCTGCGTGTCTTTTGCTGAACTCCCAAAAGCTTTGGCGATGGCTTCTTCGACCAGACTCTCTTTCAACCCGATACGCAGGTCGCCAGTGATGATCTTGATGATGTACTTGGCCTCGAGGGGAGTCACTTGCGCGAGCAGTTCGTTGAGGAGAAGTGCTTTGGCGGCGGGACCACGGGCGGCAGAGATTCTTCGAAACGCGGCCTCGACTTCTTGAAGGCTTAACCCGGATTCATGGGCTCGGCGTGGACGGGCGGGGACCCCTGTCCCCACAGGACGATTTGATAGGACTTCTGCGGCTGCCGCACCCAGATCTCCGTGCTTACGATAAGCGGCGGTCAGTTCCTGAGGGCTTTTTCCGGACAATTCCTCGACCGCTTGCCACAGCAGCCCTCCTCCTACATGCAGCGTAGCCTCCTCCCATGCCGGAAAAGGTCTGCCGGAAAGAAATACCGCCGCGATTGCGGCTTCTTCGGGCGGGCGCGAGTTGAGGTAGTCGGCAACGATGGCAACCTTCTCCAGCTTCTTGGTCGTGCCTGAGATGCGTTCGGCGGCTTCCGCAAATTCGCGCATAGTGACTGTTTGAGACGGGCAATTTTAGTCCATCCTGTCACAGCGCCGAGCTCAGGCCTGCCCGGAACGACTCGGAGACCAGTCCCTGCGCCATTGATTCTGTGACGGCGGCAATGTAAATGCTTACAAACCTGTTACTTAGGGCATCGGCTAGCCCATCCTAAATCAGTTCAGGCTGTGATACTCTTAGCGTGGTACTTTGTCGGCGGAAAGACATCCAATAATCATGCGTTTTGTGCGAACATTGTGGCGCTTTTTTGTGGCCGTCCAACTCCTGCCCGCGCTCGAGGGCGGCGAGGAAACCCTTGTGGGCGGACAGGCCGTACTCGAGGGCGTTATGATGCGTTCGCCGCATGCCTGGGCCATTGCGTGCCGCAAACCGTCGGGCGAGGTTTCGACCCACAGCGAGCCGCTGGAGCGTCTTTCCGAAAAGCATAAATGGATGGCTTGGCCGGTCGTACGTGGCGTGATAACTCTGGGACACGCGATGACGTTGGGCTTTCGTGCCCTGAAGTTTTCGGCCAACGTTGCGCTTGATGAGTTGCAACCCGCACCCGCGCCTGGTGAGCCGGAGAAAAAGAAGCTCGAAATCAGCGGATGGATTGCAGCTGTCAATATTGTCTTTTCTGTAGGCTTCTTCATTTTCATGTATAAATTCCTGCCCTTGCTGGCGACTACGGAATTGAAGCGCGTGAATCCGGTTTTCGGCGAGCAGATTGTCTTCAATCTGGTGGATGGGATCATTCGGCTGGTTTTGTTTCTGCTCTTCATATGGGGAACATCGCTGTGGAAGGACATTCGGCGCGTATATGAGTATCACGGGGCCGAGCATAAAACAGTATTCGCATTCGAGAACGGCGATCCGCTGGACACCCCGTCGGTGCAGAAGTATTCGACTTATCATCCGCGTTGCGGAACCAGCTTCCTGATGACAGTGATGATTATTTCGATTTTCGTTTACATGCTGGTGCCCGTCACGACCTTCTGGGCGCGATTTGCGGTTCGTATCGTTTTGCTGCCAGTGATTACCGGATTGTCATACGAAATCATTCGCTTTGCCGCCAAGCATCGCGGATCGCTGTTTGCGCTAATGACCGCTCCCGGGTTATGGATGCAACGCATCACGACTCAGCCTCCTTCGGACGAGCAAGCCGAATGCGCGATTGTCGCTTTGGACCAAGCGATGTCGCTTGAAAAGCAACGTGGCGGCGAACTCGTGATTGCCTAGCGGCCCCGCCGCGAAACTCTTTCTGCCTCATCTCCCATTTCTACAACTAGAATAAGTAGTGGAGACTTGCACATTCTGCATCTCCGCGCAACCGAAGCGTAGCAAGCTACGTTTCTACGGGGCACACTATGTTTGAACGGCTAGACCAAATCGAGGCGCGTTACGACGAGCTTACACAGACGCTGGCGTCGCCGGAGATCATGAACGATTCGGCGAGATACCAGAAGACTGCTAAGGCCCACAGCGAAATCAGCCCCATCGTGGAGCGATACCGCGAATTTAAGGATTTGAAACGTGGCATTGCGGAAAGCCGGGCTGTGCTCGCCGATGAAAAAGATCCAGAAATGCGGGCCTACGCGCAAGAGGAGTTGGATAAGCTTGAAGGCCGCGTCGGTGGAGTGGAAGAAGAACTCAAGGTTCTGCTCTTGCCCAAGGATCCCAATGACGAGAAGGACGTAATCCTCGAAATTCGGGCAGGTACTGGCGGGGACGAGGCGACTTTGTTTGCGGCAGAGATGTTTCGCATGTACACCCGATACGCGGAAACTCAAGGTTGGAAAGTAGAGGTGCTCTCGACTTCCGAATCTTCTGCCGGTGGGCTAAAAGAAGTCATCGCCCTGATTGAAGGCCAGCGGGTGTTTTCGCGCTTGAAATATGAGAGCGGGGTGCACCGCGTGCAGCGCGTGCCGGCAACGGAACAGCAGGGTCGAATTCATACTTCGGCGGTCACGGTCGCGGTGTTGCCGGAGGCGGAGGATGTGGACGTCAAGATCGAAGCGAAAGACCTTCGCATCGACACATTCTGCTCGTCCGGGCCAGGCGGGCAGTCAGTGAACACGACGTACTCGGCGGTGCGGATTACGCATATTCCGACCAATACGGTTGTGAGCTGCCAGGACGAAAAGTCACAGATTAAGAACCGCGAAAAAGGAATGCGGGTGTTGCGGTCGCGGCTCTACGAAATGGAAATGCAGAAGCAGCAGGACGCGCTTGCCAAGGAACGCAAAGCGATGGTGGGCTCGGGCGATCGCAGCGAGAAGATTCGGACTTACAACTTTCCACAGAACCGCGTCACCGATCACCGCATTGGTTTGACCATCCATCAACTTCAGGAAGTCATGGATGGAAAGCTGCAGCCGCTGATCGAAGCACTGACGACGTACTATCAGGCGGAAAAAATGAAGCAGGAGACAGCGAGCGTGGTGTAAACAAAAAAGCCTCCTGCTTTCGCAAGAGGCTTTTCTGGGGGGAGGGCGTCCGGGTTCAGGTACCCGTCGTCCTAATACTATTTCGCTGGGGATTGATCGGGAGTGGTCGACGTTGCCGTCAACTGTTCCAGATCGTTCTTCAGCAGGCTGATTTCTACGCGTCCGCCGCTGGTTCGCTTGGTCTTGGACTGGTCATCGGCGCTGGCGCTCGGAACCGGGGCGTTGCCCATGCCAACCACGTAGATCCGGTATACCGGAACGTCGTGGTTCAGCACGAGGTACCGGACCACTGAATCCGCCATCTTCTGTGAAGTTGCGATAGCGGCCTGGCCGTGGCCCGAAGAGAATCCCTGGACTTCGATGATGTAGCCGCGCTGATCCTTTAGCGGGGTGGCCATGTCATCGAGGGCGGTCTTGGCGTTCTGGCTCAGAACGCTCTGGCCCGGACGGAAGCGGATTTCGGTCTGGTTCGTCGCCTTGTATTGATCGATGTTTCCCACTACTTGCTCGACCGTGGTGAGCCGGGTATTGGCCTGGGTCGCGGTCTGTTGGGCCGCCTGGGCTCGGTTGCCGGCGTCAACGGCATGCTGATCGGCCTCATTGGCCTTGGCCGATGCGAGCTGAATGCCTTGCTGCGCCCGCGAATCAACATCCTTGATCATCTTGCTGTTATTCGCAGTCAATTCGTCGAGTTCATTGACGCGGTCGCGGATGGGCTGGGTCTGGCGCTGCACATACTTCTTGCGGGCAAACGGGTTCATCTTGCCCCAGAAACCTTGGCGAGTTTCAGGCTGCAAAGGCTGCTTTCCGGTGGCGCCGACAGTCGGCGAAGTGGAAGAAGCCTGGTCGGTGGTTGACGAAGCCGCAGGCGCGGTCTGCGCAGGCTGGCTGGTGGTCGATTGATCCTGGGAGGTCGAACTCGTCTGCGCAAAGGCCGGCAGGGCGAGTACGACTGCGACGAACAGCGCTACAAGTACACGGTTCTTCATTTTCAACATCCTCCGACGAAGGGAGCATCCTGGGAGCCCCGTTCGGCACGCCTTACGGGCGTGCTGCGTGATTTTTGATTGCGTCCGCTAACCGGCTGACTGAAGGCAAGCTCACTGCGCATTGCCGGCCAACGCTGACGCCGCGATGGCCAAAATCGGAAATCCTGGGCCGCCGTTTGACTCCGGCACCCGCAGCTCTCTATAACAGTTCGATTGCCAAACTGCTGTACGCCTAACCCCTTGACTTGCAATAACATTGTAGCTCCGCAGCGCCGAGGGCGGAGAATAATGTCCGCTTCCAAGGTAATTTTGGCAAAGCTGGTATAAAAACTGCGTGCCCAAAAGACTTTAAGATCACAGGAGATAGGATGCTCAAGAGGAACCGGAAAGTTTGTTTGTTCGGGTTCGTTTTTGCCATGGTTTCCGCGCTCTGGGGGTCGCAAACTGCTGCCGCGAGCCACGGGCTTGCCTCGGACAACATTCCTCCGGAACGCCTGAAGCAGTATGCCGACCTCGCGTTGCAATGGCAGCGTGAATACTTGCGGATCGACACTACAAACCCTCCGGGCAACGAAGTTGGTGCGGCGGAATTCTTCAAGGAAATCTTCGATCGGGAAGACATTGAAAATCGGGTATTCAACTATGCGCCTGGGCGGGCCGATATTTGGGCGCGAATTCCGCATACCGCATCCCCTCCTCAGCGGCCGATCGTTCTGCTCAACCACATGGATGTGGTCACCAGCGACGCGACTCATTGGAAGGTTCCGCCGTTCAGCGCGGAAATTGTGGACGGCTCGATCTACGGCCGTGGGGCGCAGGACATGAAGAACGAAGGCCTCGCGCAGTTCATGGTCATGGTCATGCTGAAGCGCGAGAAGGTAGAACTTGATCGCGACGTGATTTTTCTGGCCGTAAGCGACGAAGAAGTCGATGGCACGGGCAGCGATTGGTTTATCGAACATCAGCGCGACCTGTTGGGAAATGCTGAATTCCTGATTAACGAAGGTGGCGAGAACCTTCTGGAAGACAACGGCCATGTGAAATACGTGGGCGTGGATGTGGGCGAGAAGGCGGCATTCTGGCTGCACATGGTGGCCCATGGACGCGCGGGACACGGCTCGCTTCCCATCGCAGACTCGGCGCCG
>Ga0206956_1055_pt1 | contig 32697 bp, 31 predicted proteins | sample Alteio_BWOrgHeat_35_FD_153252 | JGI IMG/M metagenome (GOLD analysis project Ga0206956, IMG submission 153252) | Enriched cells from forest soil in Barre Woods Harvard Forest LTER site, Petersham, Massachusetts, United States -... | ecosystem: Environmental > Terrestrial > Soil > Temperate forest >...
GAGCGCCAGGAACGGCGGCAGCGCCTTCGGCGACTGCAACCGGTTTGACTTCCTCTTCCTCGGCCTTGCGTCCGGCGACGGTGGCAACGGTGAAGTTGCGCTTGATGGCGGGGACGATGTCCTTGGGTAACGTGATGTCCTCGATATGTATGCTGCTGCCGATGTCCAGCCCGGCGATGTTGACTTCGATATGTGCGGGAATGGCTTCCGGCGCGCAGACGAACTCAATTTCGTGGCGTACGATGTTGAGTACGCCGCCGCGCTTGATACCGGGTGATTTGTCCTGACCGGAGAATTTCACCGGCACCATGACGTGCAGCTTGATGCCCGGTTCGATCTTGATGAAATCGACATGCTCGATGACATCGGTCACCGGATGGAACTGAACATCCTTCGGCAGTGCCTTCAGCGTTTTACCGTCAACGGTAATGTCGATCAGGCGCGAGCGGAAACGGCCGCGCGCATATTCCAGCGACACTTCTTTGAGCGGCAGCGTGATGGAAACCGGCTGCTGGCCTTTGCCATACAGGATGCCGGGAATTTTTCCCTCGCGGCGCAAAGCGCGTGCGGCGCCTTTGCCTGAGTTGTTACGGACGCTGGCCTGTAATACGCCAACGGGGGCTTTGGTCTTGGGTTGTGGTGCGGGCATGGTACTTCTCCTATGTTAATTGAATGGTTACTTGGTGCGAGTGGGTTGATTGGCGATGGTTCGCTCCCTTTCAAGGAAATCTACGATTCCCTGCATTACTCTATGCACTGCTTCTGTGGTATGAAGCTTCAAATTGGTAATTCCTGCGGAAGAAATGCATATCCCATCTTTTTCAAGGTCGATATGAGGCCCAGTCATTTGATAATCGACATCCAGATACATTCCTTTGCCGCTGTCATTATAATTGATAGGATAAGCCGGACTAGCTGATGCTGTAGATATGGCGACCTTCAAGGCATGCAATAATAAAGTCTCTGCAGGATTATCAATTCTATAAAACTCGGGGTCTTCCACAGAATTCTCGAGAGCATTAGCCAATGCGGGAGTAAAGTTTATTTGGATATTATATCCTTTTCCCGCCTCGAACTGTACTTCGCGTAATTCTATTTTTTCTATACCTTTAAATAGCTCTGTCAGCGCTTTGGTTTCGGCATAGCGGCAAAATTGATCGAATGGCATTGCATCAAGCCGCCCTTTCGATATGCGCTGCGAATGTTTCCTAGGTTTATGTGAAGACATAATTTTCTCCTAATCAAATAAACTGGAAACAGATGTTTCTTCGCTGATGCGCTTGATGGCCTCGGCGAGGAGGGGGGCTACAGAAACTACGCGAATGTTTTTGGCTTTCTTTACGGCTTCGGTCGTCTGGATGGTATCGGTGATGACGAGCGAGGTGAGTTCGGATTTACCGACGCGCTCGATGGCGCCTTCGGAGAGCACGCCATGCGTGACATAAGCAGCAACTGATGATGCGCCGGCTTTTTTCAAAGCTGTGGCGGCATTACACAACGTTCCGGCTGAATCGACGATGTCGTCGAACAGGATACAATCGCGGCCATCGACGTCGCCGATGATGTTCATCACTTCTGACTTGCCGGCTTTTTCGCGGCGCTTGTCGACGATGGCCAGGTCAGCGTTCAAACGCTTCGCCAGTCCGCGGGCGCGCACAACACCGCCGACGTCGGGCGAGATAATCATGATGTTATCGGCTTTTTTGTAATGCTTTTTGATGTCATCAACGATGACCGGCGCGGCATATAAATGGTCGAGCGGAATATCGAAGAAGCCTTGAATCTGCCCGGCATGGAGATCGACGGTCAGTACGCGGTTGGCGCCGGAAGCGGTGATGATATTAGCGACCAGCTTGGCGGAAATCGGCGTGCGCGGGCCGACTTTGCGATCCTGGCGCGCATAACCGAAATAGGGAATAACGGCCGTGACGCGGCGTGCCGAAGCGCGTTTCAGCGCATCGAGGCAGACCAGAAGTTCCATGATATGGTCGTTGGCCGGATAGCTCGTCGACTGGACGATGAATACGTCTTCGCCGCGCACGTTCTCATGAATTTCGGCGAATATTTCCATGTCGGCAAAACGCTTGATGGTGGCGTTGGTCAGTTTGACGCCGAGATAATCTGCCATCGCCTTAGCGAGAGGAGCGTTACTGTTGCAGGCAAGTAGTTTCATAAAAATCGTGGTACGTGATACGTGGTAATCGTGGTACGTGGTATTCCTTATCTTTCACGTGCCACGTACCACGCGCCACGTTTCACGATATACTTATCCCTTCATTTGCATTGCTCCAAATGAATTCGGCCAATTAAACATGGCTTGGCTCCGCCCTTGTTTTCGATTAAGGACGCGCAATATAGCGGATTTTTTCAGGAAGTAAACAGGGAATCAGATGCTACACAGAGAACCTAACGTAGGCGGTAAACTATTTAATCTTATAAATATTATTGATGTAGTCCGTCCAGAAGCGCTCAAGCTGGGAGAGGGTGTTGTTGAGTGTGGTCAGCGCCGCAGCGTCTATTTCTTTCGACACGAGGTCGACATTGCGCTGGTATAACTCATCGATTTTTTTGCACAGGTCGAGGCCTTTTTCCGACAATTTGATGCGCGTTGAGCGTTTGTCATGCGGCGCACGTTCCTGCATCAGGTAGCCGTTTTCTACCAGCTTCTTGACGTTGTACGACACGTTGGAGCCGAGGTAATAGCCACGGTTGGTGAGCTCGCCAATGGTCAACTGTTCGCTGCTGATGTTATAAAGTATCAACGTCTGGACGTTGTTGATGTCGTCGATTTTGAACCGGTCAAGCTCGGTTTTTACCACATCAAGAAAACGACGGTGGAGACGTTCGATCAGCAGGATGGATTCTGTGTAAATTTGTTTCAAGAGGCGTCCTCGTGATTTTTAATTCACTACCATCAACCTTAGCGGTTAATAGTTAAAATTTTATTTAAATATGGGCGGTTTTCATCAATCGACCTTATATTCCACGCCTTCCGGCGGCAGCGCCGGGAACGTCAGCGTTACCAGCGTACCCTTACCGACGTGGCTTTCGATGGTAATTGTGCCCTGATGCAGCTCCATCAGCTTCTTGGTCAGCGGCAGGCCGAGGCCGGTGCCCTCATATTTACGGTTAAGTCCGCTGTCGACCTGTCCGAAGCTCTGGAATGCCTTGTTGATATCCTCCTGCGACATGCCGATGCCGGTATCCTGGACCGAGATGATGAAATTTACGGGTTGCGCCTCAGTGGTGGAGATGGCGATATGAACCTTACCTCCTTGCGGAGTGAATTTGATGGCATTGGAGAGAATATTGAGCACGATCTGGATAAAGCGCAGGCGGTCGACCATCAGCGGCGGCAGCATTTTCGGAATATCGGTGGTGATGGTGATCTGGTTCTTGGCGGCGCGCTCGGAAAGGATAGTGATACATTTGTTGATGGCTTTGCCGACATGCACTTCCACATATTCAAGCGACAGCTTGCCGGCTTCAGCTTTCGACAGGTCGAGGATATCGTTAATGATATCGAGCAGGTGCGCGCCCGATTCATTGATATCTTTGGCGTATTCAAGGTATTTCTGATCGCCGAGCGCGCCGAACAGCTGGTTCATCAGGATGGAAGAGAAGCCGATGATGGCGTTAAGCGGTGTGCGCAGTTCATGGCTGATATTAGCCAGGAATTGCGATTTGGCACGGTTGGCGCTTTCGGCTTTGTCCCTGGCTTTTTCCAGCTCAACGTTCTGCTGCTTGAGTTGCTGGTTGCGCGCGCCGATTTCGGTTAACATATCGTTGAATGAATTGGTCAGGATGACGAGCTCGTTCTTGTCTTCCTCCTCGGCATTACCCAGCGGCGTGGCGCGGATACTGTAATCCTTGTGTTTCGACACCTGACGCGCTGTATCGGCAAGATTCAGTATGGGGTGCGAAATGGTTTTCTGCAGGTTGATCGCCAGCAGGTACGATACCCCCAACGCGAACATAGCAACCGTAACTGCAATGGTTATTTGTTTCTGGATGTAACTATCAATTTGCTCCAGAGTAGATTCAAAATAAATATAACCGATCACGCCGCCTTCATCGAGAATCGGTTTGAGCAATTGAATGCGATCTTCACCGATAATCTGGCGTGGCTCTAAATCTGTTGGGCATTTCTTGATCTCGTCCTCGTTATCGGTCGGATAGCTCGCCACCCCTTTATTTATAATCTCGCCGGTAGTGGTTTTATAGTCATAAAGACAAGCGCGTATGACGCTTTTGTATTCGCTCAATATGCCGAGCGAGTCACCGGGTTTTTTGTACGTATCGAAGTTCAGGGCTGCTTTGTTGCTGGCGCCGACGATGGAAGCCGAGACGTTCAGCTCATTTAAAATATTCTGCTTCATGTGTACCACGCCCACCACTGAAATGGCGAGCGTTGTCAGGACGACCGAGATAAAGCTGATCGACATGATGAGCGAAGTCAGGCGCTGTTTTATCGATGTATTTTTAAAGAGCTTTGCCATACGCGCTACCTGTCAATCACCTTGAGCGCGATTTCCAGCAACTGCGCATCTACTTTCAGACCGGCGGCAGCGGTGGCTTTTGTATTCACGACGAGTTTGATTTTGTTGTCGCTCGTTACGAAGCCGATCATGCCCCCTTTTTCCGCGAAATCGTCGATATCGCTGACGGTCAGCACTGGTTGGCCTTGCAGACCGGCTAATATGTCGTTGACTTTTCCTTCTTCGGAATCGCTGATAAAAAGGATGTGGCAGCGTTGTGGCGCATCTTTCCAGCTTTTTTCTTCCGCCAATGACAATTTCAGCTTGGCAGTGGATGCGGCTCTGAAAACATCGGATGTTTTACGCAACGGGCTGTTTCCCACGATACAGACATTGATGTTCGATTGGGTGCTGATCGCTTTGCCGTCCGGCCATTCGACGAATTTGACGAAGTTATAGATGAAGGCGGCTTTGACCAGATATTCTTTGTTGTCGTCAGCGCGAACGAAGAGGGGCGTCAGCACCATGCTGCAGGCGACGACGACGGCAAGCCCATATCGTAAAATAGGTCTGAACACGCGCTAAAACTTTCATATAATCGTGCCGAGACAGTACGCGGCACGCTTTTTCCTCATTAAACACTAACAAGGAGAAGTTAAAAAAGCGCTTATAATACTTTAAGAAATTGCCTATGACCGATTGATAAACAAATAAAAAAACGCGTTTGTTGCAATAATGGTGCGGGATTTAGCTTTCCTCATGGACAAAAGGGCGTTCCAACAGGTTGGCGATAACCTCATCTATTCCTGCATTTTCATACAATATACGGTAGACGGCATCGGTAATCGGCATGGGCACATTGAACTTCCTAGCCAGCTTGCTTGCCGATTCAGTGGCGATGATGCCTTCGGTGGCGTTGCGGCCGCGTCCCATCAGGATTTCTTCTTTAGGTTTACCCTCGCCAAGCGCGATACCGAAGGACAAATTGCGTGATTTGGCACTGCCGCAAGTCAATATCAGATCGCCCAATCCCGACAATCCGGTCAGGGTTTCATACTTGCCGCCTTTGGCCAGTGCCAACCGTACGATCTCAGCAAAACCGCGTGTTACCAGTGCTGCCCGGGCATTCTCGCCGAAATTCTTTCCCAATGCGATGCCGCAGGCAATGGCGATGACGTTTTTGACCGCGCCACCGATCTGCGTGCCGATGATGTCTGTTGTCATGTAAGGCCTGAATAATCGTCCGCCGATAGAATACATTAGCGTATCCCACTGGCTGGTATCGGCGCAGGCGATGGTTGTCGCCGTGGGTAGCCCTTTTGCCGCTTCATCGGCAAAATTCGGTCCGGAAATGATGGCAATAGGGTTTTTCGGCAGGATTGAATGAGCTACTTCGCTCATCAGCATTAAGCTGCCGCGTTCGATGCCTTTACTAGCAAGAACGATTGGTACGTTGACTGGCAGCGTGTCCGATATGGTAATGCACACCGAACGCAAAATGTGCGACGGTACTGCCAGGATGAGTACATCGTTCTGGCAGACTTCGCCAATTTTTTCGGTAAGATTAATATCCGGATCGAGGAAGGCGGACGGCAGATAAATGTCATTGCTGCGCCGCTCGACGATGGATTGGATAACATTGTTATTGCGCGTGGCGAACGTTACGATGCTGCCGGCGCGGTTGGCAATAATGGATAAAGCCGTGCCCCACGCGCCGCCGCCAATGACGCCTACGCGATAATTATTGCTCATAGGGAGCGTTCAGCCGACTCCTCATTTTTTAGTTCCCGCATCCTGGCTGCGTACCAAGTTCCCATAGCCTTCATTAAACACGCAGACGATATCGGCGCCATGGCGCAGGGTGAACTGTTTGGCTACGCGCTCGACGACGATATAATCGCCGCGTGTACGGTAGTTAATCAGGGATTCATTGCCCTGACTGTCAACCATGAAGAATGCCGGCAGGTCGGCATTTTTGTTCCTGAATTGAAAATAAGTAAACTGGCCATCGTCGAAAATGCGAATGGGCGCAATCAGGTCGGTGCCGGAAATGGTGTATTTCAAATTATACTTGCCGGGATTGTTTTCGATATCTGGAACCAGGTCGATTAAATTGCTGACGGTCTGCGTCTGGTTATTATCGGGGTAGACGAAACGCATGATGAAAACCATGTTTTTATCATCGATATTGTCGGTCTCGCGTGCGTGCAACTCGAACAGGTAGACGCGTTTATTGGTAATCAACGTCATGTTGGTAGTGGCATCCTGTTCTGTCGGCTTCAGGAACAGCCGGTTGCCTGATGGATTCATCATCCAGGCCGTAGAATCGCCCATAGAAATCGTTTTGATTTCCTCACCTTCCTCAAATTCGATGGATGATTCATAACGGTAATGGCCGGTGAATTTATAAACGGCGTCAGGCTGATACATGATAAGTTGTACGCGATGATCGACCTGTATCGGGTGAGATTCACGGGTAGCATGAGCGGCGGCGGGGATCAGGACGGAAAATATTACTGCCAGTAAGTGTAAGGCCGTTTTTTTCATTTGATATCCTGCAGCCGTTTGGTTTGATAGTGAGTTACAACGAAACCGATCGGTTTTACTTGTCCTGTTTTCTCATCTAACGCAAGGCCGCTATACTGGAAAGCGATATTTGCTTGCCAGCGGGATTTTTTTACTTCGCCTTTGCCCTCTACTGTTGCTTCGTACGTTACATCCATGTGGTCCTGATCGGTCAGTCGCGACGACACGGTAGTAATCTTGCGCTTCGAATAGCGCTGATAGAGCGCGATGGGGCTTTCAGGATTACCCGGATCGACCGCCTGCTTGAATTCATCGAAGACGGCAGGAATGGTCTGGCTCTGGATGCCACTCACGTCGCGGTCGAACGTATCGATGTTATATTCCTCGCGCATCGTCACATAATTTTGCACGAAGAATCGTAACAGTGCCGTGCTTGGATTTTCTCCCTTATGTGCCAGCGGCTTGATATGTGGTATATCGTCGACAATGTTTGTCGAATTGAAAATAAAGGGTACCGGGGGCGCCAGTGGGTAAAGCGCGCCCATCGCCATGACAATGGTGACAAAAGTAATCACGGACAATAGCGTTATGAACACGTATAAGTAACGCTCGGCCATCAGGTCATGCACGGATAAATCGTACATGGCGCGCGCCTTGCGGAAATATTCGCCGGTGCGAATGCTATCGGCGATTTCGGCGTATTCGTCTTTGACGGAATCAGGCTGACTTTGCATAGTCTTTATTTAACGTTGCTGCTGGTGCATTAGTTACAACCACATCTTATAATAAATTGCTGAAAGCTACCACCTTTTTGTTTCTTGACAGTGAAAGATGGCCGCGATTAAATTGCCGCCATTCTCTATATTCCGGGTGGTATAGCATGGAAAAGTTAACGGATACTTTAAGGATGGGTGGCTACGCCATGTATGTATGGCCGTCATTTCTTATCGCGGCCCTGGTGATGCTTGGGATGGTATTCGTCAGCATGCGGTCGCTTAAACAGGCACAAAAAAGCCTTGCGGAATTGCAAGAGATACAGTCGTTTTTTTCCGATAGCTGATGGTAAATCCAAAATTATTGCGCGCGGTGCCGCTTATCGTCATGCTCCTGCTGGCAATAATGTTGGCGTTCGGTCTGCTGCACAGCCATTCTCCACGGGAGGGAGAACGTCCGATTGGTTACGCGGTTTCGCCATTTGATATTCCAAGCCTGAGCGGTCAACGTTTTTCTCCTGCTACCTGGCATGGACGGGTTGCGCTGCTCAATGCTTTTGCCTCATGGTGCGAATCGTGCACTGCCGAACATGATATGGTAATGAAAATCGCGCATACCGGCAAAGTTGCTATCTATGGTCTAGCGTGGCGAGATAAACCTGAAAAGGTCACACAATGGATCAGCGTGTATGGTAATCCTTATCAATCAATCGGTGTCGATGAATATGGCAAGAGTACTGTTGCGTTGGCGCTAACCGGAGTACCTGAAACTTTTGTATTTGATAAAAATGGCGCTATCGCATATCATTACGCTGGGATATTGCCGAACGATATCGTTGACGGCGTCATTCTGCCATTAGTGGAGAAACTGAATGCTGAATAGATTGCTTGCTACCTGCTGTTTATTGTCAACCATCGCTTTTTCAGCATGGGCAGTCGAACAACCGCTTACGGACCAGGAGCAGGAAGCGCGAGCTTACAAGCTGTTCCACGAGATACGCTGCTCTACTTGTTCAGGCCAAACGATAGCCGAATCGCCGGCTGATGCCGCCGCCGACTTACGCCAGGCGATTCGTGTTCAAGTGGCTGCTGGTGAGACTGATACGGCCATTCAGGAATATCTGGTCATGCGTTACGGTGATTCAATCATGTTGTATTCTCCGCTGACGATGAATACCGCCATATTATGGCTTGGTCCGGCATTACTGTTGATTACGGTGATTATCGGAGTATGGATAGGCATCAAAAAAGTACTCGCCCAGTATAATAAAGATGCTCTATAGCGTTTTTTGCATGCTGCTGCTGGCGTCGCTGGCAGTAGTGCTAACGCCTTTGTGTACGGTCGGCGAAATGCCGGAAATCTTACGCAGGAAGATGGCCCTTGCCGTAGGCACAGGTTTTTTTATTGCTGCGTTCGGGCTTTATTTTTTATGGGGATCGCCAAAAATTGTTCCGTTACTGGCGCAGCGCCAGGAAAGACTGGTCGAGTTGAAAGAGACCATCGTCAGGCGTTCCGGAGAGGTCAAAGCGAATCCCAAGAATCTTGGGGCGTGGGTTGATCTGGGGCAGAGCTTCATGGAAACCGGCCAATTCCCGGCAGCAGCCAATGCATTCAAACAGTCTGTGCTATTGTCGGGCGGCAATCCGCTGCTCATCATGGCATACGCGCAATCGCTGATTTTCGCCGCCGACGGCAAGGTCACCGATGATGCTAAAAAGAGCCTGGACATGGTATTGCTGCAACAGCCGCAAAACCCGGAAGCGCGCTATTACCTCGCCGTGCGTGAATTGCAGGACGGGCACACGCAGGACGCGATGAAAGACATGAAGGAATTATACCATTCGCTGCCGGACGGTTCGCCGCTTAAAGGCATGATTGATAGGGAGATTGGGAAGTAAATCAGCCAAACCTTTTCTTATCCGCCGGATATACTCCCAAAACGGTCACTTTTTCGCAGTAAAATTCCAGTTCCTCCAGCGCATTCATTACGGATTGCTGGCGCGGATGGCCTTCAAAGGTCAGGAAAAACTGTGCCGAATCGCGCGCGTGGCCGGGCGGAATGTAGCTCTCCAGCTTCAGGATATTGACGCCGTTAGTGGCGAATCCGCCGAGCGATTTATAGAGCGCCGCTGGCAAATTGCGCACGGTATAGAGTAGGGTGGTCAGCACACGACCTACGTTTGGATCAGGATCGGCAGGTTGGGGGGCGATAATGATGAATACGGTCACGTTATCATCCGAATCCTGCATGTGTTCCCTGAGCACCGTCAGCCCATAAAGCTGGCCGGCCAACGGTGAGGCAATGGCGGCTTTAGTTTTGTCATTCCACTGAGCGACATCGGCTGCTGCCTGAGCTGTGTTGGAATAGGTATGTATGGTCACTTTCATTTCGCGCAGATGTTCACGGCATTGCAGCAACCCTTGCGGATGCGAATAAACATCTTTGATGGTAGCGATCGTCGCACCTTTGGGCGCCAGCAGACAATGTTCGATATGCTGGAAATATTCGCCGACAATATGTAGATTGGTTTTGGGCAGTAGCTGGTGGATTTCCGCGACACGCCCGGCTTGCGAGTTCTCAATTGGTATCATACCCAGTGCTGCCTTGCCGCTCGCTACCGCTGCAAATACGTCTTCGAACGATGGCACGCCCATGGTCTGCATATACGGGCTGGCTTGGCGGCAGGCGAGGTCTGCATTCGCTCCTTCCACGCCCATGAAGGCGATGGTATTCTCGGGATCGAGGATAGGAGTAGGGCGACTGGACATAGGCTATCTTTTTATGATATTGGTCACCTTTTAACAAGGGATATTCTATGACATCCCGGGTCGCCGAACCGCACCCATCTATCGTCCCATATTGGCATGGCATCTACTGGTTGGCGCTGGTGGGACTGGTATTGCGAATTGCATTTTCCTTGACTGCGGATAACCTTTATCATCCTGATGAGGTGTTTCAATATCTTGAGCCGGCCCATCGTCTGGTCTTCGGTTACGGTCTTATTACGTGGGAATATCGCTTTGGCACCCGTTCCTGGCTCATTCCTTTTTTTATCTCGGCACCGCTCTACCTATGCAAAATTTTGCATATCGATAAACCCGATATCTATATCCCGCTCGTAAAGTCCATTTTTTGCTTAGTGTCGACTTCCTTGATATTCTCCGGTTATGCCATAGGTCGTAGATTGGTATCAGAAGCAACAGGCAGGCTGACGGCGGTATTGTGCTGCTTCTGGTATGAGCTGATTTATTTTTCTTCCCGGCCGCTGGCTGATGTGGTCTCCGCTTATTTCCTTGTGGGAGCTCTGGCTTGTGTGGTTGTTGCGAAGGAGTTGCGCAGGCCATACCTGTTCGGATTCCTAACTGCAATGTCCCTTGCGTTACGCGTGCAATATGCTCCCGTGGTTGGCGTTATAATCTTATTTGCCGTATTTAACTGGAACAAAGAGTGCCTTGCTAAGGCTGCGATTGCGTCGGTGGCGGTTATTATATTGGCAGGTTGGGTGGATTGGCTGATGTGGGGTGGTTGGTTTGTATCTTATTACAATAATTATCTTTTCAATGTCATTTATGGCGTCAGCAAGCTATTCGGCGAAGAAGGCTTCAACTGGTATTTTACACAACTTGCCATTGCTTCTATGGGGATATTTGAGTTGGTTTTCATGACCAGCCTTTGTTTCCTCAGGCGGCTTTGGTTACCATTCTTATGCATCGCCGTGCTGATCGTCGAGCATATGCTCATTCCGCATAAAGAATATCGCTTTATTTTTGCCACGATCCCTCTTTTCCTGATGCAGGCCGCAGCTATTGTCGTTTTGGTCAGTGACAAGCTTGCATCTGCGTGGTCGGCTAAAAGCGCACAATGGGTGACCATTTGTGTTCTCGGATTTATTTCAGTGGAAGGCATCCTGAACCAGCTACCGGGGGAGAACGACAGTCGAATTTATGAGTTCAACTATGGCCATCAGCCCCACTATGTCCCGGATCATATTTTTCAGGCGTTCAAATTTTTGTACCATGAGAAAAACTTAGCGGGGGTTTTTATTCCGTCGGTGCCATGGTCTCTCACTGGCGGCTACTATTATTTGCATAGAGATGTTCCGCTCTATTTTACCTATTCTTATAGCGATTACAATGAGGTGCAGCAAAATCCAGCTGCGTATGTAAGTCATATTATGAGTTTTTCGGACGAAACGCTACCAGGTTTTTCAGAAATAGCGCGTTTTGGGGACGCGGTAATTCAGAAACAAAAACATCTGCCGGTACGTTATCTCCGGCCCCCATCTTATGATAGAGCAGTTTTCATGCCAGGAATCGACGACAAATACCAGAGTACGGTTACACCTCGGGCGATAGATTACGACTCACAATAATACACTTACGGCAAAAACCACAACGAGGTCTTGCTTTGTAAAGGAAATAATTTTAAGCATAGGGATATTTTTATCATATGATTAATAATATGGCCGCGAAATCCTGGACACCCGATAGTTGGCGCAAGCTTCCGATCAAGCAGCAGCCGGAATATAAAAACCTCAAGCAATTGAAAAAGGTTGAGCAATCGCTTGCCGGTTTGCCGCCGCTCGCGTCTGCTGACGAGGCCCGGGCACTTAAGCGCGAATTAGCTGATGTTGCGGCGGGGAAAGCATTCTTGCTGCAAGGTGGCGATTGTGCTGAGAGTTTTGCCGAATTCTCTGAAGATAATTTGCGCCGCTTTTTCCGCGTACTTTTGCAGATGACGATGGCGCTGATGTATGGCGCCGGCTGCCCGGTGGTCAAAGTCGGGCGTATCGCCGGGCAATTCGCCAAGCCGCGGTCAGACAATACAGAAAAAAAAGATGGGAAAGAACTTCCGGCCTATCGCGGCGACATGGTCAATACCATGGAATTCGACGAGGAGGGGCGTGCGCCCGATCCTGAGCGGTTGCTGCGCGCGTATTATCAGGGTGCGGCGACGATCAATTACCTGCGTACGCTGGCGCGCGGCGGCTATGCCTCGCTTAACCGCATCAACCGCTGGAATATGGAGTTTGCGCAAAGCTCGGCGCAGGGCAAACGTTTCGAAGAGCTGATTGCCCGCATCAATGAATGTGTCGGGTTCATTCAAGCCTGCCGCTTGCCTATCGATAACGTCGAGCAGTTTTCTGAGGCCAGTTTCTTCACCTCACATGAAGCGTTGCTTCTCAATTACGAAGCATCGCTGACGCGGCTGGATAAAAGCGAGGGAAAACATTACGCCGGAAGTGCGCATATGCTGTGGATCGGCGACCGTACGCGTTCGCCTGACGAAGCGCATGTCGAATATATGCGCGGCATTGCCAACCCCATCGGCGTCAAAGTCGGGCCCAGCATGACAATAGATGGGTTGCTCAAGCTCATCGATATTTTGAATCCGGATGACGAAGCGGGACGTCTGACGTTGATTTCGCGTATGGGATCAACCAAGGTTGGTGAATTGCTGCCGCCGTTGCTTCGTGCCGTCAAGAAATCGGGAAGAACGGTGGTATGGGCGTGCGATCCGATGCACGGCAACACCATCAAATCGCCCAACGGTTACAAGACGCGTAAATTCACTGATATCCTGGCCGAAGTGCGTCAGTTCTTCGCCATCCACAAAGCCGAGGGTACCTTCGCCGGCGGCGTGCATTTCGAGATGACGGGACAGGACGTCACTGAATGTTTAGGCGGCGCGCAGGCGATTTCGGAACTCAACTTAAGCGACCGCTACCACACCCATTGCGACCCGCGCCTCAACGCCAACCAGGCCTTGGAACTGGCGTTCTTAATCGCTGAGACGATTAAGAAGGGAAAAAACTGATTATTGTCATCCTCGGGCTTGACCTGAGGAGCCATTTATATATGAATGGATTCCCGCCTTCCTCCTACGCTAAAGCTTCGGAGGACAAGTCGCGGGAATGACAACAGGAGAAATCATATGACCAAGAAAACCGGCGGCGTTGCCGCAGACCAATTGAAAAGCATCATTGGGCGTGTGGAAAAACTGGAAGAAGAAAAGTCCGGCATCAGCGCCGACATCCGCGATGTATTTGCCGAAGCGAAGGGCAACGGCTTCGATGTCCGCGCCATCCGCACCATCATCAAGATGCGCAAGATGGATGCTTCCGAACGCGAAGAGCAAGAAACCGTACTCGACACATACCTGCACGCGCTCGGTATGATTCCGGAGCTCGAAGAAGAAGCGGCTTAAAAGGAATGCTTAGTGGCTACCGCCAATAGGGGCGGCAATGGTTTTCAAGGTATCATAATGTCTGGTAAGTAGTTCGCGGTCAGATTCAGACATCCCCGATTCCAGGTGTTTGATGGTTTCGTTGGCGTGCTCAAGTTCTAGTTTTAATTGGCCGCGCACCGCGTCCACATGCTGCAGGATAAAAAACCGCTCAAGATGAATATGTACGCGCAGCGCTACTTCTTCCAGATCGAGCGGCTTGTTCAGGAAGTCGTCGGCGCCGCAGGAAAGCGCACGTATTTTTGTTTCGCGATCTTTCAACGCCGTCTGCACGATCACCGGCATATGCGCGATCGTCGGATCCGAACGGATTTGCTCCAGATAACCGAAACCATCTAGATTCGGCATCATTATATCGAGAAGCACCAGGTCGGGATTTATGCGGCGTGTTACCTCTACCCCTTCCGCACCGTCGGCGGCGGTTACGACCTGTGTATAGCCGGAAGCCGTGAGCTTTGCACAAATCAATTTGAGGTTGATAGGCGCATCGTCCACCACAAGGATTTTTGCTTCCGTGAATCGTGATGTCGGGAATATTTTAAGCATTTTATTGCCTACATAATTAACATTTATTAATAATACAGGATAATTATTAAATAAAAGTTAACATATTAAATTATATTTATAATATCATCATATATTATAATAGGATACGATTACCATTATTTCGAATTATCATTTATCTATGCATCGAATCATCGCATTCCAGATATTTTGCTATCCTGATAAATCGCGTAAAGCCGTAGACCACTGAATTGATGAAGCCGCGCCGCCCGCGTAGGATATAGCCGCGCAGGATATAATCCTTGAGAAAGGCGAGGGGGAATTCAGTCATCAGGCGCAGGGTCGGGAATGCCATGCCTTTTTTCAGCAAATGTCCGGCCTGCATCGAGGTATAAAAATTCATCTTGTCGATTGCGTGTGCCAGCGAGCGGAACGAACGGTGCAGTACCGGAGCTTTCAACATTCGCGTTTCCCCTTGCATTACCTGCACGGTATCATGCACGGGGCTGTCGGAAAAACGTGCCTTTTCGCGATTATATAGGCGCAGCGCATAATTGGTGTGTGCGAAGAGTGCTAGTTTTTTCTCGCCGGGCAACAAATCGCGTATACGCAAAATGAATCCGGCCAACTCCGGCATACCGCCCGAAAACAATCCGCGGATTTCTTCCGCCAAAGCCGGGATTATTTCCTCGTCGGCATCGATGTTGAGTAGCCAGCGATTTTTACATTGATCCTCGCCGAAGCGTTTTTGCAAGCCATAACCCGGCCAGCTGTTATAGATAGCGCGCGCGCCCAATCCCTCACAGACTCTTACTGTAGCGTCGGTGCTACCGCTGTCGATGACGATGACTTCGTCTACCCAATCGCGCACAGCATTTATGGTACGGCCAATGCGGTCGGCCTCGTTATGGGCAATGATGAAAGCGGAAATTGGCAGTTTATCAATCATGCGAAATACTGTAAGGCCTTATTCATGCATATTGTCAACATCATGTTCAGCGCTATCGCCGGTGGCATCGAGCAGGCTTTCGTCGATTATTGCGAAGGATTGCAGCAACGCGGCCACCGCGTGACCGCTCTTATCCATCCGAAAGCCGCGATTAGGCCGCAGCTTAAAGCGCTTGGCGTTGAGATTATCGCCATGCGTAACCTCGGCGAATACGATCCCATCGCCATCTACAGACTGCGGCGGCATCTACGCAGGCTTACCCCCGATGTAGCTCTTACCCATACGCATCGTTCATTTTCCCTGGCGCGCCGCGCTGATAACGGCATTTGCCCGCTGGTCGGCGCTGCACATAATTACCATGCGCGAGCGCGACGCTTAAGCCGTGCCGACGCCGTTATCACCACGACGCACGACCTGATTAATTTTGTCAAAAAATTCGGCGTGCCCGAAGACCGTATTTACCACATCCCCAATATGGTGCGTTGCCATGAGCTGCCGCATCGTGGTGCGCCGAATAAACCGCCGGTCATCGGAACCATGGGGCGGCTGGTCAAAAAGAAAGGCTTTGATGTATATATCGATGCGCTGAAATTACTGAAAGGACGCGGCTATGCGTTTAAGGCCATCCTCGGTGGCATCGGCGAAGAAGAAAAGCATCTGAAGCGCCGGGCGGCAGACGCCGGACTTAAAGACATCCTGAGTTTCCCTGGTTGGATCAAAGATAAAAAAAACTTCTATAATCATATCGATTTGTTCTGTCTGCCGTCGCTGCATGAGCCGTTCGGCATCGTTTTGCTGGAGGCGTTCACGCACGGCACGCCGGTGGTGGCAACGGATTCCGAAGGGCCGCGTGATATCATCACGCCCAATTTCGATGCGCTGATGGTCGAGGCTGGAAATGCTTCCGAACTAGCGACGGGGATGGCCAAATTACTGGATAACCCAAGGATCGCCGCCGACCTTGCCGCCAATGCCTTTGCCAAAGCGAAGACCAGCTATTCCATCGAAGGCGTGTCTGTAAATATCGAAAAAGCGCTTATGGCTGTGGCTTCACGCTGGCAGGAACTTCGACATCAACAGTAACCGTCTGGTTTATATGACCGCGAATGATGTCCATGTTGACCTGTCGTCCAGATGGAGTGTTGGATACTAAATCATTCAGCGTGCTTTCCGTCAGCACCGATTTTCCGTCATAATGCACGATAATGTCGCCTTCAGACAAGCCGGATTTTTCGGCCAAAGAATGAGGAGAAATGGCCGTGATTGCCAATCCCTGAACCTCGGGCATTTGCATCTTTTGCGCCATCTCCGGCGTCACCGCAGTGACTTTCACTCCCAGCACCGGCTTGGCGACTGCCGGCGATCCGATGACAAAATCGGCAAAAGCTGCTTTTGCCTCAAGTTGCGACGGAGAGCATCCCAGCCAGTCATTACAGCGAGTGAGGAGTGCGATGTCAGAGGTATCGCTGATGACTGCATCTGTGGCTTTAAAATGCGGCTTTTTAGTAACGGTGAATGCCAGGTGGTCATCCAATCCCGCTGGCCCGTTGGTTTCGATCAGGCGGTCGGAATCGGTAGTAATCGCATAAGTTGAATTGGCCTTTATCCATTGCCCGGCACGTTTCCATTTTTCCTGGCAATCGGCTCCGGCCTGGCAGGTAATGGAACGGTTGGCGGCCGCGGCCAGCGTAGTCTGCGCCGCCATCTCTGCCTTTGAGACGCAGCCAGCGGTAGGAAGCACCAGGCAGGTTGCGGCAATAAATAGGTATAGGTTTTTGGTGTGCATCCATTGCATGTAGGAGTACGTGCCGTTTGCGTCAAGCGAAAGAACATGCTGAATTACCTTCCAAGCTGGACAACTTTTCGTTTTAGATGCCAATAGAATATGGTATAATTTCTTATTATTAATGCCTTCTTGAATTATAAACCTTGCCATCTAAACGGAAGACTCCCATGAAAAAAATAATTGGCTCCATAAACCGGTTAATGGCGATAATGATGCTGGCCGGCGTATTATTCTCGCCGATGATGATAAGCGAAGCGATGGCACTGGCGGCATGTCCTCCTCATCCCCCACTTACATGCATTGGGGCTCCCTGTAACTCCTGTCCTCCGGGTAGCAAAGGAGGCACAGGCCAATGTTCGCTAGGAGGGGGATTTACAGCGTATGTTTGTGTCTCAACTCCTGAAATGTCCGACTATCTGGCGATGGCGTTTGTGGTTATGGCGGGCGGCATGATTTATTATTTGCGCCGACGGGCAGTGGCATAATAATCTCATAAATAACCTCTCGTGTTACAAATCCTGAAGCATCTCATTCACTCGCGGCCGGAAGCCACGATTAGACGTTCCCTGATCATGGGAGGCGCATCGCTTGCTGCCGTGCTGTGGCTATTTTTTATGCAAGCGCTGGAAGGCCAGTGGACATGGATGATACATCGAGATGATCACCTCTGGCGCCATTTGCCGCAGCTATCCGCTGAAGCGTTGCCCATTCCCATCGCTTTTATTTTATGGGCGCAGTTGATGGAAAAGCTTGATGGGAAATTTGTGCTCTGCTTCTCACCGTCTTTCGGTGCATTCACTATTGCATTTCTGATAGCGGGAGTGGGCGTGATCGCTTTCCCGCAGCTTCAGCAGCTCATGATTCAATTTATGACGGCAGAACATGCGCTGGACGCCTTCCGCCGGTTTCAACTGATCATGTTTGTCGCCGGGGTCATTACCGGATTGTTCGTAGTTGTGCCTGTCGGGGAATGCCTGAAACGGGTAATACGCCATCCGCGTCCGGCGATCGTTGCCATCATTGCCGCGTCGGCGGCCGCCAATTATTACTGGCTGATGCGCATAATGTGGGAGCAGATGTGTAACTGGACGCTAACCGGCGTCTATAGTTTCCTAAGTATCTTTCACATGAATATTGCGGGCCATGTGTGGTCCCCTTCCGATACTGTGACCAGCCTTGTCATCGAATCTCCGTATTTTGTAATTAGGGTGGATCCCAGTTGTAACGGGCTGGAGGGTATTTTTTTGTTTAATTTCATGTTGTCGGTGATGCTTCTGGTTGATTGGGAACTTTTCAAACGCCGGAGCCTGATCCTGCTTTATGGTTTTGGTGTATTGTATATGTTTGTAATCAACATACTGCGCATTTCGCTTTTTTTTACGCTGGGCTATTGGGCGTATCGACCTAATGCCTGGAAATGGGTGCAGGGCTTGCGTGGCGCGCCGGTCTACCTGTTTCATTCGTATGTCGGCTGGGTGTTTTATTTGGCAGCTTTTGGCATATTTGCTGCGTGGCTCTATCGGAAAAGAACCACGGGTCTTCCATTACGTACCTGATTGAGAGTCCTTGTAAACGATTTGTCGCCGTAGTCCTCTTGCGCCGTTTCTAAAGCCGCTCTAAATTCCTTATCTTCTTTCTCAAGAGCTTGTATTCCTTGCTCGGTAATTTGATATTGTCTGCCCCCTAGTTTCCCCTTTACCCGTTCTAAAAATCCCTTATCCACATAATAATTGAAATGCTCTGCCAAAGCCGCATCATTTTTTGGTTTCTTAACAGAATTTGCTATTTCTTCGTGTATTTCCTGCAATCCTTGACGTAAGCGTCCATCAAGATTTTTGTCATTTCCATGCATGGGTATCATGCGGAAAAGGAGATCGTGTAATACTTCTTCTTGTTCTTTTGGAGTAAGTGCGGATGGAAGTGGAATTTTTATAACATCTTCGTAATAATGCGAACCATCAATCGGTAATTTATCTTTGGAAGTTATTTCATGTTCTATGCTTAATATAAAACATCCTCTTTCATTTTTTTTCTTAAAAGAAGAAGGGCTATCGTTGTCGGTCGCCAGATAAAGGGTCACTGTCGGTAGAGATTTTTCTCCTGCCGGTGGTTTCTCCATCACCATGAGTAATGAATTATGCTTGCCTAACCTCTCCTGCATAACGCAATGTTCGTGTCCATTCAGTTGGGTAGGGGTTATGTGGGGTCGTGTTTGTGGTCGCATTAACATAGTTTTCTCCGAGGCAATTATTTTTTATTATCAAATACTATCAGATAATGTCCAAAACGAATAGTTAATGTTTTGTGACAATTTAGCAATAAATTGAATTATAATGAATTATCTCGTTATGCCTAATTTTTGTGCAACCTGTAGTGACAAGTCGGCGCAAGCCCGCTAGATTAGCCGCATGACCCAACCGATTATCCTCATTGCTGACGACGACAAGGCCATCTGCACCGTGCTATCCCACGCCGTGCGCCGTCGTGGCTGGGAACCGCTGGTGACGCATCATGGTGGGACGCTGCTCGACTGGGCGCGGCAGGGCAGGGGCGATGTTATCATCACCGACGTACGCATGCCGGTTGCGGAGCCGCATACCAGTGGCCTTGATTTGTTGCCTGATATTCGCAAGGCGCGTCCCGATCTGCCAGTCATTGTCATCAGCGCGCAGAACACGCTTTCTACCGCCGTACATGCCAACGATGCCGGCGCATATGAATACATGCCCAAACCGTTTGACCTGAATGTCTTGCTTGATCATGTCGAGAAATCGCTGGAGAGGGCAGGAAAACCCACCCATACAGCTTTGGATCCGCTCGAGCGCAATGGTGAGCATTTTATCGGCACATCGCCGGCCATGCAGGATATTTATCGCACACTGGCGCGACTGGTGAACAACGACCTCACCGTCACCATCAGCGGTGAATCGGGCACCGGCAAGGAGTTGGTGGCACGTGCGCTGCATCAACTTGGCAAGCGCAAAGCGGCGCCGTTCGTCGCCATTAACATGGCGGCCATTCCGCGAGAATTGGTAGAGAGCGAATTATTCGGTTATGAGAAAGGTGCGTTCACTGGCGCGCTCCAACGTAAGAGCGGTAAATTCGAACAGGCCGAAGGCGGCACATTATTTCTTGATGAAATCGGTGACATGCCGATGGATGCGCAGACCAAGCTGCTGCGCGTATTGCAACAAGGTGAATATATCACCGTCGGCGGCACGCGACTCATCAAAACCAATGTCCGCATCGTTTGCGCTACGCACCGCGACCTGATGCAATTGGTTAAATCCGGGGATTTTCGTGAAGACCTTTATTATCGCCTCAACGTCGTCCCCATCCGTATTCCGCCGCTGCGTGAACGCCGCGAGGACATCGCGCCGCTGGCGCAATATTTTCTGCGCCGCGCTGCTGAGAAAGGCCTGCCTTCCAAAATACTCGATGCGGAAACCACCGTCGCCTTGTGCGAATATAATTGGCCGGGCAACGTGCGAGAACTGGAGAATATGATGTACCGACTGTGCGCACTCTATTCGGAAAGTATCATCGGCAAGGAAGCGCTTCTGTCAGAGATGAGTGCCAGCCAGGGCGATGCGCCCGTGCCGGCAGCGACGCTGGAAAAAAATGTCGAAGGGCACCTCAAACATTATTTCGCAGCCCATACCAGCGATCATTTGCCGCCGCCAGGACTCTATGACCGCATTTTGCCATTGGTTGAAAAGCCGCTGATTGAAATGACTCTGCGCGCGACACAAGGCAATCAGGTCAAGGCGGCGCATGTGCTCGGCATCAATCGCAACACGCTGCGTAAGAAAATTGCCGATCTGGGCATTGATGTGGAGGGGATGTGAAGATGTGGGGATATGAAGATGTGAAGAATAAAAAAGCCGGCACAATATCGCTTTCCTCACATCTCCACATCTTCACATCTTCACATCTTTTTCTTTGGTTTCGCAAAAACCTTGCCGTCATCCTGACCGTCGCTGCATTCATCTCGGCCATTACCACCTATGCCGTCATCACCGGCGGTAGTGCGCCGCTCGGCGTGAAGCCAAAGCGCGTGCTGACGCTGCTATGGATCGATACAGGCTTACTGCTGCTGCTCATCGCCATTGTCGCTATGCGCATCTGGGGCCTGTGGGCATCCTTACGCGCTGGGTATGCCGGATCAAAACTGCAGCAGCGCATTGTGGTGATGTTCAGCCTGGTCACGATTACGCCGACCATTATCGTTTCGGTATTTTCAGCGCTGTTTTTCAATCTCGGCATCCAGGCATGGTTCAACGAGCGTGTGCAGACGGCGGTCGATCAATCACTGGCGGTGGCAGAAATTTATCTTGCCGAGCATAAGGAAAATATCCGCGGCGATGCGCTGGCGATGGCGGACGATTTGAATCGCGTCGCCGATCTGGCGATCTCCGACCCGGCCGAATTCAATCGCATTGTGGCGGCGCAATCGGCGCTCAGGCTGCTGACCGAATCGATAGTGTTCCAGGGCAATCATATTCTGGCGCAGGGACCGCTTAGTTTCGCGCTGGCCTTCGAGCATATTTCGCCGACGTTGTTGGAGCGCGCTGCCAATGGTGAAGTCGTCATCATGACCAACGAAAATGCCGAGGATGACAAGGTGAGGGCGCTGGTGAAGCTGGATGCGATTCCGGATGCTTACCTACTGGTCGGGCGACTCATCGACAGCAAAGTTCTGGCGCATATGAAAAACACCCAAGGCGCCGCTGTTGAATACAATACGCTGAGAAGCCAGATCGATCATCTGCAGGTGACGTTTTCGATTGTGTTCATCACGCTGGCGCTCCTGCTGCTGTTGGCATCTATCTGGTACGGTATGATATTCGCCGGCCAACTGACTACGCCGATCTCTAGGCTTGTTGTAGCGGCGGAACGTGTCCTGGGCGGTGATTTTTCTGCCCGCGTTTCCGACAATGCCAGTCAGGACGAAATGGGAACGCTGGCACGTGCCTTCAACCGCATGACCGAGCAATTGGACGCGCAGCGCGGCGAACTGATTGATGCTAACCGTCGCCTCGATCAGCGTCGGCGTTTTTCCGAAGCAGTATTGTCCGGCGTATCGGCGGGCGTTATCGCGCTCGACCGCGACAAGATCATTACTCTGTTCAACCCCTCGGCAAGCTCCATATTGAGTAAAATTCACCAGCCTATTCTGCCCGGCGTACCTATTGCCGATCTGTTGCCGGGCATTCAAGAATCGCTGACGCATGCCGAGCAGCTTCCAGGTGAAGTGGCGCAGCAGACGCTGACATTGAATAAAGGTGGTCGGACGCTGGCGCTGCATGTACGCGTTGCTGTTGAACAACTCGATACCGCCATTGAAGGATTCATCGTGACCTTTGACGACATCACGTTGCTTGTTGCGGCGCAGCGCAATGCCGCTTGGGCCGACGTGGCGCGGCGTGTCGCGCATGAAATTAAAAATCCGCTGACGCCTATCCAGCTTGCAGCCGAGCGCCTCAAGCGCAAATACCTCAAATACATTACCGATGATCAGGAAAATTTTATCAAATATACCGATACTATTTCCCGACATGTCGGCGATATCGGCCGTATGGTTGAGGAGTTCGTATCGTTCGCGCGCCTGCCGACGCCGCGTTTTGCTAATGAGGATTTAGATGGCATCCTCAAGAAAGCTGTTTTCTCGGCGCAAGTAGCCAATCCATCCATAGACTATCAGTTGGATGTACCCGCAGAGCCGGTATTGTTCTATTGTGATGAGCGGCAGATAACGCAGATCATGACCAACTTGCTCAAGAACGCCGCCGAGGCAATTGAAGGGCGACTGGTAACACATCCTGAACGAACGGAGCTGGGGCGCATCCGCATTGCTTTGGCCTGCCGGGGAGATACGGTTCAGGTGGTAATTGAGGATAACGGCGGCGGCTTCCCGCCGGCGGATATTCACGCCATGCTGGAACCTTATGTTACCACGCGTACCAAGGGTACCGGGCTGGGGTTGGCTATCGTTAAGAAAATCGTCGAAGACCATAAGGGGCAGATTAGCCTCGAAAATATTCCTGGCAGTGGCGCAAAAGTTACACTTTCTTTTTTGCAACAGTGTGATAATAATGCCTCAAGTTAAGGAGAAAAAATGACTACCGATATCCTGATTGTAGACGACGAAGCCGACATCCGTGACCTGATTTCGGACATCCTGAAAGATGCAAAATACTCTGTCCGCACCGCGGTGGATAGCGACAGCGCGTTCAAGGCGATTGCTGAGCGTGTGCCATCGGTGCTTGTGCTCGACATCTGGCTGCAAGGCAGCGAACTGGATGGGCTTGGCATCTTGGAAATGGTCAGGAAAAAATACCCGCACATGCCGGTGATTATGATTTCCGGACATGGCAATATTGAAACGGCAGTCGCCGCTATTAAAACCGGCGCTTACGATTTCATCGAAAAACCGTTCAAAGAAGATCGCCTGCTGCTTTTGGTGGCGCGGGCGCTGGAACATGCGCGACTCAAACACGAAAATTTGGAATTAAAAACGCGCGGCAAGCTGGAAACTACGCTCAATGGTTCGTCGCAGGCCATTCAGCAGATTCGGCAGGCATTGGAAAAAATTGCGCCGACTGCCAGCCGCGTACTGGTTACCGGTGCGCCGGGCACAGGCAAGGAAATGCTGGCGCGGCTCATTCATGCCAAGTCGCCACGTGCCAATGGCAGCTTCGTCGTGATGAACGTTACCGGCCTGACGCCGGATCGTGCGGAAGCGGAATTATTCGGTATCGAAGACAGCAATCCCAACGGTGGCGCTGAAAAGCTCGGATTATTCGAACGCGCCCATAACGGCACATTATTTATCGATGAAGTGGCCGATATGCCGCTTGAACTGCAAGGCAAGGTATTACGAGCTCTGCAGGATCAGGGCTTTACGCGCATGCGCGGTAACCGCCGCGTCGAGGTGGACGTGCGCGTTATCGCTGGCAGCAACCGTGATCTCGAATCGGCTATCACCGCTGGGCATTTCCGCGAGGATTTATATTACCGTCTCAACGTCGTGCCGATTCGTATGCCGGCGCTACGCGATCGCCGCGAAGATATCCCCGATCTCTGCCGTTATTTCCTGCGCCGCGCCTCGGAAATGGCTGGGCTGCAGGTTCGCGAGCTTTCGGAAGAAGCGCTCGCCATGTTGCAGGCCTATCATTGGCCGGGCAACGTTCGTCAACTGCGCAATATGATGGAGTGGTTGCTTATCATGACTTCGGACAGTCGTGAGCCGATCAGCGCCGATGAATTGCCGCCGGAGATTTTAAGCTCCAATCCGGTGCTGGCGCGGCCTGAAACCAATGCCGATATCATGTCGATGGCGCTGCGTGATGCGCGTGAATTATTCGAGAAACAATACCTCGCCGCACAGATCGACCGCTTCGGCGGCAATATCTCCAAGACCTCGCACTTCGTGGGGATGGAGCGCTCGGCGCTGCACCGCAAGCTCAAAATGCTTGGCATCACCGCGGCGGAAGAGAAAGTGGCTGGCTGACGTCACCATACTGTCACGAATAAAATAATTTGTTATAAATCAATATATTATTTAGACTCTATTCCCGCCGTCGTCATAAATATTTCATAAATCGTTAATTAAAATTTATCGCATGGCATGGTATAAATGACCATAGTATTTCGTTATTTAACGGTCGTAGAGAAATTTTATGCCTAAACCTACAACTCACGAAATGATCGAAAAGGCGGTGGGTCTGTCTATAGAAAGCGGGCACAAAGAAGCTTTGTCATCTGTGGCCTATAGGATGATGGAGGAGCAAGGAACACTTCCTCCCCGTGTTCGCCCTGAACGTTTTCCGGATTATCTCCAAGAAGAGATGAAGGTAAATTTCAACGATCCTAACGATCCTGCATTTAAAAAATTGGTCACGGAGGTAAGTCAATACCGGCAAGCGCGAAGCCCAACACCTCACGAAATGATCGAAAAGGCGGTGGGTCTGTCTATAGAAAGCGGGCACAAAGAAGCTTTGTCATCTGTGGCCTATAGGATGATGGAGGAGCAAGGAACACTTCCTCCCGGCATTCGCCCTGAACGCTTTCCTGATTATCTCCAAGAAGAGATGAAGGTAAATTTCAACGATCCTAACGATCCTGCATTTAAAAAATTGGTCGCGGAAGTAAGTCAATACCGGCAAGCGCGACAAGCAACCGTTACGCCTCCCATCAAAAATGCCCAGCCACAACAACAGCAACCACCACTATCCGCGGCTCCGGAAAAACCGCTCGTAGGTTGGAAATTAGTAAAGCGCAGCAGTGATGGTCAAACCGTTTCTCGCCTGAAGGTAGATATTACGGACAGGAGAGCCACGGAACTCGTGAATGATCTCGAGAGTCACGGGATTAAATTGAATTCTGTACAGAAAAACGGCCAGTGGAACGTTGAAGTGCGGCCTGATTCGATGGATCGGTTCTCACAAGCCTTATATCGCGCCGATGAACAAGGAATCTCTATATCGGAATATCTACGCCAACAGAAGCCATCAATCGCAGCAAGGCAACAATCCTCCGAGTTCCCCCTTAACACGAACGACTCACAAGATACGGAAATTCGCGACGAATCTCAACGGCAGCAACCGCGGCAACCATCAGTATTGACGACTCCGGAAGAAGCGCTTGTGGGTTGGAAACTGGTGAAGCGCAGCAGTGACAATCAAACCGTCGATCGCCTCAAGGTAGATATTACGGACAAGAGAACGGTGAATCTCGTAGAGGAACTTGAAAGCCACGGCATTAGAGTAAACTCTATACGAAAACAAGGCCAGTGGTTCCTTGAAGTGCAACCTGAATCCATGAGTCGGTTTGATAAATGGATGGATCAACGGCAGGAGCAACAATCCCAACAGCAGCAACATAAGTATGCGCCGCCTAAGGAAGAGATTGAGCGGCAAAAGGCCCAACGCGACGCACAGCGTGCGGCGGAAACCGAACGCGCGGCCAAGCCAGAGCCTAAAAAAGGCTCTTCGCCGATGACGCCGGAGGAAAAACAGGTGCGTCTGGATGAATTAAAAAACAGGCCTATGTCGCCCGAGCGTGCCGCGGCGCAGAAAGCGCAAAGAGATGCCAATCCGGAATGGTTTGATGAAAACAACAAGCCTAGGAAGGAACCAAGGCCTCTCACGCGTGAAGAAGCGGATGCGCGTGAAGATCTTCAAGCACAACGTGATGCATCTGCTAATGCCAAACGTAGATTTGATAGCATGAACCCACAAGAAAGATTGGATGAATTTGATAGAATACGCGAGAAGGCACGTACGAACGAACCGATTACCCAAGAGGAAAGTGCTTTCCGTAGTGAAGCTAGGGAACGCTATTTGGCAAAAATAGCCACTCAGGGCGCCGTCGCGCCTAACGCTCCGGAGAACAATGCGCGTCCGACATCTGAACCGCCGGTAGGCGAACGTCCGATAGGCACAGGCGTTTCCGGTGTGAAGGGAGCGGCAATAGACACCGGTCTTGGTGCCGGAGCTAATTTAGGGCTTGGCGCGTACGGTATGTATGAGTCCGCAAAAGCCGGGGATAAGGTCGGTTTTGGATTGGCCACGGCCAATACGGCTGTCGGCGCAACAGAAACCGCAGCCAGGGTTGCCGCATTACGCGGGGCGACAGGTGCATTGGCCGATGGAGTCGGTGTCGCAGGAAAGGTGGCATCCAAAGCCGCCATTCCTCTTGTCATCGCGCAGGCAACGTATGATGCATATAAAGAAGAAGGCACCGGCGCAGATGATAAATGGAAATATAAGGCCGAGCGCGTCGGGAGCGTTACGCTTACCGTGGGGGCTGCTGTGGGAACGGGCGCGGCTCTGGCCGCTGCCGGTGTAGCGGGTGCGGTACTGGCACCTGCAGTAGCTGCAGTTGCGGTAGGACATTATGTCACCGAAACCATCAATACCGATAAAATCTATGCGGCTGAAGATAAGAAATTTGCCGAGACGCAGGATTTACGGAACCTTACAGGGGTTTATAGGGCCTTCACAAATGGGGAAACCGCTGCAGAAAATGAAGCAGTAAAGAAAGACTACGCCAGCCGGGGCGCTAAATTTGATGAATACGGCAACTTCGACCTCAACGATGCCAAGACGAGAAATGCCCTGCACGAAGAAATAGAAAAGAAAAAAGAGGGATTCCGCCAGACGATGAATCAGAATGATTCCATTGTACCGCGCGCTATGCGCTGGGGTAATTCGGTCAATAAATATAATGAGGCAAAATATAATCTGGATGTCTACAATGCCGCTACTGCCGAACTGGATAATTATGGAAAAAATCGCGACGTGATGCTGGCCAAGCGCGCTGAAAGAGTGGGGTTTGAAAAACAGGCGGATGCCGAAACTGCCAAAATCCAACCTGTCTTGGAGATGCTGGAAAAACGGAAAAATAAGGATGGCGGTATTGATTTAAGCTCCTATGCCCAACCGTCGGAAAATGGACCGGTATTCAACCGTGATTCGATGAAGGAGTTGAATAAAGACATCGCTGCGCTTGAGGAAGTGACCAAAGACGGAAAAAACCAGCAGCTTGTTCCGGTAAGGGATGGGCTTAAAAATATGGCTGAGTTGGCGGATAAGGATCTTACGAAGCGGGAAAAAGAAATCGCGGGGCAACAACAAACAGCCGCTCCCGCTGCCGGTGCCGCAGCGTCTCGGGCCGGTGCGACAGGTGCGCCGCAGCAACCGGGACAAGAAGAAACCCCGATCCTTAGCTTCCTCAAAAAGCTTTTTGAGGGAGCATTTGCGGGTATTACGCAACTTTTCAATGCTCTGGGTGGACTGTTTAAAGGCGGGCAACACAACGAACAGGGTGCAGGTCAGGACAGTGCGCAGGCGAGACAGCAGCAGACGCGCGCGCAGCAAATGTCTGCAGAGGTTACCAACGATCTCAAGAGCGGCAAATTCGATAAGGCGGCCGATGTCGTGGAGGAACTGGCAAAACAACAGGATGCTCAGGCCGAAAAGGTTAAAAATGTAACTGTCGCCGCTGTTCTTGAAACCCGGGCGGAGATTAACCATACGGCTGCCGAGAAGCTGCGGAATGATCCCGATCATGTAGTAGAAAAACTGTTGGATACGAAGGTCGGAGAGAAAAAGTTAGGCGATATGCTCAATGGCAGTAAACAGGAACAAAAGCTGGCGGATCAGTATATCATCGACAAGCTGGGTGGCGCTAAGCAATATGCAGCAATAGATGAGAAACTCATTCTAAAAGCTCAGGCAGCCGCTCATCCCGACGTTAAAAATAAGCTACCCGTGGCATATGCCGGATCGAATGGCGTGGCGCCAGCAGGCGGGTCAAACGTTGTCGCTAATACAAGGGGAGCCTCTGCGCAGGGTGCTCACGATCACACATAAATCCCAATCAAGAATTTCTGGATAAACCGTAACGCTTGCATTATAGCTTGGGCATGCAAACGTCTTCTGTTCCTGTTCCAAATAACAAATCCCGCAACATGGTCTTGAGCCAGTTGCTGACGAACGACATTATCGATTCTCGTATCCTGCAGGCGATGAAGGACATCCCGCGCGAGCCGTTTGTGCCGGAATCTTTGCGTGGCGTGGCCTATGTCGATGAGGATCTGGAAATTGCACCGGGGCGTTACCTGCTGGCGCCGCTGACCTTCGCCATGCTGCTCGACCTCACGAAAATCACGCCGTCCAGCCGCGTGCTGGTGGTCGGCTGCCTGACCGGCTATCCGGCGGCGATTGTTTCCCGGCTGGCTGGCCAGGTTGTTGCCATCGATACCGATGAAGCCACCATTCTCCAGGCGCGTGATCATGTGAAACGGTTGGGCATTTCCCATGCCCATCCCCATAAGGTGGCATCGCTCGCGGAGGGATATGCTCAATCGGCGCCTTATGATGCCATCGTCGTCTGCGGCGCCATCGAATTCATCCCGGAGGTGCTGGGAGCGCAGCTTGCGGAAGGTGGTCGACTGGTTACCATCCGTAATGTCGCTACCCGTCCCGATAGCCAGGGCGGCTTGGGCAAGGGATTGCTGGTGGAGAAATTCGGGCGTCGGTTGCAATACCGCGAGCATTTCGATGCTTCCTCGGCGGTGCTTCCCGGCTTTGAACGCAGGACTGCTTTCGTTTTTTAGCGGATTCCGGCTTAAAAAGTTAACTTCCGGTCGGGCAACAACTTCATCATGAAGTAAAATATAAGTTGATTGGTTGCCGATAATGGTTTTTTAATAGGCGACGGTTATCCTTCCATGATGGAAGGGTACTATGGGAATTAAGAGGATGAGTCATGGCAACTGCGAACGCGCAGGAAGCCGCGAAGCCGGATCCCAAATCGGGAACGGGCGCAGCGGGAGAAGATTTGTCGATGGAAGAGATTCTCCACTCGATACGCAAAATTATTGCCGATGATGATACCGATGGGAAAAAGCCTAACGGAAAAACCAAAGGGGAAGAAAATGTGCCAGGTTCTGATGTGCTTGAGCTTACCGAGATGCTCAAAGAGGATGGTTCTGTCGTGAGCTTGAAACCCGAAGCAGCAGCGGCAACAGCAACGGCAGCAGCGCCTGCCGATGTATTGAAAACCATCGATCAGGCACTGGCTCCTGAGAAAGCGGCTGAAAAACCGCCTGAGAAGGCTCCGCCGAAAGCCGCCGAAAAACCGGCAGCGCCTGCAGCCCCTGCGGCGCCGGCTGCTGCTGCACCGGCAGCACCGGCAAGCCCCTTACTTTCCACCGAAGCCGCATCGGAAGCATCCGCGTCGCTAACCAAGCTCAAAGCTGCCGCTAATCCCGAGCCACCGCCAGTGGTGACCAGTCCTTCGCCCGTATTTGGTTCGGGTGTCACCGTCGAGCAAATGGTGATGGATTCACTGAAGCCGATGCTCAAAAGCTGGCTCGATGCCAATCTCCCCGCCATCGTGCAGAACATCGTCGAGCGCGAAGTCAAGAAGCTGACGAAATGACGGCTATGCCGTCATCCCGGACGAAGTGGCTAACGGCCACGAAGATCCGGGATCTCCATCAACTAGCCATAACCTTCTCATGACTGAAAAAAAATACGGCAAATCCAAACTTCCTTCGCGTCATGTCACCGAAGGCCCTGAGCGCGCGCCGCACCGTTCGTATTTATACGCAATGGGCGTTACCGAAGCGGGTATTCATGCGCCGCTGGTCGGTGTCGCGACGACGTGGAACGAAGCAGCACCGTGCAACATCACGCTTGGCCGTCAGGCACAGGTCGTAAAAAAAGGTGTGGCCAGCGCCGGTGGAACACCGCGCGAATTCACCACCATTACCGTCACCGATGGCATCGCCATGGGTCATCAGGGCATGAAATCCTCGCTTGTTTCGCGCGAAGTCATCGCCGATTCGGTCGAACTCACCATGCGTGGCCATTGCTATGATGCGCTGGTCGGCCTCGCGGGTTGCGATAAATCTTTGCCCGGTCTGATGATGGCGATGATTCGTCTCAACGTGCCGAGCGTGTTTATGTATGGCGGTTCGATTCTGCCGGGGAAATATAAAGGTAAGCAAGTAACCGTCGTCGATGTGTTCGAAGGCGTTGGAAAACATTCCGCAGGCACAATGACCGATGCGGAGCTGCATGAATTGGAACAGGTCGCTTGCCCATCGGCTGGAAGTTGCGGTGGGCAGTTCACGGCGAATACGATGGCCTGCGTGTCAGAAGCCATTGGCCTCGCACTTCCCGGATCGGCCGGTGCGCCGGCGCCGTATGAATCGCGTGATGCGTTTGCCTTTGAGTCGGGGCAGGCGGTCATGATGCTGCTCAAAAATAAAATACGCCCGCGCGACATCGTTACGCGCAAGGCGCTCGAGAATGCGGCTGCCGTTGTCGCCGCTACGGGCGGTTCGACCAACGGCGCATTACATCTACCTGCCATAGCGCATGAAGCCGGAATCGATTTTGATATTCATGCGGTAGGAAAAATATTCAAACGCACGCCGTATCTGGCTGATCTGATGCCCGGTGGAAAATATACGGCTAAGGATTTGTATGAAGCCGGCGGCGTCGAAGCGGTGATGAAAACCTTGCTCGATGGCGGGTTCCTGCATGGTGATTGTCTGACCGTCACGGGAAAAACCGTGGCGGAGAATTTAAAGAGCGTGAAGTTGCGCAAAGATCAGGATGTCATTTACCCGCATAATAAGCCGCTGCGTGAGGAAGGCGGTGTCGTTGTGCTCAAAGGCAATCTCGCGCCACAGGGAGCCATCGTCAAAGTCGCGGGCATGAAAAATTTATTCTTCAAAGGTCCGGCGCGTTGCTTTGATTCCGAGGAAGAATGCTTCGCGGCCGTCGATAAAAAGAAATACAAAAAAGGTGAGGTGCTGGTCATCCGCTACGAAGGCCCGCGCGGCGGTCCCGGCATGCGCGAAATGTTATCGACCACTGCCGCGCTCTATGGACAGGGCATGGGCGATCAGGTGGCGCTTATCACCGACGGCCGCTTCAGCGGCGGAACTCGTGGGTTCTGCATAGGCCACGTAGGCCCGGAAGCTGCCGCCGGTGGCCCGATTGGCTTGCTCAAAGACGGCGATATCATCACCATTGATGCTGTCAAACAAACGATCGATGTTGATTTAAGCGAAAAAGAAATCGCTGCCCGCCGTGCGGGTTGGAAGCCGCGCAAAACTGATTATCAATCCGGTGCGCTGTGGAAATACGCGCAGGGCGTCGGCCCGGCGGCGACGGGTGCAGTGACGCATCCGGGTGCGAAGTCTGAAACGCATACCTACGCAGATATCTAAGGAGGTGTTTATGAAAATAGTTGTTTTCTTGATAGCCTTGTTGGCGGCTATGGCCATCGGCCCAGCATATGCCGGACATGGCGGTGGCGGAAGCGGTAACAGTGGCGGCGGAGACGTCAGAGACCACCGTTCTCCTGACTCGACCGAACATAGCCCAGATTCCGAAGATAAAAATGATAAAGACCAGGATCAAGCCGATGATGCTGATAAAGGCGCTGATGATAAGCCTGATGCGGATGATACGAAAGACGATGCCGATACGAAACAATCAGGCAGCGACCAAGATTGAAATGACGATCTTCTGATCGTCGAGAGTATTTTCCGCCGTGAAGGTTGGGTTTGCCGGTTTTTGACCGGAGAATTCAACCGCCAGCGTTTGCTCCATGATATAATTTTTGTGCGTCTGCACCGCCTTGCTGATGGCTTCCGGTGCGTCGAGATGCAGCCGGATGCGGTCGGAGACATTGAGATTGGCATCCTTGCGCGCCTGCTGAATCATGCGCACCATATCGCGCGCGATACCCTCGGCTTCGAGCTCGGGGGTGATGGTGGTATCGAGAATTACCAGTGCATCATTTGTTGAAAGTGCCTGCGCACCTTTTTTATTTTTTGGCTCTAAATTAATTGTGAACTCGTAATCAATCTCACCATTTTCATTTGTATAAAATGTATTTATCAAAACTTCTCCAGCCACTTTTACCTTAGTAGCCATACCAAGAGTTTCATGAGTTTCTAACA
>Ga0206956_1056_pt1 | contig 32635 bp, 25 predicted proteins | sample Alteio_BWOrgHeat_35_FD_153252 | JGI IMG/M metagenome (GOLD analysis project Ga0206956, IMG submission 153252) | Enriched cells from forest soil in Barre Woods Harvard Forest LTER site, Petersham, Massachusetts, United States -... | ecosystem: Environmental > Terrestrial > Soil > Temperate forest >...
ACTTATCAGCTTTGTTTGCCATAGGTAATTTAGAAGAAGGGAAATTATTTTCGTCTCTGTCAAGCGGGCTCCATGGTATTCCCGCCTCTGGCTGGCGCTTTGCACTCATGATTTTTGTCGGCGCGACTCATCTGGCGAGTGAGCCGGCTTGTATTTGGTCCGGCAACCGCTACCATGTGGCCGATGCTTTCGGACCGCTCCTACATGCGCAACGATTACCCACGCGAGCGTACCTCGGTGTTGACCTGGTTGCTCTGCGCGATTGCGGGCGGATTCATCATGCAGATGGTGCTGCGTTCGGAGTGGTTCGGCAGTGGAATGATCCTGGAGCGCGAGTTCGGGTTGACGAGCCACGGTCTCCGCCAGGGCTGGGTCTGGACGCTTTTCACCCACGCTTTTCTCCACGATCCCCAAAACCCGCTGCATGGGATCGCGGTGATGTTGATGCTGTACTTTCTCGGTGGCGAATTGCTGCCGTTGCTCGGACCGCGCCGGTTTCTTGGGCTTTTCTTCGGCGCTATTGTCACGGGCGGGCTGACGTGGACCGCAGCCCATTGGCATACTGCGGACATGCACCTCGGCTCGATGGCGGCGGTGGATGCCCTGCTCGTGGTTTTCGCCTGCTTTTATCCCAATCGGCAAATGGACTTTCTGCTGTTCTTTGTCTTTCCGGTCCGGTTACGGCCGAGGCATGTGGTGCTGGGCTTGCTCTGTTTCGATCTGATCGGACTGTGCGCCTACGAGCTGCTGGGTGCGGCGCGCCCCTTTGACCGTATCGCCTTTTCCCCTTCCGCTCATCTCGGCGGCATGTTGGCCGGCTGGGTCTATTTTCGCTTCATGCACGATGCCCGCTGGCGCGCCCTTGTGCGGTTCAAGCCACGCGATGGGGCCGACCTGCCCGATCCCGACGACGTCGCTGCCGACTCGGTTGCCATGCCCGCGCGCGATATCCGCGCTGAAGTCGATCGCATTCTCGATAAGATCAACAGCCATGGCTTCGCTTCGCTGACCCCCCAGGAAAAGCGCGTGCTGGACGAAGCTAAGCATTCCCTGAGCCGACGGTAAGTAAGATCACCTGCGCGCTATCGCACGTCGCGTCTTGAAACTCGCGCAATTGCGTGAAACATTTGCAGCTAGCGTCCTACTAAATACCCATGTTCTGTGTACCCGCTTTCCTCCGGCCCGTTGCGGCCGGTTTGGCTTTGTTTGTTACGCTGGCCGTCGCGTCAGCCGCTACCGATGGCAAGTCAACCGCTTCGCCCGTAGCCTCGCCCGCCACCGATCGTAAATTCACCACTTCGCCGACTCTCTCCAAGGAGGCCAGCACCTTCGTGAGCCTCCTCGAGCAGGCGCATTATAACCATGATGCCGTGCGCAGCTCCGACTATGCGCAGGTCGTGCCCGACTACATGACCGAGCTCGACGGCCAGCACATGTTTTTCCTCGGTACCGACAAGGCGGCGTTCGCCGAAAAGTACGGCAAGAGCACGTATTACAATGTCCGCTATCTCGGCAACATTAACGCGGCCTACGAGATGTACGACGTCTTTCACTCCCGCGTCGCCAGCCGCATCAGCTGGATTCTCGAAGAACTGAATAAGGATGTCGATCTGACGATGGATGAATCCTATCGCGTCGACCGCACGAAGTCCGAATGGCCGTCCACTGCCGCGGATGCTGACGACCTCTGGCGTAAACGCATCAAGTTCGAACTGGTGGCCGAACTGCTCTACAAAACCAACGATGCCAAATCGAAGGCCGAGCAGAAGACCACCGAAGCCAAGAGCGCAGATGCCGATGCTCCCAAGGTCGCCGACGATGGTAAGAAAGCGATGGACGATGCGAAGCAGACCATTCGCAAGCGCTACGAGCGCACGCTGAAAAATTTCGAAGACATCGATGGCTCCTGGCTGGCCGAGACCTATCTCAGCACCATCGCCCATCTCTACGATCCGCACACAACCTACTTCTCCGCGGATACGTTCGAGGACTTTGCAATCCAGATGAAGCTTTCGCTCGTCGGCATCGGCGCGCTCCTGGGCTTGGAAGAGGACAACTGCGTCGTGAAGGAGATCGTGCCCGGCGGTCCCGCCGATCTCGGCCGCGTGCTGAAGCCGAACGATAAGATCATTTCCGTCTCCCAGACCAATGGTGAGCCCGTCGAAATCATGGGCATGAAGCTGCGCAAGATCGTCGAGATGATCCGCGGCGAAAAAGGCACGCAGGTTCACCTGCTGGTGCAGCCCGCCGACGCCACGGACTCCTCGACCCGCAAGGAAATCGTCATCACCCGCGACACCGTGAAGCTAAACTCCGCGCGCGCGCGCGCCGCCGTGTTTCAGGTTCCCGGTCCCGACGGCCAAAACCAGCCGCTCGGCGTGATTACGCTCCCGGCCTTCTATGGCCCAGCCGATGATGGCGACACCGATGCCGAGAAGACCAGCGCATCAAAGGATGTCGAGCGGCTCATCGATCAGCTCAAGGAGCAAAAGGTGAAGGGCGTCGTTCTGGATCTCCGGAAAAATGGCGGTGGCTATCTTAACGAGGCGATCCAACTGGCCGGCCTCTTCATCAATAAAGGCCCGGTCGTGCAGGTAAAGGCTTACGATGGCTCCATCCAGGTCGACAACGATGAGAACGAAGGCATCGCCTATGGCGGCCCGCTCGCCGTGCTCGTCGATCGGTTCAGTGCCTCCGCTTCGGAAATCGTCACCGGTGCGCTCCAAAATTACGGCCGCGCGATCGTGGTCGGCGACAGTTCCACCCACGGCAAAGGCTCAGTCCAGCAAGTCGTCGAGATGAAGAACCTTTCCCCCGATCTCGCTTCTTCCAAGGAGAAGACCGGCGCGACGAAGTTCACCATCCAGAAGTATTACCTGCCAAGCGGCGACTCGACCCAATTGAAGGGTGTGATCCCCGATATCATTCTTCCTTCGAAGGACGATTACATCCCCAATATCGGCGAAGCTGACCTGCCGCACGCCCTCGTCTGGGACAAAATTCCGACCAGCTTCTTCGATGGCGCTCCTCTTTCTGCCAAGGTGCTCACGCCTCTCCGTCAGGCGAGCCTCGATCGCCAGACCAAGCTCGATGAATTTGCCTACCTGCGGAAGGACATCGAGTGGTTCAAGGTCCACCAAGAGCAAAAGCTGATCTCCCTCAATCTCGTCGAGCGCAAAAAGCAAAAGGAAGCGGACGATGTGTTTCGCAAGGAAATGAAGGTTGAAAAAGATCGCATCGCCAAGAGCGACTATGTCTTCAAGGATTTCCGCCTCGGCCCGCCGGCCCCGCCACGCATCAAGGCGCCCAAGAAAGACGGCGAAGAAGACGACGACACGGATGACCTCGGCGACGAGAACGACACTTACGTCAAAGCGGACGTCAATCTTCGCGAGGCATTGCGCATCGTTCAGGACGCAGTTGAGCTCGCCAAGAACAAGGAGCTGTGGGCCAGCAATCGTCCGCCGCTCACCGCCAGCAGCGGTGGCTGAGTCGACGGCTGTCTGCACGGGCTGGAAAGCCTGTGCCACGTGGCATGGGCTTTCCAGCCCATGTCAGCAGCGTATCAGGATTGCCAGGCGAGAATAATACGATCGCGGCCCGTCAAATCCGGCCGCGATTCGACCCGCGCAAACCCGGCGGATTTCGCCAACGCCGTCAGTTCCGCGTGCTGGGCGATGCCGGTCTCGAGTGCGAGCATCCCACCCTGCGTCAGAAATTTCGACGTACCCGCAATGATCGTACGCAAGTCGGCGCTGCCGCTGTCCGCTGCCGTCAGCGCCTGCGCTGGCTCGTGCGCGTGCACCTCGGGCTCGGTCGCCGCCGTCTCCTCGGCGGATAAATACGGCGGGTTTGCGACGATGAGTTCGAAACGCGCGTCCGCCGGCAGAGCCGCGAACCAGTTGGATTTCGCGAACCTGACCCGCTCCGCGAGGCTTGTGCTCACCGCATTCTCGCGTGCAAGCGCGAGGGCATCGTCGCTAACATCTACTCCTGTCACCGTAGCCATCGGTAGCTGCTGTGCGATCGCCAGTGCGATGGCGCCGCTGCCAGTGCCGAGGTCGAGCACGCGTGCGGGAGGTATGGCACATGCCTCGAGCGCTGCGACGACGAGCAGTTCCGTCTCCGGTCGCGGAATCAGTGCCCGACGATCCACCGTGAGGCGAAGGCCGTGAAATTCCGTTTCGCCCAGGACATATTGCAGCGGCTCGCGCTGGCTGCGCCGGCGCACCAGCGGACGGATCTTTTCCAATTCCGCTTCAATCAGCGGGCGTTCGAACTGCAAATAAAGCTGCATCCGCTTCAACCCGAGCACGTGCCCGACGATCAGCTCCGCCTGCAATCGCGGCGATTCCACGCCCTTGCCCGAAAAAAACCCGGTCGTCTTTTGGATAACCTCGAGGACAGTGATCATTTCAATCGTCGTCGACCGCCGCATGGGCCGGCGCGTAGGTCTGGCCGGTGAGCGCGGCCAGCTTGGCTTCGAAACTGGCTTTTTGCAGCGCCGCGATAATCACGTCGATATCGCCTTCCATGATTTGCGGGAGGTTGTAGAGCGTGAGCCCGATGCGGTGATCGGTGACGCGGTTTTGCAGGTAGTGATAAGTGCGGATACGTTCGCTCCGGTCGCCGGTGCCGATCTGGCTGCGGCGCGCCGCGGCATATTTCGAGCGCTCTTCCTCCTCGCGCCGCTGCAGAAGCCGGGAACGCAGCACGGTCATGGCCCGCGCCTTGTTTTTGAGCTGCGAGCGCTCGTCGGCGCACGACACGATTAAGCCAGTCGGCTTGTGCAGGATCTGCACCGCGGAGTCGGTCGTGTTAACGCCCTGCCCGCCTGGACCGCTGGCGCGGGCCACGGTGATTTCCAAATCCTGAGGGTCGATCTGCACGTCGACCTCCTCGGCCTCGGGCAGCACGGCCACCGTCACGGTCGAGGTGTGGATGCGCCCGCTGGCCTCGGTCACGGGCACGCGTTTCACGCGGTGCACGCCACTCTCGAATTTAAGCTGCTTGAAAACGTCGGTGCCGGTGATGAGAAAGATCACCTCCTTGAAGCCGCCGCGCTCGGACAGGCTGCTGCTCATGGGCTGAATCTTCCAACCGCGCGAATCCGCGTAGCGCGAATAAAGCCGATACAGGTCAGCCGCGAAGAGCGTGGCCTCGTCGCCGCCGGTGCCCGCGCGGATTTCCATCACCGTGTTGCGCGAGTCGGTCGGTTCCGGCGGAATCATCGCCAACAATACGGCCCGCTTCAGCTCGGCGCGGCGGCGTTCGAGTTCGGGCAGCTCGGCTGCGGCGAGTTCGCGCATCGCGGCGTCGGCCGCGGGATCCTTGGCGAGGTCGTTCGCTTCGAGCCATTCGCGTTCGAGTCGCGTGTATTCGCGATGGTCGGCGGCGAGTTGCGCCAGCTTTTGGTGCTCGCGGGTCACTTCGGCCGCGCGGCGCGGATTCGCGTAGAACGACGGCTCCGCCATCTGCGCCCCGAGTTCGTCGAGGCGGCGCTGGAAGGGCAAAAGATCGGGAAGTTCGTCCATGATACGGGAGAGCGCAGGAGGCGATTTGCGAATTGCGCGAGCCGCGGCTTGCGGCTTGGATGACGGCACTCGCTTCGCGAGGCGAATCCGCCTAGCGGTGCTGATCGGCCATGGCTACGACACTCTTCACGCAAAACACCATCGCGCTCATCTGGGACTTCGACAAGACCTTAATCCCGGACTACATGCAATCGCCGCTCTTCCGGCGCTATGGCATCGACGAGGCGAACTTCTGGGCCGAGACCAATGCGCTGATGGAGCATTACCGCTCCCGCGGCTACCATCTCGCGGGCGAACTAGGCTATCTCAACCATCTGCTCACCTACGTCCAATCAGGTCAGATGGCGGGGTTGAACAACCGGATTCTCCAAGAGTGCGGCGCCGACATCCGCTTCTACCCCGGGCTGCCGGACTTTTTCGATCGCGCCAAGGGTTTCGTGCAGGAGAAGCCGAAATACCTCGAGCACGATATTTCGCTCGAGCACTACATCGTCAGCACGGGCATCGCACCCATGGTTCGCGGGAGCGCGATCGCAAAATACGTCGATGGCATCTGGGCAGCCGAGTTCATCGAAAATCCGCTGCAGCCCGGCTTTTTGAAACAGAAGGAATTGCCGATCGATGCGACTGCGGAGATCGCGCAAATCGGCATGATGATCGACAATACCGGAAAGACTCGCGCGATTTTCGAAATCAACAAGGGCTCGAACAAAAATCCCGCCATCGACGTCAACGCGAAGATGGCCGCCGAGGATCGCCGCATCCCGGTGCAAAACATGATCTATATCGCGGACGGCCCGAGCGACGTGCCGAGCTTCTCGGTCGTGAAGGGCGGCGGCGGCCGCGCCTACGCGGTCTACAACCCGGCGAAGCCCGCGGAATTCGAGCAGAACGATCGGCTGCTTCAGAATGGACGTATCCACGGCTACGGCCCGGCCGATTACACGGCGACGAGCAGCACCGCCCAATGGCTGCGCATGCATGTGCACCAGATTTGTGACCGCATCGTCACGGACCGCGAAACCGCGGTGGCGCAAAAGGCCTCGAAGCCGCCACGGCACCTGACCGCCACGCCCGAGGAAGAGGCGGCCCGCCGCGCGGCCCTCGCGCCAAAGCAGGCCTCGTTTCTATAGGACGGCGTTTAAACGCGCCAGATGGTAGGGCGGGACCGCCGCGAATTACGAGGAGCGTAAGCTCGTCAAACGACGCGCCCCACAAAAAACGCGCCGGTTTTCGACCGGCGCGTGAAACTCTTCCGCTTCGTGAATCTTACGTGCCGCCCGACGGGCTCACCTTAAGCGTCGGATCGATTGGCGTGATCGGCGTCGTCACCGTTGGTGTAGTGGGAGTGGTCGTCTGGGGCGCAGTCACCGCATTCGGTGCTACAGTGGTTTGCGATCCCGTCGAAGCACCTGTGGCCGCACTCTGTTGCACCGAAGAAGAGAGCGAGCCGAGTGCTGCGGAGGACGACGCGCCAGTGCCGGAGGCCTGTGCGCCTGCGGTGGCGCCGGCCACAGCGGCTTTCGCCAAATTGCTGGCATCCTGGGTAGCCGCGGCCTGGTTTCCACTGGCGGTCTGACTGGTAAGCGACTGCGCTGCGGTTTGGGTCACAGCCTGAATCGTGGCCGTGGACGCCGCGACGTTGCCGTTATTGGCCTGCACGATACCCTGCGCGGCACCTTGCACGGCAGCCTGCGCAACCGCGGCGGTCTGACCAGCCGGAGCATTGGTAACCGCCGCCTGCACGATGGCAGCAGCTTGCGTGGGTGCTGCGGCGGCAGCCGTGGCCACCACCGTGCCAATCGAGCTTGGAACCGCGTTTACGACCGTAGAAACCACACCTGAAAGTTCGCTCGCCGCTGTCGCACCCTGGCCACCAATGTTGTTTTGTGCCACCAAGGCGATAGCCGCCACCGCAATTTGCGCCGCCGATGTGACTGGGACGGAAATTCTCGGGTCGGATGCCGACAATACCGGCGTCATCTGTCCGCCCGTGGACAAGTTCGTGACCTGCGCTTGACCTTGGCTGATGGCGACGGCGTTCCCAAAGTTGCCAGACGTCACTTGTGCTGCCGAAAACGTACCAGTCGCAACATAAACTGTGCCTGCGAAAGTTACGATGGTATAGTTCCCGCCCTCGACCGTCACGTTATAAACCGTACCTTTCGCTGCCGCCACACCTTGCGGCGTGCGCACGCCAAATTTGTGTCCTTTATTGGGCTCGACCTGCGCGACAATGCTCCCGCCTTTGCTGAGATCGAGTTCCGCTTCGTCCGGCGCAAGCGTGGACAGTGTCGCACGCGAATTCTGCTTCACCGTTGCCACCACACCCGCGTAGGGCTGCACGTAGACATCAACGCCCGGGCCCGTGATGATAATATCATTCAGTTGAAGGGACATTCCTTCGGTCAAAGGTCCGGTACTTCCGTTGCGGGTCAGGCTGGCCGCCCCGGGATTGCCGACGATTTTAACGACGCTCTGCGCGTGAGCGGCGGCCGCAGAAAACACGAGGGCCAGAACGCCGAAGGCGATTGAAGTGAAAAGCTTGCCGGAAGACAATTTCATGGAAGCGAGGGGTTGAATGACTGGTTAAAAACGTAAAGCGGCTTCTGCCACGATATCCTCAACGCAAGATCACATTACGGGCGAATGAATTGCAATCCGAATATGTTAACGATGCAGCCGGCGCCATCTACTACTTTTCCGCCATCACAAAAACACCATCCCAGTTCGCAGGTGGCGGTTTCGCCTTCATTTTTTCGACGAGTTCCAGATAAACCAGCGAAGGATTGTTCGCGACTCCCGGCGTGCGCCCCGGGAAGTTCGGCTCGAGTTCGCGACTGCGCTCAAAGCAGTCGCGCGCGCCATCCCAATCCCTCGCATAGTACCTCTCAAGCCCTTGGTCGAACAGTTCGAGGCAATCGCGCGTCGCAGCCGGTGTGCTCTCTTTCAAGCCGACCACTTCAAACAGCGGCACTGCCTGGGTACGGCCCTTGACGACGATGCGACCCAGCGGGCGAAACAGGATTCGATCGCCGCCGTGTTTTTCGCACGCGAGCTTCGTCGCCTCGGTCGTCATCGTGTAGGCGCCCCACTGCTTGGCGCCGCTCTCCATGCGCGCTGCGAGGTTCACGTTGTCGCCGGTCATGGTGTAGTTGAACCGCGTCCGGCTGCCCATGTTGCCGATGATCGCCGGGCCGCTGTTAAGACCAATCCGCGAGCGCATCTGGCGCACGCCCTCCGGCCAGCGCGCACCCTGGACCTGCCAACCGACGCGGAGTTCGTCCAGCCGCTGCTGCACGCGCAGTGCAGCCAGGCACGCACGATACGCGTGATCCGGTAGCGCGATGGGCGCGCCAAACATTGCGACCACCGCGTCGCCAATGTACTTGTCAAGCGTGCCACCCTCCTCCTGCACGATGTCGGTGCAGGCCGTGAGGTATTCGTTCAACAACTCCACGAGCTGGGGCGCCGGGAGTTTCTCCGAAAATGTTGAATAGCCCTGGATATCGGAAAAATAAGCCGTGATTTCCTCCTCATGCCCGCCGAGCTGCGGCGACACGCCCGACGCCACCATCCGATTAACCAGTTCTGGCGAAATATAGGTGCCAAACATTCCCTTGATTTGCTCCTTCGCACGCTGCTCCGAGAGCACGCGCCGACCGATTAGAAAAATCTGCGCCGCCACAAACCCAAGCGTAGGCCACACCACCGGCACCCAAACGCTGAGCTTCGCCCACGCGAGCGTAACTGCGATCGCGAACACCGCCGGCGCGCCGAGCGCGAATGCCGCGAGATAATAAAACTTCCGCTGACCAAAAAATGCGAGGCTTCCCCCCGTGAGCACGAACCCGCCGAGCCAAATCGGCCACGCCGCCTCACGTCGCGCGAAGTCGCCATTGAGCACGTTTTCCAGAACGTTTGCGTGCACGAGTACGAGCGGCGTGTGTGAATCGAGCGGCGTCGGCCCGAAGTCGGCGAGTCCATCCGCGGTCTGCCCCACCAACAGAATTCGGCCTGTGAGTTCGGGTAATTCCTGGGTGGCATCCTTCACAACGAAACGTCTTCGCAGCATGCCGAAGGCGTTAACGTAACCGTAATTGCGGAACCCTTCAAGCGTGTGTCGATAGTTGATGAGATATTTTCCGGCCGCGTCGATCGGTATACGGTGGTGTACAAAGTCGTTCTTGATTTCGATCGCGTCGCCTAGACGCACGTGCACGTCGTCGGGCGTGACGTGCCAATGTTGCATGAGGCTGCGCAACGAGAGTCCCGGGTAAATCTGCTTGCCGATCCGCACGACGAGCGGCACTTCGCGCAGCACGCCATCGGCCGCCGGAGGCGCGTCGACAAATGCAATGTCGGCAACTTCACCTAACGGGGCCAGTGGAACCGACATCGTTTCGCTGCTAACAACCGCTGACATGTCGCCTTCGACGTGCGGCAATGGCGCGATGCGAATCTTGGCCAACTGTTCCGCGCCCGGTTTGAATCCGGCGTCGGGCTCGCCGCGCGCGCCACCGAGCACGACATCGATTTTTCCTCGTACGATGCCTGTCGCAAATGCGGCGTCGTCCTCATTCGAATCGTCGAACAAAATATCCCAAGTCACAACGCTCGGTTTAACGACGCTCGCTAACAAAAGAAACTGACCGTGGATATTCCGCTTCCAAGGCCACCGCCCGAGCGCGGGGTCATCCAAGCTCGCCTGGTCGATGCCAATGAGCACGACATCGTCGCGCGGATGCGTCGGAAAATACCGCGCGCGCAGTTTCGCCCGAGCGTCGAAGGTAACATTCTCGAATCGCTGCATCCAGTCCGTCTGCGCGAGCGCCAGCGCGAGGACAAAGCAGACCAGCGCCGGCAGCACGTGCTCCTTGAAAAAGGCGATACGGGGCTTCATGCGCGCCCGCAGCTTGCGCGGTTAAATCGTGCCAACCAAGGCGAATCGCGCCTCGCCTCACGCGCTCGTGGCCGTGCTTTTCCGCACCCGCTCTGGCCTGGCCAACTCCGGCTCGTCTTTATCAGCCTCCATCCGCCACCGCCACCCGCTCCGCCCCGAACGCCGCAGCTAGGTTTGCCGCGCGTTGCGCGTAGTCGTGCGCCACCGCCGGCGATCGGCCGAGCACGGCGGCGTCGAGGCCACCATTCCAAGCCAGCGCGATATTGTACGGCGTGGCTGGCAGGCCTGCGCTTTCAAGGCCGTGCTTCAGCCATTCGTAATGTTTCACAGCGACATCGTCGGATGCATGCCGGTCCAGCGCGCGCATAAACGGCACCGTCGTATACATGCGCCAAGTTTCCCGGCGAAACTGATACGCGCCGAGTTCACCGTGGGATCCCGGTGTCGAAAGGTTGCGCGGATTCTCCAGTTGATGAATCGCTTCGAGCGTCGCCCAACGGGACGGCCCTTGTGCGCCGCTCGCACTCGCGATCGCCAAAATCGCCAGCCCGACTGCGAAAAAGCGCAGCAAGCGTGAACAGATGATGTTTGGCCGGAGTGCATTCACCGGACTCATCGACCGTTCAAACGGCCTAAGGTTTAATCAAAGTGGCCGCTTTTAGTTATTCACAATCGGGAACACTCTGATTCGTGCAGAATGCACGCGTCCATAGGTTCGATGTCGCCAAATTGTCACTATTCCGTGGAAAATTCCTCAATCAGCCGCGCCACGAGCGCCGTCCATCCTGTCTGGTGGCTCGCCCCCAGGCCCTGCCCGGTGTCGCCGTGGAAGTATTCGTGGAACCACAACAATTCTTGCCAGTGCGGATCGTGGACGAAGCGCGGCTCCATCCCGAGCGCGGGCCGGCGCCCGCCGCCGTTCGGCAGGAACAGTGTCACCAATCGCCGCGCCAGCTCTCGCGCGATCTGGGCGAGGTTGAGTTTGCGCCCGCTGCCGGTCGGAAATTCCATCATCAGGCTGTCGCCGTAGAAATGGTGATAGCGCTCCAGCGCCTCGATGAGCAAGTAGTTCAGCGGCATCCACACTGGTCCGCGCCAGTTGGAATTCCCGCCGAAGAGCCCGCTGTCGCTTTCGCCCGGCACATAGCCCACGCGCCAGTCGCCGCCGTTGACCTGCAGCATGAAGGGCTTTTCCCGATACGCGCGCGACATGCTCCGCACACCGTGCGCCGACAAAAACTCCGCCTCGTCGAGCACGTAGCGCAGCACGCGCTCGAGTCGCGCGCGCGAGGGGATCGCGAGCAGGTATTTTCCGGAAGCGCCGTGCGACACGAGATGCGAGATGCTGGCCGCGAGATCCTTGCGATGCTCCAAAAACCAGCGCGTGCGCTTCGCGAAGCCCGACAGCTTTGCCATCCGCTGCTCGTCGATCAGCTCGACCGCAAACAGCGGGATGATGCCCACGATCGAGCGCAGGCGCAACGGCTCGACCCGGCCGTCGAGCAGCAGTTGGTCGTAGTAAAATCCGTCCTCTTCATGCCACAGGCCGGTGCCACCGAGTGTGTTCATCGCATCGGCGATCGCCACGAAGTGTTCGAAGAATTTCGACGCGATATCCTCATAGCCCGGGTCCCCCTCGGCGAGTTCGAGCGCCATCGACAGCATCGTACCGCAGTAAAAGGCCATCCACGCGGTGCCGTCCGCCTGCTCCAGCCCGCCGCCAGTCGGCAGGGGTTTCGAGCGATCGAACACCCCGATATTATCGAGCCCGAGAAATCCGCCGCTGAAAAGATGCCGGCCGTTCGGGTCCTTGCGGTTGACCCACCAGGTGAAGTTGAGGAGCAGTTTTTGAAACACCCGCGATAACCATACTCGATCGCGTGCGCCGCTTGCGCCGGTCATCTTGTAAACGCGCCAGCACGCCCAGGCGTGCACGGGCGGATTCACATCGGAGAAATTCCACTCGTAGGCCGGGATCTGCCCGTTGGGGTGCATGTACCACTCGCGCAACAGCAGATTCAATTGCCCCTTCGCAAAAGCCGGATCGATGCGCGCCATCGGCACCATGTGAAAGGCGAGGTCCCATGCCGCGAACCACGGGTATTCCCATTTGTCCGGCATCGACAATACGTCGCGCGCAAAGACCTGCGGCCAGTCGGAGTTGCGTCCCGTCTTTCGCACGGCCGGAGGCACGGGCTGCTCCGGATCTCCGTCGAGCCAGTCGCGGACGACGAGGTGATAAAACTGCTTCGACCAAATCAGTCCCGCATACGCCTGCCGTGCGACCCTGCGCGCCTCCTCGCAATCGATCCCGTCACGCGTGTCTTTCCGCGCCGCGACCGAATATGGCGCCTGGGTCTCGAATCGCCCTTCTCCACCGATCACCGCCGCATAGAAAGCATCCGCCTCAGCCTGCCGCGTCGTCATGATTGCATCGAAATTCGCGCCAAAACTTTCCTGCGGTCTTTCATCCCGCGCATAGAGCCGCAGCCGCAGCACCTTTTCCTCACCCGGCGCCAGCACGAGCGCGTGGTGTGCTGCGCATTTCGTGCCGACGCGCGCCGGATTGACCGCTTCCTTTCGACCGTCGACGACGTAGGCGTGAAACGCATCCTTCGTGAAAGCCGAGGCATTCTTTGCCCCCGGAAATAGCCGCTCCGCATTCGTCTCGTTCTCCGTGAACAGGAGCGGTGCCACTGTGTCCCCCACCCGTTCCAGCTCGAAAATATATCTGCCGAGCGATGCGTGGTCGCACTGCACATGGCCATCGCCCACGGCGCGCATCCTCGGCTTGACCTCGCAGCCCTCGTGTTCGCACCCCCACGACCAGCTATTGCGATACCAGAGGGTGGGCAGCACGTGCAGCGCCGCCGGCTCCCGGCCACGATTCGCCACCGTGATTCGAATCAATAGATCATTTGGCCCGGCCTTGGCATAATCGGCACGCACGTCGAAGTAGCTCTCTCCGTCAAACACGCCCGAATCCAGCAACTCGAACTCCGTTTCGCCCCGACCGCGCCGCCGGTTTTCCGTCCGCAGCAAATCATACGGAAACTTGGCTTGCGGATACTTGTAAAGCGCACGCAGCCACGAGGCGGTCGGGGTCGCATCCAGATAAAAGTAACACTCCTTCACATCCTCGCCGTGGTTACCCTCGGGGCCGGTCAGGCCGAACAGCCGCTCCTTCAGGCATGGGTCGTGTCCATTCCACAGCGCCAGCGCAAAACACAAACGACACTCGCGGTCCGTGAGGCCCAGCAAGCCATCCTCGCCCCAGCGATAGGCGCGCGCCTGCGCGTCTTCGTACGTAAAGTAATTCCAGCTTTCGCCATCAGCCGAGTAGTCCTCCCGCACGGTCCCCCATTGTCGCTCGGCGAGATACGGGCCCCATCGCGTCCAGTTTTTCTCCCGCTGCGCGTCCTCGGCGAGACGCTGGTGTTCGGGGGTCTTGGCGTCGCGCTTCGGCATCGGGGTGAATGACACAGTCTCAGGCCTGAGCGTTCAGGATCGAGCCGAAATCGCCGCGAATTTCTGGATGCGCACGCAGATACGTCGCCAGATCGGCATCCAGCGTCTGCCAGGCGATGCCCCGGCCGACGAGAGCGAAAACGAAATTGACCAGCCGGTTCTCGTGGCGAAACACGTTGCACAGCCGCACCAGTCGGTGGCCGAGATCGAATTTCGCCCGGTAGCCGGTCTGCCCGCTCTGGATTTCCTTCGCGCCATGGGCGTAACCAAAATCCACCGCGGCGTCGAAGAGCCTGAAATAGAGAAACGTTTTTCCGCTGCGCCGGTAGTCAAGCCCGATGAATTTGTTGATCACCCGGTCGCCGACGCAAAAGACCAGCATGAAGGTCACCAGTTCACCGTTAGCGGGATCGCGCTGCAGGATGAAGCGGGCTGCGTCGTGTTCGAGAACCCGTTCGAAGAATCGGCGATCGAGTCGCTCGAACTTGGTTTTCCCTTTTTCGTAAGTCTGCAGGAAGAGGGAAAAAATCTCCGCCAATTCGCGCTCTGACGGCTGCGCCACCACCGTCGTTTCGAGCGGCAGCAGTTCACGCGAACGGCGCAATTTCTTGAGGAGATTGTGCCGCTGCGTATGTGCGAGCGAACGGTAATAGGCGTCCTTATCAGCGGCCGGCAGTGCGACGACTGTGCCGGGATAACTGACCGTAGGAAAAAACCGTCCGCCGTCACTGCCTCCGATCAGCGCCGGCACGTCAGCCACGGGAAAATCCTTGAATACAATCATCGCCGCCCCGAGTTCGCGCGCCTTGGTGCGGACGGCAGTGCGCAGTTCGCCGATGACCTCCTCCAGCCTCACCCCGGGCACCAGACCAACGGTTCCTTCGTCGGAGCAAGGCGAACCGATAAAAAATGTCCGTTGATATCCGACCCGGGGGACAACCCTCGCCAATTGCCGCAGCACCCATGCCACGGGCGCAGGCGCAACGAGTGAGATCGGCACATCGTGCAGGAAACACGGCGCAATGCCCACCGGCCTTCCTTCCCTCTCGATCACCGCGTAGTGAAATGTGAACTGATCCTCGAGGCCGCACGTTTCGAGCGTGTGATACCAAAAGCGACCCTCCAATGGCGGCCGAAAGCATCCGCGCCACACGACTTCGTCGATGTCCGCTACCCGCGAGACGAAGTCGATCCGCACCCGCGGCCCGGTCGGCGGCATCGTCACAGCGTCACGCATACAGCGCCGGCGAGGATGCAGCCCACTCCGAGCCAGCGTACACGGCTGACCTTTTCGCCGAGAAAGAGTTTGGAAAGCACCGCGACTCCGACGAAGCACAGGCTACCGAGCGGAAACGCGACGCTCACGTCGAGCAAATGCAACGCGAACGTGTAGAGTGTGATTTCAATGCCATAGGCCAGTGCGCCCAATCCGATCCACGCCCTCGCTCCCGTCTGCCGCGTCGCGCCGACCTTGAGCAAGAGCTGCGCGACACTCTCCACGGCCACCGCCGCGACCGCCAGAACGACGCCGGTGAATTCCCCTTTCATGCGCGATGCGCTCCGTCCGCCGTCGCGTGAGGTGTCCGGCTAATGAAGAACACTCCCAGCAAAATCAGCCCGACGCCCACGAGTTTGGCCGCAGTGAGAGTCTCGTGCAGCGCGAGGACGGAAATAGTCAGCACGGTAATATAGCTCAGGGCGGTGAACGGCTGCGCGAAACTCAGGTCGGCACGCTGCAGCACGCGCACCCAGTTAAAAAACTGCGCAGCAAACGCCGCCATCGCCGCATAGAAAAACGGACTCGCTGCCGCCGCTCGCACGGTCGCCGAGAGCGATGCCTCGGCGGGAATCCCCGTGACCGCACACTTCCACGTCACTTGAATCATCGTGTCGAGCACGATGGCCGCGGTCAGTCCGCCGATGACTGCACCGGGAACCTTTTTCGCGGCAGATTTCATGCAAGCCGGCCCACGCGCACGCTCAGCCGCGAGCCTTCAGCGCGCGCTGGAGCGCCTCTTCGAACAGCGCGATACCAAGATCGACCTCCTCCTCAGTGATGTAGAGCGACGGCGCGAGCGTGAAGACGTTTTTGTAGTACCCGCCGATGTCGAGGATTAGCCCGCGCTTCTTGCCGCCGGCGGTCAGGGTGCCACTGAGTCCGATGTTCATGATCGCATCGGTCAGCTCGCGATTCGGCGTGTGGCCGTCTTCGCCGCACATCTCCATCCGCAGCGCCAGACCGAGTCCCTCGACGTGGCCGATGCAGCGATATTTCTTTTTCAACTCTCCGAGCTTTTTGAGAAAATACGCGCCCATGCGCGGCACGCTTTCCTCGAAATTTTCGCTCTCGATCAAGTTCATGACGGCGAGGCCGGTCGCCGTGCCGAGCGGATTGGCGGAAAACGTCGAATGCGTCGATCCCGGAGGAAACACCTGCGGCGAGATCAAATCCTCGCGCGCCCAGATGCCAGAGATCGGGTTCAGCCCATTGGTCATGGCCTTGCCGAAGACGACGATGTCGGGGACCACGTCGAAATGCTCGATCGACATGAATTTTCCGGTGCGGAAAAAGCCCATCTGAATTTCGTCCACCACGAGCAGAATCCCGTAGCGGTCGAGCGTACGCTTGAGCTCCTTGAAGTAGTCCTTTGGCGGCACGATGTAGCCGCCCGTGGCCTGCACCGGTTCGACGAAAAACGCTCCGTATTCACTCCGGTTGTTCTTCGGATTGACCACTGAATAGTACTCCGACTCGAACATCTTTTCGAACTGCCGAAGGCAGGCGATACCGCAGGTGCTAGGCTCTTTGTCGAGATGGCAGCGAAAGCAATACGGATACGGAATGAAATTCGCGCGGTCGCCAAAATGACCGAAGCGCTCGCGATAGCGGTAGCTCGAGGTGATCGATGTCGCCCCAAGCGTGCGCCCATGGTAACCACCCATGAAGGCGAAGGTGTGGTTGCGGCCGGTATGATTGCGGACGACTTTCATGGCGTCCTCGATCGCGGAGGCGCCGCCCACGTTGAAATGGATACGACCCTTCACGCCGAACGTCTTCTCGATGCGCTGCGCCAGCTTGGTCGCGAGCAACACCCGCTCTTCATGCAGATACTGGCAGGCGAGCTGCGGCAGCGTGTCGATCTGGTGCTTGAGGGCGGCATTGAGCCGCTCGTTGCGGTACCCGAAATTCGCCGCCGAATACCACATCTGCAGATCGAGGTATTCGGTGCCGTTGCGGTCGTAGAGGTACGAGCCCTTGGCCTCCGAGAAAAACGTCAGCTCCTTGGCGTAATGTACCGTGTCGCCCCACGAGCAGTAGCGCGACTCCAGGTCGAGCAGAGTTTTTTCATCGAGTGAGCCCCGGGTTGCAGCGGGATCGAGGTCAGTTTTCATGCAAAATTTTCTCCATTGCGTCCGCCACGCCGGATAGATCGGCGAACGCGATGCACGGGATTTTTTCCGCCCGCAGGTGATCAAGCAAGCTCGACTTCGCAAACACGACGTCGGCGTGCCGTGCGGGGCAGAGATCGGAGCGGCCATCGCCGATGTAGATCACGCGGCGGCCGTCGTCGTTGGGTGGAATGAAATGAGTCTTCTTGCAGTGCGCGCAGCCGGGGCAATTCGGGTTGGCGAAGGGAAACGAGGGAATCACGCGGTCGCGGGCCAATTCGAGATGGTTGGCGCGCACCGCCAGGCCCGCCAGTCCGCGCTCCTCGAGGATGTGTCCGACGAACAGGTCGAAATTGTCGCTCACAATCATGAGCTCGCCGCCTTCGCGTTTCACGAGGTCGATCAGCGCCGCAAAGCCAGGATCGATTTTCACGCCAGCAAGATGCCGCTCGAACTCCGGCCAGGTGGCGCGCAGCCCACGCAACTGCCCGTCGAGGCACGCCCGCGCACCGATGCGCTCCGCCTCCCATTCGGCCTCCAGCACGCGCCAGCCGTCGTCAGGCGAGAATTTCTCGATCACCCCGTCGAGCACATCGCCGATCGTGATGGTGTTGTCGAAGTCGATGAAGACGCGGAAGCCCGCGCGCGCGGCTTGCTCAGCCATGCGGCACCTCGGCGGAGAAAAAATCCAGCATGCTTTGGGCGACTTTCGCTCGTTCCTGGTCGGCGGTGATGACGTGATAAGAATCTTCCAGGTAAACGATTTCCTTGCGCGTTGAACTCACGCGGTCGTGGATCCGCTGCGCGTTTTTCACGCTGCTCATGTCGTCCTGGCGCGCCTGGATGACCTGCATGGGACAATGTACGCGGGGCAGCCGGGGCTCGAGGTGGGCGACGAGCCGGTGCAGCTCGGCGAGCAGCCGGACAGGGAAGAAGGGGTAGCCGAACCGATCCACGTCGTGCATATCGCGGATATTCGCGTGCTGGTAGAACTCGTGCACCTTTTTGCGGATCTGCTCGCTCTTCAGGCCGTAGGGCGGCTCCTCCTTGAAGTAGGTGAAGTCGCGCAGCGGGGTGTGTGAAGCGAGCGGCAGGAGGAAGTGGTACCAGGGCACGTTCCAGCCATCGTAAAACAGCGTCGGGGAGAGGCAGCTCACGCCAGCGATACCGGTTTGGAATTCCTCGGCCAGCAGCAGCGCCAGCAGGGCGCCCATCGATAGCCCGCTCACATAAATCTCGTCATGGTTCACCCGCAGTTCCTGATAGGCCTGCCTTACGCTGGCATAGAAGTCCTGCCAGCGCGTCTTCTTAAGAATGTGCATCGGCTGGCCGTGATTGGCGAGCCGCGGACACGACACCGTATAGCCGCCGTGCGTGTTGAGGAACCAGGCGAGGAACCGCACCTCCGCCGGCGTACCGGTCAACCCGTGGATCAGAATCGCCGCGCGGCCATTGCGCCCGGGCATCAGCACGCCCGGCTTGGGCGGCACGGCAGGCATGCCGTCGTCGAGGCGAAAGGCGAAAGTCACGGCCATAAGTGACAACGCTGTCGGAAAACGCTGCTTGCGGGCAATGGCATTTGTGAACGCAGCCAGCTCATGCTTCCCAGCGGCGGAGCACCAGGCAGACATTGCTGCCGCCGAAGCCGCTGCTGTTTTTCAGAACGGTGCGCGGCGCGGTCGGAAGCGTGATGCGTGGCAGGTTCACCCCGTCGCACGCCGGATCGGGGTGCTCGAGATTGGCCGCGCCCGGTATGAAGCCCTGTGCAATGCTGACCGCACAAAACGCCGTCTCCATCACGCCGCAAAACGAGAGACCGTGCCCGGTCAGCGCCTTGGTGCTGCTCACGGCCGGATGGGCGCCCGCCGTGGTGAACAGCGCTTGCAGCGCCTTCGCTTCCGATATGTCACCCGCAGGCGTCGAGGTCGCGTGGGCGTTCACGTAGTCGATTTCCATCGGCACAACGTTTGCGGCGGCCAATGCGCGCCGCATCGCCGTCCCCAGGCCGCGCCCATCGGGCTCGGGATTGGCTACGTTATAGCCGTCGGCAGCTTGGCCCCAACCGAGCAGTTCCGCGTAAATGGGCGCCCCGCGCGCGCGGGCCGACTCCGCTTCCTCCACCACCAGCGCCGCCGCGCCGCCCGTGCCGACAAATCCATCCCGGTCGCGATCAAACGGACGCGACGCCCGCGCCGGATCGGGGTTGCGCGAGAGCGCCCGCATCCCGTTGAAGGGCAGAGTCGAATCCGTCGAGAGGTCTTCGCCGCCCACGATGAGGACGCGGCGCTGCCGGCCGAGCTTGATCTCGTCACAGGCGTAACCGATCGCATGTGTGGACGAAGCACAGGCCGAAACAAAGCCCACCACCGCGCCGCGCACCCCAAAGTGCGCCGCGAGGTTGAAATTCAGCGTGCCGGCGATCGTGCTCACGATACCCATCGGTGGGATGCGTTCGCCACGCGATTCGTGGATCTGGTTGAGAAACTGCCGCAGCAGCCGCGGCGAGCCTGCCGAGGCGCAAAACAGTCCCGTCTCGTCCGAGGTCAATTCCGCCGGAGTCAGCCGCGCGTCCGCGATCATCTGCTCGGTCGCGCACAGCGCATAGAGTCCGTGCGGCGCCATCCCGCGCAGCACCTCGCGCGGAAACGCATAGCCTTCCGGCCATTTCCAAGCCGCCCATTGTAGCGTGGTCGTATCGAAATCCTTGATCGTTCCGGCGACCTTGACCGGCAGGTTTGCGCCGGGAATGAAATCATACCGTTCAATCCCTGAGCGCAGCTCGCGCAGGCTGGCCGTGACCGTCGCCTGATTGTTGCCGATGCTCGTGACGAACCCCAGCCCCGAGACGACGACGCGCGGCGCAGGCATGGCTCCGAAGCCGTTCAGGCCGCAGATGCGGCGCCACTTTTCACCGTTTGCCGGACATAGCCGCGCAAATCGTCGAGGGTCGTCATCCGCGCTAGTTGGGTATCGTCAATTTTGATGCCCAGCAGCGTTTCTACCATGAAAACCGTATCCATCATGGCCAGCGAATCGCAGCCCAGATCCTCCACCAGCCGGGTGCTAGGCGGCAGAGTCTCGAGCGGTTCTGTGGGTTTTTTGGCTAGGTAAAATTGCAGCACGCCGAAGACGACCACGTCGAGGTGATCCAAGTTACTGCTTTCGGCAAACGCGAGGTAAGCCTCGGTGACGCGCGGGGGGAAACCCCACGAGTGTTTCGTTGATCCGTTGTTGAGCGAGAGATGCGGTTATCATGTTCGGGTGGGTGCAGCCGGAAGTCATCCGATTCCGCACCCGAAGACCGCAGTACGAAAATGCGCGTCCGTCGCGACGCAACCTTTCATTGCATTTGTAATGCTCCCGTATCGTAGCGGAAGCGCTTTCGCTTCCGCCGCAGCCCCGCTCATTTCAGTCGTGCATCGAACCACCCAATGGTCCGCACAATAAGATCTTCGATATGCGCGGGCTGGCGGAAGTGGTGGCCTTCGTCCGGGTACACGACAAACTTCGTCTCCACGCCGAGCGTTTTCAGCGCATGCCAGAACTCGTAAGACTGCGGCGCGGGGCATTCCTTGTCGCTGTCGCCGACTACGATAAGTGTCGGCGTCTTCACGGCCTTGATAAAGTTAATGGGCGAGCTTTTCGCATAGACCGCCGGGGCGTCGTAGACCGAAGCCCCGAAGTACGGGATCATCCATTGGTCGATGAGATTCTGTCCATAGTAACTCTGCCAGTTTGAGAGGCCTGCGCCCGCGACCGCCGCCCGGAAACGCGTGGTCTGCGTGACCGTCCACATCGTCATGAATCCGCCGTAGCTCCAGCCGCCAACGCCGAGTCGGGCGGGATCGACCGGCGCCGTTTTCAATACCGCATCGACGCCCGTCATGATGTCGCGCAGGTCACCGTAACCGAAGTCCTTCACGTTCGCCGCGGTAAAGGCTTCGCCTTGCCCATAGCTGCCGCGCGGGTTGGGAAAGAACACGAAGTAGCCTTCCGCCGCGAGCGCCGTGAAATTAAGGCCCGCACCCGGCCAGGAGGGCTTGAATTGGCTCGCCGGTCCGCCGTGGATAGAAACCACCATCGGGTAGCGCTTCGCCGCGTCGAAATCGCGCGGGTAAAGCAGCCAACCTTGCACCGGCTTGCCGTCGCTGGTCCATTCGATGCTCTCGCTCCGACCCCACGCGGGCTTGAGTGCGTCGTTCACATGCGTGCGCTGGGTCCACGCGCCGACCGCGCCAGACCAGACTTCGGGCGGCTGGGTCCACGACGAACGGATCACGGCGCTCTTGGTGCCATCGGCGGAAAGCGCGAGACTGGAGACCTCGCCGCCCGCGCCGACCGTTTCGGCGCCGGTCCAGCGGGCTTCGATTTTTCCGCTCACCGGGTCGAGTTCGCCCACGGTCATCCGCCCGCGCACGCTCTCGCTGATCACCATCTTTCCGGACGGAAGCCACGTCATCCATGCCGGAGAGGTGGCGCGGTTCGGCGTGAGATTTTTGGCCATTCCGCCTCCGGGACTGGCATCGGTCGAGCGCTCCGCCGGCACCAGATAAATATCGCCGCCCGTCGAGCCCTCGTCGCTCATCAGGCCTTGGATGAAGGCAATGCTCCGTCCGTCCGGCGACCAACGCGGCACGGCAATTTGCGTCGCCGGCTTGAAGACTTCGCGCACGTGTCCGCTCTCCACCTCGACCGCAAACAGGCGAGCGATCCACCAGTTGTTGTCGCCGGAGCCGGGCGCCGACACGTACGCGAGCTGCCGGCCGTCGGGTGACCAGTCGAATTCGTACACGTAGCTGTCCGCGGGCGTGATCGTCCGTATTGCACCCGTCGCGACATCGACGAGCAGAATTCTCTGCTCGAAAAATTTCTCCGCGACTTCACCCTCGTCGCGCGCGGCCGCTTCGACCGCACCGGCCATCTGCGTCTGACCTTCGATGAAGAGGAGCGCAATCGTGCGTCCGTCCGGCGACCAATGCGGCCGCGCGAGTTGACCCGAGACCGACGTGAGTTTTCGTACCGAGCCACCCGCTGCCGGCGTGACGTAGAGTTGAAGTTGCCGGGTCTTCTCCGCGTCGGACAAGAAGGCGATCTGCGCGCCGTCATGCGACCAGCTCAGGTGTTTCTCCGCGTGTACCGCCGTGCCTTTTCCCGCCGTCACGCGTCGCGGTTTCGCACCTTCGTCGTCGAGGACATAGATGAACGAATTGCGCGATTCGGTGCGATCGGCGTTGTGCTGTTTTTCGACGTAAGCGAGCCGGCGCCCGTCAGGCGCGAGTGCCGTCTCGTCGATCGATTTGACGGCGAAAAGGAGATCGATGGTTTCCTTCGGATTGGCGAACGCAGTGGTTGGCAGCAACGCCAGTAAAACGAACAGACGGCGCATGAGAAAACGTGAGTTGAGTTGGAACGCGCCCGTACTCATCGCCCGCCCCGCCCGCCAGGGCAAGCCTATGCCATCGTCCCGATCTTGTAGGAGCCCCCTCGCGGGCGATTCAACGGCAGGCCGTATCGGAATCGCCCGCCAGCAGGCTACCTTCCACAGCGCGATTTGTTCCGGCTGACTGCTGATCGCTCTGGCCGCTCCGTCACAGCAACCGCTCCAGCGCCGGCCGCCCCGCGCTGCCCGCGACCACATACCGGTGCTTCCCATCGGCCCACATCGCCGCGACCATCTTTCCGCTCGCCGCGAAACTCGGCGCCGCCTTATCCGGCGCACCCGGAAAATCCTCCACACGCGCCACGTAGCAATGGAACCAGGAGCCATCGCGCTTGAAGCACACCTCCAGCACATCGTGCCCGGCGACGCTCACCGTCCGGCAGCCCGTCGATCGGAGCGCCGCAAAATCCACCGGCAACGCACCGCTGGCCAGATGGGTCGAAGACTGGCTGAGCAACGCCTGCCACGCTCCGTTCGCTTCGCCGTGCCCGCCGTGTTTTTGCGGCTCGAGCGCGTCCGTCAGCGCAAAGTCCGTCAGCGGCGCATCCGCCACTCCGTGTTTCGGCCAATAGGGCCTGCTCAGGGCGGCCAAGATTGCGATCGCCGCCGCAGCCGCCAGCCATGTCCATTGCTTCCAAAATGCGCGCTTGGTCGTCTCCGCCTGCGACGCCGAATGTCCCCCCGTCACCCGTCCGCCCGCCAGGATCGCTTCGCGCAGCCCTGCGGGCGGCGTGATCGTGCGCAGCTTCGCGGCCACGGTCGCATCGTGCTCCTGCGAGCGCGCAAACCACGCGCCGAGCGCCGGGTCGGCTTTCGCCTGGGCGAGCGCCGCATCGAACGCCGGATCGCTCGCATCGCGCCCGCCCGGACGATAGGCCGCGAGGATGAATTTTGCCTCAGTGTTGTTCATGCTTGTTTCCCTCCCTTGGTGCCGGGGAACGATATAACCTTCGACTTCGCCGCGTTTTCCTCCCGTGCCAGCGCCGCCCGCAACTGCGCTTTCCCGCGCGACAGCCGCGACATCACGGTGCCGATCGGCACGTCGAGCGCCTCGGCGATTTCCAGATACGAAAGATCTTCCAGATAAAACAGCGTCAGCGGCGCGCGAAACACTTCGTCCACTGACTGCAGTGCCGCTACCACGCCCGCGGCGTCCATTTTTGCCGCGCAGTCGATGTTTTCCGCCGCGATGTCCTGCTCGCCGGGTGGCAAGTCCTCGATCGAGGTGGCCCGCGAGTCGCGCCGCCGCCCGCGCAAAAATTCCCGGTAGAGCGTGGTGAAGAGCCACGATTTCGCCTTCGACATCTCGCGCAGCGCATCGCCTTTCGTCGCCCAGATGTAGAAGGTCTGCTGCACGAGATCGCACGCATCCGACTCGCGCCGGGCGAGGCTCAGGGCAAAGCGGTAGAGCGGCGTGTAGTGCGCGTCGACCAGCTGCGTGAATGACTCGTTGCTCATGTGTCTGCTTTTCTGAGTTGCTACGGCCCAACTTATTCCCGGATTTCTGCTCGCTCGGCAATCATGCTTCGTTTTGTCCTTCCGCCAAATTTTCCCGCCGCCGCAGCCCGCGATGCTGTGGCGATCAAGGTCGAACTCAATCTCTCCGCTGCACCCCCGGCCGAGTTATTCCCCGCCCTCGCGCTCGTTCAACGCTGGTCCCAATCGCCCATTAAAGACCCAGCAAAGAAGGGTGCACCCTCCGAAGCCTTGGCGAAGGAGGGCCCCCGCACACCGATTTTCCTCCAGCTCTCCCGCGCCCAACTCCGCGATCTCGCCGCCGCCGTCGGCGACCAACCTCTCTTCATCGAAAACGGCCGCCCGACCCCCTGGCGCCACGACGCCCTCGTCAAAGAACCAGAACCAACTCGCCCGCCACCCTCAGCTTCCAACCACACCCCGCTCGTAATTCGTAAACTTGTGCGCCCCTCTGGCGCATCAAAAATCGTAAATCCATCTGCCGCTTCCCTCATCGTGGACGGAAGTGAGCACTTCCTCGCCATCACCCTCCCTTCGCGCGAATCGGTTTCCTACGCCTCGCTCGTCGAGCTGCTGAAGAGCAGCGGCTTCACGCTCGAACCTTCGAATCGCAAGTGGTGGCTGCGCGACCGGCACAAGACGCTCAACTTCCTCGCCGCCCACAGCGCCCGCCTCCGCGACACATTGGGAGCTGAGTTCACTCCCAATTTCGAGAAAAACACCGCGCACCTGCGCGAGGCCGAGTTCGCCGCCGAGGTCACCGAGGCGGGCGGCGATTTTGCCGTCACGCTCGGCGTCCGGGCCGGCGCCGCCGACGAATCCACGCTTCGCTCCGCTGTCGCCTCGAACCGCGGCTATCTCGAATCCGAGGGGAAAATATTCCTCCTCGACTCCGCCAAACTGCAAAAACTCGCCGCCGCCCAACGCCAGCTCGCCGGCGATCCCGCCGCCGGGCTCGCGCCGCGCCGCACTTTCCGCGTCAGCGGAGCCGGCGCGGCCGACACGCAGGAAATCATCGAAGCCCTCTCGCCCAACTTCGCCGCGCCCACCGCCTGGCGCGAGCGCAGCACCGCGCTCAAAAACCTCACCGCCCTCCCCGCTGCGCCGATTCCCCCGGCCCTCGACACCCAGCTTCGTCCCTATCAGCGACTCGGCACCGCCTGGCTCTGGCACCTCTACCGTCATCAGCTCGGCGGCATCCTCGCCGACGAAATGGGCCTCGGCAAAACGCTACAGGCGCTCGGATTGCTTTCAGCGATCCAAGCGCAGTTGAAAGTTGAGAGTCCCGAGTTGAGAGATTCGAACCAAACTCAATCAACCTCCGGCGCATCGCGCCGCCCTTCGGAGCCCATGGGGCGCAGTAGGGCCACCCCGTCCCTCAACCCTCAACTCTCAACTCCCAACCCACCCCGAGCTTCGCTCGTGGTCTGCCCCGCCACCCTCCTCGAAAACTGGCGCCGCGAAGCCGCGCGTTTCGCCCCGCAGCTCCGCGTCTTCGTCCACCATGGCGACCATCGCCTCGCCTCCGCCGCCGATTTTTCCGGGCCCGATCTCGTCATCACGAGTTACGGCACGCTCGCCCGCGATCAGGCTTTGTTCACCAGCGTCGAGTTCGCCTGTGTCATCGCCGACGAGGCCCAGCACATCAAGAACCGCCGTTCGCAAAATGCCGCCGCCCTCCGCGCCCTCCGCGCCCGCACCCGCTTCCTGCTCACCGGCACGCCCCTCGAAAACTCCCTCGACGATCTGCGCTCGCTCTTCGAATTCCTGCTGCCCGGTTATCTCGCCGCCGTTCCCACCGGCGTTCGCGGCGAGGAACGCGTCTGGTTCGACCAGCGTCTCCGCGCCCAGACCGCGCCCTATATTCTGCGGCGCACGAAAAAAGCCGTCGCGCCCGAACTCCCGGAAAAGCTCGAGCAAATCGTGTGGTGCGAACTCACGCCCGCACAGGCTGCGCTCTACCGAGCCACGCAGGAAAAATCCGAGCGCGAACTCCTCGATCTCGCCGCCGCCGGCGCCAGCGAAGCCAAGCTCACCTTCGCCGCCCTCACCCAGCTCCTCCGCCTCCGCCAAATCTGCTGCGACCCCCGGCTCGTATCCAACTCTCAACCCTCAGCCCTCAACTCTCAACCCAACTTTGCCGACTCGGCAAAGTTGGACAGCTTCAACGAACTCCTCGCCGAAGCCGTCGACGACGGTCACCGCGTGCTCGTCTTCTCCCAGTTCACCTCGCTGCTCGCGCTCCTCCGCGCCGAACTCGACTCCCAGCAAATCGCCCACTGCTACCTCGACGGCGCCATGACGCCCCGCGCCCGTCAGGCCGAGGTGGATCGCTTCCAAAAAAACGACGCCGATGCCCCGCCCGTCTTCCTGCTCTCGCTCAAAGCCGGCGGCACCGGTCTCAACCTCACCGGCGCCGACACCGTCATCCACTACGACCCTTGGTGGAATCCCGCCGCCGAGGCCCAGGCCACGGACCGCGCCCACCGTATCGGCCAAACCCGTACGGTCACGAGCTACAAGCTCATCGCCGCCGGCACCGTGGAGGAAAAAGTCCTCGCCCTTCAGGCCGAAAAACGCGCCCTTCTCGCCGACGTCTTCGAAGCCAGCGACGCCGTCGCCGCCAAACTCTCCCTCACCGACCTGAAAGCCCTCCTCCAATAACCCTCCGCCAGGATCGCGCGCCTGTATCTCGCGAATTGGCTTGTCCGAGGTCGCGCGATGCTTCCCCGGCCGCCGATTGTATGCCGTCACCGGTCCGCCGAACCCGTCCCTACACTTTCCATTCGCGTTTATTCCCGTTTATATGGACTCGTTTCTCTAGCGCAGTGGTCGGAATCCACCAGGGGGTCGATCGCCGTTCTCGGGCCAATGCAAAGGGAGACCGACCAACCCAGAATAAACGCGATATAACGCGACCATTCCCAAGCCGATTGTTTGCCGTCACCGCTATACCCCGTCCCCTCCCCCCGACTCATCATCCGCCGCTAACCCCGTTTACCTTGGTTTTGCTTGGTTTTGCTCCGTATAGCCCCGTTTCTCTAGACCATTTCCAAAAAATCTGTGGCCACTCGACGTTTCCTCGAATCCCCAGTCCATTTTACAGAGAGAGGCAACAAAGGGAACGAAACGATTCACGACGACCAGCGGCTCTTCGTTTCCTTCGTTACCTTTTGTAAAAATGGCTTTCCGATCCGACTTGGAGAGGGCCGTTTGCGGCTACGCTTTTATTTAAAATGCTCTGATTGCGACTTCGATGTCAAAGAACCCAATCCGCCAGTAGCCTACCACAATCCCTACGCTCACCGTGAGCCTTGGCGGCCCTCGTGGGGCTGCGGAACGACTATTTCTGCGTTCGGAAGCCGAAAGCCGCCCTCCGAAGCCTTGGCGCTGAGGGTGCGCGGGCTTTCCTGTCCGCCATAGCCTTGGCGAAGGCGGAAGCCCGAATCTGCGTTCATCCGCACCATCCGTGGTCAAAAAAAGATTCCAACACCCAATTACCGATCGCTGCACCCCATCGCTTACCGCTTAAAGCTTATAGCTTATAGCTTGCCGCCCTTCGATCCTACTCTTCAACCACGCCTTCGCCGCCGCAACCTCCGAGAAATATCTCACCGTCAATCCGGCATTCATGGCCGTAGTCTCGTAGAATGCTTCGAATTCGCGATTCCTGCTTCCGTCGACGATGGCCGAAGGCACTTGTCGATAATCCATCGGCACGTTCCGCGCGCGAACGTACGCCTCCGCAATTCCGGGGTAGGTGTTCTTCGTTCGGATCTCCCACACTATCGCCTTCGCCTTCGATTCCCGCAGAAACCCGAGCCCCTCCGCCCTGAGGTCATCCATCGCCGTGCTCGTCAGCGAACCCGTCACGAAAAAGTGCGCGATCTCATCGTCCAGCGACATCGATAACTGATAGTCCGCCCCCGATTTCATGGTTTGAGTCCAGCACTCTCGCCCAAAGCAGGCCGGAAGAAAGGTTCTTATTCCTTCAGTGAGAGAGCAGGCGGCTTGACGCCAATCGCGTAAAGCATCCGGCCCTTCGCTGGCCGCCTCGAAAATTCGATCGGCATCGACTACCCCGGCTCTTGAAAACGCATTTCTCTCCCCGCGCTGAAGGTGGGTCCCGGCTCGCCCGGACGCTGTGTTTTTACTTCTAAAATTACGCGCCCCGCGCCAACTCGGCACCTGCGCGAGGGGCAGCGGCCGCGCGCGTGGAGCGAGGAGCATGGCGCGGCAGCCTCACGCTGAATATCGTCCTGCTGGGGGTCGATTCAACCGCGATGGCACCTCCATGGGCGGCTACGACTTCCCGTGCAATGTAAAGGCCGAGGCCCATGCTGCCGGTGCGAGCCGTTTTCCGCACCTCTGGTGTGATTCCCCGGGTCAGCGGTTCGAAAATTCGTGGCAGTAAATCCGCCGCAATGGGCGCGCCTTCATTGCTAACGGTGAGCAGCACTTCACTGCCAGCTTCTTCTGCGACAAGCTCGATGGCCCCACTGGCGGAGCCATGCTGGACGGCGTTTCCTACGAGGTTGGAGAACAATTGGCGAAGCCGCCCCGGATCCCATTCGCCCGTGAGAACTCCGGGCGTGATCAGGCGAATGGTCTTTTCGGGATGGGCTGCCTTGATTTCGCCGATAACCGCCTTGCACAACGGGACCAGGTCGGTTGCAACCGGTGTCAGGGGAATGCCCTTGCCCAGCTGCGTCTGGGCAAAGTCCAGGAAATCGGTCAGCATCCGTGACATGACATTTCCACTGGCAGCAATCTGGGCGGCAAATTCGGCCGACGCCGGATCGGGAGCGTGGGCTTCAGAAAATGCTTCGGCCGAGAGCATGATCGCGTTGAGGGGGCTGCGTAGATCGTGGCCGAGAATCGCGAGAAACATTTGCCGCGCGTGGTCAACCTGGAGCGTGTAGCCGCGCACCGCCTCAGCCAGAGACTGATCGATCGTCTCGTTGAAGCGCGTCAGATCGACCAGGTCGCGGTGGTCCGGACTCGGGTCGCTCGCACTCCAGAGTCGGATGACACTCGCTCGCAGTGCGCGATACTCGGCGACCACCTCAGGCAGGCTGAACCCGGAATTCGCGCGGCCTTGAGCGTGGTCCGAGGACGCACCGTCGAGGACGCTGCCCGATTGGCCCACGTCGCCCACGCCCTCCGATTTGTGCGTTTGCTGTGTGGCGGTCTGAGCCGAGCGCATGTCATGGGCGACAGCGCGCAGGATTTCCCCGGCGTGGTCGCGCAATGCTTGCGGTGTCGCCTCAGCTACGGGCCATATCTTGCGGGCAAATACATCCCACTCGGCGAGGATGGCGTTGCTGTTCGAGAAGATGAAATCGCTGAGTCGCACACGCTATTCATATTCGGTTTCACCCTGAAGTCGAAATATTACTAACTGGAAACCGATTTTCGGACGGAGCACCGTATCCGAAAACCAACGCGAGGTAAAAGGCCGAGAGCCGAATACTCGAACGACCATCAGAAATCCGGCCATCGGTGGAGGAGCTCTCCAAGATCACGGCTAGATCACGAGCCGCTTTCCGCAACGTGCCCGAGGGAGCGGCTTCGACCCCGCTTTTTGGTGAAAACAGGCGCTGCGGAGCGCCTTTTCGTCTCGCTGCACTTACTATCGCCCTAATCGATTGGCCGGGGAGCGTGTTCCCGTCACGAGGGCATTGCCGAACGATAGGTGTCGCGTTGAGCACGACCATTTCTAAAATAGCAGGACTACACCTAACTCATATATTATATTTATTAAAAAATGCTCACTGTCCGGCGGCGCACTCCTCGCGCTGCCCGGTTCCGCCCTATGAGAGACGATTACCTGCAGCAGGCTCTGAAAATCATCGGCGACCCGAACATTCTGGTCAACGTCGTCTCCCGCCGCAATTGAAGGTCGCCGAGAGGTGGTCAGGCTTTACCTCTTACCTCTCGACGCCTTCCCGCGTAGACTCGGCTCGGCGATCACGGATCCGGAGCAATGCAATTGAGAGTTGAGTGTCGAGATCTGGGAGAAAAACCAATCGGTGACTCAGCGTCAGGCCGACAAGTTCGCGGCCTTGAGAGGGAATTTCTGGCTCTCAACTCTCAACTCGTTACTCTCAACTGAATGAGTCCGGCTGAGCAGAGCAGCCGTTCAGCGGCCATCGTGTTTCCATACCAATTCCCGCTGGCGGCCTAATTCGACCGAGGTTTTTGGAGAAAACGGGGCACGCTACCCGGCCAAGCGATCGACCGGGGTTTCTCCTTTTGCCGCGGATTCAGCGACCTGCGCGCTGCACTCATGGTCTTAGCGGTTGGAGGCTAAACTTTGCGCGCCATCGGTCGAGAAAGGGGCCCATTTCTCGGCCGTTCTGTTTGTATTTCTCTGAGGATTTAGTACCGTCGGCTGCGGTGGGACAGTTGCCATGCGATCCGCCAGTTCGCCCTACCCCACGTGACCCATTTTGCTTTCCACGATCCCGGTTGGTTTATCGCGCTCCTCGCGTTGCCGCTGGTCGCGCTGCTGCGCACGCGCCGGAAATCGATCGTTTGGGTGGTGCCCTTTTCGGCGCACTGGCAGTCATCCTTGCCCATGCGGCAGCCGTCGTGGCGGATCGTGGCCGGGTGGCTGGGATTGGCGGCGGTTGTCATCGCCTTGGCTCGCCCGCAGTTGAAGAAAGAGCACACGAATGTTCGGACTCTCGGCCACGACGTGATGCTCGCGATCGATTTGTCGCCATCGATGCTCACCGAGGATTTCGTCAACGGTGCGACCAGGGAGCGCGTGAACCGGCTGGAGGTGATCAAATTCTTTGTGCGATCGTTTATCGAGCAGCGTCCGAATGATCGCATTGGCGTGGTGGTTTTTGCCGGCCGAGCCTACACTCTGTCGGCGCTGACCTTTGATCATGACTGGCTCGTCCGGCAACTGGCGCGCCTTCAACCTGGGCTAATCGGGGACGGCACGGCGATTGGCGATGCGCTGGGCCTTGCCCTGACGCGGCTGGAAAATCCCCGGCGAACGTTCGACGGCCGCCGCGCCGGCGCGTTCGTGATTCTTTTGACGGACGGAGACAACAACGGCGGCGCGCTGGCGCCGATCGATGCCGCGGAAGTCGCCCGGATCCGCGGGATTCCCATCTTTACCATTGGCGCGGGCATCGATGGTTACGTGCCCTATCCAAAATTCGACGACCACGGCCAGCAGATTGGAACCGAGACCATGCTGTCCACTCTCGATCAGATGTCGCTGACCTACATCGCCCAGATGACGAACGGAAGATATTATCGCGCCACCGGGAGGCGCTCGATGGCCAACGCGATTGAGCAAATCGACCAAAGGAAAAAAATCGAATTTTACGTGCAGCGTAGCGAGGTCATCACCGAACTTTTCCCCTGGGCTGCGGTTGCCGGGATCGCAGTCTTTGGCCTCGCTATTGCTGGCCGGCCTTTCCGGGCGCTCGCCGCGCGTAGCCCAACCGTTCAACGTTGCGCGTCACCGCTGTGATAGTTTCGTTTCCGAACGTCTTTGAATTGCTCAATGCTCTGTATGTCTTGAAGGAACTGAATCTGGATCGGCGAAAGGTTCGCATCGGAAGCCTGTAACGTGGCCCATAACCAAGAGCGACATGGCTTCCGCTGAGACGTTCTATTGAACCGCGCGCAGCGGCGGCAATGGAATGTTGGGCAGGGCCCACCTTAGGGCCGTGGGCAAGGCCTCCTTCCAAGCCGCGCACTCATGGCCACCCTCGAACTCAAGATAACTGACAGAATGGCCGGTCGATCGCAGCGCATCCCGGAATCTTCGCACACCTTCGATCTGTGAAACGACCTGAAGCACATCCTCACGATGGCGGACGTTCGCCTCGGACTCAATCAGCTCTCTATTCAAAGCCAGCGCCACATCATCCATGAAATTGAGGATGATGTTCGCATGGAATCTGTGCGAGCAGTTCGGCATCTTGAGGTGGACCGCGAGCGTTCTTCATCGACTTGTTCTCTCGAGGCACCACGAGTCGGCGCGAAAATTTCAATTTGACAGGGTGTGACGCTGTCACACCCTAACTTAGTGCTGACCTTCGTCGAAACGTCCACCTTCACCCGCCTCATCACGGGTTTGGTGGACGACGTGGACTATGCAAACTTTCAAAAAGCGCTTGCTGCCAATCCCGAAAAGGGCGGTCCGATGTCCGGTTGCGGCGGCGTCCGCAAGGTTCGGCTGGCCCTTCCCGGAAAGGGTAAGAGCGGCGGCGCCCGGGTCTGTTACCTCTATCTCAAACAAAACGATGTGATTTATCTCCTCTACGTTTTCACCAAGGGTGACGCCGACAATCTTTCTGCCAACGGCAAGAAGGCGATGCGGGCCCTCGCTCAACAAATCAAAAACGAATACCCATGAACAAAGAACACACCTTCAACGAAGCTGAACTGGTCGGG
>Ga0206956_1058_pt1 | contig 32486 bp, 25 predicted proteins | sample Alteio_BWOrgHeat_35_FD_153252 | JGI IMG/M metagenome (GOLD analysis project Ga0206956, IMG submission 153252) | Enriched cells from forest soil in Barre Woods Harvard Forest LTER site, Petersham, Massachusetts, United States -... | ecosystem: Environmental > Terrestrial > Soil > Temperate forest >...
CAACGAAGCCAAGTTCAACTTCAATCGCACTCGCTATCTAGCCGAAGTTGACAACACATATCCTCTCTCTATCTCTCTGGTCCCGGATCGGGCTCTGGGGGTGATCTTAATTGGGGGATTGCCCGCACTCGGCAATAACCTTGTCTATCCTCTCGGTTCCACTTCAAATACCTTCGAGGGCATCGACAATCTGAGCTGGGAACAAGGACGCCATAGCCTGAAGTTTGGGGTTGACGCAAAACGGATGCAAATCAACGGTCCTTTCGACTTCGGCACGAACGGGGAGTATTCGTTCACAGGCTCAGCTGCGAGCACTACCAGCAACCCAACGTTTGAGGCGTTCCTCCAGGGAACGCCAGCCTTCTATATCGGAACCGATCCTGCGCTGAGCGATTCTGACCGTGGCTTTCGTCAAACCTATATCGGACTGTATGCGCAGGACGACTGGCGTATCACTCCCAATCTGACGTTGAACCTGGGGCTCCGTTGGGAATACTCAAGCATTCCCACAGAAGCAGAAGGACGCATCTCGAATTTCCACGATGTATTCACGGACAAAGCCCCGATAGTAGGTCCGCTCTGGTCAGGCGTTCCCTTGGACCTGTGGTCGCCGCGCTTCGGATTCGCTTGGAGCCCGTTTCGTGATGGAAAGACAGTCGTTCGGGGAGGGTTTGGGATCATCCGCGACCAGATCTGGTCGAACTTGTATTTTGACGTACGTTTTTACCGGCCATTTTTTGGAGCGCTGATCTCGGAATCTCCCAATTTCCTTGCACCACCAACTAGCATTGCCGCTCTGGGGGGATCAACCTCGCCGGTCGGAGTCTTTGGCATTACTTTCAATCCCCAGTTTCCGTATTACGAGCAGTGGAGCCTCAACATTCAGCGGCAGCTTGGACGCGACACGGTGCTCCAGACGGCCTACGTCGGTTCCCACGGCTTGCACCTGCCGCGCGCTGGGGAAGCTAATCCCTTTGAACCCGCCCTGGGACACAACTTGAATCCCAACTTCGGCTCGACCCCGCAAATAGTCACCGATGCGACTTCGAACTACAACTCATTACAGATCAGCTTACAAAGGCGGTTCGTAAGAGGACTGTCATTTCAGGGATCCTACACCTACTCCCACTCGATCGACACTGCGAGCGGGGCCTTCCCCAGCGACTGGGTCTCAGAGCCTGGAGTATCGCAGAATTTTTTCAACCTGAACGCTGATCGCGGCAGTTCAGCTTTTGACCGACGCAATGTTTTCATCGGCAACTTGCTTTATGACTTACCGTTCGGACCTGGACAGCGCTGGGGTCGCGGTGAGCGGGGCGTCACCGGAAAGTTGGTAGGGGGGTGGCGCGCGAGCATCATTGGTCAACTGTTGTCAGGCGTCCCCTTTACTCCCGTTCTCGGTTTTAATAACTCACTAACAGCCGCTTCGTTCCCGGCGGATCGCCCGGATATTAAGCCGGGAGTGAATCCGTGCAATGCCGTAACCGGCAACGTCAACCAGTGGTTCGATCCGACTATTTTTACTTTGCCTAATACTCCGAATGCCGCAGGCAATATCTTCGGCGATGCCGGCAGGAATAGCCTCTGCGGTCCATCTCTGAAGGAGTTCGACTTTTCCCTGATCAAGCACGTGCAACTAAGTGAACGCGTGAGCCTGGAATTTCGATCAGAATTCTTTAACATCTTCAACCACCCCAACTTCGATGTTCCCGACAATACTCAGGGGCCTAATGGCACCGGTGGTAACGGGGACGCAATCTTCGTCGGAAGGGCGAGTGGGTGTAATCCGACAACCAACTCCCTTAGTTGCGGTATCCTTGCAGGCAATGCTGGTCGTATTTTCAGTACCGTCACTAGTGCGCGGCAGATCCAGTTCGCCTTGAAGCTCATACTTTGAGAAAAACAGGATGACTTCACCCTCTGATGACCTAACACCCAGATTTCCCGGTCTGGCTTATCAAAGGAACCCAGGAGTGGCGCAGACGCAGCATATCCCGGCTGACTCTCCGTATGTTGGCAGCGATGGAGTGCACCCGATCGTCTTCGGTGAGATGACCCGACTGATTGAGTCATTCGACTGGTCACGATCTCCTCTTGGTCCTTCAGCACAATGGCCGCAAAGTCTGAAGACGGCTCTGAACATCTGCCTGCGCTCGCGTTTTCAGCTCGCGATGTTTTGGGGGCCGGAACTGGTTTTCCTCTACAACGACGCAGAGCGCGAAGTAATCGGCTCCTTGCATCCCCATGCACTCGGCAAACCTGCACGCGAAGTTCTCGTGGATATGTGGGAGACGGTTGGGCCCATGTTGAATGCGGTACTCCAAAGTGGCGAAGCAACCTGGTCGGTCGATCAACCGCTGATGATCGATCGTTATGGGTTGGTGGAAGAAGCATTTTTCACATGGTCGTATAGCCCCATTCCGGACGACGATGGAGAGATAGGTGGTGTGTTGCTGGTAACAACGGAAACCACCCCAAGAGTTTTGGCCGAGCGGCGTCTGCGAACATTAACAGAAATGGCAGCAGAAATCGCTGGTGTGCAGACTACAGAACAAGCCTGCGTCACTGCGATCGAGATCCTGGGTCAAAATCCGGCGGACATTCCATGCGCAATGCTGTACTTGCTGGATGCAACAGGTTCTGCCAGTCTGTGTGCGTCTACTGGCGCCAGTGCCTGTCCGCGCGAACGATTTGCGCTGGATGAAGTCATCCGGCAGCGAGGAGTTATTCAGCTAGATAATCTCGCTAGCTTCTTCGATACCGAAGTCGCGGAGCAGTTGCCAAAATCTGGGATGATTCTCCCCACCCTGGAGTCTGATCTCGAGAACCTGGTTGGCTTTCTGGTTGTCGGCCTGAGCGATCACCGCAGGCTTGACACCGCTTATCGCAACTTCTTCGATTTAGTCGCAGCTCGAATCGGAGCGACAATCGCTTCCACTCGCGCTCGCGAACAGGAGCGAGCCCGACTCAATGCGATTGCGGAACTTGATCATGCTAAGACCGCGTTCTTCACCAATATCAGCCACGAATTCCGAACCCCTCTAACTTTAATCCTAGGTGTCGTGGATGACATGCTGGCGAAAACAGGACCTGAGGTGCGTGATTCAAGGTACGCGGAGCTGTCTGCCGTCCGTCGCAACGGAGTGCGCCTGTTGAGGCTCGTCAATGCGCTCTTGGACTTCTCCGGAGTAGAGGCGGGGCGTGTCCGCGCAACCTATCGGCCCACCGATCTGGCGGCTTTCACGAAAGAATTGGCTAGCAGCTTCAGTTCAATCATGGAAAAGGCACAACTGACATTCCGGGTCGAATCTAACCCTCTGCCGGAACCCGTCTATGTGGACCCCGAAATGTGGGAAAGGATCGTTCTGAATCTTCTGTCCAATGCATTCAAATATACACTTCAAGGCGAAGTCGCGGTGGAGCTGAGTTGCGTGGAGAATTGCGCGCAATTGATGGTGAAGGACACGGGGATTGGAATTCAGTCAGAGGAACTCCCTCGCATCTTTGAACGCTTTCATCGCGTGGAAGACGTACGAGGGCGCACGCATGAAGGGACTGGCATCGGCCTGGCCTTGGTGCAGGAATTGGTCAAGCTGCATGGCGGTTCCATACGAGCGGAAAGCGTCCCAGGCAAAGGCACTGCCTTTTTTGTTTCCATTCCTTTCGGCAAGAAACATCTGCCCTCAGACCGGGTACGCGAGGATCGCAGCCAGGCTCCCGAGGGTCTCGCTATAGGCGGGTACGCTGAGGAAGCGCAACGTTGGCTGCTGGGTATCGAGAGCGTGGATACTTCCTCCCAGTTCAAAACGCCTGTCCCGTCGGCTATGCGGGATCGACCAGTCGTTTTGGTAGCAGACGACAACGCCGATATGCGCGATTACTTGAAGGCGCTGCTCGGTGACCGCTATACGGTTGAAACGGTACAGGACGGTGAACAAGCCCTGGCCGCTATCGAACGCAGGAAACCGGCGCTCGTGCTAGCCGATGTAATGATGCCCCGGCTGGGCGGAATTGGCCTCCTACGAAAACTTCGAGCCGATCCGGAGACTCAAGCAATTCCTGTCATCATGGTTTCCGCCCGCGCTGGTAAAGATGAGATCGTCGAAGGTATGGAGCATAGCGCTGACGATTATCTGGCAAAGCCATTCAATTCCCGCGAGCTGCTGGCGCGGGTACACTCACACATCGGATTAGCTCGTATCCGGCATGAAGCGGCAGAGCGTGAGCGGAAGCTGAGAGCGGAAGCCGACTCACAACGTGCGCTGCTGGAAACTGTGTTAAACCAAATGCCTGCAGGAGTCGTCATCGCTAAAGCCCCCTCTGGCGAAGTAGTGCTTGCCAACAATCAGGCAAAGCAGATATTGCAACGCCCTGTCGGGGAGCTCCGCAGAGTTGAAGAATATTCTGAATACCAGATTTTCAGGCTGGACGGGCAAGCATACAGCACACAAGAACAACCTCTCGCCCGCTCGATTCTGCACGGGGAAGTTGTGATGGGCGAAGAATTAAGGTACCTGCGTCCGGATGGTACATTTCGTGTGTTGTTCACTAATTCAGCGCCCGTCCGGGACGAAACAGGAGCCATCGTTGCGAGCGTCGTTACCTTTCAGGACATTACAGACCTGCGGCTAGCTCAGGAAGAGTTGCTACGCCAGAGTAATGATGTCATCCATGACTTAGCGGGCAAACTGATCGCAGCACAGGAAGAGGAACGCAGGCGCATCGCCCGCGATCTGCACGACGATGTGGCGCAGCGAATCGCCCTGCTCAGCAATAAAATGCAGATTTTGTATCAGAACCTTCCCACAGGAATCTCCGCAGCGGAAGAATTCTCCGACATCCTGAAGGAAATAGAGCAGGCCTCAGAGAGCGTCCGGCTGATTTCTCATCAATTGCACAGTTCCAAGTTGATCCTCGGCCTGCCTCGGGCGTTGGCGGGCTATTGCCGCGAGTTTTCGCAACAACGGGGAATCAAAGTTGAATTCACGCAAAAAGGTTCCATGGGCCCATTCCCGGAGCCAGTCCCTCTAGTCATGTTCCGCGTGTTGCAGGAAGCGCTTTACAACGTGGCCCGGCACAGCGGGGCGGCTCAGGTTGAGGTGTCTTTGCTTACGGACGGAGATGAAATCAGACTCCGAATTAAAGATCGCGGAAGGGGTTTCGATCCGATGCAGGTCTCCGAAGGGCTTGGTCTAGTTAGCATGCGCGAGCGCCTCCGACTTGTGCAGGGCAAGATCAAGCTCTCATCGGCCCCCGGACTCGGCACCGAAATCGAAGCTATGGTACCAGTTAGGCTTCTTCATTCGAGCGCACAGATACCCGCTTAGAAATAAAGATCCTTGTGGGTCGGAACAGCTGTGGCGTTTCGGCTTGCCAATAGGTTTAAGCACGCGACTAGCAGTTGAACCGACCGCCGTCAACCCCAAACGACGGGCAAACCGAAAGTGATAACTGACGAAACCAGGTCAGCATGACCGAATTCCCCCACGAAGCATGAAGAGAGGTCGATCTGGGTACTACAAGCTGCTACTGAGAAACTGCCTGCCCTCAATAACCGCTTCGACGGCAGCTATCAGGTCGGTTCCGGCCTGCGCTTTCAAAACGTAGCCCAGCACCCCCATGCTGAGAGCCTCCTGCACCACATCAGCAAGAGATTCCTGCGTCACGAAGATTATTTTGGATTCTGGGGCGAGCTTGCGAATTTCTCGAGCGGCCTCGATTCCATTCAGCGTTGGGAGGCCGATGTCGAGGAGAATTAGATCTGGTTTCAGTTCTTCCGCTTGCTGAATTGCTTCTAACCCGTCTGAGACCTCGGCGACGATCTGCAACGATGGTCTTTTTCGGAGAGTCGACCGTACAAATCGGCGGAACGGTTCGTAATCATCGACCAGGAGAATCCGGACTATCGACCTTTCCAAGGCAACCCCAGCTACACGTATATTGAATTATGTTAACGCTGTTCACGTAATATACATCATTACGTTCACGCTGTACACATATTCTCCGAGGGGCCTGATTTGCGATTTGGAGAACGGGACGTTTCTGGTAGATTCCTAGGACATCCGTCATGGGATCGGCGGGTTTGCAAGTATCACCAGCTTGTGACCGAGCTGGTCGGGCGAGATATACTATCGACAACGTTCGAGGGTTGTCCGAAAGAGGAGGGCATGGCACGGCACAGCGATCCTGATCTAGAGAACCGCATTCTGAAAACAGCCCGCAAGCTTTGGAAGAAAGGAGCGGGGCAGGCGCTTACGATGCGAGCCGTGGCCCGGGCGGCGCACACGACTGCCCCGGCGGTCTACCGTCGGTTCCGCACCCGAGACGACATCCTACGCGCGCTCTTGCAACAAACAAGGCAAGAGATTTTTCGAAAACTGGCGGGTGCGGCCTCGGTGGAAAAAGCCTGCGAACGTTACCTGGACTTCGCCTTGAGCCATGCGCACGAATACGAACTCTATTATCTCCACGAATACGAACTGCTGTTTGCGGCCAAGCCGCAACGTGGCGCAACAACGAGCCAGACGTTTAACCCGAAGAGGCCTGCGGTGGAACTCATGAAAGGCAAACTGGCTGCAGAGCTAGGCGGCGCTCCGGACGACCACGTGCACCTTGTACTGGCGCTGTGGGCTCTGCTCCACGGCACTGCAATGCTGCTGATCGCAAAGACGATCCAGCCGCAAGATGCAACGGAAATGCGGTCAGCTTGCCGCAGAGCTTTAGAAACGTTACTGCGCGCGGCGCAGCGCTTGCCGGTTAAGAAGTAGTCGACAATTGACCCCATCGACCTCCAACCTGGACGAGCAGGCCCTGGGAGAGTGCAATGAGAAGCAGGAGTAAGTCATTGAAAAGATGGAGCCGACGACCAGAGTTGAACTGGTGACCTGCCGATTACGAATCGGCTGCTCTACCAACTGAGCTACGTCGGCCCGTCCCTTGTTGACGCCGGGATGAGCGCTTTCTGCGGGCTGGGCTGTCAACCCTTTGTCTAACAACTCGCCCGAGCCTTTTCATCGCCGCTTGCCCCTCGCGTTGCGATTTTAGCAGAATGTAATGCTCTTGCGTCACCGACACGTCGGCTCGGCGGAGAATCGTCCGGGCGATTTCTGCCGGCTACACAGTGTGAAGAGAACGCTTGCGAGTCCGCGACGAAACGCATGCCAGCCATGCCAGGGTCACCGACGGCGGGCCGGATTGCGCGCCTGCTCAAGTTATCAAGATGGAGCGGTCGCCCCATTTTCTCGCCAGCAAAAAATCCGATCGCCGTTCCCAGGCGTCCGCCGATGGGCGTCGAGGATCTTGCGTGCGGTTCGATTGCAGGTACCGCATTGTTACTCTCCGAGGTTTTCGTATCTCCACCGTGAGTGCGCCAGCCGGCTTTCGAAGAGGTCCTTGTAGAACTTCGCAGTGCCGGCTTCCTTTTGGCAACGACATTGGGCAGGAAACAATTCTTCGCGAACTCGGAAACCGTCAACTCACTTCACTGCCATTTCATTCCTCTTGTTATTGCTTCAGACGTGATTGAGATTTTAAGAAAAAGTGAGTTGCGGCGTAGATTTGCCGCAACTCACGAATAACTCTAGATTGCAGCGATTCCGTTAAATCCGACGCCCTGCGGGAGCCCGCCCACGGTCCCCAGGTTACTCAAGGTGCCATCCGACTGAATGCCGAAGATGCTAATCGTGCCCACCTCCGCATCGAGGCTATACAGGAACTTGCCATCAGCACTGATGGTGATGTCCAGATTCGTAGCTCCCGTGGGGTTTGTCCCAACGACAGTTCCCGGCAACGCGGTTAGCGCCCCATTGCTGCCGATGGTAAAGCCGGAGATTGTGGAGGAGCCAGCATTGGAGGTGTAAACCCATTCGCCATTGGGAGTGACCGCGTTCCAGCATGATGCTGCCCCGAGAGTCGGGACGCTCGCGCTGATCACGGAAAGGGTTCCATTGGAAGAAACTGCGTACGATGAGATGGCCGAGGCGTTTTGGCCTCCAGTGGGGCCGGTCTCAGCTACCAGCGCCGCACCATCAGGAGCAAAAGTAACCGCGAAAGCTCCCGGACCCACGCTCGGATTTATGACGATCGGTGACAACGTGCCGTTACTCTGTACTCTGAACACATCAATATCGTTCGTCTCTCGTTCAGTAACGACGAGGAACTGTCCATTGGGACTGAACGCTAGTGAGGCGGCGCCCGAGGTGTTGGTGCTTAGAAAACTGAGAGAATGAGGAATCTGCGAAAGTCTTCCGTCCTCATTGACTCGGAAACCAACCACGTTGCTGCTACCGCCAGTGTTGAGAACGTAGACGAGGTGTCCATGCTGGGCTACTGCGTTCGGTTCACTTCCTCCTGAGAGTTCCTTGTCGGCCAGCGACAAGTCCGAGCCGTGAACACGAAATACTGAGATCTCCCCGCTACCTGCGTTGACTGCAAACAGCAGGGTGTGATCTTGGCTGAGGGTCAAAGATCCTTGTGATTCCAGTGGATCGTTGTTACCACCGCTGCCACGCCCGCCGGTCGCAAATTTGTGGCCTTCTTGTAACGAGCCATCTGCAGCTCTTCTAAAGGAAATGACTTCATTCCGGTCCGCGGCATTCGTCATAACGAAGACTGCGCCTGGGTTAGGATGTCGATCCTGTGCATGGCTACGGGTTGCGGACACTACGCCAATCGCTAGCGCGGCTGACAACAGAGTGCGAACTACTTTTTGCATTTCACAGCTCCTGTAATTGAATGAAAGTGCGCGACGCCGAACTCAGGGCTCCTCGGACAAGGAATTCCCTGCGATTTCCGCGTTGCGTAGTCATGAGAGAGATGACGAGAACAAAAGTTTCATAAGACACTCAACCAGTCCGCATTTAATTACAAAATCTGGTTTTGTTCACATAACAGCACGGGCCGGTTGGGGCTCGAATCAATGTTCATTAGACTTCGTGTGTACTGGAGTTCATTTTCGGAAGCCCGGCGCTCGGCTACTTGCTTATGCGGAGCGAAAAGGTTTTTTCGCTCGGAAGCTTTTTGCCAGAACCACGTATGGCCCAGTGTCGCTGTTCGATCGATAGGCGAGAGTGATTCAGCCAGGCGCTATTGGCGGTGCGTAGGCAAGAAATCAAACACTGCCATTTTGTGGGTGCACCGCATCCGTACGGTCCTGGCATCTCACGCCGACTTTTTCTCCGGCACGGGAAACTCAATGACTTTCCCGCGTTGATCGGAGGGAACCCATCTCGCCGTTTTTCGGAATCGTTCCGGTATGTAATACTCAATCACTTTTGCCATTGCAGTTACCATTCCCCAACCGCGCTTGCAGCGGACTTAATCGCCGAGCGTGATTTCCACAGAATCCGCGCCACGGAGGGCAGCAGCGCTTCAACGGACGTTCTTCGTTTTGGATAAAGTCTGTCTAGCATCTTTCCTTCGCTAAGAGTTGGACTGATAAACAGGCTGGTAAGATGCGCCGGGGTTGTTAAGTGATTGTCAAAGAATTGTCGCGGCACTCGGTGAAAGGTTCTGCCCTTTCCTCGCGGCCCATGGCTCTGGGCACCGTATGGCTCTGATTTGTGGCGGGCGTGGGCCATTCTGGCCAGCCCGCATCCTGCCAAGGGCGATTTTTTCTCTGATGACTTATTCGCGCGTCGTGCCTTGGCTGAGCGGCGTGTGATCGCTGGAAACAAGGATGAAGCGCCACTCTCAGATAGTCCTGGCTGTACAAGGAACGCAGAGCTCAGCCGGGTAGGCCAATACGGTGGACAAGCGCCTGGAAGCGCGAGTCGGAGCGCAGAGGATCGAAGCCCGACCGCAGCAGAACACCCGGGTTAAATCGCTCTTCGTAACCTTTTTCGAGCCAATTCATTGCTTGATCCTTATCTCCGAGAGACGCATAGACTATGGCAATTTCCGAAGCATTCGAATAACCAGGATTTGAGCGTTTCTTCAATTCGCTCAGCAATTCTAGCGCTTCGCTCCTCTTGCCAGACAGGACGTAGGCGCGTGCAAGATTAGCTGTGCAGGTCGGGCTACTCCCAGAGAGCTGAACTGCTTTTTGCAGCTCTGCGACCGCTTCGTCGTACATGTGTTTTTGAAGGTATGCCTGAGCAAGTTGATTATGGGCGAGAGCGAAATTAGGATCCATTTCGATCGTCTTGCGACTCTGTTGGATGGATTCGTCATAGGAGTGCGCAAGGACAAGGAGCTCTGCCAAATCGGCGTTAATAATAAGAGAGAGCGGATCCAGGTTTTCCGCTTTTCTCATTTCTGCAACAGCTTCGTCGTAGCGACCTAATAGACTCAAATGCCAGGCATACCAATGGTGAGCGGTCGCGTAGCCTGGGTTGAGTTCAATGGCCCGGCGGAATTCCTTGCCTGCAGAGTCAAAATCCCAGTCGAAGCCATCCAAGACGAATGCTAGCGAGTTGTGGGCTTCGCCGAGAGTGTTGTCCAACTCCAAGGCCTTGATCGCCGCCGCCTTGGCTTTAGGGAATGCCTCCTTGGGAGTCATCACTGCATACTGCCAGTCTCCCAACAAAGCATAAGTGTCGGCTAAGCCTGAATAAGCTTCGGCATATTTCGGGTCCTCTTCGATTGCCTGGTTGAAATAAGCCAGGGCAACTTTCAGACCATCCCCGGTTCGTTTATTCCAGAAGTAGCGACCTTTGAGAAAGGACTCATAAGCTTCCGGATTGACAACCTTTACGTTTTTCAGCGCAGCCTGTTCCATGGGAGTCAAATTGATCCGAATTTGATCGGCAATGGCTCTAGCTACCTTGTTCTGGAGCGCGAGGGTATCACGCAACTCGCCCTCGTAGCTCTGCGACCACAAGTGCTTGTCCGTAGTGGCCTCGATTAACTGCGCCGTGATGCGAACCTGGTCGCCGGAGCGGAGGACGGTGCCTTCTACCACGGCGTCCACGTTCAACTCACGTGCGATCTGCGGCAGAGGTTTGCGCGCTCCTTTATATACCATTACGGAAGTGCGGGAGATCACCCGTAAGGCGCTGATCTGCGCCAAGTCAGTGATCAACTCGTCGGTCATGCCGTCAGCGAAGTAGTTCTGTGAAGCATCGGCAGACAGGTTCTCCAGTGGAAGCACCGCCAGGGATCGGATGCCAGTGGGGGCGCGGCCACGCGAACGAAGTAGCACCACGAGGATAATCGTCAAGCTCACGACAAGTGCCGACGTGATGATGACCCGAAGCGCCGGTCGCAGCTTGCCTTTGGGCGTAAGTGCCAACTCGGCTCCGTGAACCTTAGGCTCAGGCTCTGTCTTCCGCTCTTGACCAGGCAAATCTGCAGCCGCAGATTCGGGCTTTTTTGGGTGGGCGTCCGGATCGACAACCGAGACATCCGCGATGAAGCGATAGCCACGTTTGGGAAGAGTCTCGATAAATCGCGGGTTCTCAGCCGAGTCCCCCAATGCGCTGCGAAGCTTCCCGATCGCGATATTCACAGCTTGGTCGAAATCGCCAAAACTTTCGTCGGACCAGACCCGGCTGCGCAATTCCTCCCTGGTGACGACTTCCCCCGGACGCTCCAGCAATATCTCCAGAAGTTTCATCGGCTGCTGCTGGATTCTGACTCTCAGACCGGATTTGCGCACTTCGCCCGACTGGAGAGAGACCTCATAAGTTCCGAATCGAACGACGGAGGTGGGACGCTGTTGTTCCATAGTGCCCTAGGGCGTAGCAGAGAAGTCTAGCACCTCGTGCACGGACTCTCGGGTTCAGGAAATACGTTGACCTAACTCCTTAGCCAGCAATTATTTAAAGGGTGATGAAGTGGATATGTGGAAAGAATTCGCGGTTAATTGACGCCGACCGACTGATGCGTCAGATTGCCAGACGACGTAGGGCTCTAGCAGTTCGAAACAGGGGAAACATATGTGGATGAGGTCATGCGCTGTCTGTAAGGCACTTTTGCGCAAGCTTCGATTGTGCGATTCCGTGCGCTGTCACTGCGGATGGATTTGGTAGGCGAGTGGAGTTGCAGGCGGATTGATAGTAGGCAACGACTTGGGAGCAGACAAATGGAACGCGTTGTATCTGGACTACAACAAATGGTCGGATTCGGGACTCCCTCCGCCGCCCATGCCGATCAGCCCTTTCCAGAGTTCGAAGAGCTGGCCCTCCCCCTCTTCGATTCGCTCTACAACTTCGCGCGCTGGCTTGTGCACAACCAGAACGATGCTGAGGATCTCGTCCAAGAGACTTATCTAAAGGCTCTACGAAGTTTCGGGTCGTTTCAGCCTGGCACTAATTTCCGGGCATGGATATTTCGAATCCTGAAGAACACCTTTCTAAGTTCGTGCTCGAAACTCGACCGGCGCCTGACCGTTGGGATGGACTCGGAGGAGGATCTGCCAGCTTTGCCCGTAAGCTCTGCTACCCCTGAGTCGCTGCTGATTGAGCGTTCCGGCAACGACGCAGTTCAGTGCGCAATCGAGCAATTGCCAGTCATCTTTCGCGAAGTCATTTTGCTATGTGATGTTGAAGATGCGTCTTACCGGGAGATTGCGGAAATATTGTCGATTCCGATAGGGACCGTTATGTCACGACTGGCCAGAGCCCGGAGGGCAGTTCGCGAGACAGTCCGGAAAGAAGAACTCCTTCATGAAACAGCGCTCTGATATCTGAGCACGAATGGGGATCCCGCAGAAAGAGAGAAAAGGTTATGGCAACCGTCATATTGGCACCACCGGTGAACACTCCGATGCCCGAACCACGATTGGCTGCAGTCGATCGGATTCTGGTCATCGAGGACGATGAAGCTTTGCGGAAGATCCTGCACCGGCTTTTGTCCTCGGAAGGATACGAAGTCGATGTCGTCCGCGATGGCATGGCTGCTCTGAAGATGCTTCGCCAAAAACCACCCACGGCAGTGATCCTCGATCTACTGCGCCCCGGATCGTCAGGATGTGACCTTTATAAGACAATCGCGGACTCGATTCCTGGTCTGCCACTTCTTATTCTCAGCGCCAGCTTAGATGTTGCAGACAAGGTCCTTCTCCTGGAAATGGGCGCCGACGACTACGTGACCATTCCGTTCAGCCCAAGGGAACTGGTTGCGCGCCTGCGTGCCCTAATCAGACGTTCCTGGCGCGGCAGTACGAAAAATGTGTATGCCTTTGACGATGTGATGGTGGACTTTCTCAAGGCAGAGATCACTCGTGACGGCGACAAGATCACCGTCACTGCAAAGGAATTTAAGACACTGGAGTTCTTGATAAAGAACGCCGAACGCGCGATCTCGCGGGACGAACTTCTCATTGAAGTTTGGGGTTACAAAGACTATCCCCTCACGCGGACGGTAGACACCCACATGCTGAGGCTACGACAGAAGCTAGAGAGCGACCCTTCGCACCCATCACACTTTCTGACTGTACACGGTCTGGGCTACAAGTTCGTCCCTTAAACCACTGTCTCACTTCTCCTAGACGAAGAAAATAGGGCAAGCACGCGTTCGCAGGGCTTGCCCTATAGAGGCTGAGCTCTAGAGAGAACTGAGGAATTTCAACAGCTCTCCCCGCTCCTGGGGAGTTAACTGTTTGAACAGGCTGATCGAGTTAGAAGCCTCATTCTGGTGGCGAAGAATCGCCTGCTCGAAGGACTCCGATTTCAGATCGTGCATGAGCCGGGATTTCGTGCGCACACCCCAAAGTGGGGCCGTACGTAATTTGTGTTGCGTATCCTGGGGTCCTCCCTGAACAATGCCGTCACCGGTACCCACATCATGCAGCAGGAAATCGCTGAAAGGATGAATGATCTTATTCCCCAGAGCGTCTGGGATGGTGAACGTTCCACCATTGATTACGGTTCCGGGAGGAGCGGTTACGATCCTACCCACATGGCAGATGCTGCACTGAACCTGGGCAAACAGTTTTTCACCTTCTTTAACTTCCGGTTCGCCGGCCAGCACATGATCACGCGGCGGAACCAAGGTGCCGCGGATGAACTGAGCGAAGTGGTCAATTCCAAACAGACCCGTCTTATCCGCCTTATCCTCAGGATCCGGCGTCGTCTTACAAACCGTTGTGACGTCCACCGGCTTCAGGCGGTTGGAGATGCCGACCTCGTTGAGGTAAGCATCGGCGGAGAAGGACAGAACACTGCCGTGCTGATCCTTCCAACCAAAGCGGCCCACTCGGGTCTGTCCGGGCGCTTCCAAAATGTCCACTTCGACGGTCTCACCATGAATCACGCCGTTGCTCAGTTTCGGTTGTTCTGCGGCGATGTTGATTAACGTCTGATCATCAACCGCTTCGACGAATCCGTCTCCCAGAGTATTCAGCGCGGCTCGCAAGGTGCGGATGTTTTCTGTGGGCGGCAGATGCTCCTCTGCCTGGGGACAGATCGCACGGTCGTTAATCAGCGAACGGCCCGTAATCATGTCCTTGCCGTGATTAATAAAGATCGTTGGGTTCACAAAATTGCCACTGGAATCAAGGTGCCCCGCCCGCACTTCCGTGACTTGGCTTGGTCCACCGGTGCCGGTGCCCTGATGGCAATCGGCACAAATCGTAGCGTTGTGTAGAGGGCCGAGACCGGTGTCGTTTCCTTCACGGGACTCGAAATTTGCCTGGTCCAGGGCGAAAGTGTCGTTGGGTGGCTCAGGAATGCCGTTGCTGACACTCTTTGAGCCGGGATGTTTGGATAGTGTGGGTGTTTTGAAACCAGCAGGCGCCTCGGTCGCGGTGGGCGTCGCGGGATTCTGTGCTGGTTGCTGCGCGAGACCAACAAGGCCAAGACCAATCAGGCCGGAACAACATACGACGAGAAGAACGTTCTTCCTGATCATGGAATGGATTTCCTCCAAAGGTATTCGTTGTGACACCATCAAGGTGTGGTGAAGGGGCTCAGCGCGGGTGCGGCCACCGCCACAGCGACGCTGAAATTCTGGCTCCTAACCCTTTAACTGGATGACGGGGAAAATATTCTGTGGAAAAGTATCTTTAGTTTGTGCCTTAGCTGCGTTCTGGGAGTTGTCTCTCCAGAAGGCTCACGGCGTCACTGGGGTAAGGTTCACGAAAAATTCAACGTTATCGTCAATCGACCCTGTTGAATCTACGAACTGCTGCCTTTGAACAACCTCGCAAGACTATCGATGTCCCCAACGCTCGCGTCGCCGATCACAAAATAGCGAAGCCCGCCTTGAGTCCAAGTCTCTATGTTGAACGACAGTTGCTTCGGTGCGAGAGAGTTTTCATCCAACCTCGCCGGCAAAGATCGTTCCTGGAACACGAATACGGAAATGTGGTGCTTGCGCACGTCGTAAATCAGATGCGCGCCCGGGGTTTGTTCCAGATACGTCATCCGGCCACCGAGCAGAGAGAAGTCGGAGTTCTGCAGCTCCGGCAAGTTGAAGGCGAATGGGATTTTTCCCTGGAACCAGGGTTTCACCGTATGCCGATCGGTGGAGATCACATCCACCGGCGACGAACTCGCCAGCGTTGCCACGTGCAAGTCTGCAATCTCGCTAAAGACTTGTCCTCTGTTGGCCCGGGTTCCTACATAGGTTAAAGTCAACGCGCCGACCGAAAGAACAACGGCCACCGCCGCAGCGAACATCCACCCTAGCCCAAAACTGCGCTGCGGTTTGGGTGCAATACTCTGCCGCACGCGTCGGCGGAATTCGGCGCTGGGAGTAAAACGTCTTCCTGCGACTTGAATCGTGCGCTTCAACTGTATGCGCGTAAGGGCATCAGCCGAGCAAGAGTGGCAGGCGCGCACATGTGCGTCGAAGCTGCGCGTCTCCGTCTCCGGAAGCTCACCGTCGAGGTAGGTGTCGAGTTTTTCGTTCCAAGACTCACAAACCATAGTTAGTTCCTCCCGCAATTTCTGTCCCCGCTTCATCGCCATGCAATTTCCGCACTAAATAAAGGCGTAACGTGCTTCTGGCACGCGACAAACGCGACATCACCGTGCCGACAGGAATGGAGAGAGTTTCCGCAATCTCCAGGTATGACATTTCTTCCACTTCACAAAGAAGGAGGACCTCCCGGTAATGTACCGGCAGATGATCGACGGCGCTCAGAACCATTTGGGAATTCGAGCGTCTCAGTAGAATCGTTTCGGGAGTATCGTTCTCAACTGCCAGTTCAGGTGCGTCCTGTTCGGGATCAAACGGCACAGACATTGTGACTCTCAGTCCGGTGCGCGATGTCAAGAACGCATTACGCAAAATGCGATACATCCACGCCCGGAAATTAGTCCCCAATTGAAAAGACGAGAACCCTTTCAGACCCTTTACATAGGTCTCCTGGACGAGGTCTTCAGCTTCTTCGGTATTCCGCGTCAACCAGCGGGCGAAATTATACAGCTGGTCGAAGAGCGGCATAGCCAGTTCTTCGAACGAGTCGGATTGAGGGCTCGTCCCTGACACGTCTATATGCTTAAACTACGAGGACGGCGCTTTATTCCCTTCCAGAAGAATAATTCTGTAGGTCCCGATGGCGCGCTCAAATCGGTGAGCAAACAAACCACATCCCCTGGATTCTCCGGACCTGCTCCGTCCATCGCTGAGCCAGCATGGAATAAACGAACGAAAAGTTCGTTATCCCTGGTGAAACCCGTCGGGGCAGTTGATGACCAAAAATCAGTACTAAGTCTTAGAGGGGGTAGGGTGAGGGTAAATCCTTTTGATCTCAAGACCGTGCTTTTGGCGAAGCACGCGCAACATGTGGTGCTCATTCACTTTCCTATTGCGCTGTTTATTGCGGCAGTAGGATTCGACCTTATCGCGCAATGGACAAAGCGTCGCGGCCTAGCCGACGCGGCATACTACAACCTGTTCGTGGCAGCGATTTCAACGCTCCCAGTTCTCGTCACTGGTCTTCTCGCGTGGCAGTTCCAACTCGAAGGCCAGAAATTGAAGGGCATTTTATTGCTGCATCTAATGCTTGCGTGCGCCTCGAGTGTGGTGATCTGGCTGGTGTGGTGGGTACATTTCCGGACGCGACGGCGAGCAGAAGTCTTACCGAGCTACCGCCTGGCGTTGGAATTTCTGGGCGTCGGCCTCGTAGCGCTAACCGGGCACTTGGGCGGCTTTCTAAGCGGCGTAAACGGTCCCGGCTAGAGATGCTGCGATAAGTCCCGCCCTTGGGGCTAAGCAGGCGACAAAACACGCAACCGCGATAAGTCACTCTACGATCATCCTCCGGCAGGCCACGGAGCCGGCCCCCGCACGCGATGCGGTGCACATTGCTGCCGCGCGAGTTTGCGAGACAAAGACTTGACATTCATGTGACATCCCGCGCACATCTGGCCGTGGGTCGCCGCGTCTAACGTTTATCTGTGAACCAATCAATAAAATCAAAAGGGGAAAAACAAAGAAGAAAGCGTGTGGCGAGTATCTGGCGAACTAGACCTGTTGTTTGGGTCGACGGACCCGCGACTCGGATAACGCTCGGCGCGCACGGTGCCGAGCCTATCTGTAATCTGCGGAGGAGGGCGCTGATCGCAACCACGGTCAGCGCTCTTTTATGCAGGCGATACGAGCTGTTCAGGCAGGCGAGCCATAGGCCTTCATGGGAAAGTCCACTGGACGTGTCGTATTAGGCCTTCCAGGAATAAACGCAGTTCGTACGAGTTATGAACTTTGAGCAGTCATATTTCAGACAATTATTTCAAGGAGAAATTGTGAAACTTACATTCAGCGCAGCAATACTTCTCGGACTGGCAGTGGTTATGTTTCGGACCACGCCAGCTCTGTCACAAACCAAACCAGGGTCAATCTTCAAAGTGGTCCCGACCCCAAACGAGAACCAACTAAATAATGCTCTGATTGCGTCATCGGCGTCTTCGCCGAACGATATTTGGGCAGTTGGAGAGTCGACCATCCACTTTGATGGCACGAAGTGGACGGCATTTCCGGCACCCTTCATTGATGGCGTGGAAAATTTTCTGACGGGCGTGGTGGATGTTTCTCCGACTCTCGCTTGGGCTGTGGGCAACGTTATCGGAGGCAACCCCGGGCAGGTCATCGAACAATGGGACGGAAAACAGTGGAGCGTGTTTCCGGGGCCTAACTTCCCACCGAATTCTCAAGCGGCCCTGTTCGGCATGGCTTCGACCTCGGCGAATGATATTTGGGCAGTCGGCAGTCTCGCTGACGCTGCCGGGGCTGGCTTCAACCTTTTCGAGCACTGGGACGGGACCGCATGGTCGGCGACCACTATAGAGGCACCGCCTACGGGTCAGGCTCTTTTGGGCGTGTCCGCCGACGCCACGAATGATGCCTGGGCAGTTGGATTCAAGGGCGCAAACGGCCAAACCTTTGCCATGCATTGGAATGGCTCGGAATGGGCCGAAGTGGCAACTCCGAACGTAACCAAAGGCACGAATAGGCTTGAGGCCGTGCTGGCACTGTCTCCGAACAATGCTTGGGCCGTGGGCTTTTTCACGCCGGCGAACGCGGACAGGGAGCCCAGGCGCACCTTGATCTTGCACTGGGACGGCAAGACCTGGAAGGTAGTGCCAAGCCCGAACGTTGGGACCAACTCGAACCCGTTGTCTGGCTTGACGGCCAATTCCGCCAACGACATCTATGCGTTTGGTTGTCACTTCGCCGCCGATGGATCCGGCCAATTCAGGACCCTGGTATTGCACTGGGACGGGAACAGTTGGAAAGTTGTCCCCAGCCCCAGTCCCACCAAAGGTTTCGTCGGTGACGTTCTGTTTTCCGGAGTTGTCCCGTCGCCAGGCAATGTTTGGATCTTTGGATCCGAGCATGAGGCGCCCGATGCGGAAACTCTTGCCATCCACACTACGACAGGAAATTAGTCTTAGCTGCTAGCTTTCAACTGCTGGAAAAGGCGGGCGAGGACGCCCGCCGCGTTTTACCTCTTAATAAAACAATTTTCTGGAACTGCAGAATATGGATCGAGCAGCGCAGACGGTTCTTTCCTTCTTTCAGGAATAAAAGCCAGTCCTGCAAGTTACGAACTCAGAAAGTTCAAAAACTTTTACTACTCAGCACCCTATCCAAAGGAGAAATTGTGAAACATACATTTAGCGCGGCGATACTTTTCGGATTGGCAGTGGCGATGTTTCAGGCCACGCCAGTTCTGTCACAAACCAAACCAGGGTCGATCTTCAAGGTCGTCCCAACCCCGAATGAGAACACCAACAACAATCTTCTTGCGGCGTCGGCGTCTTCGCCAAACGATATCTGGGCGGTCGGCCAGTCAACCATCCACTTTGATGGCACCAAGTGGACGGCGTTTCCGGCTCCCTTCATCAAGGGCATGAACACCGCTTCTCTGACAGGCGTGGTCGATATTTCCCCGACTCTTGCTTGGGCAGTGGGAAATGAGAACAATAACGGACAGAGTCTGTTTCAACAGGTCATCGAACAATGGGACGGAAAAAAGTGGAGCCTGTTTCCGAACCCTAAGTTTCCGCCAAACTCTGAGGCGATTCTCTTCGCCATGGCCCCGATCTCAGCGAATGATATTTGGGCGGTCGGTGATTTCTTACAAATTGACAAAAACCTTGACTTCAACCTTTTCGAGCACTGGGACGGCACCTCATGGACGGCGACAACTGTACGAGTAACCAAAAGCCCATTTGAGTCTCTCTCTGGCGCGTCCGCCGACGCTACCAATGATGCCTGGGCGGTGGGATTCCAGGGTTTTGCTCCCCAGATTCTAGCGAAGCACTGGGATGGCACCAAATGGAGGACTGCAGCAACTCCCCAAGTAGCGGGAAATAACAATAAGTTGAACGCCGTACTGGCGCTGGCACCGAACGACGCGTGGGCGGTGGGCTTTTCCACACCTCGGAAGCCGCCAAACGCTGCCAGTCTGACCTTGATCCTGCACTGGGACGGCACCAGTTGGAAAGTAGTCCCCAGCCCGAACGTTGGACCGAAGACCCAATTTCAGTCGAACACTTTGCTGGGATTGACAGCCAATTCGGCCAACGATATCTGGGCGTTTGGTTTCTACTTAGAACCCGACGGGTCGGAACAGCAGAAGACTCTACTATTGCACTGGGACGGTTCCAGTTGGAAGATTGCCCCCAGTCCCAATCCCACCAAGGGGGATTTCCTGCTCGATTCTTTGGTTTCCGGAGTAACCCCGTCGCCAGGCAACGTTTGGATTTTTGGAGAAGAGGATGAAGTTGTTCAGAACAGCCCTGGTATCGGGACGCTGGCGCTGCATACCACGACTGGGAATTGATTCGGGTCCAGTTCTTGGCTAACGAGACGCGGCGGGCATGAGCTTGCCGCGTCGACTACTTGCCGTCCTGGCGTCGAGAAAGCGTGTTTTCCAGTGAAAATTTGGACGGGAATAAAAACGATCTGACGCAGTTATTAACTCTGAACGTCACAAACGTCACAAAACACGGAGGACAGATGCCCGACAAAAAGCAAGATCTTATCGATCAGAGTTTACAAGACCTCAACAACGATGGCGTTGATCGCCGCGGATTCCTGAAGTGCATGGCATGGGCGGGCACGGGCCTGGTCTGGACCATGAGCGGGGGCATTCCGGTATCTCGGGCCTTCGCAAAAAGCGGTGGCAAGGGTTCCGACAACGATGCCGGCAAAGGCGCGGACTTCAGCTTTGTTCAGATCAGCGACAGCCACATCGGCTTTAGCAAGCCGGCAAATCCTGATGTCACCGCTACTCTGCAGACGGCGATCAACAAGATCAATGCCATGCCTCATACACCGGATTTCATCATTCATACCGGTGACCTGAGTCAACTCTCGAAGCCGAGTGAGTTCGATACGTTGGATCAAGTGTTAAAAGGGGCATCCGCCAAGCAGATCTACTTTGTGCCCGGTGAGCACGACATGCTGAGCGATAACGGTGAGCAATTTCTCCAGCGCTATGGGAAAGGTACAAAGGGCACCGGCTGGTCCAGTTTCGATCATAAGGGTGTGCATTTTGTCGGCCTGGTGAATGTCGCGAATTTGAAAGCTGGCGGCATGGGGTCGCTCGGCCACGAACAATTGGAGTGGCTTGAAGACGATCTCAAGGGCCGATCGGCCAGCACGCCGATTGTGCTGTTCGCACACATTCCGCTGTGGACCATCTATCCCGATTGGGGCTGGGGAACCGACGACAGTGAGCAAGCTCTGTCTTACGTCAAGCGTTTCGGATCCGTAACTGTTCTAAACGGGCACATTCACCAGATCATGCAGAAAGTCGAAGGCAAGGTTTCGTTCCACACCGCGATGTCGACCGCATTCCCGCAACCTGCACCGGGAACGGCACCCTCCGCCGGGCCGATGAAAGTGCCAGCCGAGCAGTTGCAGCAGGTGCTCGGTATCACCGACGTGAACTATGTGGTCAGCGGTCGCAGTCTTGCGATCGTCGATTCGCCACTCGCGGGTTAAGGGTCTTCAGCATTTAGGAAAGCAAGCAGGAAATAAATCACGAAAGGAAGTAAAAGATAATGACGAAGCAAAATATGTGGGTTGCAGGTTTCGTAGCACCATTAATGATCGCAATACTGCTCCTGTGCGCCGGCTCGCCGAACGTTATGGCGAGTAATAACGACAAAGCTTCCGCAGCAACGGCGGCGGTGAAAATCGATAACTTCGTTTTTGGGCCGCAGACGCTCACCGTACCCGTCGGAACGACGGTTACCTGGACAAACAGTGATGACATTCCCCATACGTCGGTCAGTACGGAAGGTGTGTTCAAGTCCAAGGTGCTGGATACGGATGAAAAATTCTCTTACACGTTTACCAAGGCGGGAACATATCCGTACTACTGCACGATTCACCCAAAGATGACGGGCACGGTTGTAGTGCAGTGAAACACGGACTCGTAGATGGCACGGGAACGGCTTCACATCTCTAGAAGCACGAATTGCTTCCACAGAACTGCTGTTCTCCAAAGAGCGTTGAGCGATTATGACTGCAGCGTCAGCACAATCCGGAGTGCGAGCAGAGACAAATGATGATTTCGATCTTGTCCAGGCTAGCAGGAATGGGGATGTTGCCGCTTTCGAGGAACTCGTGAAGCGGTATGATCGCACACTTCTCCGAATCGCTCATAGCGTCACGCATAACCGTGAAGATTCCCAAGACGCGGTTCAGGAGACGTTCTTGAAGGCTTACCAACACTTGGGTGATTTCCGAGGAGACTCCAAATTCTCTACATGGCTGATTCGCATCACCGTGAACCAGTCGCTGATGAAGCTGCGAAAGCAGCGCAGAATAAAGGAGGAGTCGCTGAATGAGGATTTTGGGACAGACGAAGACGTGCTTCCACGGGAGGTCATCGATTGGGCTCCCAATCCTGAACAACTGTACAGAACGTCAGAACTCCGACAGATCCTAATCAAGACCATAGACGAGTTGCCGCCGAGTTTGCGTGTGGTCTTCGTGCTGCAAGATCTCGAAGGTCTTTCAACAGATCAGACGGCAGAAGCTCTGAACTTGAGTCAGTCCGCGGTGAAGTCGCGGCTATGGCGAGCCCGGTTGCAGCTTCGCGAACGGCTGAACAAATACTTCGGCAAGTCAGCGGAATCTGCGCAAGTGGAGTCAACCTTTTATAAACGCCTGGCACAAGCAGCGCCACATTCTCATCCTTTGGTTGCAGATCAACTAAACGCTACATGATCCAACAGGGAGCAGCGCTCGAACGAGCCCACTGAGATGCGCCCGCCGCGTGTTTCGAAAGCTCGACAAGAAATTGACAGTTAAGTGACATCCGATCCGACCACCTCCCGTCTAATCGGTGTGCATTGTGAACTGGACCTCAACAATTGAAACAAGGACACAGTTGCGGAATAAAGCATCACGAGCGCAATCAACAATTAATTTCGACCTAACGGAGAAATAACGAAATGAACTACGGAAAGTGTTTAACCGCCATGAGCAAGAGCTTGGCAGTAGCGGCAGTAACCACAGGCCTTGCGGCCAGTTCCTTGTGCGCAGGTCAAGAGGCAGTGTTGCATACTTTCACTGGTGCCGAACGCAATTCTGGTAGCGCTCCTGGTAGCCTGACCTTTAACGCGAGCGGAGATCTTTTTGGCACCTTCAGCGCGGGCGGTGTCGGAGAATTCGCCGACGGCGGGGTTTTCGAATTGACGCCGAAAGCGAGCGGTGGCTTCACCTACCAAGCGATTCACCAGTTTTCGCAGGCAACGGGCGACGGCGCTAATCCGGGTTCCGCATTTGTCCTCGACGCGAAGGGCAACCTTTATGGGGTCACCCCGAACGGCGGTAACGGCTGCGGCATCGTTTTTGAACTGTCACCCACCGCGAGTGGAAAGTGGAAAGAGACCATCCTGCACAAGTTCGACAGCAATGGGAAGGATGGATGCAATCCCAGTGGCCGTTTAATCTTTGACCAAGCTGGCGATCTCTTCGGCGGCACCTTCAACGGTGGTGGCGGGTTGACCAACTTTTTCTGCAACAACGGTTGCGGCACGACTTACAAATTGCACCTGGCGAACGGAAAGTGGACGGAAACAGTTCTCCATCGTTTCACAGGGAAGGGCACAGACGGCCAGAGTCCTACCGGCGGACTGGCGTTCGACAAGGCTGGTAACCTTTGGGGGACAACGTTCATTGGCGGCGTTGGCAAATCATCGACCTGCGGCGACACGAACGGCGCAGGTTTCTGCGGCACCGTGTTCGAACTGACGCCCAACGCAAACGGAACGTGGACCGAGAGCACTTTGTATAGCTTCGTGGACGCCAGCACTGGCTGGAATTCTTTTTCCGGTTTGATCCTTGACCAGGCGGGCGACTTAGTCGGCACGACCGAGAACGGAGGAAGCGCTTTGCAGGGCACGGTGTTCAAGATAACCCCCAAAGGCGAAGGGAAAGTCGAGGAGAGCCTCATCCACGAATTCGTCGGCGAAGCGGATGGAGCTTTTCCTAATTCCGGCCTGACCCTGGGTGCCGCTGGGACCCTCTACGGCGTGGTCTCGCAAGGCGGCGGCATTGGGGGAGAGAACATATGCACGGAAGACTCGGATGAGAGCTGTGGCATTGTCTACAAGCTGACGCCCGGTTCCGACGGCACGTTCACGGAGACGATTCTGTATACCTTCAAGGGTGGGGCCGACGGAGCGGGGCCTGCAGACGACGTGCTTGCCTTCGACGCCAATGGCGACGTCTTTGGCTCGGCATCGGCAGGTGGCGACTTCAACTTCAACCAAACCGGTTGCCCCGGCAACCTCCCCGGTGGATGCGGCGTTGTATTCAAGGTGAAACCGTAACCGCGAGCGGCGGGTGGCGGTCGGAGGTAGCGCGGAGTCTTGTTTCGGTTCGAGGCTCCGCGTATTTGTAAAAGTACAGCTGACCGTGTTCTCGAGCAGAGCGCTTCAGGTCTCTCCCCCCGCCAACGGACAGGGCGTCGGCGACAATAGGGATTCTCAAAAGAATCGAACTGAGTCGACGCCCTGTCCGCCTCCATTCCGTCTTCAGCTTCTTAGTAATTGGCTAGATCACGGAGTATCTCAGGCTGACCTTGTCTAACCAATTCAGTACGTGCATCCCGCAACAATGCGGTCGCTGATGGTACGGATTGCCGCTGACTGAACGTATAACTGCAGGTAATAGTCGGCATAACCACCGCCGCGGCATTCCCCGCTCCAAACAACGCAGTAGGACTACGCGTTGTGTCACAAATCCCGACAAAGACTTGACAATCAAATGACATCCCGCCCGCATCTCGTCGTTCGTCTCCGCGTCTAACGACTATGTTCTGAAAATTTGAAGCTGCGGCTCGGTAGACACTTCTGGAATAAAGCGTCACGGGTGCAGTTATCAATAGCGAAATTCAAAATGTTTCAACAAGGAGAAATTATGAAGAAGTCATATTTTATCGCGGTACTTGCTCTGACTTGCGTGCTGGGGCTGGGCGGAAGTTCCCGCGCACAAGACGCAAGCAGAATCATTGTTCATGTCCCATTCGACTTTGTGGCCGGAGGCGCGATGCTTCCAGCAGGCACTTACAGCGTAGGTCGGATATCTGACTCACAGCGAAGCTTGGTGATCCGCAGCGATGACAAAGGCGCATTACTGCTCCCTATTGTTTTCGATGGAGCTGCGGTTGATCAGGCAAAGGTTGCCTTCCAACATGTCGGGGATAGTTATTTTCTCAGCAGGATTGAGACGCCTGCTGGCGTTTATACCTTAGGTCTGCCACGAGTGATGACCAAAGTAGCCCAGACGAAGGATCAGGGCACCTTGTCTTCTTCGGGCACTAACTAAGTCGACCACAAAGTCGGTTGTTACGCCGAGGGAGTTCGAGAGCCGGTAAATTGCATCAATCCGTGCCTCAGCTCCCTCCTTCCGACAGATAACGGCGTGGCTGTGGGAAAGGAAATATCCGGCTTCAACGTTGTACAGATCACAAAAAGATTACGGAGGACACACGTGAAAAAAAGACTTTTGTTATTCGGACTACTCATGACTCTGGCAGTTCCCTCGGGGCTATGGGCTCAGCAGGCCGGCTATTCCCAGACCAACCTGGTCTCCAATACTGCCGGCGTCGCCACCACGACAGACTCTCAACTGTTAAACCCCTGGGGAATATCGATTCTTCAAGGGCAAGATTTCTGGATCGCCAACAATAACAGTGGCACCTCCACGCTCTATAACGCACAGGGTGTCAAAAATTCCCTGGTCGTAACCATACCCGGTGCCTCAAAGAATCCGAACGGTAATTGCACTCCTGGCTGCCCGACCGGAAACGTGTCGAACAGCAACGGCAGCTACTTCGCCGGCGGATCGTTCATCTTTGACACCGAAGATGGCATCATCGCCAACTGGACCGGTGCCAACACCGCTGAGGTGGCTTTCGATAACTCCGCCAGCGGCGCGGTTTACAAAGGTCTCGCCTTACTCAACGGCACCTCGCTCTTGGCGGCGAACTTCAACAGCGGCAAAATCGACGTGTACGATCGCAACTTTAACCCCACTTCGTTGAGCGGTTCGTTCACCGATCCGAAACTTCCCGCGGGTCTTGCTCCTCACGGCATACACGTTATTGGGAGCCAGATCTACGTCGCCTACGCTATGCAGGATGCGGCGAAGCACGATGCCCAACCAGGCGCTGGCCTGGGGCAGGTCGATATCTTCGATGCAAACGGCAACTTCGTCAGCACCTTGGTCGCTGCCGGCGGCAAACTCAACGCGCCTTGGGGTGTAGTAGAAACTCCAGCATCCTTCGGAGCATTTCCGAACGCGATCCTGGTGGGGAATTTTGGTGATGGCACTATCAATGCCTTCGATACAACCGGAAAGTTCCTCGGCCAACTCACCGATTCTTCGAACAAAGTGCTGGTGAATCCCGGTTTGTGGGATATGGCGTTTGGCGAAGGCGGACCCTCTGGTGATCCGAACACTCTTTATCTCACTGCCGGAGGTAGCAACCAGCCAAATTTCCCCGCTGGCGGCAATACAACGGCTGTGTTCGCGAGCCTTGTCCCGGCGGCCGCGGTCACCAGTGCAAATTTTTCTCTGAATGTTTCGGCCCAAAGCGCAACCGTTGCGCCGGGGGGATCGGCTAACCTGATGGTCAGCGCGAGCGCGGTTGGGGGATTCAATGGTCAGATTACACTCTCCTGCACTGCACCGGCTGGTCTCAGCTGTAGTTTCAGTCCGACGACGATTTCCCCAGGGGCGAGCGCGGCGTCTTCTACATTGACCGTTTCAGCCACGTCAACTCCGCCGCCGGTTACCGGCTACAGTTTGTCTGGCATAGCGTCCCTGCTGCTGCCTGGTTTGGGGCTATTCGGAACCGTTCTTACGACTCGCAAACGGAAGGCGCCTGCAAGTAAGAGCATTCTGTGGACGGGCGCGCTGGGTTTGCTGCTTGTCATCTCAATGTTTTCTCTCGGATGCGGCAGCAGTTCAAACAGTTCAAAAGCCCAAACGCCAACATCCCAGGTCACCTTAAAGGTGACAGGCACATCCGGCGCACTCAGCCACACCACGCCCGTATCCATCACCATCAATTAAAACAAACCAGCCTTGGCAAGGGCGCACCCTCGTGCGCCCTACCCGGCGCCTAAACTCTTGCCGCATTCCATTTCATACTCCTGCATCCACCAAAGCATGCATCGTTAATTATTGCTTGGGATGGGCCGTAGCAATCGTAAGTTATCTTCCACTCGTTCTAGCGTAACAGTGGAATAAACCTCAATTGTCTCGGTTATAGAAGACAGGTTGCGGACTCTTTGGAGTCCGGCGGTTAGAGACTCGAAGCTGATGCAACAGTGACCACTGCAGGGATGGATGATGAGCGTTTATCAAAGCACGCTACTAGGTCGAACAGAAGTTGCTGAAGGCACAATGGCATTTCAATTTGAAAAGCCCAAAGACTTTGTATTCAAAGCTGGGCAGTACATTGACCTGACCTTGTTCGGTTCGCAGCCTGGGCTGCAAAACGGAATGACTCATACCTTCTCCATTGCAAGCTCTCCGTGCGACGAAAGGCTTCTAGTCACAACCAGAATACGAAATACAGTTTTCAAACGGACTTTATCCGTCCTGCCGATCGGCAGTCCGGCGAGAATTGAAGGTCCGATGGGCTCTTTCAGCCTCCATAACAACACCGCAAAGCCAGCTGTGTTCCTTGCTGGCGGGATTGGGATCGCGCCATTCCTCAGCATGCTCTCTTACGCAACCGGTCAGAAGCTTCGTCATTCCATGATTCTGTTCTATGCGAACCGCCACTTAGAGGATGCCGCGTTCATACGTTCGCTCTGGAACCTTGAGTGTGCAAATCCAAGGTTCCGCTTTGTTCCGATCCTGACACGCATCGCGAGCAACAATGGGGCGTGGAAGGGAAAGACTGGACACATCAGCTCGGAAATGCTGGTTGCACGAGTAGGAAGATTGGCAGGTCCAATCTATTACATAGCTGGGCCGCCAACGATGGTCGCCGCGACACGCAGAACACTCAGTGAGGTGGGCGTAGATGAAGATGATATTCGGACGGAAGAGTTTGCCGGCTATTGAGAATCACGACTCGGTCGCTGCAGCACACGATTTGTGGTGCTCTTTTCAATGAAGGGCTTTCTCGGTACCGGCGCCAACTTCGGGGCAGATCTCAACCTCGTAGTGCAGCTGATTATGGGAGTTTCACTCGCTATTGGAGCCGTTCTCGCAAAACAGAAGCGCTACAGGGCTCACGGTATCTGCCAGACGACGGTTCTTCTCTTGAACTTGTTGATGATCGGACTGGTGATGTGGCCGTCGTTCCAGCAACAAGTGAAGCCTGCGCTGTCTAAGGTTCTCCATAAGTGGTATTACGAGGCGGCGACAATACACGCAGTTTTGGGGATGGCAGCTGAGCTTCTGGGACTCTATATCGTCTTAGTGGCCGGCACGGACGTTCTTCCCCAGTGGCTGCGGTTCAAACATTGGAAGCGGTGGATGCGCACGGAGCTCGTGCTTTGGGCGATTGTTCTGCTCAGCGGTGTGGCAACGTACTGCGCGTGGTATGTCGCGCCATTCCGGTAGTACGGGCTCATTTGGGATCTTCGCCACATGTGGGTTCAGGTTAGTGTCAAGAACGCGATGAAGCTGCAAAGGATGGCGAGGAATCCTGGAATTAACTATTTACGGATTGATATGGCTGGCCGCAATGCTGCTTATCGCGTTCTGGTTCGCGTACTCTGACGATTTCTCATCGCCCCAAGAGAAATCCTCGTTCGATCTAGTCAAGTGACGCACCCTCGAACGATTCTCAGGCCAAGACCAATGATGATTGTCAAAAACGACTTGGAATATTCCGCAATCGTAATCATCGGCTGAAGTCGGCGAGTGTCTGCTGTTGTTTCACATTTCACGAGACAAAACTTTGACAATCAGTTGACATTCTTGCTCCATCTCGCCCATCGGTCGCTACGTCTAACCCCATATACGTTTCGCGGAGCAATTTGCCAACTGCGCTCGGGAGACGTTTGTGGAATAAAGTTTCACCAGCGCAGTTATCAATAATGAAGTCCAACCAGTTTCAACAAGGAGAAATCATTGAAAGAAAACAATCTCTCATCCACGGTGATATCTGAAACCGAATCATCGGAAACCATAGCTCCCTCGACGGGAAAATCTATCCAACGCGACTCGCAAGGGTTGGTTAGACGGAGATCCTTTCTGCAGGGCCTTGGGGTTGCTGGAGTGGCGCTGTCCACTGGCGCTCTGGTAACGACCAAGGCTGCAGCGGCAACATTCAGCTCGAACACCGAGCTCAGCAAGGGTGACGTCGCCATTCTGAAACTCTTGGCTGCCGCTGAACTGATCGAAGCCGATCTTTGGCAGCAGTACGCAGAGTTGGGAGGAGTTACGCAGGGAACGCAGAATCCTTACCAGCTTGCGTTGCAGAATCTCGATGGCGATGGTTCACAGTACATCTCCAGCAACAATCTCGATGAACAGAGTCATGCTGCTTTCCTGAACGCTTACTTGGTCTCCAAGGGCGAGGAGCCGGTGGATCTCGATCGGTTCCGCACTCTGCCGAGCAGCCAGGCGACGGGAGCCCAGCAAATCGGACGGCTCACGAACGTCATGCAGCTCAGTGTGGATACCAGCTGGTATGTTCGGTATCGCAGCGCTACCAACCCTGATTTTGGCGCTACCTTCGCTGAGGCGCTGGCGGCCCTGGCTAAGGGCCAATTTCCAGGAATTCCCAGAACCAATGCGGACTTCGGCCCCAAACACCATGTTCAGGCAATCGCCAACACTGCAGCATTCCACTTCGGCTTTATCGAGCAAGCTGGTTCGAGCCTGTACGCGACCCTCAGCCAAAAGGTATCGAACGCGGAAGTCCTGAAGATCACGCTCAGCATTGGCGGAGACGAGATTTGTCACTTCCTGGAGTGGGTGGATTTTGCGGGCAATGGTGTGCAGCCCCCGATTGCTCCCTTTACTGATCCGACCAATGGATTGCACTTCCCTAATTTCGACGCCAAGAAGAACCCGTTGCTTCAGACCAACCTCATCTTTCCTGTACCGTGCGAGTTCATAAGCCCCAATTTACCCCATTGCGCGGTAATTCGGCCGACTTCTCCTGGACAGATCGACGCAGTGGGCGCTATCAACGGCTTCATCAGCGACGGACTGTTCATCGGCCAAACGCCGGAGTTTTCCGAACTGGTGCTCAATTTGGCGCACGAGGCGGATGCGGCAAGGCGTAGTTGAAGGCAGTGGTTTCAGTTCGTGTTTTCTCTCCTCGCGGACGTCGTACGAGAACCTGCGCACGGCGTCCGTATTTTACTAACCGCATTTTCTTTCACCTGAACCTTAGGAGGACCTATGTTTGAAGGACTGTTTCAACCGATGCATCTGCTGGTGATTTTCGGAATTGCTCTGCTCGTATTCGGTCCGAAGAAGCTTCCCGAGCTGGGCAAAGGAATCGGAGAAGGCATCCGCGGCTTCAAGTCAGCCATAAAAGCCGAGGAAGAGAAACCAGCCAGCACGACCACCATAATTGCCAATGACCAAGCCATAACCAAGGGGTGAATCGTGGCTTTCGGAACGGAAATCCTGTTCATGCTTATGCTCGGACTCGTCGTCTTGGGACCAAAGCGGCTGCAAGCCATGCTGGGACACGCGGTCCGAGCTAAAGCTGAACTCGAGAATGCGACGCGCGGCATAAAGTCTCAGCTCAGGACCGACTTTGATGCTGCGCCTCGGAACGAAAAGACCGATCGCTCCGTCGAACCAGTGGGGGGACCGTTGAGCCGGGAATAAAAACACGTCTGTCGGGTTTACGTAATTTAGAGCCGGAGACCGAAGACGAAACGCTCTTGTGATCATGTCTAGCGCAGCCAGAATTGCCGATCCAGTGAGATCTTTTCCCGAGACACGGGAGACGGAGACGAGTGCATCGGCTCCCTCACTACCGATCCGAGTGCTCGTCTCGGAACGCGACGTCGTGACCCGCATGTTCATTTGCGCCCTGCTGGAGCGCGAATCAGAAATGATGGTGACTTGCGTCGAGGACTCCAAGCTGCTGTCCTCGATCCAGGAGAGCGCTCCAGACCTCGTCATAGTGGACGTACACGCATCAGCCGTCAGACGCGCTTCGAGTTGGGGATCGCTGGGAATCAACCCTGCGCCGGCAACCATCGTCACCGCGTACGATCCTTCCGCAGTGTCGACGTTTGCTTCTACCGCCATCGACTTTCTGGTAAAGCCATTTGATCCCGAACGCTTCGAGGCCGCTTTGGATCTGGCCAAATCGGAAATCGCACGCGAGCGCGCCAAAAGCGAATCAGATCACGTCCTGAGCGCGCAGCAAGTGGACGTTCCCCCGGCCGGTTGGTTAGACAGGCTGGTCGTGGAATCAGAGCACAGAATCCTGCTGGTCCGCGCCGACGATATCGATTGGATACAATCGTCCGGCGATTATGTTCGCCTTCACGTGGGGAGTGCTTGTCACATACTTCGCCGGACTATGAAAGAACTGCAGGTTCTGCTTGATCCGAAAAGGTTTCTACGCGTTCATCGAAGCGCGATGGTAAATCTTGATCGCGTCAAGGAATTTTACCTACCCCCTACCGGCAATATGTTTGTAACGCTGAATACTGGGGTTTCTCTCCCTCTTCGCAGACACAGCCGATTCTCACTACGAAGACTCCTCAAAAATATATCGCAGCTCTGAACCTTCGTTCGTGCTATCGTTTGCGGTTGCACTGCCTCGTCAGCTTTTCGTTGTGGCCTGCTCTCTTTCCCACTTCTACTGAAGTTGTTCCAGCGTTTCATATGTCTTGTGGAAGCTTCTCTTCCGAATTACGTATCACCTCATTCTTACCTTGGCTTATACGGGGCTCATCTCTACTGCAAGCCGATTCATCGCACACGTAGTTGGCTGTGCACGTGCCGTGCATAGAACCGTTGTTCTGCATCAGCCAATTTCGATTCGGAGAATACGCGATGTTCAGTCGAGCGGTAAGAATTCGGACAGATTCAGGTAATCAGCAGAAATGGTCGGTTGCTTATTCGTGCGCGCTAGCGGTATTGCTTTTCGGACTTGCGGTAATGGCTACCTCAAGCCTTTGGGCGCAAACTTCAACAACAGGGAACATCGCTGGTCTTATTACAGACCCGACCGGGGCAGTAGTGCCCGGGGCGTCGGTCACATTGAGGAACCTCGATACCGGCATTTCCACTTCGAAAATAAGCAATGCGGAAGGGTCTTATAATTTCGCTCTACTAGCTCCCGGAAACTATTCTCTCTCAGCCAATGCTACCGGATTTCAAGGGGTCGTCCAGAAAGTGACGGTCGCTCTCGGGGCCAGCGTCACGGCAAACTTGAAACTTTCTATTTCGTCGCAGAGCGAAACCGTTGACGTGACGGAACAAGTGACAGGCGTTCAAACCGAAGATGCCAACCTTACAACGAACTTTAGTGCCCAGCAAATTGCCGTTTTACCGAATCCCGGCAACGATCTAAGCGCGGTCGCACTGACTGCGCCAGGTGTAGTAATGAACACTACCGGTGGTTCCGTGTTTGGCGGCGGTAACTATGAGTTCTTCGGTTTGCCGTCGAACTCTAACGTGTTCAC